>ERZ1740070.315-NODE-315-length-34019-cov-6.227093_pt1 | contig 34019 bp, 25 predicted proteins | sample MGYA00581734_ERZ1740070 | MGnify/ENA primary metagenome ERZ1740070 (study PRJEB43018, sample SAMN04849744) | marine metagenome | isolation source: floating plastic debris | place: Pacific Ocean | collected 2008-09-01 | study: EMG produced TPA metagenomics assembly... | reverse complement strand
GCTCAAATTCGCCCATCACACCTGGCAGACCCTCACCACTTCAGTCACAGGCTTTCACCAGCACTTTTTTCCCACCTCTCCTTCCCTCTCAGACCCGAGTTCAATACCTGTAAACGCCTACTGCACACTCCCGCTTTACCACGTCAGTGGCCTCCTTCAAGCCCTCCGTACCGCCCTCTCCAACGGCCAACTCTTCCTCCTCCCTTTCAAAGCACTTCTTCTTCCTTCTTTTCCTCTCCCTCCGGTGACTAAGCGTTGCCAGTCGCATAGCGTCGCCGCAGGTGTTAGCTTCATCTCCCTTGTCCCCACTCAGCTCAGCCGTCTCATAAACGCCAACATGGCTTGATGTCTCTCCAGATTCGACGCTGTTCTCCTCGGCGGCGCACCTCCTTGGCCTAGCCTTCTAGAGTGTGTGATCGCTCACAAAATACCCCTCTGTCTTTCCTACGGCATGACTGAAACCGCTGCGATGGTCAGTGCTACCGACCCGCAGACAATTCTCCAGGGCAAACCACTGCTCGGCAGTGGCCGCGCTATGCCCCACGCAAAGATAAAAATAGAGCGAGCCGGCCAATCGCTACCTGGCCAATCGCTACCTGGCCAATCGCTACCTGTAGGTGAAGTCGGCCAAGTCGTGGTGTACTCAGATGCGATCGCCATTTGCTATCACAACGCACCGTCTCTAGACTTTGCCCAAGATGCCTTCTACACCGATGATTTGGGCTATTTGGATGCCGACGCCAACTTGCATATCACTGGCCGTGCCAGCGGTAAAATTATCAGCGGTGGCGAAAACATATTTCCCACCGAAGTCGAAGCCGCCCTGCGCAATACCGGGCAGGTCCGCGACGTATGCGTCATTGGGTTGCCTCACTCTACTTGGGGCGAAGCTGTGAGCGCAGCTTACGTGCCCGTAGATGAAACCGTTTCACCCGAAAGTTTGAAAGCAGCCCTAGTCGAGGCGGATGGAGAAGCACTAGGTCCAGTGCTCAGCCGATACAAAATTCCTAAGCACTGGTGTTCTTTGCCGCACTTACCTCGTAATGAGCAGGGCAAGATCAATCGCTCGCGGCTCATTACGACGCTGTTGGCTCAGCAAAAGACGTTATCCAGTCCGTCAGTTCAGCAGTTAGCGGCTGACGACGGCGAGTCTGCGGATTGATACACATATGACGGGTCAGTGCACGTACCACTGCCTTGTTTGTTGGGTTCGATGCTTGTGCGATGTGGTCCTGGTGATAGAGGCTGTAGCTTACTTCAAAGCTGTGAGGCGTTAGCTGCTTTGGGGTGAGGAAAATTGCGATCGCATCACCGCATCCCAAAGGTTGATAAAAATCACTCTCAGTATGAACAATCGGAACGGCTACACTGCTGTCCCTAGAAAAAAAAAGTCCCAGGTTAAAGCCAGCTGCACCTAGCGAGGCCTCATAGGCTTCGTGGCACAGCGTCAGCAAATTAGCAAAGTAAACGACGCCAGCCGCATCAGTTTCGTTAAAGCGAATGACCCGATGATATTGAAATCCCCTAACTCGCATTTGGCTGAGCTGGCCGGAAGGGAATACCATCTTCTCCAACCTGGAAAGTAGGAATGGACGTAGTCGGTGCTTTGATAGAACCTTTTGCTCTGAGGTTACTCAGGTTAAAATCGCTTAGGTTAAAGCTCAAGGTTTCCATCGGATTGTTGAGCGCATTGATGAGGTTCGCCAGCGAATTTTGTACGAGACTATCCGCATTCACTGGCACCCACCCATCTGCGGTCAATTGGCGCATTTCAAAGTGAAGGTGCGGGCCAGTAGAGTTACCTGTGCTGCCTACGAGGCCGACGATGTCGCCCTTTTTCACTTCCTCGCCCGCTTCAACAAAGATCTCTGCTAGGTGAGCGTAGCGGCTTTCCAGTTCCAGCTCTTCTGCTTTGTGGCGTAGTACTACCATGAGTCCGTAGCCGCCTGCCGCTTCAGCCGCAGCGACAACACCGTCCTGCGCCGCCAATACTGGCGTGCCTTGCTCCGCGCCAATGTCTGTACCGGCATGGAAGCGCCAGTCTCCAAAGATAGGGTGCGTCCGGAAGCCAAACAGAGATGTAATGGGTGAAGGCACCGCCAGCGGAAAAATAAATTGCTCGGTAGCTTGAAGATTGACCAGTGGGCGCACTGAGCGGTTGAGATAATCGCGACCGGCTGCGCTTGTAGAGAGTTGAATGCCTGACGCACTAAAGCTCACCGGGCCGACGTTGACACTGGGCGCGCTAGCAACAGGCGTAGTGGCTGCGGGTGCGTCTTGCCATGCCGGAGCATTAGCGGCAACCGGTGCAGCAGTGCCGTTGGCTGCTGGGCTTCCTGGCGTGCCAGCAACCGGTGCCGGGGCATTGGGCAAACCGCAAGCTCCATTAGGAACGCCTTGAGCTTGTCCTACCGTAAATTCGCATCCTGTAGATTGCTCAGAAACTACGACGTCAGGGGACTCTGTTGCGCCAATGCTGTAGTCGGTAGGGTCTACGAAAATGCCGTTGTACTCTTCGGGGAGGGTAGAGCCTTCTGGAAGCGCGGCAGGTGTGATTTCTACTGGCTGTAAGGGGGGAGCTGCTTCAGCGGCAGGCTCGATTTCTACAATTGCGGGAGCCGCAGGTGCGGGCAAAATGTCCGGTACCGCCGTGGGTGCAATCTCAGGGGTAACTTCAGGTGTAATTTCTACGGCAACAGAGGGTTCAGCCGCAGGGGCTGCTAGTACTGGCTCATCTACCATTGCTAGCGTAGCCACGCTGTCTATCTGGCTGAGCCCGCGCATGTCAACCACATTGGAAATCAGGGTTGCCTGGCTGTTGGCATATGCTGAAAGAGGCGCTGCTACAGCATTGGCTTCTAGTAGGCCTGCAAGTGGATGCGCTCTGCGCGCACTTGCTTTTGCTACCGCTGGTTTGGCGTCACGGCTAAACGTAGGTGTTGCCTCTGCTGTTACCGTGGGCGCTACTGTGGCGGCGTTGGCAGCTACTAAAGGCGTGATTTCAATCTGTATGCTGGGGGTCGCCGTTTGCGTTGTGGCGGTAGGCTGAATAGCTTCTGCCGCTGGTACGGATGTTCCTGTCGCTAGTACTGGGGTTTCTACGTAGGTGTCTACTTGGGCCATCTCTGCTGACACAGCAGACTGAATCGGTAGCGCAGCGGGCGCTTCTAATGTCGAAGGGGATGTTGCGAAGGGAGCCATCGCTTCCGCAGGTGCCGCTGGGGCTTCAACAAATGCCTCGGGAACGGGCATCGGTTCGGCGTAGGTCTGTACCTCAAATGTTGGCTGTATAGCTGCCAAATCGGCTGCGACTTGGGTGTAGCTGTCAGCCGCATAGCTTGTCGCTGTGTAGTCACTGGCTGTATCGCCTACTGCAACGTTGTCAACAGCACCATCCTCTGCTGGTTGGCTGGCGTCGTTGGTATAGGTCAAAAAATTGGTTTCGGCTAGGGCAAAACTCATTTGGCTGGTGACAAAGCCGAATCCACCCAGCAGCCCCATGCCAACGAACCAGCATCTCTGCAACTTTTGTCGTCTGATAGCTGTTTGGTTGTTTGCCCGTTCCGATGGCTGTTCTGATGGCCGCTCTGATGGGGGTTTGGCGTCATGCTGGGGCGCAGTCATAGTCATAAACCTAAATGGATCCCAAAGTAATCTTAACTTATGTGAATCTCGCTGGGCTTAAACAGCAAGATATTGTCGGCAGAGATGCTGTTAGTGGTTGGTTGGCTCACCTTCTGGGTACTTACTGTCTGGCTGTTCACCTTCTGGCTTGCTCTTCGGCAGGCTAGCGAGTGTACGGCCACCTGTAAATAACCCTCTTCTGAAACGCCAATCACCTCTCCGGAACGATTGGCCCACTGTTTTGCGTGGCGACCTATACTTCCATCACTCCAAATGGGTGTCGCTAGCGATAGCAATCCACTGCTATCTAGTGAAACAGTACTACCCACTTGTGTCAGTAGTTTTCGGTAGGCCTTCATGAAAACTTGACTACCTACCTGCTGTTGATAGATGTACCCCTGAAGGATTCCCCTAAGTACAACTGCAACTAGCACTTCTAAACAATTTATTTTGTTTTTATCAATTGAGGATGATGAGTCTCTTAATATACTGGTCAATGTGACGCCAGTTTCGGGGACTGAGTTGTGCCAGTTGATGCCCACACCAATCACAGCTTGCTTGATGAGTGCGCCTCCTCCTAATGAAGAAGACGAGGCTTGTGACAGTTTAGTTTCCGTTAAAATACCGCCGAGCTTTTTACCTTTGAAATAGAGATCGTTTGGCCACTTGATTTTTACAGCGATACCTAGGTTATTTAAGGCGGTGGCGATGCCCCAAGCGCTCATACAGGTAAGCTGAGCGCTGCGTGTAACGGGCCAGTTAGGCTCAAGGGCTAGTGATAAGTAAAGGCCCCCAGGCGAAGATTGCCAGTTGCGGCTCCGCTGACCCCGGCCTGCTGACTGCTGACGAGCAATAACGACGCTGCCTGATTTTGCCAGGGCTTCTGACTGCGGGCTTGTATTTTGATTGGGTTTTGAGTTTAGCTGTGGTTCTGTGGCCAGCATTTGCCAAAGCTGCGTGCTGGTTGAAGGCAGGCTGTCGAATAGATGGATGTCGAACTGAGGCCGAATGTTGGCAAGTTTTGGATGTACGCCGAGTTCACTGCCTTCAGCTGCTAGTGCTGTCTGTATTTTTGGTAGAGATAGTTTGGTTGGTATTATCGACTCTGTAGCGAATGGCTCTGTAGCGAATGGCTCTGTAGCAAATGGTTCTGTAACGAATGGCTTTGTAATGACTAACCTTCCTCCTTTAACCACTGAAACGCTCTGGGCAATTCTTAATAATGAGCTCTCTGATGAACAAACGCATCAGCTGGTGTGGCATGTCCTGGGCTATCGCTACGACCCGCAGGCTCAGTCGTGGCTCGCTGATGATGTAGACGATGACTGGGCCGAAAAATATCCCGAGCCGCCTGCTTTTATTGAAAGTCGCCCAGCGACTGTGAAGCTCACGCGGTCGATTCCTAAAGAAAACAAGCAGCTGCTCAAGACCTTTCTCGGCTTCAAGGGCTACTCTGTCGACCAGCTAGTGCCAAGGCTGACCCGCCGGGCAACGATGGCCAATTGGCTATTAAGTGTCATGCGCACTCGCAACATTATATAGAGAGGAGCGCTATAGTTTTCGGGTACTGGTTCCAAGATGATGGCAGTTTGAATATCTTGCGATATCTAGACATCTTTTAATCTTGCGTTTACCTGCCGGGGTAGGCTTGACGCTATAGTTTCTCCAGCATCTAGCCTCCTTTATCTGTTCTTTTTTGCCTGTTCTTTGCTGCTGCTTGCGAGAGCTTGAAGATTCTCTAGTTTTCTTACCTTAATTTTTATAGACGCGTTCCGCTTAAGCGCGTCACTTATCTATGACAACCGTATTTGATTTTTTGGCAAAAGGCGGTCCTGTAATGGTCCCTATTGTGGGTGCTTCGGTGTTTACGCTGGCGTGCGCGCTAGAGCGAGCAACTTTTTGGACGGATTTGCTAAAGCGAGAGGCAAAGGTTGTTAATGAGGTGCTTGACAAGGCACGCAATGATTTGGAAGGGGCTGCTGCGATCGCATCAAGAGCCCGTGACCTGCCCATCGGTCGCTTCTTGCTAGCACCTCTGAGCCTGAGAAATCCTTCCCCTGATTCTTTTCGTCTGTCTTTGGAGAACGCTGCCGATAAAGAATTCGTCAAAATGCGCAAGGGAGACAAGCTGCTAGAGACGGTGGTTGCGGTTGCGCCGCTGTTGGGCCTGTTGGGTACGGTAACCGGTCTGATTGCCACCTTTGAAAGCTTAAATATCGGCGGTGGCGGCGATGGTGCCTCGGGTGCAACCGAAGCGGCGGCGGGTATTGGTGAAGCGTTGATTACTACCGCAGCGGGTATGGTTGTGGCTATTTTGGCGCTATTGGTACTGCGGGTAATGGTGACGCTGCAAGCGCAGCAGATGGATTACTTTTCCGAAGCGGGTAATGAGCTAGAGCTGATTTACCGAGAGTATTGGTATGAGGCTGCTCGCTGGCCTAACGAAGGCAATGTGCCTTACCGCCCATCCTACGAAGAAGGCGCGCCACAGGCTCCGCCCCCGGTTTCAGAGTTTGCAGAAGACCCTCAACGTGCGCCTCGGCAACTTCCCAATTTTTAGGTCAATTTTAGGCATACCCCATGCGCTTTCGAGAGTCCTCAAGCAATAACGACATTCCTACAATCGACCTCATCCCAATGCTGACGGTAATGATGGGTGTGCTGGCCTTTTTTGTGGTGGTTTCTGTTGCACTGGGCAGTGAGCAGCTCATCCAGGTTGACTTACCGCCTGAGCAGATCGAAGATACCCCCACTGCTGCCGACACGACTCAAGAGCCATTCATTGTTGAGATGGACGCGACCGGACAGCAGATACTGAATGGCGCTCCAGTGACCTCAGAGCAGCTAACGGTAGAAATCGATCGCTACCTAGCGGCCAACGCCGACCAAACTGTGTACCTAGTCCCTAGCCGAGAACTTCCTTACGAGCAGGTGATGCAGTTTCTCGGCGATATGCGCTCGGTGGGCGGCGATCGCGTTTCTTTAGCCCTAGAGGAAAAGGAGGAAGAATAATGCGTACTCGCCACCGCCGACCTAGCCGAGTCCCTGAAGTCAATCTCGTCCCTATGATGGACGTGCTGATGACGGTTCTTATTTTCTTCGTCATTATTTCTATGGGCCTTACCGGCGTGCAAATTAACGGCGTAACGCTGCCTAAGTCAGTCAATAGTGCCAACGAAGTTATCACCGAAAAAGACGATGAATCTGCGCCTTTAACGATCGGCTTGACGACTGAGAAAGAACTGATTCTAGACGGCGAAGTGGTTCAGGTTAGAGACCTTGCTCCTGTGGTTAAAGCCTACTTTACCGATAACCCAGACGGGTCGTTGATGCTCAAAGCCGACCGCAATTTGCCCTACGACGATATTGCCGAACTGCTCAGCGAACTGCGAAAAATTGGTGGGCGTCGGGTCTCTCTGGCTGTTGAATAGCGAGCCGTTGAATAGTGGGCTGTTGAATAATGGCTCGTTAGTGGCTCGTTAATACAGTGGGTCGTTGGACAGTAAGACTTTTTGAAAGCACCGAAGCTGCTCGTTATACTAGAGCTGGTAAGTAAGTAAGCCGATTGAGTCGCTGATTGGCGATGGCTTTTGGGAGAATTTCTACGAATGGATTCGCGCTGGATAGTTTGCACGGGTAGCTCGCACTGATGAATAAAGATCGGGTGGAGCGTTTGCTCGCAGATTTGAAATGCTCGGATGATGATGTTCGCGATCGCGCGACAGCTGCTCTGTGGGATGGATGGTTTCATCAAAAAGGGGTGCACGGGGCGCAGCAGCTGATGGAAGCTCAGTCCTTACTCGATGCCGGACGCATCGGCAAAGCTGAGGCCTTACTCAGCAGCATTCTCAAAGCGCAGCCGGACTTTATCGAAGCTTGGAATCGGCGCGCGGTTTTTCACTTTACCCAGCGTGACTATTGGCAGGCGATCGCAGACTGCCAAAAAGCGATTGAGCTAGCCCCTCATCACTTTGGGGCGCTGCACGGTTTGGGCCTGAGTCATCGCGCTGTTGGCAACTACACCGCTGCTATTCAGGCTTTTCGTCAGGCGCTGGCGGTGCAGCCCTACGCCCTCGTCAATCAGCGTTTGATTTTGGAATGTACCGCGCAGCTGACCTAGGACGGCCAGAAGGATGGCCAGAAGGACGACTAGAAGAGAGCGAACCTAGAGCAATGTTTCCTCAAATACATTTCCAGTAGACTGCGCGTACTTTTGCCACTCAAACCACCTCATTTTGTGGCAACCTGAAAGAGGTACAGAGAAATTACGGACCCTTTTCTCTGATCGACTTTACGGGCGTTTAACTCTTTGCTGACCTATCTGGCGGGTCACCCTTACCTATGCAAACTCTGTCTACCCCTTCGGCTTCTGATTCGACTTCTCCTAGTGCGATCGCCACTGGCAATACGTCGTTTGAGTCTCAGCCTATCGAAACCACCATCGTACGCCGCAAGACTCGCGCTGTCAGCGTGGGCGATGTCACTATCGGGGGCGGCAATCCGGTTGTTGTACAGTCAATGATCAACGAAGACACGTTGGACATTGAAGGGTCTGTGGCAGCCATTCGGCGGCTACATGAAATTGGTTGCGAGATTGTGCGGGTGACCGTGCCTAGCATGGCCCACGCCAGAGCGCTCTCAGAAATCAAGGCTAGGCTTGCTGAGTCTTATCAGCCGGTGCCTTTGGTAGCCGATGTGCATCACAACGGTATGAAAATTGCCCTAGAGGTGGCCAAACATGTGGACAAGGTGCGAATCAACCCTGGCCTGTATGTCTTTGAAAAGCCTGCCGACAACCGCACCGAATACACCCAATCCGAATTTGACGGCATCGGTGACAAAATTCGCGAAACTCTAGAGCCTCTGGTCATTTCCTTACGAGACCAAGGCAAAGCCATGCGCATTGGCGTCAATCATGGCTCCCTTGCTGAGCGCATGCTCTTCACCTACGGCGACACGCCCGAAGGCATGGTGGAATCTGCCCTAGAGTTCATCCGCATTTGCGAATCCCTCGACTTTTACAACATTGTTCTTTCGCTCAAAGCGTCACGGGTGCCAGTGATGCTCGCGGCTTATCGCCTCATGGTGCAGCGAATGGATGCGCTGGGTATGAGCTATCCGCTGCACTTGGGTGTGACGGAAGCTGGCGACGGTGAATATGGCCGAATCAAGTCGACGGCGGGTATTGGCACGCTCTTGGCAATGGGCATTGGCGATACGATTCGAGTGTCCCTCACAGAAGCTCCGGAGAAAGAAATTCCGGTTTGCTACAGCATTTTGCAGGCGTTGGGCCTTCGCAAAACTATGGTGGAATACGTCGCCTGCCCCTCCTGCGGACGGACGCTGTTCAATTTAGAAGATGTACTGCACAAGGTGCGCGCTGCGACCAATCACCTTACTGGGCTAGATATCGCTGTCATGGGCTGCATTGTGAACGGTCCTGGCGAAATGGCGGATGCTGACTACGGCTATGTGGGTAAGCAGCCTGGCACTATCGCTCTGTACCGAGGACGAGAAGAGATTGAGCGCGTACCGCAAGAAAAAGGTGTAGAAGCGTTGATCAATCTGATTAAAGCGGATGGTCGCTGGGTTGAACCAGATGCCGAGCCAGAGTCAGTGAACCAGTCCGAACTCGTCTCTGTTTCCTAATGCTGCCTTAGTCTTGTGTGTTTCTGATGGCTGAAAGCCGCTTGCCGTTGTGATCGGAGTCATCTCAGCTATTGATTTGCTTACACTTGATAGAGGCTGTGCCTCTTGTTGTTGCGTCATACTGAAACTTCTTTTTTTATCCTCAAATTCACTCAGAAGCAGACGTCTTGTTTGGTTACAATTAATGTATGGGAGTTGTATGTGCTTAGCTGTTGAAAGGGATAGAAAAGTGCCAAATGCTACGTGTGGACTAGGCGATTGTTATCTTTTGCCAACACAGAAAGAATGACAGAATTATTACAACAAAATATTTGGATTGCCTGAAGAAGACGGTGCGCTTAGTAAAGTGGTCTATGCCCAAAAAGCGAATATTCATTTCCTTCTAATCTGTTTCCTAACAGATTCTTAAACAATAAGAGGGTCTCTTCATCTGCGGCTCAGGTTACAGATAAAGCGGGTATGTTAGATTGGGCGTGATATTACGTCTTGTGCACATAGGATTTTGATTATTTATGGCAATTACTAAGCGCGGTTTTATTTTAGGAGCAACCGCACTAGCGAGTGCCGCCTTGGTCATTACGGGCACAGGCATTCATCTATCGGATGGCCAAGCATTTTTTAAAGAAAGCCCGAAAGAGCTAGTCGACGAAGTATGGCAGCTGATTGACCACGAGTACGTTGATGAGTCTTTCAACTCTCTCGATTGGAACAGCGTCCGCTCCGATTATTTGGGTCGTAACTATACCGATCAAGAAGAAGCCTATGTCGCCGTGCGCGAGATGCTAGAGCAGCTTGACGATCCCTACACGCGGTTCATGGATCCTGAAGAGTTTCGTAATATGCAAATCGACACCTCAGGGGAGCTGACTGGAGTCGGCATTCAGATCTCTCAGGACGAAGAGACCAACGAAATCGTTGTGGTTTCCCCTATTGAAGATACCCCTGCCTTTGAAGCGGGCCTGATTTCTGGCGATGTCATTAAGTTTATTGACGGCCAAAGTACCGAGGGCATGGAACTCAGTGATGCGGTGAGTCTCATTCGTGGCCCGGTGAACTCCTCGGTGACCTTGTCTGTGAGCCGCGAAGGTGAACCGTTAGACTTCGACCTGTTGCGAGCACGGATTGAAATTCACCCTGTTCGCTATTCTGTTGAGACGGGAGATGAGGGGCCTGTGGGCTACATTCGCCTGACCCAGTTTAGCGCCAACGCGGCTACTGAAATGCAAGATGCCATCCAAGCGTTAGAAGAGCGCGACGTCACTGGCTACGTTCTCGACTTACGTTCTAACCCTGGTGGACTGCTGTTTTCCAGCATTGAAATCGCCGAGATGTGGATTGAGGAAGGCACTATTGTCTCTACTGTAGACCGTGACGAAGTGAGTGATGAAGAAATCGCTCACAACAAATCACTCACCAATCAACCCCTGGTTGTTCTTGTCGATGGCGGCTCTGCGAGTGCTAGCGAAATTCTGTCTGGCGCGCTGCAAGACAACGATCGAGCTGTGCTGGTAGGCACCCAAACCTTTGGCAAAGGCCTGGTACAGTCTGTACGGGGTCTGGCTGATGGCTCTGGTGTGGCGGTCACCATCGCCAAGTACCTCACGCCTTCTGGCCGCGATATCAACAAGCTCGGCATTGAGCCCGACTACGTCGTAGAGCTTACCGATGAGCAGCGCGATGCCCTCACCGAAGACCGCGATAAAGTTGGCACGCTAGAAGATCCGCAGTACTCAAAAGCTGTAGATGTGCTTTCTGATGCGATCCGCGCACAGCGGGACTCTGCGAGTGCGGCTGGCGTTGCCGACCGCTAGACGTTTGGGGCTGACGACCCAGCAGTCGTTCTACGAAATCGGCTGACATTTTCCTGCTCTAATCAGGCCTACGCGTTTGGCGATGGCCTGATTTTTTGCTTTAAAGGGGCCCCATTTTTCGGGAGGGTTTTCTGCTGTTGCTTCTGCATTGCCTAGCGCCTCAAATTCTGCTGCCGATAAAATTGCGCATTGCTCAGAGGTTTGCTTGACGATGTACCAATTTTCCTCAGAGGTCTCTGTCATTGTCGTTGTTCCACTTGCCTATCTACTTGCTTTTCTACTGTGGGTCTATCTTAGAACGGTTAGAGCGTTTCTCGGATGCATAACGCCAAAGGCGAGGCTACGCCAACGAGAAACGCTAGTCACTGGGCCCGTTGTTACTAAACGATTTCAGCCGATGTGCTGCACCTCAGCCAAGTGACAAACGCTATAGTGTGCAGCTTTCGCGGGAAAACTCTATTGAATGCATTTGTTCTGAATGTATCTGTCGTTTCCCGGTGCTTTTGAACAATCCATGAAGACCTTAACTCGCCATTCGATTGGTTCTAAGCTGTTTCTTTATGTGTTGGGAAGTGTGCTGCTGGGGATGGGCAGCTTGTCTTACTGCTTTTACCGTGTGATAGAGAAGCAGATAAGTGCGTCTGTACAAGATAGCTTGAGCACTCAGGTGCTGGCGCTAGAAGGTGACTTGGCTAAGACGCGCCAATCTTTGAGTGCGGCAGCGGCAGCGGTGGCTTCACTAGAGGCACAAGGTGTAGACAATAAGGCCGTATATGAGTCGCTGCTGCTGGATTTATATGAAGTAGCCCCCCCTTTTGTTCACTCGTTTGGTTTTGGGCAGGTGCCTTACGGTGTCATGGCTGATACTCAATGGTATGGGGCGTATTTCCCGGCTGAGCAAGTAGCTGGTAAGCCGTACTTTGTACGGTCTGACTATGAGCAGGTAGTCGTTGCACAAGAAGGCGTTTGGTCGGAGCCGGTGCTTCATGGCGGCATCACTACGGTGGGCTATGCGGTGCCCGTTTTTGAGATGGCCTCTGGGACGGCCTCTGGACAGACTGCTGGAACGGCTGCTGGAACGACTGCTGGAACGACTGCTGGAACGACTGAGGGCTTTGGCCGGACGCCGCTTTTGGGTGTGGCTAGCTTGGAGATAGACGTGGCAGCGATGCGCGATCGCTTGAATCAGCCCGTCGTAAAGTCTCAAGGATTTTTCTCGTTGGTGAGTGTGCAGGGTCATTTGCTGGCTTACCCACCTGCGCCAGACGAAGCGGCTGTGCTCACGAGCTATGAAGATGTACCGGCGCTAGCGGCGACCTGGATGCAGGTAGAACAAGCTGGGCAAGAAACGATTCGCCGCAACGGTCAGTATTGGGCGTATCGGTATGTTGAGGGAACAGATTGGCTAATGGTGGCATCGGTGCCGCAGTCTGTAGTGCTGATGCCGTCACTAGCGCTGGCTTTTGGCGGCATCGTAGGACTGGGCTCACTGCTCGGCGGGGTGGTGTGGCTATTTGTTCAGCAGCTGAATAGTCGGCTGAGCCCGATTGTGCGAGAGAGTCGCCGTATTGCTGGAATGGAAGCGCAGCGAATGGGTCAGCTATCGGATGGTGAATCGCTGGGGGCGCTAGAAGGCAAAGACGAGCTAGAGCTGTTAGAAAAGTCGTTTTACCAGGTGACGCTTCAGCTAAGGCACTCTGTAGAGGAGCTGGAACTGCGAGTATCGGCCCGAACGGTAGAGCTGCGGGCGGCGATGGAGTCGGCTGAAGTGGCTAGCCGGGCCAAGAGTGAGTTTTTGGCGAATATGAGCCACGAGCTGCGGACCCCGCTGAACGGCATTTTGGGCTATGCCCAAATTTTGGATCGGTTAGATACTTTGCCCCCAATTGCCCGCAAAGGCGTCGGTGTGATTGAGCAGTGCGGTTCTCATCTGCTAATGCTGATCAACGATGTCTTGGACCTTTCTAAAATTGAAGCCTGCAAAATGGAGCTGCATGGTGACGATCTTCATTTGGCTTCTTTTTTGGAAGGCGTTGGCGAACTTTTCCGATTGCGCGCTGAGCAGAAAGGGGTGCTGTTTGAGCTATTGCTAGACGATGATTTGCCAGAAGGCGTAGTCGTGGATGAAAAACGGCTGAGACAAGTGCTGCTGAATTTGCTGAGTAATGCGGTGAAGTTTACGGCGGCGGGGCGGGTATCGCTGATTGTGAAGGTGCAGCCGATCTACGTTATGACGGGCGTTATGACGGGCGTTATGACGGACGCTATGACAGATGTGGTTACGGATGTTTTGGCGGGTAAGACGGCGATTGCTTCGGTCGAAAAAACGGCTGCAAAACCAGCTGATCCTCGTGTGGATGTGATGAGGTTTCGCTTTCAGGTGCAGGATACGGGTGTGGGGATGAGCCCTCAACAGCTAAACAAAATTTTTAAGCCGTTTGAGCAGGTGGGTGATACTAAAAAGCAGTCTGAAGGGACGGGGCTTGGCCTACCGATTAGTCAGAAAATTGTGGCTTTGATGGGTGGAGAATTGCAGGTTAACAGTGAGGCCGGTAGCGGCAGTATGTTTTGGTTTGATGTGGAGCTGCCGGTATCGCAGCAGCAGCAGCTAGCGATTGCTGAGCCGCAGGGCGGTCACAAAATTGTGGGCTATGAAGGGCCTCGGCGACGAATTTTGGTGGTGGATGACGGCTGGGAAAACCAGTCGGTCGTGGTGAATTTATTAGAACCGCTAGGGTTTGAAATGCGCTCCGCTGGGAATGGCAAAGCGGGGTTAGCGCTGGCAGCTGAGTTTGGCCCGCATATGATTATTACGGACTTGGCGATGCCGGTGATGAATGGGCTAGAAATGCTGGAGCAGATGGTGCATTATCCGCAGCTGAATGGGACAGTGGCGGTGGTGTATTCAGCAAGTATTTCGATGACAGCGGAGCGCGATCGCCTGCAAGCTTGTGCTCACAGCATGCTGTCTAAGCCGGTACGAGCCGACGAGTTGTTTGCCATTGTGCGGTCTCATCTTTCTCTCACGTGGACATACGCCGATTCTGTTGCGGCCGAACCGGCTGCCGCCGAAGCCGATGAACCGTCGGATTGGTTATTTCCTGCGGCCGCTGAGCTAAAGGTGCTGGCCGAATTTGCGGATACTGGCGATGTATACGCGATTGTGGAGCGATCGCAGCAGGCACTAGCCGAACCCGATGACCGAGCGTCTTTCTGGATACGTCTGAACGAACTAGCAGAGAGCTTTCAGATTAGCCCAATCAAGGCTTTTATTGAACAGGGGTTAGGAGAGTGAGTGATATAATAGGGAAGGGAGGGGAATGGGCGCTATTAGTGTGTGGATGTTTTATCAGGTAGCTTATTGGGCGTGGCTTGTCGGAGTAGGTGAGTTACTGTTGCTGCGATGAGGCAGATGATAGCGAGCGATCGCATCACTAACCCCACGCCAAACATCTCCTGCAATACCGGCAGCGCCCACGCTCCCAAAACCGCCCCCGATTTTGCAATGCCCCCTGCCAGCCCAGCGCCACTGGCCCTAATCGCCGATGGGAACACTTCTCCAGACAACAGAAAAGTGGTTGAGTTTGGTCCCAGATTCATCGCTAGATTGAACAAAATGAATCCGGTGAACAACAGACTGAGCTGCGTGCCAGCACCCGGCAATGACAGCGTTCCAAGCCCGAGCGCCATCCCAATAAACCCGACTATTTGCAGTGGAATGCGACCGACTCGGTTGATGAGAACAATGGCTAATGCGAACCCCACCACCAAAAATACATTAACAATAGCTGCGCCCCTAGCAGAAGCCATTTCCTGTGTGAGAAAGCCACTCTCTTCTGAGAAAGCGAGTGCGCCGATGATAGTGGGTGTGAAAATACCAATGCCATAGGTCGCAATATCTTGAAGAAACCACGGAATAGCTGCTAAAGCTGTCTGCTGACGGTAAGTTGATGAGAACAAGTCGGCATAGCTCAGCGATTCTAGCTCTGTTGTTGTGTCGCTCTCTGGGTTCACAGAAGGCTTCAGAACTATCTCTTTGCCCAAGAGCTGAGAAGCTGCTTCTGATGCTTCTGTATACTCTCCTTTTGCCAGGTAATAGCTAGGGCTTTCGAGCAAAAATAACAATCTTAGTCCCCCCACAAGAACAGAAAGTGCAACCCCTACCCCTAGCATCCACCGCCAAGCGTAGCCAACTGCTAGCTCAGGTGCTACCTGCTGAAACACAAAAATAGTGAGCCATCCTACAAGTGCACCGAGCAGCGCACCCACTGCCTGAAAACTAAATGCGCCAATCACCATGCGCCCTCGAAACCGAGCAGGCACATTCTCAGTGATATAGGCCACGCTAATAGGATAGTCTGCACCAATGCCCACCCCTACTAAGAACCGAAAGAACAACAGAGAAGTGGCATTCCAAGCCAGCGCGGTGGCCAACGATGCCACTACGAACAGTGCAATGTCAATGACCAGCATGCGCTGCCGCCCAACCCGATCGGTAATAGGCCCAAGGGTGAGCGACCCAATCAATGCACCTACTAATGCTGCGGTCGCTAACGCGCCTACCCAGCTTGCGCTCAGCCCAAAGTCGCGCTGAATGAAAGGCATGGCTACGCCGATGATAAAAAAATCGAAGCCATCCAGCGCAATGAGTCCTGCCGAGAGCAGCCAAAGCATCCACATTGGGCGGGTGAGGTTAGCGCTGTCGAGTTCTGCTTGAAAGCGCTGTTCAGGTGTTAGCACCGCTGCGGTCATAGAGGATTATTTTGTGATGTCTAGAACGCTCAAGCCAGAGCCCTCGAATCAGGGCCCTTGAGTTGCCGTTAGCTTAGCAGCCATTTCGGTGAGTGGATTGGCCGTGTCTTTGGCCATATCTTTGGCCGTTGTTTCAACGGGGACTACCGTAGGATACACGTCTACTTCATCGCCTTCTATCCATCCAGAGTAGTAGCGTACCTTTGTGGCGTCGTCGGTTAGCTCAAGTAGGTCAAACTCGCCTCGAATCGCGTAATTATCCAAATTGAATCCGCCGCGACCGTTTGAGGCAACTAGGCCACGAGGGCCGCCACCTACTAAGTTGAGCGCGACCTCATCGAGGGAGCGACGGAAGCGATCGCCTGCCCAGTGCCACTGATTGCCGGGCCAAAAGATTTCATTGCCACCGGCTGCCCGCTGAGCGACGCTGTTGGCTATGCGATAGCCACCCTGCGAAAGCTGTACTTCGAACCCCGGTTTGTAGACTGCTTCGTAGCGAATGGCGAGTTCATCTTCGGGCGTGTCGAAAGACTGACTCAACCAGAGTATCTCTACCTCTTTTTCTTTTAGCTGCGTAGCGGGCTCTTGTGCCAAGAAGCTCTGGTAAAGATCTATGCCTTCTGGTGGCAGCGCTGCGGTGGCTGTAAATCGCCAGCAAGTCCAGCTATCTGTCTGGTCTATGGTTGGCCAGCTGATCTGACAAACGCCGTCGCCGGTTGCGCTCCACAGCTGGTCTGCTTTTACGGCCAGTCTGCCGGGAATCGCGCCGATAAGCGGACTGTTGGCAACGGTGTGAGTCGTAAGTGCTTGAGTACTCGGCTGGTAGGCTACAAGCCCGTGGCTGGGAAAGTAGGGAACGCCTTCGCCACTGCGCTGTGTGCCCATCCATAGCGTTAGCGGTGTGTCGCTATCAGCAGTGTCAGCGCCAGTGACAGCTAATGACGTAATTTGGCTGCCCTGTATGGTGTCAGGACGCTCGACGCTGAGTTCTTCGGTTTCTGCGTCGTAGCGAATGAGGCTCGCAAAGCCGCTATCTCCTTCGCCTTGGCTAGCGCTCGCTCCAAACCAAATATCTGAGCGAGTTGCGATCGCATCGGCAATATTCGGTGCACCCAAGCTAGCGCCAAGCCCTGCTTCTTGCAGTTCGCTAACCGTATAGAGCTGCTCGCTAATCAGCTCACCCTCAGGCGTTTTCAGCTCAAAGAAAACGGCGTCTTCGGTAGCGACGGCTAATGTATCTATCTCCTCAGGTGGGGTCGCTTCTGGGTCAATTGTCTCTGGCTTGAGCTGTTCGGCTAGCCATTCTGCCTGAAGGCGAATGCGATACTCAAAGGTTTTGCCGTTTAGCTCGATGGTGTCGTAACTGGGGGCTGCCATATCGGCCAGGAGCTGAGTGTAGTTAAACGGGGCTTCGTCTTCAGCTGCGTTAGCAGAAGCAATGGACCACTGACCATTGCTTTCGCACAGAGAGAAGATGTGGTGAGCCGTCGTGATTGTGACGCTATCACCGCCCGTTGAAATTTCGATGGGCCGAAAGTTGAACTGCTCGAAGACGGGTGTATTGTCTGGTGTGGTTAAGCGTGTAGGCTGCGTGTCGTTTAGCTCGCAGGAAGCTGCGGATGACGTGCCAGCAGCTGTGTCAGATGATAGGCCAGAAGACGTGCCAGAAGACGTGCCAGAAGACGGGGCCTGGCTTGACTTTGAAGGTGTGCTTGCATCTGGGTTGTTGTTTGTCGGCAGAGGTGTGGAAGGCGTAACGCAGGCTCCAAGGATGGAAACTAGCCCGATGGCTGCCAGTAGATGTCTTGTACGCATAATTTTTCCTCGGTCAGTACCCTCTGTTCTGTGCTCAGTTCTCTTTGGCGAAGCTTTGTAAAAACTTAGTCCAAAACCCAAGTCTAGAGTGATTTCTTTTCATGGTTCGTATGTCAATACTATCAATCGGTTTGGCAAATGTTTTTAAGCTTAAAGCCACCTTAGAGATTGGCCGAGCCGATAAGCGTGGTCGCAAAGCTTTTTTATGGAAAGAGCGCTACCTTGAAAAGCCTCAAAGCCTGAACGGATAGCTGTTGCTTGTGCAGATGTAAGCTTTGTGTAAAAACTTAGGCAGTAAGGGAAGAGCAAGGGCTCGAAATAACCCTGACGGGTACTACTCAAAGCGGATGCCGTAGGCCAAGTTGTGAGTAGTCTTTTCCTATTTTGCAGCAGCGAGTAGAATCGACTGATTCAACCTTGCTAAACGATACTTCTGAGTTTGCGCGACTGTGGCGCAATCAGATTGTTGTTCAAAATGATTTTTTGATTTCGAGTGATGGTATTGGTTCGGCAAAGGTAGGCTCTACCTATGCGTAAGCTCTCTGGTCATCTACACAATCCGATATTTCCGACATTAACGTAGGGGCATAGCATGTCAGAAGGCTGCGCTACTAGCAAACCTCTGTTCTTTTCCAGTGATGGGGTGTAGGACTCTCAACGTAGTGGCGTGCAAGAGAAGTCTTTTCTCTGTTTGATTGGCGTTGTAGAGTGTGTCGCCTACGATGGGTGCGTTGAGTCCTTGTGGGTGAGCTGCATGAACTCGTAGTTGGTGAGTGCGTCCTGTGAATGGAGTGAATTGTACTCTGGGGTTATTACCGGATGAGAGAATTTTGAAATCTGTTTGGCTGAGCTTACCTTTTTGAAAATGAACGAACTGTTTTGGACGATTTTGAGGGTCAGCCCACAGGGGTAAGTCTATGGTGCCGCTGCTGCGTTCGACGGGACGAGAGAGAACAGCTTCATAGGTTTTGTGGACTTGGCGCTGGGCAAACTGCTGGCTGAGGTTGCGGTGAGCGGCTGGGGTGAGTGCGATCGCTAGCACGCCAGAAGTTGCCTGATCCAACCGATGTACCGGCTGCAAAAAGGTTTGCTCAGGTAGCCGATGCCGCAGCCGACTGAGAACACTATCTTGTAGGTGGTATCTACGGCCTGGCACAGAGAGCAGTCCGGCTGGTTTATCTATTACGATTAAGTCTTTGTCTTGATAGATGATTTGCAGTGGTGGTGCTGTTTCAGGGACTGAATAGGCGAGCTGTATGTGAGTTTGCCACTGTTTTGAGAGGGTTTTGTATTGCTGTTTGAGGGTTTGAATTTGTTGGTCGGCCTGAGCGATCACATCAGTAAAAGGTGCGATCGCCTTCTCTCTTTCCTGCTTTAACTGTCGCCGCTCGGTGCTATCTTGCTGACTGGCTTTTGTGAGGTCTGCGATCGCTGTTACGAGTGCGTTTCCTTGTAGCTGCTGACGGTAGCGAATGCGATCGCACTTACGCTGTTGTTTTCTACATCGATGCTCAGTCGATAGCTGCTGTAGCCGGTTGGCATACTGCTGAGAGGTCTGTTTGTAAGTTTCTCTTTCAGGCAGCTGTTCAAGCTGAACCAATGTCTGCTTGATTTGTTCGAGCGTTGTTAAAACATACGCCTCAAACGACGCCAGATTCTCAGTTGGCAGAGAATTGTACGGCCACTTATGCATGTCTCTAAGGGCTACTGTGGCAGCGGACAGCTCAGTGCCTGTGCCTGTTTGCTAAACAACAGATTTTCCCGATAGTCAATCGGGCAGTCAATCACCGCCGGTACATTCTGTGCCAAGGCTTCTTTAAGAGTGGGAACAAAGTCTGCCGTTGATTCGATACGATAGCCTTTGAGATTCATACTTTCGGCGAGCTTTACGAAGTCTGGATTGTTGAACTTGATGTAGGAAGATTCGTTGTAGTGCGATTCTTGCTTCCATTCGATTAGGCCATAGCCGCCGTCGTTAAAGATGATAGTGACAAAAGCAGTGCCAATACGATGAGCGGTTTCTAGCTCCTGGCAGTTCATCATGAAGCCGCCGTCTCCAGTGACCGCAACAACTTTGCGCTCTGGGTATACGAGCTTGGCCGCGACGCCGCCGGGAATGGCAATACCCATGGAGGCGAAACCGTTGGAAATGAGGCAGGTGTTTGGCCGAGCGCAGTGATAGTGGCGAGCAATCCACATTTTGTGTGCACCCACATCAGAAATCACGATGTCTTCGGGGGCGAGCACTTGGCGCAAATCGTACAGTAGCTTCTGTGGCTTGATGGGGAAGCCTTCGTCGATAGCGTATTGCTCGTAGTTCTCCTGCATCTCGGCGCGCAAGTTAGCGAACCGAGGGCTGATGGTTTCGTCTTTATTGGCGCTTTTGGGCCGATGAACGCGGTTGCCAATTTCGTCTAGTGCATCGGAGATATCGCCGACGACTTCTACGGTAGGGATGTAGCTGCTGTCGATTTCGGCGGGGGTGACAGCGATGTGGACGATGGGGCGATTGCCTTCTGGATTCCACTTTTTGGGCCCGTATTCAATCAGGTCGTAGCCAATGGCGATGATGAGGTCGCTTTCGTCTAGGGCGCAGGCCACGTAGTCGCGCTGCTGAAGGCCAACCGTCCAGAGCGATCGCTCATCGGTATAGTCCAGTACGCCCTTACCCATAAAGGTATTGGTCACTGGAATATTTTGCTGCTGGGCAAAGCGGGTGATGGCTTCGCTGGCTCGGTTGCGAATGGCGCCGTTGCCAACCAAAATCATGGGTTGGCTGGCTTGGGAAATGGCGATCGCAGCTCGCTGCAAACTCTCTTCAGAGGCGACGGGTACAGCGGCGGCATCGGCCCTCAGCGGCGAGCCTTCTACGGGCATATCGGCAATGTTTTCTGGCAGGTCGATGTGCACAGCGCCGGGTGGCTCAGTCTGCGCGACTTTGAAGGCTTTACGAACAATCTCGGGTGTTGTGTTTGGCCGCACGATTTGTTTTGTCCACCGCGTCACCGGGGCGAACATCGCAACAAGATCGAGATACTGGTGCGACTCGATGTGCATGCGATCGGTGCCGACTTGCCCAGTGATGGCAATGAGCGGGGCCCGATCAAGATTGGCATCGGCGACGCCGGTCATCAGGTTTGTAGCGCCGGGTCCTAGAGTGGAGAGACACACGCCCGCTTTGCCAGTGAGCCGTCCATATACGTCGGCCATGAAGGCTGCGCCCTGCTCGTGCCGAGTGGTGATGAACTGAATAGAAGACTTTTTAAGGGCTTGGAGAAGCTGGAGGTTTTCTTCTCCGGGGAGGCCGAAGATGTATTTGACACCTTCGTTTTCGAGGCAGCGGACGAGGAGTTCGGCGGTATTCATGCGTTATTTAATCCAAACAGTTTTGGCATTGACAAATTCCAACAATCCGTAGCGCCCAAGTTCTCGGCCATAGCCGGATTGCTTGATGCCGCCGAAGGGGAGGCGTGGGTCGGATTTTACCAGGCCATTGATGAAGACTGCGCCCGCGTCGAGTTCGTTGACTAGCTGTTGTTGTTCCTTGGCATCGGTGGTCCAAGCGCTGGCTCCGAGGCCAAAGGTGGTGGAATTAGCAAGCGCGATCGCACTTTCAATATCTGGCACACGAAACACAAGGGCAACCGGACCAAAAAACTCTTCTTGATCGGCAGGCGTACCAGGGGGAATAGCGGTGAGGATAGTAGGTGGGTAGAAGTTCCCTTCTTGGAGCTTGGCCGGTAGTTGCTGCTGGAGCGATCGCCGATCACCTCCCACCAAAGCCGTTGCGCCTTGAGTAATGCAGGCTTGTACCTGGGCCTCTAGCTCCTTCAAAATATCGGGTGTCGCCAGCGGACCGACGGTGGTATCTGGGTCCATAGGGTCACCTACCTTTTGGCTGCGAAACCGATCGGCAAAGCCTTGCTCAAACCGATCGGCAATGTCACCAACGAGGATGAAGCGCTTGGCGGCGATGCAGGACTGGCCGTTGTTCATGAGGCGGGCGGTGGCGGCCGTGGCGATCGCACTTTCTACATCTGCACTTGGCAACACAATAAAAGGATCGCTGCCGCCTAGCTCTAGCACCGATTTTTTGATGTGGCGAGCGGCCGTGGCGGCGACGGCTTCTCCCGCAGGGCCGCTGCCTGTGAGGCTTACAGCTTTGACCCGAGGGTCGGTCAAAATGCTTTCGACCTGGCTAGCACCGATCAGCAGGGTTTGGAAGGCGCTGGGGGGAAAGCCTGCGGTGGTGAAAATGCGTGCGATCTCTAGCGCAGACTGCGGCACATTAGAAGCGTGCTTGAGCAGCATGGTGTTGCCAGCCATGAGCGCAGGGGCCGCAGCGCGAAATACCTGCCACAGCGGATAGTTCCACGGCATGACGGCGAGCAGTACGCCCAAGGGCAAAAAGCGAACGTAGCTGCTGCTAGCATCGGTGCTGGCCGGTTCGTCTTGCAAAAAGGTTTCGGCGTTGTCGGCGTAGTAGCGGCAGACCCAGGCACATTTTTCTACTTCTGCGATCGCGCTACCAATGGTTTTACCCATCTCCAGCGTCATCATCTTGCCCAGCGCTTCTTTTTCAGCAATCAGCGCTTCGGCGGCCTTGTGCATCCACCGAGACCTGTCTGCAAAAGGCGTTTTTCGATAGGTTTCAAAGCACGTCTGCGCCTCGCTCACGGCGTTTTCTACTTGCTTCGCGTCGAGTGAGACGAAGGTTTTCAGCGTTGTACCGGTTGCTGGGTTGATGCTGGCGATTCCCATGCTGTTTTCCTCGGGGATAAGCCTATGAAGAGTGCGAGTGCCTTTGCTTGTCTACTGTCGCCTGTCTACTGTCTCTTGAAATTGGTGAGCTGGATGGTGAGTTAGCTGGTTCGTATAGATTATTTACTTGCCTGTTCGCGCGTATGGGCTGTTTGCGGCGGCTATTTTCAAATGAATCGATGCCCTAAGACGAGTTTTCTCGTACGCATTTGTACGTAATCGTGCGCATTTGTACGCACGTGTGTGCTTGAGATCACAGTCGATGAACTTCGGGAATTGCTAGTTTTTACTGAGTATGAATAAGCACATCAACTGCGCGTCGCTTAGCGCCCCTTTAAATAAGCCCGTGACCGCGCAAACCTGAATGACCGCACGCACGCTGCATGGAACGCCCCTTCAACTGTGCAACTACCTGCGTGAGAGCTGTTTCAGGTTTTGGTTTTGAAATTTAAGCATTAGAGAATTTTATGCTGTCAGGTACAGAGAACGTACTGGGGTTTTTGGCATTGCTCGCTTACGTAGCAACGCTGCTCCCTAGCAACCTTAAAATTGTTTTTCCCGCACTCAAAATGAGCTGGCCAGTGAAGAAACTGCTCAGGCACCGACGCTCGATTGGTATTTGGACATTTAACTTATCGATGGCTCATGCGGCGTTTGTGATTGGTTTGCACAACATGGATGTTTTTGAGAGATCGTTTTACTACAAAAGTGCTAGTGGCCTAATGATTATGGGGATTTTTGCACTATTGACGATTACGTCTAACAACTGGAGTATCAAAAAGCTTAGAAGAAACTGGAAAAGGCTACATGGCTTGACCTATCTGGCGGCGGCGCTGCTGCCCTGGCACATCGCTGCGAAGATGGAAGGTCAATGGACGCTGCTAACGGGGATAGCTATTCCACTAACTGCCCTGGCTGTTGCACTGTTGTGCTGTCGTAAGTATTTGGAAATGACACCTAAAACCTAGTGCTGCTAACTGGAGCCGCTATTAGAAGGACTTCATTAGACTGCCAAAAGACTGCCAAAAGACTGCCAGAATGCGGGTAGAAAACTATAAAAACGCCGAGCTGTAGTACATACAGCTCGGCGTTTTTATGGATAAAGATTAGCGATTAAGACGCTGATTCCATAGACATCGGTCCATAGACTGGGGCTCTAGGCTGAAGCCACCATTTCCTTGAATCCTTTACCTGCAGAGAACGCAGGTACGGTAGTCGCTGGAATTTTAATGGTTTCACCGGTTTGAGGGTTGCGACCATCGCGGGCCTTGCGATCGCGGGGCTCGAAGCTGCCAAAGCCAACCAAGCTTACTTTGTCGCCACCTGCAACCGATTCCATAATCGACTCGATTACAGCCGACAGTACAGCGTCAGCGTCTTTTTTAGAGACGTCCGCTTTCTCTGAAACCATATCAATGAGCTCAGCTTTGTTCATAGAATGAGTGCCTTAAAACATCGATAGTAGTTTTAGCACAAGAGGTAGTAGATCACAAGTACTAGGGCGATATATTTCTCCTTTTTTGAGGCGTATCTCAGCGCTGGCGTAGGGTAGCGCCGTTATATGCCAGTGGTTCTAGCAAATGTGTAGCGAATCGGTAATCTCTCAAAAAATATGTTGTGTTATGTAAAGTTGATGCGATATTGCCATGCTAAACAGGTTGTTCGTTTTGTTCCTGGCTTCCCCCTCCAGGCCCCGTCCTGCCTAATGCACACTTAATTCAACTCGTCTATGTTTCTTAAGAAACAATTTGTTCTTTATGTCATTTGTCTGGCTAGAGGATGATTTCAGTAATTTTCAGGCACGGCTCAACGGCATTTTCTCAACGGCATTCTGTAGAGCTGTACTTGCTGTGGTCGGGCAAATGGCGGGTCAGCCAGATGGTGTGGTTAACTCAGTTGATCGAGCATGCTAGTAGGCCTGTCAACCAGGGTCTAGACAATCAGTCAGCTAACTTAAAACTTTGCTGGCAGGCTTTCACGTGACGATGCCGTAATGTCTTCTTGTTGTGTGTGTCGATCTTGTAAAGAAACAGTGGGTTGAGGAGACTTTTATCCTTTTATTGAGTCGTTTTAAATCGTAGAAGTGGCTACGATTTTAAACGAGAAAGGGTGGAAACAGAATTATGACCAAGAAAAAAGAAAAACGATTTGTAAGGAACGCGGGTACAAGAGCGGTGGAAAAAAGAGTCGGCATGCGTCAGGATTTGTCTCCTCAGCTCTGGGATATGTCTTACGACAACAGTGCTCTCACACTTCATGGCGTTAATCTTCAGCATATTTTGGCGCAATATGGCAGTCCAGTTCATCTGCTAAACACACAAAAACTGAAGCAAAATGCCCACGCCATGATGTATGGAGGGCAGCAGACTAAGCTGCTAAACGTTTACTACTCCTACAAAACCCACCCCATTCCTAGGGTATTGCAGCTTCTACATAGTTATGGTGTGGGCGCAGAAGTGATTTCGCCTTACGAACTGTGGCTGGCACTGCACCTAGGCGTAGATCCTCAAAAGATTATTTACAATGGTCCAGCTAAGTCCGACGAATCCATTGAGATGGCCATTAGTCGGGGGATTCGCCTCCTGAATATTAATCATATTGAGGAGCTAGACCGGTTTGCTAAAATTGCCCGTCAGCTTGGGAAGAAAGCCAATATTGCGATTCGCCTAATTTTTGCAAAGGGCTGGAGTGGTCAATTTGGTTTGGGGGTAGATACGGGAGAGGCGCTAGCAGCCTATCGCAAAGCGTTGACAATGCCAGAAATCAACGTCATCGGCGTGCATTGCCATCGCGGCGTGCTGTTTGAGGGGCTAGGCGACATGGCTAGCTACCTACAGGAGATTAAGGATTTTTTGGATATCCTTTACGGGGAACTTGATTTTCATCCAGAGATTTTGGATGTGGGAGGCAGCATTGGTATTCCAACAGTCCGCCCGTTTTCCGGCTTTGACAAAAAACTAAGTGAAACATTTCGAGTTGAAGTGCGTGAACCTGAACCTAACAACTATCCAACGTTGGAAGCATTTTCGGCGTTTATCTCCAAGGATCTTACGAGCTATTTTAAGCGGGTCAATCGGTCACTGCCGGAGCTAGCCGTTGAGCCGGGCCGAGCTATTACCGGGAACACTCAGGCTTTGCTCTCTCGGATTGTTGATACTAAAGAGACCGCAGAAACCTTTACCTATGGCATTTTAGATGCGGGTATTAGCGTGGCCGAGATTGTTAAATATGAGTTTCACCAGGTGCTGCCTTTGCAACAGAAGCTCAATACGCCATTGCAGCTCTATCGTTTAGTCGGGCCCATTTGCCATATGGGAGATACTCTTTATCCGGCTTGGCGCTTGCCTCAATTGGAGAAGGGAGATGCGATCGCAATTATGGATTCAGGGGCTTATTTCTCTCCTGAAGCTAGAGCATTTTCTTTTCCTAAACCTGGTATTGTAGGATTAAACAACAGTGGCGAATCCTTTATGATTCGAAAATCTGATACTTTTGAAAGTATTATCCAAATGGATTGCCTGGCTGAGTAGGCCTTTGAGTATATGAACTTGTTTTTGCGGTTTCGAGACCCTAAGGGACGTGCGCTTAATTAATGTACCGATGGCTTTAGCTTTTCGAGCCCTCATCCCCAACCCTTCTCCCGAGAGGAGAAGGGAGCCAGCTCTGAAGTCCCTCTCCCGAAGGGAGAGGGATTTAGGGTGAGGGCAAGGCGTTACGTTATTTGTTTGCGGCTCCCTAGGCTCCTTGGGAAGAACTATCGACTCACCAAAGCACACGTGCTTTTTTCGCCTCTTTCTCTCCTCTGTAGCTTTCTACAGCATAAAGAATCGAGAGTTTTATTCGAGCGCTGATGTCTGTGAACGCGATGGAGAGATTGAAAGCTCTTGTAGAACATTATTTTAAGATTCATACTTTGTCCTATGGTTGCTAAGAACTCACTTACGAAGGTTCCAATTATGATGACCATGGGAAACTACGGCGGCACACTGGCTGCTGTTCGTTCCTATGGAAAGCATTCTCACCCAACGCTGCTAGCAACCTCCATCACATCTACCTTGAGTCATAGATCTCGCTATCTTTCTGAGGCCCTAGAGTCTCCACCAGTAGAAGATTTTGAGCAGTTTTTTTCCTGGCTGATGGCGTACGGCCAACAAAAACCTGGGGTGTTTCTTTATCCATCTAGCGATGATATGACTTGGCTAATCGCGTACTATCGCGATCAGCTAAGCCAGTATTACAAGCTCTACAGTCCGGATGTTGAGACGATTTATGCGCTGCTAAATAAACCGAAACTCCATGCAGTTGCTGAAACATTGGGGATTCCGGTGCCAACCACTATTTCCCCTATCTCTGTAGAGGAGCTTGAAGCCCAAGCTGATGATTTAACCTATCCAGTACTGATCAAGCCGAGAACCCAAATCGGTATGATTCGCAGACAAAAGGGGCAGGTGTGTGAGAGCCGCGAACAACTCTTAGATATTTATCCAGCCTATCAACAGAAATTTTGCTATCATCCTTTCTTGATAGGCTTTGATAGCGATGTCAGCTGGCCTATGGTTCAGTCTTTTCATGCCTCAGCCGGACAAAACACCTACAGCGTTGCTGGCTTTGTCGATGAAAAGCAAGAGATTTTTGTGAGCCGGTTTTCGGCCAAGGTGCTGCAATTCCCCATTCGAGTAGGTGTAGGCCTTTGCTTTGAAAGCCGTCCCCCTAATCCCAAAGCGGTGGATTATATCAAAGCGCTTTGTAAAGCAGTTGGTTACTATGGCGTCTTTGAAGTGGAGTTTATTGTAGATGGCGACCAGCTGCTACTCATGGACTTTAACCCAAGATTCTATGGGCAGATGGCCTTTGAGCTAGGACGAGAGCTACCCCTAGACCAGCTGGTTTTAGCCTATGCTAGCAATAACTATGAGTATGGCAAAACTGTTCAGCAGCAGGACCAAAAGTGGAACCACAACAGAGTGTATCGCTTTAGCAATCGGTGGCGACTTTGGCTGATTTTAACGACTCAGTCTATTGCGGGTAACTTTTCCTGGGCTGAGCGACGTCAATGGCTAGCTTGGTCTAGCCAGGCTGATGTTGGGTTTGACCCGGTCTATACAGATGATGATCCCAACCCCCGTCGTGCTGATATTAAGTCCGTGATTAAAGGTGGAATCAAACATCCTCGTAGTACGTTTAAGACATTCTTCTCGAATCTTTAGATTTTCTAAGGAGGAATTTTCTAAGGAGAGATGTGTTGATGTGCATGGTCAGTATTTGCCTCGTTAGTCAGTAGACGTCACTAGTGTGCAAGACGGTACTCATCAGCCATAAGTCATAACAGATGCCGATGGCAACATTTTGGAAGCTGATGAGACTAACAACACTGACTATAGCCAGGTAACTATTAACACTTCTGTTTTGCATGTAAATACTGAGGGCATAAGTCGTTATGTTCTTTCTGTCACGGTGGTATGGATTGCGAAAGATTAAAGGTTTCCTGGTTTGAGAAACCTCCTTTCAGGGCCGGCGTCTAGTAACGCTATACAGGTCATCTGTTGTTTATGTCGGTTGTTCAGAGCGTTTTTTCTTCTTTCTAAATCCCATGAGCCAACTCAGTTTTGAGCCTGCTGTTTCTTCTGCCGCATCGCCACTTTCTAGCGCGGTACTTTCTCCTGTTACTCCTGTAATATTAAATGATGGATTGCTGAGTGCATCTCGTAATATTGCCTTTGTAGATGCGGGGCTTGCTTCTGTCGACACGTTGATAGCAGGCCTAGAAGATACGCAGATAGTGTTGATAGAAGGCGAGCAAGATGGCATTGCTCAGATTACCTCTGCACTAGCCAATGCGGAAAACCTAGATGCGGTTCATATCTTTTCGCACGGGAGCGATGGACTGTTGCAGCTGGGCAATACGCTGCTAAGCAATGCCAACGTGGAAGGGTATGGCGAAAGTTTGCAGCAGTGGTCAGCGGCGCTGTCGGCAGAAGCTGACCTGATGATTTATGGCTGTAACCTGGCGGCTGGTACCGAAGGACTGTCGTTGCTGAGCCGGCTAGGTGAGCTGACGGGCGCAGACGTTGCTGCTTCAGATGATGTGACTGGCGTGGGCGGTGACTGGGATTTGGAGATTGCGGTGGGTGAGATAGAAAGCAGCGTTGTGCTCAGCGAAGCTGTGCAGGCCTCCTATGAAGGTGAGCTAGCACTCTTAACGAATGGAGATTTTGAGTCGGGGCTTTCAGGGTGGCGAGCGTTCCGAGGGTCTGAATCGATTACAACAGATGCGGTGAGTGGTAGCAGCGCGCTAGAGATTGGCGGCACGAGCCGGGGGGTGCGGCAAACGCTGTCGGTAACAGGCGGTGAAACCTACACGCTGACCGGTTCGGGTAAGACCACTTCCGAGGGGAACACAACTATTGGAATAACTTTTTACGACGGGTCTGGCAGCCGAGTGGCGGGTAAAGCGCAGAAGATAAGGAGTGCAAACTGGGATGAGTTTGCGATAGAGCAAGAAGCGCCAGTGGGTACAGCGTCTGCGCGAGTGTGGGCGTATAAAGCGACGGATAGTGGCAGCTTTTTCTTGGATAATTTAGCGCTGAACTCAGGCGTGGTAGAACCGCCGGAGCCACCTGCGAGTGGTACGCAGCTGCTGGCGAATGCCGGGTTTGAGTCTGGTTTGAACCAGTGGAAGAGCTACAAGGGAACGGAAACTGCGACAAGTGTAGGCGCATTTGCTGGGACGAAGGCGCTGAAGCTATCGACGGCGGGGAGCGGCGCGCGGCAAATAGTAGATGCAGTAGCCGGGGAGACGTATCAGGTGTCTGGCTATGCGAAGTCATCGAGTAGTGGATACATGGGCTTTGGGGTGACGTTTTACGATGCGGACGGCAAAAAGATTCAGGGCAGCGGTGTGGGCCAGCGGGTGCGGAGTACGGAGTGGCAGCTGTATGAGGGCGAAGCTGTTGCGCCAGCGGATGCGCGCTTTGCGAGGTTTTGGTCTTATAAGGGAACTAGCGATGGTGATGGCTTGCTAGATCAGCTCTCGCTGAAGACAGTGGGAGAACCAACTGTGGATCCAGAACCCGGTGTTATTGGGCTCGCAACTAGCACGATTAGTGCGGGTGAAGGTGATGGCACGGTGCGGGTGACGGTGAATCGCTCGAGTGGGCGTGACGGTGCAGTAACGGTTGACTATCGTACGGTGACAGGCTCGGCCAGTGCTGGGGAAGACTATGAGGCGATCGCAGGCACCCTCTCCTTTGCCGATGGCCAAACGCAGCAGTCTGTTGATATCACCCTACTCGATGACAATAGTCCCGAAGAGCTAGAGACCTTCGGCTTTGCCATCGATAACGTGCAAGGCGGCGCTACCCTACTTGCACCGCGCACTGCGCAGATTACAATCGCCGATGACGACGGCTTTACCTACAACGACAATCAGTATGTGGTCACTACCGCCAAAACTTGGCTGCAGGCGCAAGCCGAAGCCGAAGCTTTGGGCGGTAATTTAGTTTCTATTAATACTGCGCAAGAAGAAGCTTGGCTAAGACAAACCTTTGGTAATACCGAAAGTTTCTGGATTGGCATTAACGATGCTGAAACAGAAGGACAGTTTGAATGGGCCAGTGGTGAGCAAGTTGCCTATACAAACTGGGCATCAGGGCAGCCTGATGATGGCGGTAGTGGCCAAGACTACGGCTATCTGAACTTTGGTAGCTCACGCCAGTGGGACGATGGCGGTTCGGGTACGAACTTTAGAGGGATTGTTGAAATTGGTGATTACAACGGTCCGGTACTGGGTCGAGGGAACGGTCTAAAAGGAGAATATTACAACAACATCGACTTTACCGATCTAGCGCTAGAACGAACAGATGCCACGGTGGACTTTGACTGGGAGCTGGGCTCTCCTGATCCAGCCATTGGTCAAGATACGTTTTCGGTGCGTTGGACGGGTAAGGTAGAGCCGCTATATTCGGAGACTTATACCTTTCAAACTACCAGCGATGATGGCGTGAAGCTGTGGGTGAATGACCGGCTGATTATCAATGAGTTCCAAGACCAAGGGCCAACCGCTTACACGGGTACCATCACGCTAGCCGCAGGCCAGCAGTACGATATTCGCCTGGAGTATTACGAGAACGGTGGCGGTGCGCTGAGTGAGCTGGCTTGGTCGAGTGCGAGTCAGGCGTTTGAAATTGTGCCGCGATCGCAGCTCTACTCCGACCCTGTAGACAGCCGCACCCTCGACAGTGAAACGGTGATTGCTGGGCTGACTGAGCCAACGGCGATCGACTGGCTTACCGACGGCTCGAACAAAATGTTCATTGCTGAAAAAGGCGGCGTGGTGAAGGTATTTGAAAATGGTAACCTGCGAAGTACGCCGTTTATTGATATTTCAGATCAGGTGAATGGGATTCGCGATCGCGGCCTACTAGACATCGCCATTCACCCAAATTTTGACGCCAACCCTTACGTCTATCTTCTGTATACCTACGACCCGCCAGAAGTGTTCAACTTCACAGGTGAATCAGGACCAGATGGCACCAACAACAGAGCCGCAAGACTGATTCGAGTGACTGCCGACGCCAGCACCAACTATCGCACCGCAGTGGCTGGCAGTGAAGTTGTTCTACTCGGCAAAAACAGCACCTGGGACAACTTCAACGGCCAGGTCAATAGCACCTTCGACTTTGACGAAGCCCCTGCGGGCATTTTGCCCGATGGTAGCAACCTGCAAGACTTTCTCAATGCCGATAGTGAATCTCACACAGTGGGCAGCGTAGAATTTGGCCCAGACGGCGCTTTGTATGTGAGCAATGGCGACGGCGCTTCCTACAACAGAGTCGATCCGAGAGCTTCGCGGGTACAGGATATTGACAATCTATCCGGTAAAATTCTGCGCATCAATCCCATCAACGGAAAAGGCCTCTCAGATAACCCTTTCTACAATGGCGACGCCGATGCCAATCGTTCTAAGGTGTATCAGCTGGGGTTGCGCAACCCTTTCCGAATCACGGTAGATCCTGACAATGGCAAAGTGTATACAGGGGATGTGGGCTGGACCCAGTGGGAAGAGGTCAACGCAGGTGAAGCGGGCTCGGACTTTGGCTGGCCCTACTACGAAGGTGGCGACGGTGAGAGCAGACAAACCGTTGGCTACAGCTCACTTCCAGAAGCCCAAGCGTTTTACAACAGTGGCACAGCGGTCACACCTTCTTTCCTTGGGCTCAACCACAACACCACTGGCATTAACGCTATTGTGATGGGCGATGTATATACCGGAGACGCCTACCCCGATCGCTACAAAGGAGATTTGTTCTTTGGCGATTTAGGCCAAGGCATTGTTCGTAACATTAGTCTAGATGGCAATGGCGACGTTAGCTCTGTGGATACCTTTACGACAGAAGATCCTTACATTGTCCAAATGGTGCAGGGGCCAGATGACTTGCTGTACTACGTCAATCTTGTGAATGGAACCGTAAGTCGCTGGGTGTTTGACTAATGGGTGTTTGACTAATGAGTGTTTGACTAAGTTGAGAGGCCATCGCTGAGGCTTTGATGACTCGCAGATTCGTTGAATAAAACGAATCTGCGAGTTTTTGCGAGGGACGGTGTTGTGAAATGTGAACAGGCGTTAAAGCAAGCCCGTATATTTACTTGCGTCGCTAATATGTGCGGTAACCTGTACAGACTTATTTACCGCTTGTCTACTTAGGTAAGATGCCTGTATGCGTCCTAGAACTGCTGTATTAGATCTTTTCTCAACGTTTATCCAGTTTTCGGACGATCGCTTTGAGGCATGGATTGTTGATACCCGGCTAGTGCGCCAGATGAAGCAGCAGCAGGCTCGATTAGCTCAGTCGCAATCAGGCCATGCCTCTGCACAGTTCTCTGAGGTTTTTTGGGTACTTCAGTGGTATCAGCAGTGGCACACAAAAGCCCATCCGCATGCGCTGATGCACTTATGTGCGTATGTGCAGGAGCCTTGTTACTGGGCCGCAGAGCAAGTGACAAAGCGATTTGTCAGTGTGCAGTACACTTTGGCGGATGGGTTTCAGGTGGCAATTTTGCGCCTAGAACACATCCTAAATTGCTACGATCCTACCTATGGAAGCAGCCTTAAGGCCTATGCTCGAACGGCTTTTGGTAACCTCATTCGCAATCAGCTGCGTCAGCAAAAGGCAGCGAACATTTGCAGTGATTGGGGCTTGCTACGCAAGACGAGTCAACTCCAGCTGGATCGATCTTTACGGACGGCTGGATTTATACAAACAGACGCAGATATTCTGATTTGGAAATGTTTCAAGGCGGTCTGTGTCCCAGGGAGGCCTCAACTTGAGAATCGCACCTCGCCTACTTTGGTGCCTACTTTGGTGCCTACTTTAGTGCCTACTCCGGTGCGTACTCTGGGCCAGCCAACGGCCGAGCAGCTCACGACGATGGCCAATCGTTTTAATCAGCAGCGCATTCAGCTCAGCCCGAGCCCTGCTAGCGTGACGGCCAAGGGCGTGCTAGAAAGTTTGCGGCGGTCGGTAAAAGCCGTGCGATCGCATCTAAACCCTCAGGTGACTTCGCTCAACCAGCCTCAATATGGCGATGGCAAGGAGTGCCTAGACGACCTCACCACTGAAAATACGCCCATGGCGGAGATGCTAGCCGCCGAAGCTTACCAGGAACAGCAGCAAAAAATGCAGGCGGTCGGTGCTGTATTAATCGATGCGATCGCCCAGCTAGACCCCTCTCTTCAAACACTGCTGCGCCTTTACTATCAGCAAAACCTCACTCAAAAAGAAATCGCTAGCCAGCTCCACATCAAGCAGTATCAGGTTTCTCGTCAGCTCAGCCGGGTGCGTCAGCAGCTATTGCGCAGCGTGGCTCAGTGGAGTCAGGAGTCTTTGCATATTTCTATAGACTCAGCTGTATTAGCCAATGTAAGCGCAGTCATTCATGAATGGCTGCAAAGCCACTACGCCCCCAAAGCGGTCCCTACGCATGAACGATTGCAGCTTGATTTGTCGGAGAGCACACCATGAGCCTTGTATTTGAGAACCCTATTCAGACGGTCCTTGACCTGCCTGCTAATCCAGACCTTTGGGCGCGTAGTGAGTCTACAGCTGACGCGGCCGCTCGCTGGCGCCTGTATTTGTATCAGTTAGTGACATCGGCGCTATTGCAATGGTGCCAAGAAGAGAGGGTTCAGTTTGGTAATGTTCAAGTTTGGCCTGAGGCAGCACCTTTAGATATTTGGCATGTGGTCGGCGGACTCGCTCTGACTTTGGGCGACAGGCGTATTGTTGTCATCCTTTCTGAAGCTATGGACGCTGCTGAAATGCGGGTGCCCCAAGAGTGGATAGATTTGCCAGACTGGGCCGGTGACTATTACATTGCCGCCTATGTCGATGTCGATGATCAGCAGCTAGCGCTGTGGGGGTATAGCACCTACACTCAGGTCAAAAACAACGGGCACTACGATGCGTATGAGCGGACCTATTGCCTGGGGGAAGACCATTTGATCCAAGATTTCTCAGCGTTTTGGGTGGCTTTGCAGTATGAGTCTATGGAGTCGGTGGCAGTCGATGCTGTGTCTGTCGATGCGGTAACTGCGCTCTCACCGATTCA
>ERZ1740070.314-NODE-314-length-34066-cov-7.707624_pt1 | contig 34066 bp, 34 predicted proteins | sample MGYA00581734_ERZ1740070 | MGnify/ENA primary metagenome ERZ1740070 (study PRJEB43018, sample SAMN04849744) | marine metagenome | isolation source: floating plastic debris | place: Pacific Ocean | collected 2008-09-01 | study: EMG produced TPA metagenomics assembly... | reverse complement strand
TCAAGCGGTGAAGGCATTTACTATGCCATGATCTGCGGACGGCATGCCGCAACAGCCTGTGCTGCGACGCTCAAGACCGGGAAGGTCAAGAACCTCGCATTGGCGCGCAAGCTGTTCATGAAAGAACACAGGACAGTGTTCCGTGTGTTGGGCCAGATGCAAGATGCCTATTACAAAAATGACTCGCGTCGCGAACGGTTCGTGTCGCTGTGTCATGATGTCGATGTGCAAAAGCTGACCTTTGAAGCGTATATGAACAAAAAGCTGGTAAAGGCACGGCCCTTGGCACATCTGAAGATTGGTTTCAAAAACATCCGTCATCTTCTTGGGCTCGTGCGGGAGACCCATGTATGACGCAAACTCTGATCCCTGCGTGGACAGGCGGAACGCTGCAACCTGTTGAAAAGCTTGACGCGCATATCCGTGGATTGCGGCACAAAGCCATTTCCGTGTTCGTTTTGCGCCGCGATGAGATCCTCATCCAGCGGCGTGCCATGTGCAAATACCATACGCCGGGTCTTTGGGCGAACACGTGCTGCACCCATCCGCATTGGGACGAAGACAGCGAAACCTGCGCGCACCGTCGTTTGGATGAAGAGCTTGGGATCACCGGGCTTGATCTGGAATACCGAGACCGTGTCGAATACCGCGCGGATGTTGGCGGCGGACTGATCGAACATGAAGTCGTGGACGTGTACGTTGCCAATGTCGATGAGGTTCCATCAATGTCGTTGAACCCAGACGAAGTTATGGCGGCCCGTTGGGTGCGGTACGAAGCGCTGCTAGATGAGGTCAGAAGCGATCCAAGCCGCTTCACACCGTGGCTGCGCATTTACCTTGACACGTATGCGCCACAAATCTTCGGGGATTTGGCGGCTTCCTGCGTAGACCCAGCATAAAATAGCTAATTTTAAACACATTCGCTCCTGTTTGTTGCCCTAGTGCGTTTCTAAACGCTTAGTGGGGCTCGAACTGGGGAGTTTGAGATGTCTGCTGCCACCGCCAGTGATCTGGAACGGTACATGTTGGAACTCGTGAACGAGGAGCGTACAAGCCGCGGCTTGAATGCGCTTGTTCTCGACAAAGTGCTGAATGCGTCAGCGGATGCACATTCCACGTGGCTGCTCGACAACAACGTGTTCAGTCACACTGGTGTCAACGGATCATCGCCAACAGATCGCATTCTGGATGAAGGGTTCGATCTGTCTGGAACATGGCGCACGGCAGAAAACATTGCGGCACAAAGCGAACGTGGGGACCCCGGTTTGTTTGACGATGTGTACGATTTGCATGTCGCGCTTATGAACAGCCCGGGACACCGTGAAAACATTTTGAAGCCAGATCTTGAGGTGATCGGCATCGGCATTCAAACCGGCAATTTCGCGTATGACAGCGGCACGTATTTTTCCGTGATGGTCACACAGAACTTTGCCCGCACGGATGGCGAAACAACACCGGATGTGCTGGGTCAGCAGACGCAAGCGCCACCGGATGAGACAACGGAACCTGACCCCGACCCAACTGGTGTTTTGGTAGGAACCGCGACGGCCGAAAACCTGGTTGGCACGGCGATGGACGATACAATCACCGGGTCAGGTGGCAATGACATTCTGTCTGGTGGAGATGGAACCGACACAGCTGTCTACATGGGAAATGCCTCCAGCTATGCGATTACCCTGACCGATGGATCGATCGAGATCGAAGATCGTAGCGGCAATGATGGCGTAGACACGCTCAACAGCATCGAGATGTTGGAGTTCAACGATTCAACCTTCGCCCTGAGTCAGTTTACCAACGTCAGCACTTTGACGGATGCCGACATGTTGGCCTTTTGCGAACTCTATGTTGCGTATTTCAACCGTGCACCTGATTCAGCCGGATTGCTGTTCTGGGGGTCACGTCTCGCAGACGGCATGAGCATCGAAGACATCGCGCGAGAGTTCTTCGACCAGCCCGAAACGCGCGCGCTTTATGGTGACTCAAACGACAGCTCGTCGTTCGTGACGGCGGTCTATTCCAACATTCTGGGACGCGCACCTGATGAGGGCGGCTTTGATTACTGGGTCGACGTGCTCGACAGCGGTGCGGTGGATCGATCCGAGTTCATCCTTGCGATGATCGACGGCGCCAAAGCCGCAACCGGAAGCGCGGCAGACGCCCAATACCTTGAAACCAAGGCCGAGATTGGGGCGTATTACGCGGTTGTTCATGGGTTGAACAATGTCGAGGTTGCGAACGCATCCATGCAGGCATTTGACGGAAGTGTTGGGTCGGTCAGTGACGCCAAAGCCATCATCGACAGTCACGCAGCATCCGTAGACACCGCGTTCGGGTCGGAGTTTACCATCGGCGTGACTGGCCTCGTCGAAGACGCGCTAGACTGGGTCTAGCCGTCAGGCGCCTTTCGACAGCGGCACAACCTTACCGTCGCTGGAAACCAGCGCAATCGCACGCTTGTACATGTCAAACCGTGTGAGTTCGGCATCTGCGTACATGTCATCGGGCGAAGCCTGATCAATAAAGCGATCTGGCAGGGTCATCGTGCGCACTTTAAGGCCATGATCCATCGCTCCACGATCTGTGAGTTCGTGCAAAACCATCGCGCCAAACCCACCACGCGCGCCCTGCTCCACCGTGATCAGCGCTTTGTGGTTGGCGGCCAGATCGAGGATCAGGTCAATGTCCAGCGGTTTGGCAAAGCGGGCATCCGCGATAGTCACGGATATTCCGTCTTTTTCAAGCAAGCGTGCCGCCGCTTCAACCTCGGCCAAATGTGCGCCAAAGCTCAGGAACGCTACGTCTGTGCCTTCCTGGATGACACGGCCCTTGCCGATCTCCAGCACTTCACCGCGTTCCGGCATCTCGACCCCGTTGCCTGCGCCCCGCGGATAGCGGAAGGCAATCGGCCCGCTATCATGCGCGGCGGCGGTGGCAACCATGTGCTTGAGCTCTGCTTCGTCCGCTGCGGCCATCACAGTCATGTTCGGTAACGCTGTCAAATAGCCTACGTCAAAAGCACCCGCGTGGGTCGCGCCATCGGCACCAACAAGACCGGCGCGATCAATTGCAAAGCGGACGGACAAGTTTTGCAAAGCGACGTCGTGGACTACTTGGTCATATCCGCGCTGCAGGAACGTTGAATAGATCGCACAAAACGGTTTGAGGCCGGACGCCGCCATACCAGCAGCGAAGGTTACCGCATGTTGTTCCGCGATACCGACGTCAAAGACCCGGGACGGGAACCGATCTGCCAGGATGTCGATGCCTGTACCGCCTGGCATCGCCGCCGTGACGCCAACAATGTTTGGATCGCGCGCCGCTTCGTCGGTCAGTGTTTCGCCAAAGACCTTGGTATAGCTCGGCGCGTTTGGCTTGGATTTGGCCTGCGTGCCTGACACAACGTCAAACTTGGCAACACCGTGATACTTGTCTGCGCTGTTTTCGGCGGGGGCGTAGCCTTTGCCTTTGACGGTGCAGCAATGGATCAGAACAGGGCCCGTCGCCCGTGCCCGCGCGGCGCGGAGGACTGGCAAAAGCTGGTCCATATCGTGGCCATTGATCGGACCGATGTATTCAAAGCCAAGCTCTTCAAAAAGCGTACCAGACGCCGCCAGATTGCCTGTCACCAATTGCCGCGCGCGTTTGGCGCTTTCGCGCATGGGTTCAGGCAGCGCGGCTTCGAACCCTTCGGCAAGCGACTTCATTTTGGCAAGCGGTTCGTTCGCGTACATCCGGCTGAGGTAGGACGACATGGCACCGACGGGTGGCGCGATGCTCATCTCATTGTCATTAAGGATCACAAACAGACGGCGGCCTTCGTGACCTGCATTGTTCATCGCCTCATAAGCCATGCCTGCGCTGATCGACCCATCCCCGATGACAGCAATCGAATCGCCAGTCGGGCGGCCCATGTCACGGCCGACTGCAAAGCCCAACGCGGCGGAGATTGAGGTTGACGAATGCGCGGCACCGAAAGGGTCAAACTCTGATTCAGAACGTTTGGTAAAGCCCGACAAACCGTCTTTTTGGCGCAGCGTCGTCATGCGATCCCGGCGACCTGTGAGGATTTTGTGCGGGTAACACTGGTGACCTACATCCCAGATAAGCTTGTCCATCGGCGTATTGAACACCGCATGGATTGCGACCGACAGTTCGACAACGCCCAGGCTTGAGCCCAGATGCCCACCGGTTTGCGAAACTGCAGAAATCACTTCAGATCGAAGTTCATGCGCGACGGCGGTCAGAGTTGCATCATCAAGCGTACGCAGATCAGCGGGTCCAGCGACGCGGTCCAGATTTGGGGTAGGTGACTGTATCATTTTTTGATCTCCTCGGGGACGTGAGGGAATAAAAGGCGTCACGTTTACTAGGGGGTGCCCAGAAACGTGACGCCAGTTCCTGTAGCCAACAGGAAGGGAACCGGGGTGTTGAAACCCCGTATCCGGTTTCTTGTTTTGGGAACCTATCGAAACCGGATCTGGCGACCCGAGCGATCTAGCGACCGCTCGGGAATCTCTTAAAACTCAGGCTCGATGATTTCGAGCTCGGGCCACTCTGCAATCGCGTTCATACCTTGGAGCGGCTTCTGATATCCTTTGTGGCAAGTCTTGCAGGCAGCTTTCGGAGCGTCAGCAAAGACAGGGCCAAGTCGTTCAGGCGGATACAAACCTTCCAACGGCAGGAGCCATACTTCGTTCATCTCCTGAACCATCGAAATCCCAAGCATCTCGGTCGCCCACTGCGGCGTAACCTGTTCAGGATCATAGAAGGCACGGCTGTTGTGGCAGAAGTTACAGTTCACACCCAGCGAGTTAGAGACGTAGTTCATCAAGCTGTAGGTGCGTTCGGTGTGCTGCCACGTCTGAATGCCGTCAGACGGGTATTCCGCCACATGCGGTTCCAGATCATGAACGCCGATTTGTTCGTAGTTCAGGAAGTAAGCCTCAAGTGCATTTGACGGCAGCGACGTGAACTGAGACTGCACAGTGACCCGGTTCTGGATCGCCGACCATCCTTCCGTCGCTTCATTGACATTGCCCAGACGGAACCAAATCTCGCTTGGTACCGCTTGACCGCGGTGGCAGGTGTAGCAGTTCACACCGACTTCAGCGTTTGACTGGACGTGACCTAACCAATCGTCGTTCAGGCTTTGGACCATACCCACCATCGTATAGGCGATTTGGGTCTGGTAATTGTCCTGATCTTCCATGAGATCGGGAATGCCTGTCCAAGACCGCATCGCGACGATCAGCTCTGCATATTGGTCTTCAGGGATTCCATCCAATGCAGGCGGGACGTTTTGCAACGCCTGCTCACTCACGCCCGCGATGTCTTCTTCCGTGATCTGGTCACGGCGCAAATACCCGGCGAGTGTCGGATCAGGCGCTTGCACCTCATTTATGAACTCAGGAACAGACATGCCCGTCCCACGCGGACCCGTTTGCAGACTGTTTGTCTTGAACGGTTGACCCACGATGACCATGAACGCCGCAATCGTCACAGCCACCCCGACGGTTCCAACCAGAATGGCTGGACCGTAGATATTCGTCGGGTTCTCGCTGTTCCATTTATTGAACCATGTCGGAAGCATCAGTTTGTCTCCTGTCCAATAAATTGCTGATACGTGGTTCCGTACGCTTCGTAGCCATACGAGCCGTCATAAGCCGGTGCGAAGTAGTGGTCTTGCGCCCAGATGAACCAGTTGTCGACAACAGTACCTGTCAACAGGATGCCAATGCCGCCTGTGATCGGGGTGAGCACAGCAAACCACCAGGCCCAACGATGGATACCTTCCATGGTGGCGTTAAAGCCCATGGTCCAGCGCCAAAACAGAGCGGCACGTTCGGTGGCTGTGCCACGATCAACGATCTGTTCAAGCTCGCGATCACCGCCATAGCGTGTCACTGCCAGAATGGTCGCACCGTGCATCGCAAACAGCAGGACCGATCCGTAAAGGAACACAATCGAAAGCGCGTGGAACGGGTTGTAGTACAGGTTGCCGTACCGGATCGAAAACGCAGTCGTCCAATCAAGGTGCGGGAAGATGCCGTAAGGCACCGCCTCTGACCACGATCCCATAAGGACCGGACGGAAGAGACCAAGAACAAGGAACAACCAGATCGCCGAGCCAAAGGCCCAGAAGATGTGTTTGCCCATCTTGTGTTCCATGGCGAGGATATACGTCCGCGCCCACCAGCTCATGACCGAAATCAGCAAGAAAAAGCTTGCGATGATGTACCAGCCACCATCCTGAAGCGGTGGAAAGCTGAGGCCGTATTCCGGGCTTGGCGGCTCAAGCGCCAGCCAAAACAATTGGCGGATGAATTCAGGGATCGACCAGCCGACCTGAGCCAGCATGTTGAACCCAATGATGTTCAACGCAAGGATGCCTGTCGCGATAGACACCAAGCCCGTCCATCCCAGCCATACTGGGCCAAGCTGTGCGTTGCCCATCCAACCGATCAGGGTTGAGAAGCCTGGTTTACCCATCCGTTCGCGGGGGGAGTCAGGTGTTTCCATCCCCCATTCCGGGGTGCCCTGGACCTGAACTTGTGTGAAAATGTTCTGATATTCAGCCATGATTACATCCCCACATTGGCGCCCCAGATGGGCAGTTCGAGCCACCAGTTCCACCATTCAGGCCAGCCTTTGGTCCAAACAGGGCCAGAGATGATGATGCAGATGGCGGACCAGAAACCGGCGTTGAGCGCGAGAAGCAGACCAACACGGTGGATACCAAGTGTACCGACCGAATAACCGATGAAATCGCGGAAGAACGTATCTTCGTGATCCGGCGTCTTCATTTCTTCGCCCTTTTCAGGGTTCGCCGCCGACAGGATCAAACCGCCATGCAAGGCAAGCGCCAGTGTCGTTGTGAAAAAGAAGGTGACCGCCAGCATATGCGCTGGATTGTAGTGGAAGTGCAGATAGGCGTAGCCGGTGTTCGACACCCAGTCGAGGTGGCTAAAGATGCCATATGGGAAGCCATGCCCCCATGCACCCATCAAGAGGGGGCGGAACACCACCAACGTGACATAGGCGAAAATCGCAACGCTAAAGGCGAAGGGAACGTGGTATCCCATGCCCAGCTTGCGACAAATCTCAACCTCGCGCAGCGCCCAGCTGCAGAACGCGCCGACCGCGCAGAATGTGATGATCTGCCAAAGCCCACCTTCCATCAGCGGTGCCATTCCCAGACCGTAACTTAGGTCAGGTGGCGCGATGTTGATAAGCCATGGATTGAATGTGCCTTGATCTGCCGCCCCCCACAGGATGAGGACTGTACCTAGCACGGCGAAAAAGGCGGTCGTCACTCCGAAGAAGCCCACATAGAAAGGCCCCACCCAGAAGTCGAACAGATCGCCGCCGATCAGCGTCCCTCCGCGGACGCGATACTTTTTCTCGAAGCTGAGCAGCGCCATCTTCATTTATCTCCGCGTTTATCGGCACGTCCATTCAGAGACGGAGCCGTAAAGTTTCGTTTTGGTTTGCCACGGGCGGGCCGAAAGTCAGGACCGCCCGTAGCGTTTTTGCCGGCTCAAAAGAGCCAACCGACGATTACATACCTGCCGCTTTTTCAAACCAGTTGATGCCGTTGGACAGCACCACCAGGTGGATCATTGCAGCGAGCAGGAAGAGGAAAACGCCTTGCGCGACAAACACGCGACGCGGATCAAAAATGAGCCAGATCTTGTAGAACTTTGCCATGTCTCAATCCTTCCTCAGAACCACGGGCGCCAGATAAAGGTTGCGAGGTGTGCAACCACTGCCACCGCCGAGAACAGCCAAAGGCCGCTCATATAGACGGAATGCAGCTCCTGGGCCTGCTCGTCAGTAAGACCTGTGAAGGACAGGTCAGTATTATCAGCCATTAACTTTCCTCCGGAACGTTATGCTGACGCCGCACTCCCTGCGGCCGGGTCCGTCTGGGCCGAAACCCTTCAGGGCCTGTCCATCCTGCCGGACAGACAGTCTCGCTCCCCCAGCTGTTAGGCTGAGAAAATAAGGGGTGTGATCCGATCCGCCTCGGCCCAGGCCCGCGCGAGCGGTCCGTGCAGGTTCAGCGTCTGTTTCTGGAAAACCTCAAGCAGCCAGATCACGAACGCGAAGGGAATCGCGACCACGAAAATGATGCTGAAATAAACCAGGAACTCGGTTCCCCGTTTTGTGTGACCGTGCTTGTGGGGGCGCGGTTCGTTAGAGGTGAAATCCGTCATTGTGTCGGTCCTCCTTGGGTTTTTGCCAAAGCCTGAACCGTCTCCACGACGACGCGTTCAGCACCTTGTTTCAAAGCTGCAGCTTCTGCGGCGTCCCGCAGGTTTTTGGCGGCAGAAATTCGGGTCAGGACGGGATGTTCCGAGACAATCCGGTCCAGTTCCGCTTGCGCGTCCGGATCCCATGGGAAATCCCGGCGCAACGGTGTGAGAGTGGCATCCGCCTGGTCCATCTCGGACGCGAGCGGCAGAATGTGGAAGAGGGCATCGAATAAGCCGTTGCACACTTCCTGAAGCAGGTATGTCGCGCCAGCGTAGCCCATCATCGGTGTTCCGGTGTGCCGACGGATGGCGGCACCGGGGAAACTCGCCGGAATGAACGTCGGCTGCGGGCCATGCCCCGCCTTCATCTCAGCCAGATACATCTTTTCGTTGATGGACCCCATCAGGACGAGCGGTTTTTTGTTGTGCACAAAGGACCGCACTTCCTCATTATTCGTCTTCGACCCAGCCACGCGCGCGACAGCAAAGGCACAAGGCAGACCAAGATCACCTTCCAGATAGTTGCGAATACCGCGTGCGTAGGTCTCGTTCGCGACGATCCCGAAGGACGCGGTTGCAAAGAAGTCCTGCGTAACCGACCGCCACAGATCCCAAACCGGCTTCAGCGTGGAGTGCTTTTCCTGTTCGATGAACGGCTCTGGATCGAGGCCCAGCATCTCACCCAGCTTGCGCAGAAACTTAGTGGTGGAATCCATGCCAATCGGCGCTTGTAGGTACGGCTTACCAAGGCATTCGCTTAGCCCGCGACCAAACTCGCGATACATACATATGTTTACGTCGGCATTCACGAGGTTCCGCATCTCAGCGAGATGCGCACCCAGAGGCATCACCATGTTGACCTCGGCCCCGATCCCTTCGACCAGACGTCGGATTTCCGCAAGATCGGATGGCATGTTGAACGTGCCATACATCGGACCAAGGATGTTCACCCGCGGTTTTGCACCCTCTTCGCGCTTCTTCTCGGGCGGCATCCGACCCTTGGTCATGCCGAATTCCGTGAAAATCCACGTCATCGCCCGGTCGGCGCTTTCCCACTGATCTTCATCAATGGTGCGTGGCAGGAATCGTTGGATATTGGTGCCTTGTGGCGTCACACCACCGCCGATCATTTCGGCAATGGAACCGGTAACCACCACCGCTGGTAGAGCTGGATCGAGAACACTCCAGGCGCGATTCATCGCCCCCTCGGTCCCCTCTCGACCCAGCTCCTCCTCACCGAGGCCTGTAACCACGATAGGGAGCTCATGCGGCGGGAGCGCATCCGTATAATGAAGAACTGACGTGACAGGTAGGTTTTCGCACCCAACCGGTCCGTCGATGACAACTTGTAGGCCTTTGACGGCGCAGAAGGCGTAAACCGCGCCCCAGTAACCGCCCGCGCGATCATGATCCTGGATCAGCATTTGACACCCCCATTCGCTGCGATGCGAGCCTTTTCGGCACGCTCCAGCTTCTTGAGGTTTTGCGCGCGGTATTCGGGGCGCAGATTTGGCGCGCCTTCCCAAACACCAGCGGTGTCACCATGACCGACGCCTTCGAAAAAGGCTTTCATGTCATCCATGCGGGATTTGCCAGCGATGGCGGCGTTGATTACTTCGGCCAAGCTGCCAGCCCCTGCCGGCCCCATGAGCGGACGGGCAGAGATCAGATTCGTGTAGTAGAGGCCGGGAATACCAAGTTCCTTGGCTTTTTGGACAACCGGTGTTGTGCCGATGGCAAGGTCAGGCTGAACCGCTTCCATCGCGGCGCAATCGTCTTCGAGCGACGCGCGATAGGTGACCTTGATACCCTTGGATTCCAGCCATTCACGGTCTGGGTCAGACCATTGCGTGCGGGGACAAGCTGTGCCGACATACCGCACATCCGCTCCGCTTTCGACGAGCAGACGCGCGACCAAAAGCTCCGATCCTTCATACCCGGACAGGGTAATCGTGCCTTTGATCGGCGTCTGTGCCAGAGCGCCTTTGATCGCCGGGAGGAATGCGTTTTGCGCCGCAGCGACCTGCCCTTTCGGGATGTTGAACGCGTCACCAATTCCCGCGAGCCATGCAGCCGTTCCATCATGGCCAACCGGCGCAGAACCGACAATTGGACGCCCAGCTGCTTCAAACTCGCGAACCGCAGCCGTGTAGAAGGGGTGGATCGCCGCGACGACGCCGCAATCGAGCGCCGCATAAAGCTCACGCCATTCGCGGCATGGCACAACTGGACCGGCCGCCAAACCCAAAGGCGCCAACATGGCACCAATCATCATTGGGTCGGCTGGGAACATCTCACCTAAGAGAGCCACAGTGGGACGATCCGATTTACCGCCCTCAGGTGCTTGCACGGGACCCGCAGCAATTTCTTCCCGCGCGTAGTTGAGCATTGCACCAGCGAGGACGTCTTTCGCCTCGGCATGGGTCGGAATGCCAAATCCGGGAACGTCAATGCCGACAATCCGCACGCCGTTGATCTCTTTCGGGAGCAGACGGAGCGGAACCCCAGACGCGGTGGGCACGCAAAGGTTTGTGACAACGATGGCATCGAACCGGTCGGGATCGGCCATCTCATGCACGCTGTCGCGGATGTCTTCGTAGAGCTTACCGGTAACAAGCGTTTCAGAGTTGAACGGCACGTAGCCGACAGACCGACGCGCACCGTAGAAGTGGGACACAAAGGTCAAACCATAGACACAACAAGCTGACCCGGACAGCACGGTCGCCGTCCGCTTCATCCGCAATCCCACGCGCAAGGACCCAAAGGCCGGGCACATCGACTGCGGCTGATCATGCGGACCGACCGGATAGTCCTTCGCGAACTGATCGAGCATTTCAGAGTTGCCCGCCATGCGCGCGGCCTTCTCCAGCTCGGATCCTGAATGACATCCAAGTCCATCCGCCGGGACAGGCATATCGGAAGCCGCATCGCGCGGTTCCCCGCGGATGACTTCCACCTCTGCTGTCTCGTCGTATGTTGCTTCGTTGCTCATAACTCTACGTCTCTGTTCCCATGGGCATTCGGGGGGCTAACCCTCACGCCTCGTCGTAAATGACTTCCAGTGACTCTTTCGGTTTCGCGTTTTTGCCGCGCATGTCGGTGTCGGTGGCCGGTTCAAGGACCACGCCTGCGCCAGTCTCGGACCCGTCAAACAGCTCCAAGAGACCATCCTGGCTGAGCGGTGCGGGGCGGACGGGCGGCGCATCGGCCACGTTCATGCCCAGTTCGGCAAAAAGCGCGCCCCAAGGACCAGCGGTGGTGCCGACAATCTGATAGTTCGCGGATTTCTTGCGCAGGTCGTCGTCTTGCGGGATCGAAGCAAGAACGGGGATGTTCACTGCCTCGGCAAAGGCTTGCGCCTCGCCCGAGCCGTCGTCTTTGTTGATGACCAATCCGGCAACACCGACGTTGCCGCCCAGCTTGCGGAAGTATTCCACCGCCGAGCAGACATTGTTTGCGACGTAGAGTGACTGCAGGTCGTTTGATCCGACCAGGATCACCTTCTGTGCCATGTCGCGGGCAATCGGCAGGCCGAAGCCGCCGCAGACCACGTCACCCAGGAAATCGAGCAGAACGTAGTCAAAATCCCAATCGTGGAAGCCCAGCTTTTCGAGCAACTCAAACCCGTGGATGATCCCACGACCGCCGCAGCCACGACCCACTTCGGGGCCGCCAAGCTCCATTGCAAAGACGCCGCCGCGCTTGAAGCAGACGTCGCCGATCTTCACTTCCTCACCAGCGAGTTTCTTCTTGGTCGAGGTCTCAATGATTGTCGGGCAAGCCTTGCCGCCAAAGAGCAGTGACGTGGTGTCGGATTTTGGATCACACCCGATCAGCAACACGCGCTTGCCCTGCTCCGCCATCATGTGGCTGAGGTTCGCCAGCGTGAATGACTTGCCGATCCCGCCTTTGCCGTAGATCGCAATGATCTGGGTCTTCTTCGTCGCCTCAGCCGGGATCACATCAGCGAGATCCTCGTTGGCTTCGTCCTTTAACCGCTGGTCAAAGTCTTTGAGATTTGGAACCTCGTCCTTCATGAAGAAGTCTCCCAATTGAGGATCATTTTCAGGCAGGACGGGTCTTCGAACGCCGTGCGATATGCACCTGGCGCGTCCGACGCTGCCGCTTGATGTGTGATGAGGCCGTCAAGGCTAAGCGCGCCGTTTTCGACCAGCGTTCGTGTGGCTGTCAGATCTTCTCGCGCCCATTCGGCGGCGACGCGGAACCGCGCCTCTTTCATGAAAGCGGGCGGGAAGGAGAACTGCAGCGGCTGAGTGTAGAACCCGGCCAAAACGATCTCTCCACCCTTTTGAATGCGGCCGATCAAATCGTTCAGCAGGTTGCCATTGCCACTTGCGTCGTAGATCGATTTGTAGTCGCGGCGTTCGTCCTTGTCGGGATGGATAACTTCGTACCCCGTCGCACCAGCCGCACGGTCAGCGTCAATCTCCCAAACTGTGGGAGCAGGCGCACCAGCCGCGATGGTCAGACGTGCCAGCAGACGACCCAGAACACCGTGACCGACAATCAGATCAGGTACGGATTTGTCCAAACCGGCCATCGAATGACGCGCCGTTGCGGCAAGAGCAAGCAAAGCGCCTTCGGCCCCATGCGCGGGATCAATGCGGGTGACACGCTCCTGATCGGTGACAAGCCGCTTTGTGGCGCCGCCAAACAACCCGAACACACCGTCATAGCAGTTGGCGCCTGGTACAAAGACGTGGTCGCCCACCTTGTACCGGCTGTTAGGGCCAGCTTCGACAACTTCGCCGGAGGCCTCATAACCGGGGATCAGCGGGTACCCCATACCTGGGAAGGGCGGCATGTCGCCGGACCAAAACAGCTTTTCCGTTCCGGTGGAAATGCCGGAATGGGCGATTTCAACCACCAAGTCTTCGGCACCGGGTTTCGTGAGTTCAACCGTTTCCAGAGACAGGGTTTTAGGGGCGTTTAAAACGACGGCGTTGGTCTGCATCCTTACCTCCTGCTTTGGACGCTTCAGGAATTCGAGAATCGAATCTTTGAAGACGTGGTCATGGCTTGTGCTGTCAGTTTATTCTTACACTTCAATCTGTCAACTATAATGGACACATTTGGGTGTAAACCTTTAAGTTCTCTGTCAGGCCAAAGCTTTCGTGGCCGTCAGGACCGATGTCACAAAGGGTCGACGAGACGGATAGGTCTTCACAGACGTAAAACCTGAACGTTTACAAAGCTCCCCTATGCGGGCAGCGCTGCGAACCGTGCCGGTTTGCATAGCCATGCAGTAGAAGCTGAAGTAGACGTCACCCGCAATTTCAGGCTTTGCGCCGCCGGACATCGGCTCTGAAACCAACAAACGGCCACCGTCTGGCAAAGTATCATAAATTTTAGACAGCAGCGCCAAAACAGTGTCGTCCTCATGATCGTAAAGCACACGGATCAGAGAAATGGTGTCGGCGCCCCTCGGCAAATCATCGTCGCGGAAGGAACCGGGGATAAAGCACAATCGGTCTTTTGCAGGCGACTGTTCGATCCGTGCGTTTGCGTTGGGACCAACAGCGGGAAGATCGAAGACCGTGGCAGACAGACCCGGCGTTTTCAGCGCCGCAGCTTCAGCAAACACGCCATAACCGCCGCCAACGTCCAAGAGCGTTTTGGTTTGTGACAAAGCCACAGTCTGCAACGTATCAGCAGCCACAATCTCTTGCGACCGCGCCATGAGGTCTGAGTACCGATTGGATGTTTCAGCATCAGTCGCATTGCCAGCGCCGAAGACGTAGGGCCAGAATTGCGCCAGTTCGGTATCAACATCGCCACGCAACAACGCGACGGGGTCATTCAAATCCCGATAGAACGCGGCGTGATGGCGGATCATGTCTTCCAAACCCGGAACACCGACGATTGCAGCCCCTTTCCGGGCGAGTGCATAACGACCTTTGCGATCTTTACTCAAAAGCTCCATCGCGGTGCCCGCTTGCAGCAGACGCTCCATCCGGTCTTCGCTCAACATCGCCAGCGCGGCGAGATCGGATGCATACATCGCACCATCCATCAGCCGATGCATGATCCGCAATTCGACAAGAGCGAACAAAGCTTGCGACTTCACAAAACCCTGCACGATGTCGAAAAGCGCGGCGCCATCCTTGGCGGCAATTCCACGTGTCAGGGGAAACGCGGAAGCCCAGCGCTGAAACCCCGGACGCGCAACAAGGCGCATCAGGCGGGTCTTGAAGCCAAGTTTTGGTCGATAAGAGGACGGCGGGATATCTGAAGCCAACGCCATCTTAGCTGGCTTTGGCCGCTTTTATTTTGACAACAGGCATGATGGCTTCTGCTTGTAGGCGCACCATTTCCGCAAGATTGGCTTCGCCCGGGCAAGACGGGATCGAAGAAATCGCGCCACCCAAGATGTCTTTCAATCGCTTGGTGGCCCCATCGACGCCCAGCTCTGACACCGCGTTGGGCCGTCCGTGCAAATCGTCTTGTCCAGCGGGCTTTCCAAGCGTCTCACTGTCGAACAGCGCGTCGCGCAAATCATCCGCCACTTGAAACGCTTCACCAATGCGCGCGCCAAGTTCAAACCAAGGTTCTTCGTCCTGCCCAGCGGCAATCGCACCCATTTGCGTGGCGGCCACGAACAAAGCACCTGTTTTGCACCGGTGATAGGCGGATAAGTCGATATTTGCTTCGCTCTCCCAGCCCTGCCCCGCGCAGATACCGTTGGGCATCCCAGACTGATGCGACAGCGTGCGGATCAGTTTGACTGCGCGATCCGGCGAGTATTGCGCTGCTTTCGCGAGAACTTCGAACGCAAGGATGATGAGCGAGTCGCCAGTCAAGACAGCCAAAGGTTCAGAGTACGCGCGGTGTACCGACGGCTTGCCGCGGCGGGTTTCCGCGTCGTCAAAGCACGGCAGATCATCGTGAACGAGGCTCGCGCAGTGCATCAATTCAAGCGCGGATGCAGCTGCGTTGCTCACTTCGGGGGCATCATCCCCGCAAGCCATCGCCACCGACAATAGAATGGTTGGCCGAATGCGCGCGCCTCCAGGAGTGCAAGCATAGTGCAGAGCGTCAGAAAGCTTTGCAGGCGCGGTCCCGCCTTGCCCAACACGTATCGCGGATTCAACGGCGGAATTGATGCGGGTGTGAAGTCCCATCAGGCGCTCCTAAACAAAGTATTGTCATCTTTGACTGACACTCTAGTGTAAATCATACTGGACACTTGGCAAATGTGAGTCAACAATTCGATGATGAAAAAGCGTCATCAATCAGATCGCGTTGTCGTCATCGGCGCAGGGATTGGCGGGCTGGCAACGGCATTGCCGCTGGCGCATCGGGGATTTCACGTCACATTGCTGGAACGCCATTCCGCGCCGGGCGGAAAGATGCGCCAAGTCAAAGGCGTGGATGCGGGGCCAACTGTTCTGACCATGCTCGACGTGTTCGAAGCGCTATTTGATGATGTGGACGAACACCTTGAAGACCACGTCAAACTGATCCCTCAAGATATTCTTGCCAGACACTGGTGGCCTGAAAACGGCTCACTTGATCTATTTCCAGATCAAACCAAGAGCGCAGAAGCAATTGGTGACTATGCTGGCGTGACCGCTCGAGACGAATTTTTGGCATTTGCCCAGCGCGCCGAACGGCTATTCGCTGGCTTCAAAGACCCGATGATGCACAGCGCCGAGCCACGGCTCGCAGCACTTACCGCCCACGTCATGCGCCGTCCGCATCTGATCTGGGACATGGCGCCGGGGCGTACTCTTAAGCAACTGCTGACATCTAGCTTTAGTGATCCCAGACTGCGTCAGCTCTTTGGCAGATACGCCACTTATGTTGGCGGATCGCCTGATCGATCTCCGGCGTTGTTATCGCTTATCTGGGAGGCAGAGGCGCAAGGGGTGTGGTGTGTCAAAGGCGGCATGCATGCTCTCGCCCGTTCGATTGCAAAGCTCTTTGCGGCAAAGGGCGGGACACTCCGAACAAACACACAAGTTGCAACAATCGATGCGGACTCAGACGGCGTTACCGGGGTCACGCTTAAAACCGGTGAGACCGTTTCAGCGGATCACGTTGTGTTCAATGGCGACCCGCGCGCACTGGCGTCCGGTCTGTTAGGTCCCGCTCCATCTAGCGCAGCGCAGATAACCCTTAAAAGAAAGCGCAGTCATTCCGCCAATGTGTGGAGCTTTTCGGCAAGCCCATCTGACATTCCACTTGTCCATCACAACGTCTTTTTCAGCGATCCGGAAAAGAACGAATTCCAAGAGATCGCAAACGGGAGCATTCCCACAGACCCCACGCTTTACGTCTGCGCCGAAGATCGCGGCCAAGGCACTGCCGTGCCTGATCAAGAGCGCTTTGAAATCATCATGAATACGCCGCCGCTGACAGAACGCGCAGCACAGCCTGAGGACTATGAAACATGTCACACACGGACTTTTCCCCCTCTTCGCAACTTTGGGCTGACCTTCTTACCGGAGCCGGGTCGCGAGAGCCTGACAACAGCGCAGAACTTCGACGCTCTTTTCCCCGGCAGCGCAGGTTCGCTTTACGGGCAGACCCCGCACGGGATGACAGCAGCTTTGGAACGCCCGACGGCGCGGACCAAGATCAAGGGGCTGTACCTCGCGGGCGGGGGCACACATCCGGGGGCGGGGGTTCCGATGGCAGCACTCTCAGGGAGGCACGCGGTCGAGGCGATATTGACGGACCGAACTTCAACCTCAAGGTTCCGGAAAATGGCTACGCATGGTGGTACGTCGATGGCATCAGCGACGACGGCAAACGTGCTGTCTCGGTCATCGGGTTCATAGGGTCGGTCTTTTCGCCGTGGTACCGTTGGTCGGGCCGGAAAAACCCAGAAGACCATGTGTGCATCAATGTTGCCACCTACGGGCCGGGCGGTCGCTTCACGATGACCGACCGAGGCCAATCCGCACTGCGCCAGACTGCGAACAACTTTGTTGTCGGGCCGTCGTCGATGCGGTGGATCAACGGTAAGCTGGTGATCGACGTGAACGAGGTGTCTTCACCTCCGCTCATCAGCCGGGTGCGTGGCACCATCACCGTCACGCCAAGCGCAATCACACAGGTTGAGCTGCCGTTGACCGAAGATGGTTCGCATATCTGGAGGCCGTTTGGCCCCGTGTCAAAAATCAGCGTCGATCTGGAAGCGCCTGGTTGGCGGTGGGACGGGCATGGTTACTTTGATGCCAACTTTGGCACGCGTGCATTGGAAGAGGATTTCTCTTACTGGACATGGGGGCGCTACCCCGCAGAAGGCGGCAGCACTTGCTTTTATGATGCGACCCGACTGGATGGATCCGACCTGGGATCAGGCTTTCACTTCACTCCAGACGGGCAAGCCTCTGAAATCCCCCTGCCCCCGCAGCTCGAATTCAAACGCTCGCTTTGGGCTGTCCGACGGGAAACGCGTGGCGATATGGGCTGCAAACCCAAACAAGTGATGAACATGCTCGATGCGCCGTTCTATTCACGATCGATGGTACAGACGCGGCTGAACGGCGAAACAACCGTTGGCGTGCATGAAGCGCTTGATCTCACACGCTTTCGGTCGCCACTTCTCAAACCAATGCTGGCCGTCCGCGTTCCGAGACGAAAGAACTGGCGGTTCGATTAGGGAGCTGCAGGTCGAGGTGTGTTCGCCTCTTTCCGGTTAAGCTTCCAAACGGTGCCGTTCAAAGCACCTGCGATGGTCACCCAAAGAAGGTACGGCGCAAAGAAGACGCCCGCCAGAGTGTCCACCTGCCACAACGCCACCATGGTCACGGCAACAGACAGCCAGAGCGCGATCAGGACGAACATGCCCAGCTTAATGCGTTTGAGGCCAAAGAACACGGGCGTCCACAACCCGTTTAGCGCAATCTGCAAAGACCAAAGTGCCATGGCAATCGCATTATCGGGGCTGATCGCTGCGCGCGCACCCGCAGCCGACATAAACAGATACAGCGTTGTCCAGGTGACAGGAAACACCCAATCAGGCGGAGTCCAGCTAGGTTTGTTGAGATTGCGATACCATGGACCTGGCGGAAATAACCCGCCAGTGGAACCTGCAGCAAAACAGGCCAGAAGGAAAATGCCGAATAAAAGCCAAAACATACGTGGTTAGTTAGATCGCCCCTGAGCCGCCATCAAGGCCTCGCGCTGTGCCCGCTCGTGCAGCGCAACCTGCGCCAAGGCTTCGAACACAGTGTCAGACCGGCTTGATTTGGGATTCGCACGACCCGCGGCATCCACCAAAAACTGCGTTTCTGGCAAACAACTGGCATAAAGTACTGCTGACTTTGGCATGAGCACCGTTGCAACAGCTTTCATTGCGGAAACCGCCACCCAACCCAGCTTTTGCAGCTTTGACGTATGTGCCCGCGACGAGATGGAATCGTATCCAGCTTTTTGCACCTGCGCTCCGATGCCCGCATAGATGAAACGCGCAGCATATATCCCGGTACGCGAGGCCAAAGGAAGCGCGGCAACCCCGGCCTCAGACCGCATGTAAAGACGGTTCGCCTGCATCACCAAACGGCGTGTCATCTGGCGAATGGCTTTTGTCGGTTTTGGATCTGCAAGAAAGCGGTCTGGTTCAAGGCCCGCCTCATCCAGCCATTCAAGCGGAAGATAGATACGCCCCTCCAGTGCGTCTTCCCCGATGTCACGCGCGATGTTGGTCAGCTGCATCGCGACACCAAGGTCGCACGCACGCGCCAAAGCATCCGGATCACGCGTGCGCATGAGAACGCACATCATCACACCCACGGCTGACGCCACACGCGCGGAGTAATCGAAAAGCTCTGCAAGTGTCTCGTATCGCCGACCACACGCGTCCCACGCGAGCCCTTCAAGCAGGGCATCGGGTAGTGCACGCGGCATCTCAAAGTCTTCGACCACACGCGCAAATGCACGATCCGCTGGGGCATCATCAGGTTTGCCCAGATAAATCCGATCCAATCGCTCTTGCAGTTTCATGACCGCCGCTGCTTTTTCGACCTGCAGATCAACTGCATCATCTGCCAGACGGCAAAACGCGTAGAGCGCCAAAGACGGATCGCGCACAGAAGCGGGAAGCAGTTTGGACGCGGCATGAAACGAGAGTGATCCGTGATGGATCGCTTCGCGACACGCCTCTAGGTCTGCTTGCTGCGTGCTCATCCGCGCACCAAAGCCGGATCAGGCACAAGCTGTGCGAGCACCTCGGCCGAAGAAATCACACCGGGAAGACCCGCACCGGGATGCGTGCCGGCACCGGTCAGATAAAGGCCTTTCATTTCCTCACTCACATTGTGCGGGCGGAACCAGGCGCTTTGGAAAATGCGCGGTTCGATGGAAAACCCGGACCCATAGGGCGAACAGTATCGGTCTTTGAATGTCTCAGGCGTAAAAACCTCTGACGCGGTCACACGGCTGGAAAACCCGGGGATCAGGTTTTCTTCCAGCGACTTGGTAAGGCGCACGCGGTATTCACGCTCTGCCTTGGCCCAATCGGTTGCGTTCTTGTGACCAAGATGCGGCACAGGGCTGAGCACATAGAACGTATCATCCCCTTCCGGTGCCGCAGTTGGGTCAGTCACGGTGGGGCGATGAACGTACAGTGAAAAGTCATCAGCGACTTCACCCTTTATGAAGATGTCCCGTACGAGGCCCTTATAACGAGGCCCGTTCAGAATGGTGTGGTGACCCACGTCCTTCCACATGTTGCGAGTGCCTTTGGTGCCAAAATACCAAACGTATAGCCCCATAGACCACCGCCGACGTTTTAGCTTTTCCGGCGTCCAGCGTTTGCGCTTTTGGTTTCGAAGCAGGCGGTCATAGGTGAATCCGGAATCAGCATTAGACACGACGACATCCGCGGTCAGCACATCCCCATTGGTAAGCTTCACTCCACGCGCGCGACTGTTCTTGGCAAGGATTTCGTCAACCTCGGTCTCTAAGCGAACAGTGCCACCTTGATCGCGAATGATCTGCGCCATGTTTTCAGCAATCGCCGCGACACCACCCATTGCGTAGTGGACGCCAAATTCTTTTTCGAGATGGGAGACCAAGATATACATCGACGTCACGTTGAACGGATCACCACCGATGAACAGCGGGTGAAAGGACAACGCCATGCGCAACCGCTCATCTTTTACGCGTTTCGCTGCATGCGCATAGACGGAGCGATCGGCGCGCAACATTGCGAACTTCGGAAGCACGCGAATCAGGTCCATAAGTCGATGCATTGACCGACGGCCTAGGTCCTCGAACCCAAACCAGTATCGGTCTTCACTGTCCTTCAAGAACTTGTCGTAGCCCGCGACATCCCCTGGAGACAAACGTGCCACTTCGGCGCGCATTTTTTCGGTGTCCTGACATGCGGTGAAATGCGACCCATCTGGCCAGCGGATCTCGTAAAAAGGGTCAAGCGGGCGCAGATCAACTTCTTTATGAAAGTCGCGCCCGCAGGCGGCCCATAACTCTTTAAAAACCTGCGGCACCGTAACAATGGTCGGGCCGAGGTCAAACCGGTGGCCGTCTTTCCAGATGCAAGACCCCCGCCCGCCAGGGACATCAAGCTTGTCAATCACGGTAACGCGGTAGCCCAATGCACCAAGGCGCATGGCAGACGCCAAACCGCCCAACCCTGCGCCAATCACCACAGCATGCGCGGATGTCAGTTTGTCGGAATGCGCCGCAAGGGCGGTGTCTAGCTTTGTCATCATGACGCCATGATATACTGTCAACTTTAATTTACAACGTTATCGCTGTCGCAGGTACCAGTAAATTATATATCTTCCCTATTTGATCGAAATGTGTCAGACTTAGTTGACACTATGGGAACCAAAATGCAGACCGTCAGCCTAAGCTTTTATCGCTTTGCTACACCGCTTTCGCGGCTGTGGGCGTTGACGATGATGGGTGGCGCACGTCTGTCTTTGCCGCGAATCGATGGGCTTCGGTTTTGGAAGCTCTGCGGCTCTGGCACAGGTGAAGGGTTTACGCCCATTCCGAATACCGCTGTCTATGCCATCCTGACCGTTTGGGAAGATGAAGAGCGCGCGCGCGAAGCCCTTCGTAACGAACCTCTGTTCACACGCTACGCAAAACGAGCCAGCGAAAACTGGACGTTGTTCCTGACCCCCTACTCTGCCCGCGGTGTATGGTCAGGGCAGACCCCATTCATAGAAGAAGCGCCCAGCGCATCTGGCCCGATTGCAGCCCTTACGCGTGCGACGGTAAAACCCAAAGTTGCGGCGCAGTTTTGGAAGCGTGTTCCCGACATCAGCGGCGTGATTGGCGAAGATCCCAACGTCATGTTCAAAATCGGAATCGGCGAAGTGCCACTATTCCAGCAGATCACGTTTTCGATCTGGCCCGATTCAGACACAATGGCCAATTTCGCCCGCAAAGACGGCCCCCACGCCAAAGCCTTTCTCGCCGTTCGCGATGTCAATTGGTGCAAAGAAGTGCTTTACGCAAGGTTTCTCATCGCTGGCGTATCCGTCAGTTGGGAGGGTCAATCCCCCCGCATTCTTAAGGATATCGCAGCATGAGACATCCCTTCCCGTTCTCCGCCATTGTCGGTCAGGATCAAATGAAACTGGCGATGATTTTGACCGCTGTTGACCCGCGCATTGGCGGCGTTCTCGTGTTCGGGGATCGCGGTACCGGCAAATCAACGGCAGTTCGTGCGCTTGCCGCGTTGCTCCCCCCGATCCAAAAGCTCAAAGGCAGCGCAACCAACGCCGCGTCGGTCAAAGATATGCCCGACTGGGCGGATCCTGTTTCTGGCGAATTGATCGAGGCGCCAACACCTGTGGTCGACCTACCTCTCGGAACCACAGAAGACCGTTTGGTTGGTGCGCTCGACATTGAACGCGCACTTAGTCGTGGGGAAAAAGCCTTTGAGCCGGGTCTGCTGGCACGCGCAAACCGCGGCTACCTATACATCGACGAAGTGAACCTGCTGGAAGACCACCTTGTCGATCTGCTGCTCGACGTCGCGCAATCGGGCGAAAACGTCATTGAACGCGAAGGTCTGTCCGTGCGTCACGACGCGCGCTTTGTGCTTGTCGGATCTGGCAACCCGGAAGAAGGCGAATTGCGCCCGCAACTCTTGGACCGGTTTGGTCTTTCGGTTGAAGTGCGGTCCCCCGACGACATCGAAGAACGCGTTGAGGTGATCCGTAGACGAGCGGCGTTTGACACGAACCCGGATGCGTTCGTGAAAAAATGGGCACCAGAAGACGAGGCTGTCCGCGACCGTATCTTGACTGCGCGCACAAACCTCAACAGCACGGAAACACCCGACGATACCTTGCGCGATTGCGCCGGGCTTTGCGTGGCAATCGGCTCCGACGGGTTGCGGGGAGAACTGACATTGCTTCGCACTGCAAAAGCGCTTGCGGCCTATGAAGGCAGCGCTTCGGTCACCCGCGCGCATATGCGCCGCGTGGCGGCGATGGCGCTCAGCCACAGAATGCGGCGCGATCCGCTAGATGATGCAGGGTCATCCACACGTGTCATGCGCACAGTTGAGGAAGTCTTTGCATGATCGAAGATCCCTCTGCCGTTCATGTGCAGGGCCAGTTGGCCCTGACCTTGTTGGCAGTGGATCCTGTTGGCCTGGGTGGCTTTCATCTGCGATCTCGTGCGGGGCCAATTCGGGACACGTTTACCAGACCCTTCAAATCCCTGTTTCCCAACGCGCGGCGCATTTCGCCATCTATTAGTGACATTCAACTCTTTGGCGGTGTTGATGTTGGGGAAACCCTGACCCACGGGCGTGTGGTCCTGGCGCAAGGGCTACTGGAAACACCCGGTCCGATCATCCTCACCATGGCGGAGCGCTGCGAACCTGGCTTGGCCGCTCGACTGGCACAGACGTTGGATTCGCAAAGCGGACACTGCTTGTTGCTTTTGGACGAAGGTGCCGATGATGACGAAGGTGCACCCAAAACGCTTACCGACCGGTTGGCTTTTTTCATCGACCTTGAAGGGTTACGGCACGCGGAACTTGCCAATCTGATTATTACTCAAGAAGAGCTTTCCAAAGCACGCGACCGTCTGGGCGACGTTGAGATACCGAACGGTACTGAAGAGGCATTAACGGTCACCGCCGCGCGGTTTGGCATACGGTCATTGCGTGCACCTCTGCTCGCTTTAGCCGCCGCGCGTGCGAATGCGGCTCTAAACAAGCGAAAAACCATTAGCGACGACGATCTACAGATCGCTGTGCAACTCGTTTACAGCCACCGCGCAACCCAACTACCAAGTGACGACGACACGCCAGAAGACGCGCAAAACGATACCCAACCAGAGGATGAACCGCATCAGTCAGCTGACACCGAACAAGACGATCTGTCGTTGCCAGAAGAGATGCTGATTGATGCTGTCAAAGCTATCCTTCCTTTGGATGTTCTCGCGGCACTAGAAGGCTCTAACACACGGAAGTCCGCAACCGGGGCAGGTGGCGCCGGTGACAAGAAGCGAGGCAATCGCAGAGGTCGACCATTGCCGTCTCGCCCCGGACGGTTGGACGGAGGCAACCGAATTGATTTGGTTGCCACGCTACGCGCCGCAGTGCCTTGGCAAACCATTCGTCGGAAACAGCGACCAGACAAAACCGGAGTCATCGTCCATTCCTCGGACATTCACGTCAAAAACTATCAAGAGATTTCGGACCGGTTGGTCATTTTTGCCGTCGACGCCTCCGGTTCGTCGGCAGTGGCACGTCTGGCCGAAGCGAAAGGCGCGGTGGAATTGATGCTGGCTGATGCATATGCCCGACGCGACCATGTCGCCCTGATTGCCTTTCGCGGTGACAGTGCTGATCTGATCCTTCCACCCACACGGTCACTTGTACAAACCAAACGCCGTTTGGCCGGTTTACCGGGTGGTGGCGGAACACCACTGGCCTCCGGGCTAAAAGCAGCTGGCGAATTGGCCCAACGCGCAAGGGCGCAGGGATTATCACCTTCGATTGCCGTTTTGACAGACGGGCGCGCAAACGTACCCTTACCGGGAAAAACTGGTCGCGCCGCTGCCAATGAAGACGCGCAGATCATGGCCCGTCATATCCGAAGCCTGAAGGTGCCCAGCGCAATGATTGATACCTCAGTCCGACCGCATCGTGACCTCAAATCACTGTGCGATGTGATGGGCGCAAAATACATGCCGCTTCCCCGTGCGGATGCGCGTGGTCTGAGCCGTGCCATCGAAACGGCGCTTGGCGAGTGACGCCATGGGCGCGGCGCTGCATCTGAACTCATGGCCCCACGCGGCACATTCAAAGTTCATCGACGTACGCCCACATCGCTGGCATGTGCAAGAAATGGGGCAGGGCGATACGGTATTGCTGTTGCACGGGGCAAGCGGGTCTACCCATTCCTGGCGCGACGTGATGCAAGATTTGGCGACAGATCACCACGTCGTGGCCATTGATCTTCCCGGACATGGTCTAACCAAAATCGGATCACGCCATCGGTCGTCTTTGCCCCTCATGACCGAAGATGTTTTGAGCCTTCTCAAAGATCTAAGCTGGGATTCAAAGGTGATCCTTGGTCATTCGGCTGGTGGCGCATTAGCCCTGCGGCTGAGTCAAAAACTCGGCTCTAACACGTCGGTTATTGCCGTGAATCCGGCTTTAACACCGTTCAAGGGGTTTGCCGGTGTCCTGTTTCCCATCGCGGCCAAAGTCGTCGCGATGAGCCCCTTGATGCTGAATATGATCAAGCGTCGCATGTCCGGATCGGGGCAGGTCATCTCCTTGATGGAAACAACGGGGTCAAAGATCAGCCCAGAGGGCATGAACCTGTATGCCAAACTGTTTCGCAGTGAGGACCATGTTGATGGGACCTTGCTCATGATGGCCCAATGGAAACTCGATGGGCTTATGTCGGATCTTCCAAAGATCGATACGCCTTGCACTTTCCTTGTCGGTGAAAACGACAAAACCGTGCCACCATCGTCTGTGAAAGACGTTGCAAGCCAGATGCCCAACGCGAATGTAATTTCATTCGAAGGTTACGGGCATTTGTTGCATGAAGAAGCGCCCAAGCTGGTGGCCGATCACCTGCGAGCTGTTCTGCGCAAATAGACGTAGTACGCACCACCACCGCCATGGCGCAGGTGTGCTTCAGACACCTCTAGAACAGCCGAATTCAAAGGTGGCATCTTTAACCACATCGGAACTTGCCGTTTCAAAACCCCACGTTGGCGAGGCACCGGATCGTGTGGATCATCTTGCTGGCCTTTGCCCGTGATCACCAGAACCAATCGAAAGCCACGTGTATGCGATGTCAGGATAAACCGTGTCAGGGCGGGATGCGCTTGATCAAGCGTCATCCCATGAAGATCGATCTTGGCTTCGGGCACCATTTTACCGCGCCGCATTTTGCCAAATGTCTTTTTGTCCATATTTGGCGAAACGCGGCTGGTAGTTGAGGCCGCCCTTGCCAGTGATTTTGGAGCAGGCACTTTCGCTCCAATTCCAAAAGCTTTGGGTAAATTCATTGGCTCAACGGCCGGAACAACAGGCGCGACCGGTGCTTTTTCGATCAGCCTCTCTCGGCGCAAAGCCTCGGGCAACGGGTCAGTGGAGTGCGCAACCTTTTGCCAAATCTCCAACTCATCTGCACGCAGCTTGCGACGGCTCACTGCAGAGCCTCCGGCAGATACGCGTAAGCGCGTTGAATGGGCATTAGGACAATTAAACGACCTGGGTCTTTGATCCGCCCGGCTTGGCGACCGGCCTCATCACCAGTGCCAAAAAACACATCAGCGCGCTGCGCGCCTTTGATAGCCGAACCGGTGTCCTGCGCAATCATCAACCGCCGCATAGGGTCGGCACCGTCTTTCTCGACCCAAACAGGCGCACCCAGTGGTGTGAATTCTGGATCAACAGCGATCGACCGCATCGGCGTGATTGATCGGTTCATCGCACCAAGCGGGCCCTTGTCTGCGGGCACCTGGCTCACTTCGCGGAAAAACACGTAGGACGCATTGTGAAACAGCAATTCCTGTCCTGCCTCGGGGTTACGCCGAACCCAATTTTTGATGACGTCCGCCGACACTTGATGCGCTTGATATGTGCCACGTCGTACCAGCTCTTTCCCGATTGAACTGTAGTTGTGTCCGTTCGCACCGCCATACCCGACGCGGATCATGGACCCGTCAGGATACCGTATGCGCCCTGACCCTTGGACTTGCAGAAAGAACAGTTCGACCGGGTCATCCACCCAAGCGATTTCCAATCCGCGGCCATCCATGACTGATGTTGTCAGAATTTCACGACGTGTCAGCCAGGGCCGCGTATCTCGTGCTTCCGCAGGCATGCGGTAGACTGGATATCGGTATTTTGCTGTGCGCACAGGTGACCCGTTCAACTCAGGCTCAAAGTACCCTGTAAACAAAGGGTCATTGCCGTCCGATATGAGCAAAGGTCGAAAGAACAGTTCGAAAAACTGGCGCGGGTCGGTTGCATCAAAGGCCAACGCACAGAGTGAAGACCAATCCGGTTCATCCAGATCAGCACATGTGTTTTTGAAGACCGTTAAAGCCGCAGCGTGATCGTCATCCGCCCATCCATCAAGGTCTTCAAACCCAAGGATCGCATAATGAGTGTCGGTTTCGGAGGGCACAGCAGGTCCAGTTAAGAAGAAACAGGAGAATACGGCTGCGCCCAGCCTTTGGATCATTCGCCCGTGGCGACAAGCTGCCAGTTGGGATCATCCACACCCATACGACGTGCAAATGTCCAAACGTCCTTCTGGCGTTTCACTTGTGTCGGTGAGCCTTCAATAATCTCTCCCGCACTGTCACGTACGGCCGATGTCAACTCACCAATGTACTTCACAGAAATCTCGGCAGTGTTTGTCGCTTCATCAAACGTTGCTTCTGTCAGGGACAGTTCTCTGACCCCAATGAACTCCGCTTCGATGGTCAGCCCCTGCGCTTCGCGCGATTCGACCACCTCGGCAAAGGTCTCATAGACCTCTTCACTGAGGAACGGCTTGATATCGGCCAATTCACCGCGCTCAAATCCCATCAAGATCATCTCGTAGGCGCCACGCGCACCGCCAAGAAAATCGGCAACACCGAAAGACGGCTCAGCACACTTCATCCGGGCTAACGCATCAGCTGAGTCACTATCCTCATCGACATGATCGATAATATCGCGATCCGGGCCACCTTCGATCACTTCAAAATCAGGGCGCGAGGCAGACGGGGCGTCCTGTCTGGGAAGTGGCGGCTTCTCGAACCCTTCGCGCGTGCCAAGAACGCTTTTGAGGCGAAGGATCAAAAAAACTGCGATGCCGGCAAGCACCAAAAGCTGTATCAGCGGAGAATTCATCAGGACCTCGCCCAGACCAAGTGTGGAAACGTCTTTGTTCGGTCCTTATGTAGGTGACGGGTCGTGCATAGTCCACCGCACGCCCCTCGAAAGGAGTATTCTGCCATGTGGCTGTTTGTGGCTTTTTTGCTGGTCCCGTTGATCGAGATTGGTCTCTTCATCCAAGTCGGCGGTTGGATTGGTCTTTGGCCGACCCTTGGGATTGTCGTTCTGACAGCCATTCTTGGCACCTTTCTTGTCCGGTCGCAGGGGCTCATGGCTATGAACAACCTGCGTGGGTCGTTCTCTCGGCTGGAAGACCCGTCTGAGCCTTTGGCACACGGGGCGATGATCTTGTTAGCGGGCGCTTTATTGCTGACACCGGGATTTTTCACTGATGCAGTAGGGTTCGCTTTGCTTGCGCCGCCCATTCGATCCGCTCTGATCATTCAGTTCAAACAGCGTATCAACGTACAACGCTTTGAAATGGGGCCACAACATCACCCCTTCCACGACGCATCTCATGCCAATCCTAAGCCGCGTGATACAGTGATTGATGGCGATTTTCACGATGTCACCGAAACGAAAAAGCCAACTCACGAAGGTTCTGGTTGGACCAAGCATTGAGGCTTAGCACCGCGCCTGATAAGCAGCGCAAGATTTGAAAACTGCTCGACCTCAGGGAGATACTCATGGCTGATACGCCAGAAACCGCAGCCAATGGCGCTGCAGGCCAGCAGGCCAATCCAATCAAGATGAACGTTTTGGCGCAGTTTGTGCGCGATATGTCATTCGAAAACATTCTGGCGCAGAAGGGTGTTCAGGGCGAAGTGCAGCCGGACGTGCAGCTTCAGGTGAACCTGGATGCCAAGAAGCGGAATGGTGAAAATCAGTACGAAGTGATCCTGAAAATTCACGTCACATCCAAAGCCAAGGAAAGCGGTGATACGCTTTTCGTGCTTGAGCTTGAATATGCTGGTGTTTTCCTTGTTGAAAATGTGCCAGATGACCAGCTGCATCCGTTCTTGTTGATCGAATGCCCGCGCATGCTGTTTCCGTTTGTGCGCCGCATCGTCAGCGACGTCACACGCGACGGTGGTTTCCCACCGTTGAATTTGGAAACCATTGATTTCCTTCAGCTTTACCGGACAGAGCTGGCCCGTCGCGCGCAGGCAAAACAAGCCGAAACAGCAAACGCGTAACGCTCAAGCGCGCTTCCAAAGCGCGTCATCCCCAAGCTTTTCGACAAAGGCGGCATGTGCCGCCTTTTCGCTTTCTGACAGGCGAGATGGAAGAGCTTGTGATCGCGCTTTCGGACGCCACTGATTGGTTTGCCCATCGGTCGACGTTGATGCTTGAGACATGCTTAACGCGAAATCTGGCTGCTTACCGCCAATAAGCTCAAGGTAAACCTCTGCCAAAATCTCGGAATCGAGCAAAGCGCCGTGCAGTGTTCGTGCCGAATTATCGATGCCGAAACGACGGCATAACGCATCCAAAGAGGCTGGCGAGCCTGGAAACTTTCGACGGGCGATCGCCAATGTGTCAATCGCTTGGTCAAAGGGAATCGCTGTTCGCTTCAGCCAGCACAACTCTGCATTGATAAACTTCATATCGAACGCGGCATTGTGAATGACCAGCTTTGCGTCACCGACGAAATCAATAAACGCCTGCGCGATGTCCGCGAAAACTGGTTTGTCGCGTAAGAAGTCATCTCCTAGGCCATGCACTTCGAACGCTTCCTGCGGCATCGACCGTTCTGGATTGATGTACTGATGATACGTCTTGCCAGTTGGGACGTGATTGAACAACTCAACCGCACCAATCTCAACGATCCTGTCCCCTTGGTCCGGCTCGAAACCAGTGGTTTCCGTATCCAGCACGATCTCACGCATCAGCCATCTTCCCTCGTATCTGCTCTAGAACAGCGTGAACCTGTGCGCGGGTATCTTCAAGTGACTCTGTCGTGATCACAAAATCGGAACGCGCACATTTTTCCTCATTTGGCATTTGCTTGTCTCGGATCGCTAAGAACTGTGCGCGGGTCATCGTGTTGCGTGCCAAAACACGTTTTTCTTGAAGTTCCGGCGAAACAGAGACACATGCAACCGCATCCATTTCAGCATCTGCGCCGGTTTCGAACAACAGTGGCACGTCGAAAACCAGAACATCAGCTTTTGATTGAGTGGCAAATGAGGCGCGATCGCCTCGCACCAGCGGATGCACAATGGCTTCGAGTTGGTCTATCGCTTTGGCATTTGCTGAAATGAGGTCACGCAAAACACCACGATCCACGGCACCATCGACGAAAGCGTTTGGAAACGCTCGCGCAATTTGACCAACCGCGGCGCCGCCCTTTGCGTACAATCGATGCACCGCTTCATCAGCATCCCAGACAGCGCAACCTGCGTCCGCAAACATCTGTGCTGTAGTTGATTTGCCCATCCCGATAGAGCCGGTCAGACCGAGCTTGAAGCTCACCGCAAAACCGCCGCACGTGCATTTTCATCAACTGCGGGCCGTTTGCCAAACCACCGCTCAAACCCCGGAACAGCCTGATGCAAAAGCATACCAACGCCATCAACCACCTGGCACCCGCGCTCGTCCGCTTCGTTTAGAAGTCGCGTACGAAGGGGTGTGTAGACCAGATCGTTCACGATTGCGCCTGATTTCAACCCATCAAGCGGCACACGCATTTCCGGTTTGCCGACCATACCCAAAGACGTCGTGTTCACCACCAGATCAGCGTCTTCCAAGACATTGCCCGCCTGCACCCAATCAACAACCTGAATGCGGTGACCGAAGTCCTCTCGCAGCTTTTCAGCTCGAATGCGTGTCCGGTTGGTGAGCAGGATTTTGGGAACACCAACATCAAGCAAAGACGCAATCACCGCGCGCGCAGCACCGCCAGCGCCAAACACAACGGCGGGCCCTTCTTTTGGATTCCAGTTGGGAATGTTCTGCCGAATATTCTCGATAAAACCATACCCGTCAGTGTTATCTGCATGAATGCGACCATCTTTGCGAAAAATCAAAGTGTTGGATGCACCAATCAGCGTTGCTCTATCTGTGATGAGATCAGCAATCTCCATCACCTGTTCTTTGTATGGAATCGTGACATTCGCACCGACGAACCCCAAATTAGCCAGTTTAGGTAAGAGATCTCTTATCTTCTCCGGCGCAACATCAATCGGAACGTAATGTCCACGCAGCCCATACTTGCGCAGCCAATAACCATGAAGATGTGGGCTTTTTGAGTGGGAGATGGGGTGGCCGATCACACCGGCCAAAGGGATTTTACTGTCACTCATCCGTCGATACGTCCCGTTAGGGTAAGGTGGTTCAACAGTTCAAGTAACGGAAGTCCGAGAACTGTGAAATAGTCTCCTTGTACTTGAGTGAAGAGCCGCGCACCTTCCTCCTCAAGCTTATATGCGCCAACAGAATGACGAACGCTCTCCCAGTTGCGGACAAGGTAGTCTTCTAAGTAAGCATCGGACACATCCCGCATCCGCAGCCGAACAACACCCACATGACGCCATTTCGGCTCCCCATCCTCGTAGAGCACGGCAGCGGACAGGAGGGTATGTGACTGGTTGCGAAGCTGTCTCAATTGCGCGCGTGCATCATCAATGCTGGTTGGTTTGGCAAATACAGTTTGGCCCAGCGCCAACACCTGATCGCAACCCAAAACGAGCGCACCAGGCATCTTGTCCGATATCTTCCGCGCTTTCATCTCTGCCAAAGTATCGGCAATATCTCGCGGCGTTGCGTCTTCTGCTTCGAGTGAGCGACGGATCGCATCCTCGTCAATCCGCGCCACCTGAACCTCGAATCGCAGACCGGCATCGCGCAGTAACTTGGCGCGGATATCCGACCCAGACGCGAGGACAAGATCAAGATTCATGTGGACATCTCCGCGAACAAGTCAGCTTTGTTTTGCCAATACTCTGAGGAAAACAAGCGACATCAAAGGCTGCTGAGAAAACTCAGCGATTCACTCTCAGCTTTTTGGGGCGTTTTCAGCACTGTGGAAAGGACAAAACAGTTGTTCCAGTAACGCGGCCGAAGCGAAAATCGTCCAGACAAGGAGGAAATCTGCTCCCAAAGTTACTCTGAAATTTCTTTCGAAGAAAAAATGACTTACGCGGTTATCCCCATACCAGCGGGTAGATGCCCACAGAAAATCAACGTGCAACGACACCTTGTATAACTCTTGTACAATTCCTTAATCCACAGCTAAGGGGCGGCACTACAGTTCACTAAATCCTTAATTTTCTCTTACTTATTTTAAGAAAGAGGGTCGTTTGACAGGGTTAAGTGCTTCGGCTAAGACCTCATCAATCCTGTTCTGGATGAAATTTTCCTAAGAAAAATCAATACTGATTGCGAAGCGTCGTGATCACTGTTGGTGCTGAGTGACTTCCATGAATGAAAAACTGAACCTTGCCGATCTAAAGGCGAAAAGCCCCAAAGACCTTCTGTCTATGGCAGAAGAGCTCGAGATCGAAAATGCGTCCACCATGCGCAAAGGCGAGATCATGTTCCAAATCCTGCGTGAACGCGCGGATGAAGGATGGCAGATCTTTGGGGATGGCGTCTTGGAGGTCTTGCAAGACGGATTTGGTTTTCTTCGCTCTCCGGAAGCGAACTATCTTCCCGGCCCTGATGACATCTACGTGTCGCCAGAGATGATCCGTAAATTTTCACTGCGAACGGGTGATACGATTGATGGCGAGATCAAAGCGCCCGAAGATAATGAGCGTTACTTTGCGCTGCTAAACTGCAGTCAGATCAACTTCCAAGAACCAGAGCGCGCGCGTCACAAGATTGCATTCGACAACCTGACGCCTCTCTACCCGGATGAGCGCCTCAAGATGGAGATTGAGGATCCCACGATCAAAGACCGTTCGGCACGGATCATTGATCTTGTTGCTCCCATCGGCAAAGGGCAGCGTGCGCTGATCACCGCGCCGCCGCGGACCGGTAAGACGGTTTTGATGCAGAACATCGCTGCATCGATCGAAAAGAACCATCCAGAATGCTACCTGATCGTTCTTCTGATTGATGAACGCCCAGAAGAAGTCACCGACATGCAGCGATCTGTGAAAGGGGAGGTTGTTTCATCTACCTTTGATGAGCCTGCGACGCGGCACGTGGCAGTGTCTGAAATGGTAATCGAAAAAGCCAAACGCTTGGTCGAACACAAACGAGATGTTGTTATTCTTCTCGATTCGATCACAAGACTTGGTAGAGCGTTTAACACGGTTGTGCCGTCGTCTGGTAAAGTTCTGACAGGCGGTGTGGACGCCAATGCGCTCCAAAGACCTAAGCGCTTCTTTGGTGCAGCCCGGAATATCGAAGAGGGTGGATCGCTCACCATCATCGCGACTGCTCTCATTGATACGGGCAGCCGGATGGACGAGGTCATCTTTGAAGAATTCAAAGGCACAGGTAACTCTGAAATCGTGCTGGATCGCAAAGTCGCCGATAAGCGTGTCTTCCCTGCGATGGATATCCTCAAGTCGGGCACTCGGAAAGAAGACTTGCTTGTCGACAAGATTGATCTTCAGAAGACCTTTGTCTTGCGTCGTATCCTCAACCCGATGGGCACTACTGATGCGATTGAGTTCCTTATTTCGAAGCTGAAACAGACGAAAACGAACTCAGAATTCTTCGATTCTATGAACTCGTAAAGAATTGAGCGTGGCGCGTCATGGACACCATTTTTGCACTGGCGACAGTACCAGGTAAATCAGGTGTTGCCGTTGTGCGGGTATCGGGCCCACTGGCTTTTGAAAGCTGTACCCTGTTTGGGATTGAACCGCCAAAAGCAAGGCAAGCAGCATTGCGTCGCCTGGTGCACAAAGACGACGGGTTCCTAGATGAAGCGCTGGTTCTTGCGTTTAACGGAGGAGCCAGCTTCACGGGCGAACCGGTCGTTGAATTCCAACTGCATGGAAGTATAGCGATCAGCAGGGCTGTTCTAGAATGTTTGTCCAAAGCCCCCAAGTTTCGTCCTGCCGAACCAGGTGAATTCACAAGACGTGCAATGGATAACGGGCGCCTGGACTTGACTCAGGTCGAGGCTTTGTCTGACTTGATTGATGCTGAAACAGAAGCACAGCGTAAACAGGCGTTGTCAGGTTTTAGTGGTCATCTGCGCGACCAATCTGAGCAATGGCGGTCTGACCTCATCGCAGCACTGTCCTTGTTGGAAGCTACGATTGATTTTGCAGATGAGGATGTGCCTGTTGATGTATCAGAGGATGTTCAATCATGTCTAACCGGTGTGGTGGCCAGTCTTGATCGTGAGATAGATGGCTATGGCGTTGCGGAACGTATCAGAGATGGTTTTGAGGTGGCGATAGTCGGTCCTCCAAATGCTGGTAAATCCACGTTGTTAAACGCGCTGGCAGGTCGCGAAGCTGCGATTACATCAGAAATCGCGGGTACAACGAGAGACGTTATCGAGGTTCGTATGGACCTCGCCGGT
>ERZ1740070.312-NODE-312-length-34214-cov-14.681607_pt1 | contig 34214 bp, 36 predicted proteins | sample MGYA00581734_ERZ1740070 | MGnify/ENA primary metagenome ERZ1740070 (study PRJEB43018, sample SAMN04849744) | marine metagenome | isolation source: floating plastic debris | place: Pacific Ocean | collected 2008-09-01 | study: EMG produced TPA metagenomics... | reverse complement strand
CCAGCGCGGTTGATTGCACGCCGCTAGCAATTGAGTCTTCACCGAGAGCCGTTGATTCTTCAGCACTCGCGACCGCACTTTGACCGACCGCAGTTGAGGCCTCACCGCTTGCTTCAGTGTTTTGACCGAGCGCAGTTGACTGCAGCCCGCTCGCAATGGAGTTTTCACCAAGCGCAGTTGACTGCAAGGCACTCGCCCGAGCGAATTGCCCGACCGCTGTGGCATCTTCTGCGGTGGCCTCTGCACTCTCGCCAACGGCGGTTGAGTCGTCAGAGGTTGCCAGGGCGCCTTGACCCAACGCGGTCGATTGCACGCCGCTAGCAATTGAGTCTTCACCGAGAGCCGTTGACTCCACTGCAGTCGCGCTTGCACTTTGACCAACAGCAGTTGACGACTCGCCGCTTGCTACGGTGTTTTGGCCGAGCGCAGTTGACTGTAGCCCGCTCGCAATGGAGTTTTCACCAAGCGCTGTTGACTGCAAGGCACTGGCGCGAGCGAATTGCCCGACAGCTGTGGCATCCTCTGCGGTGGCCTCTGCACTCTCACCGAGCGCCGTTGAGTCGTCAGCGGTTGCTTGAGACCCCTGGCCAAGCGCGGTTGATTGGACGCCGCTTGCAATCGCATCCTGACCGAGCGCGGTAGCTTCTTGAGCAAGCGCCTGAGCACCCTGACCTATAGCGGTCGCTTGATCGCCGACCGCCTCGGTGTTTTCGCCAACTGCGGTGGAATCGTTACCCTCGACGGACGCGTCCTGCCCGATAGCGGTACCATTGTCACCCAGCACATAAGAGTCTTCGCCAACTGCGGTACCGTCAATAGAGTTGATCGTCTCGTCTTCCGGTGTATCCGGATCATCGGCTTGATTGTCGATCAGTGCATCGCGTCCGATCGCGGTTCCTCGTCTTGCCGCAACCTCGACGACTGCGTTGTCACCAAAAGCTGCTGATGCATATGCGAGCGCCTTTGCGTCATTCCCGACAGCCGTTGAATGGGCTGCGGTCGCTTCTGCATCCTCTCCACATTCTAGGCCAGGCGCGGTACTTACACCGCCGGAATCGTCAAGAACTACGTTCCCGTCATCGTCGATACGGTCAAAAGGTCCGGTCGTCCGACAGGCCACATCTGGATCGACCGGTGGGGCGGCTTGCGCCTGTGCGGACAAGCCCACACTGGCGCTCATCACAACGCCAAGCGCTGTGGCGCCTAATAGTTTCTTCAACATTAGATACTCCCTCTACGTGACGGCATGGCCGGAGGGAATCTCCTTGAACACCGCCTGCTCCAAGTTGAACGCTAGAGGTGGCACGGCTTTTCCGCGCCGTCATTGTGCGGGCGTCTCATTTTTATTGGTAATAAAGAGTAATTAGATTTCTCAATCGAAGGTGTACAAATGCAACACTTTATTTACTTAACGAAATGTTGTTTTTGGTTAACTATTAGCTTCGAGGCGAGTTAAAGGGCGCTTCGGCGCGGCGGCGCATGAGGGGGAATTTAAGGCCCTTATCGGGGTCCGATTTGCCGCTTTCATAGCGACCTACCAATCGGTAAGCGAGCCAGAAACCGACAATGCCAAACAGCACACCGCCAATCGCTTGGCCGATCAAAACGCCAGGGGCGCCGCCCATCGCTGCGCCAATGGCGATGAAGGGGACGACGCCAATCGTGTTCTTGCCCCAGTTCAGGAAGGTCGAGAATAGAGGTCTCCGCAAATTGTTGAACGCCGCGTTCGAGACAAACAGCGTGCCGTTGAACAGAAAGAGCGGCGCCACGACGAGCGCGAACCAGAACACAATATTCGCGCCTTCTTCGCTGAGCTGGAAACTATCCGAGATAAAGCCATGCGCCAGCATCAGGATCGCCCACATCACGGCGACATAAATGGCGGTAAACTGCACGGCTTTGATCAACGTACCTCGCACCCGACCAAATTGTTTGGCGCCGAAATTTTGGCCGATGATCGGCCCAACCGCGCCTGACAGCGCAAAGATCACGCAGAAAGCCAGCGGTGTTAGGCGTCCAGTCACGGCCATAGCGGCCACCGCACTGTCGCCAAACTCAGAGATCGCACGGGTGACAAATCCATTGCCAATCGGCGTCGCGACATTGGTCAGCATGGCTGGGGCAGCAATCGCGATGATCGGTTTGAGGTCGGTTTTGAAACGCGGCAGGTCGATTTTCGCAAAGCCGCCATAGTGTTTGAAAATCGGGTAGAGCGCGGTGAGCAGCGTCGCGAACCGCGCGGCGACGGAGGCATAGGCTGCGCCCTCGAGACCAAGCCCGGCCCAGAAGATTAGGATTGGGTCCAAGATCGCATTCACGGCGCCCGCGACCAAAGTCACGTTCATGGCACGCCGGGCGTCCCCATGCGCGCGCAAGATGCCGCTCGCCATCATACCGACAGCGGCGACCGGCATCGCCGCAACCACAATCCGGAAATAGCTGACGCCCAGTTCCTGCGTATAGCCTTGCGCGCCGATTAGGCCGAGCAATTGCGGCGCATAGATCCAGCACAGCGTTGCCAGCACACAGCTGATCATAACGCCGAACACGATCACGCTGGTCGCAATCTTTCGCGCTTCGACGGCGTCGCCCTGGCCAAGCCTCTGCGCCACCAAGGCGCTGGTCGCAATCGTCATCCCGATCGAGACCGAGAAGGTGAAGAACAGGACTGTTCCCGCAAATCCAACGGCCGCCGCAAGCTCTGCCTCGCCGAGCATTGAGATGAAGAGCAGATCGGCAAAATCGACTAAGAAGATCGAGACCAGGCCAATGCTGGCCGAGGACGCCATAATAATGATGTGGCGCAGCAAATTGCCTTCAAGAAAGATCGCTTGCTTATTTGCCATATTTGGCCCCTCGCGCGGGCGGCGTGCCCCAAAGTCAGCCTCGCGCCGCGCCCGAAACCCTGCTTCTATGATTAGCCTATATAGGAGGAGCCCCGTCATGAGCCAGGTGCAAGGTCACTGCGATCCACAATTTCAGCGCGTCCGCGAAGAATTTGAGCGTAATTTTGCTGAGCGCGGCGAGGTTGGCGCCTCCGTTTGCCTTAGCGTGGATGGCGAGACTAAAGTCGATCTGTGGGGCGGCATGGCGAACCCAGACACAGGCGAAGCCTGGCAAGAGGATACGGTCTCGATTGTGTTCTCGTGCACTAAGGCAGCGACCGCGCTTTGCGCGCATATCCTCATCGATAGAGGGGAGTTGAACCCGGCGGCTTTGGTGTCAGAGTATTGGCCGGGCTTCGCCAAGAATGGCAAAGAACAGACCACGGTTCAGATGATGCTGAACCATGAAAGCGCTGTGCCAGCGCTGCGCGAGCCTGTCCGCGACGGCGGGTTTCTGGATTGGGATTATATGATCTCGCGTATGGAGGATGAGCCGGCCTGGTGGGAACCCGGCACGCGCAATGGCTATCACATGGTCAACTTTGGCTGGACGGTTGGCGAGCTGGTACGGCGCGTTTCGGGCAAATCGCTCGGCCAGTTTTTCGCGGATGAAGTGGCCAGCAAAACCGGTGCTGATTTCTGGATTGGTGTGCCGGACGATTTCTCAAAGCCGATCGCGCCGATCCGACTGTATGAGCCGAAAGAGGGCGACGAGCCAACCGCCTTCACGATAAAACTGTTCACCGAACCGCAATCGCTTCAATCGCTGTCTTTCCTAAACACGGGCGGCTGGAACATGAACGATCCGGAGGCGCATAAGGCCGAGATTGGCGGGGCAGGCGGGATCGGAAATGCACGCGGGCAGGTCGCTTGGTACACACCGCTGGCGACGAATGATGGCTTGCTCGTGTCAGCAGATCGCTTGGCGGCGATGACCCGTGTCACCACGGCTTCAGGGATTGATGCCACGCTCTTGCTGCCATCGCGATTTGCGTCGGGTTTCATGAAATCCATGGACAATCGCGCCTATCCGCAAGGCGATCAGAAAAGTGCGATCATGGGCGAGGGTGCGTTCGGACATGTTGGCGCAGGCGGATCGATTGGGTTTGCTGATCCGGACTGCGGGTTGGCCTTCAGCTATACGATGAATCAGATGGGGCCGGGTCTGCTCTTAAACGCGCGCGGGCAGAGCGTTGTTGACGCGGCCTATCAGTCGCTCGGCTATCGCACCAATGCCCCGGGCGCTTGGGTGAAATAGGGGTTGCTATTCCCGGTCCAGCAAGTCGCCCGGCTTGCAGTCGAGCACATCGCAAATCTTCTCAAGCGTGTCGAAGCGGATGCCTTTGACTTTGCCTTGGCGCAGCATGGAGACATTTTGCTCGGCCATGCCGATGGCCTCTGCCAATTCCTTGGACTTCATCTTGCGCATTGCAAGCATCACATCGAGTCGCACGACAATCGCCATGGCTAGACGATCTGCCGGTTTTCGTCAGAGATGTGAACCGCTTGCGTGAACACGTGTCCAATGATGAGGAAGATGATGCCAACTAGGATTGCGATCAGCTGATTGCTATCCAGCCCGATCGACAAAGTGCGTTGTCCCTCTTGGGCATCATGCGTCATCAGAAGAATGAGAAGGCTGCCAAAAAGCGTTCGGAACAGCGCTTCGATGAGGACCATAAGGCCAAGAAAGCGCAGCGCCTTGACGGTGCGAATCGAGAATACGGTTCCTGCCTCCAGCGCCCGAAACATACGAAACGCGCCAAACAAAATCAGCATCGGTGCAAAATAACCGACCAAAGCAAACGTGTTCACTTGTGTGCGTTTCGCCTCATCGAATTGAATCGCGGCTTGTGTATCTGGACCAAGGCTGTTCCAGGCCTGTCCGGTAATTTCTGAAACCACATCCGTCTGAACGAGGATCAGTAAGAGCAAAACGCCAATCGCAACAGTGACCCACTTCGACACCGTACAGATCAGGCGCATCCGCGCAGAAAGCTCATAACCCGGCAGCATATTTCACCTTTACAATATAAAAATTCATGTTTTACATTAATTTATTCATATTTTGAGGAGATTTCGAAATGCGTCAAGTGTTAGGCTCATTGATCGGGGCTGCGGTTTTGGCGGCGTGCACGCATGTGCCGCTCACATCGATCCCAAAGCTCGCCAATATCGACCCGGAAACCACCGATTTGAGCCAGGTTGAACTTGCGGTTCGCGTGCCGCAGGATTTTCGACTGCACCGCGATGGCGCCAGCATCAATGTCGCGATTATCCCAGAAGGCGGCGAGCCTGAAAGCCTGGTGCTTGAGCTTGAACACTCTGCTGCGCCACTGACGCCGTTCCTCAAGCGTCAACAGGGGACAAGGTTCAAGATCCTTCGCTTCGAGCTTGATCCTGAAGATGCGCAGCGGGCCACAGATTATCGCACGCATGTGATTGCACTCAAAGAACAGTTGCGCGCCGAGGATCGCGGCGGGTCTGCCAGTTTTTCAATCGGCTCGACTGGTTGTCTGGCGCAAGGCGCGAACCCGTTCCAGGATCTTCGGATGAAATTCTTCATGCGCACCAAGCCAGACGAAGAGTTTTACCCGCCGATCAAAGAAATCAGAATTAGCCCAGAAGACCTGCGCAAAGACGGTGATACCGGCATTTCATTCTGTGATGAAGAAGACCTGCCGCGCTTGATTGATCGATCCTAGACCGCATGCGGTTGCTCGCGAGGCGCGTTTGGCTCGGCGCGGTTGTTTCACCTCGTAGAACCCCCTTAGCGATCTATCTCTCAAAGTATGAGTTCAAGGCCCCTTCAAATCGTCTGGTTCAAACGAGATCTGCGGGCGCATGATCATCGCGCTTTGGTGATGGCGACGCGGCAGGGGCCGGTCTTGCCGCTGTTCATCGCGGAGCCTGATCTGTGGCAACAGCCAGATTATTCGGCGCGCCAATGGGCCTTCGTTGAGGAGAGCTTGATCGAGCTCCGCAATGAACTGGCCGGTCTCGGCCAGCCTCTTACTATCAGAATAGGCGATGCGGTTCAGACCCTCGACCGCGCCCGGCGCAAGTTTGGGGAGGTTGCTCTCTGGTCGCATGAAGAGACCGGCAATGGCTGGACCTATGCGCGTGACCTTAGGGTTGCTGCTTGGGCGAAACAGACGGGCGTAGCTTGGACAGAGGTTCGCCAGGCGGGCGTGATCCGGCGCCTGAAAAGCCGCAATGGCTGGGCGAAGCGCTGGGATGCGTTCATGGCGGAGCCTGAGACCGAGGCTCCGCGCGGCCTGGAGCCCGTGTCCGACGTGCCGCTCGGCGATATCCCAACCGCGGCGGAATTAGGCCTGGCACCCGATCCGTGCCCCGGTCGTCAGCGCGGCGGGCGCGAGGCTGGCTTGTCGATGCTTGAAAGCTTCCTACACGTACGCGGGGCGCCTTATCGCCGCGCCATGTCGAGCCCAGCAGCCGGCGCCGAACACTGCTCGCGGCTGTCGCCACATTTGGCTTGGGGCACGCTTTCCATGCGCGAGACGGCGCAGGCCGGCTGGGCGCGGCAGCGGCAGCTAAAATTTGATGGGGTCAAAGGTGGTTGGCGCGGATCGATGTCGTCCTTCCAAGGGCGCTTACACTGGCGCGATCACTTCACGCAGAAGCTCGAAGACGAGCCGCAGCTTGAATATCGCAACTTACATGCAGCCTGTAACGGGCTTCGGCCCAGCGAGCCGGATGCCGCGCGCCTCGCAGCCTGGTGCAAAGGCGAGACGGGACTGCCTTTCGTGGATGCTTGCATGCGCGCGCTCAACGCGACCGGCTGGATGAATTTTCGGATGCGGGCCATGCTGATGGCGGTGGCGAGCTATCACCTCTGGCTTGATTGGCGCAGACCCGGGGAGCATCTGGCGCGCTCATTCACCGATTACGAGCCTGGCATTCACTGGCCGCAAGTGCAGATGCAATCGGGCACCACGGGTATCAACACGATCCGGATCTATAATCCGGTCAAGCAAGGCCATGATCAGGACCCAGATGGTGCGTTCATCCGGCGCTGGGTGCCCGAACTGAGCGATGTGCCGGAGGCCTTCATCCACGAGCCGTGGACCTGGGACGGCGCCGGCGGTGTGCTGGGTAAGGCCTATCCTATGCCGGTGGTCGATCACCTCGAAGCGGCGCGCGAGGCCCGGCAAAAGGTCTGGGCGCTCCGCAAAGGCCAGGGCTTTCGCAAAACCGCCAATGCGATTCAGAACAAACATGGCAGTCGCAAGTCTGGCATCCCGATGCGTGGCCAGAAACGAAAAGCAAAGGTGCCCGAGGCCCAGCTTTCCTTGCCGCTCGGCGCAGAGGACGCGCCGCGATGAAAAAACAAAACCTGCCCTCCAAGCTCTGCCCGGTCTGCGCTCGTCCGTTCAATTGGCGCAAGAAGTGGGAGCGCAATTGGGACGAGATTGTCTATTGCTCGGAACGGTGCCGGCGCGAAAAACGGTCTCGAAAACAAAACTCGGCAGGCGCCAATTAACGAACCCATTTTCGCGTGCTAGGCCGAAGGCGTACAACCCGTTTGGAGTCTCCCTAAATGCAAAATCGAAATGTCGGACCGTTTAGCGTCAATCCGGTTGGTCTTGGCTGCATGAATATGATGCACGCCTATAATGCCCCAATCCCGGAAGAAGAGTCTGACACACTGCTCAACCGGGCTTTGGATCTCGGCTATGATTTCCTCGACACAGCAACGATTTACGGCATGGGCGAAAGCGAGCGCCGGATCGGCAAGTTCCTGAAGCATCGCCGGAATGAATTCACGCTCGCCAGTAAATGCGTGCTCGGTTTTGAAGATGGGCGGCGCACTTTGGATGCGCGCCCGCAAGCGATCAAAGCCGCCTGTGAGGCCAGCTTGAAGCGCCTGCAGACCGATGTGATCGATCTCTATTACATGCACCGCCCAGACGCGAACGTGCCGCTGGAAGACTCCGTCGGCGCGCTGGCGGAGCTCGTGCAAGAGGGTAAGATCAAGACGATTGGCCTGTCTGAAATGTCGGCCGATATGTTGCGCACCGCGGCGGCCGTGCACCCGATTGCGGCCATGCAGTCTGAATACTCGCTGATCGCGCGCAATCCTGAGATTGCGGTGATTGAAGCCTGTAAGGATGTCGGGACGACTTTGGTGGCGTTCTCGCCGGTCGGGCGGGGCATCTTCTCGCAAGAGCCGTTGGATCCGTCTGCCTATTGGGAAGGTGACATGCGCCGCAGTTTCTTCCCGCGCCTCGCCGAGCCGCACTTTTCAAAGAATATGGAGCTGATGCCGCTGGCGCGTGACATGGCCGAACGGCTTGGCTGTAGTTTGCCACAACTCGCCATTGCTTGGGGCTTGGCGAAGGATGAGTGCGTTGTCTCAATCCCAGGCACCAAAAGCGTTGCGCACCTGGAAGATAATTTCGGCGCGAATGATGTGGCCCTGTCCGCAGATGATGTCGCCGCGCTCGATGCGCACTTTGCGCCTGAGGCCATTTCTGGACCACGCTATAGCGCGATGGGGCAATCGGTGGTCACAACCGAGACCTATCCGTTCGAAGCGTTAGAAGCTTAGAGCGAGGCGAGGACTTTTGCAGCGCTGTCGAGATAATCGCGCTGCTTCTCCTCGCTCATCCGCTCCCACGTGCGATACATCTGCGCCATGCGCGGATTGCCCGCGAGCTTGTCCCGGTTGCGGTGTAGGAAGTCCCAATAGAGTGGGTTGAACGGACAGGCGCCGTCGCCGGTTTTCTGCTTCACGTCGAACTTACAGCCTTTGCAATGGTCAGACATTTTGTGGATGTAATTGCCGGACGAGGCATACGGCTTTGAGCCGAGCACACCGCCATCGCCAAACTGACTCATGCCGAGCGTGTTGGGCAGCTCGACCCATTCATAAGCATCGGCATAGACGGCCAGATACCATTCATGCACCTGCTTCGGGTCAATGCCTGCAATGAGCGCAAAATTGCCGGTGACCATCAGGCGCTGAATGTGATGCGCGTAGGCTTCTTCTTTAGTCTGCGTGATCGCCGCTCGTAGGCACGCCATATCGGTCTCGCCGGTCCAGTAAAAGTCGGGCAGGGCGCGCGTATTGCCGAAGAAATTCTCATCGACATAGTCCGGCATTTTGAGCCAATAAATCCCTCGAACATATTCGCGCCAACCAATGATTTGGCGAATGTATCCTTCAGCGGCATTGAGCGGCGCGTCGCCGTTTTTATAGGCGGTCTCGACGCGCTTACAGACATCGAGCGGGTCAAGCAGACCGGCATTGATGTAGAGCGAGACAAGCGAGTGATAGAGGAATTTTTCACCTTCCAGCATCGCATCCTGATAGTCGCCAAACTTTGCCAGCGCCGTGTCTATAAAGTGATCTAAAGCCGCTTGGGCCTCGGTGCGGGTGACGCCAAACCAAAAGGGCGTCAGGTCGCCAAAGTGATTGTCGAACCGGCGGGCGACGAGGGCGAGCACGTCCTCTGTGATCGCGTCAGGCTCGGCGCGGAGCGGCGTCGGCATGAACAGGTCGGCTTTAGCAGGCTTGCGGTTTTCGGCATCATAATTCCATTTGCCGCCTTCGGGCTGATCGCCATCCATTAGCAAGCCAGTCTTACGGCGCATTTCGCGGTAGAAATATTCCATCCGCAGCTGTTTGCGACCCTCGGCCCAGGATTGGAATTCGGCATGGGTCGCGATGAAACGATCATCTTCAAGGATCTCGACCGGCGTTTTGAAAGCCTGTTCCCAGGCCTCCATCGCAGCACGCACGCGCCATTCTCCAGGCTCCGTGACCAGGATCTTTTCGGGGGAAAGCCGTTTGGCAGCTCGCTCAATCTCGCCGGTAAAACTGCCGCTATTGTCAGGCGCGTCGAGCGGCACATAATCCACGTTCCAACCGCCTTCGCGGAGCTCTTCGGCGAAGTGGCGCATGGCGGAGAAGAGGAAAGCGATCTTCTTCTTGTGGTGGCGCACATAGGTCGCCTCCTCTTGGACCTCGACCATCAGCACGCGGTCCGTTGCTGGATCACCGGCCTTCAAAGAGGACAGGGTTAGCGACAGCTGGTCGCCTAAGATGAGGATGAGGTTTGCGATCGGTCCGCCTCGGTTTTGCTTCACGTTCCCGAGAGCTAGGGCGCAGGCCGCTTGAGGCCACGGGTGAAGTGTCGCAACAGGTGTTTAACTTGAACCCCCACCCGACTGTGTCATCTGTTAGGGCAGGAAGTTTATATCTGGAGAGAAGGACCAAGCCATGTGCGATGAAACCACTGACCGGGAATTAGAGGCCTATCTTAAACGCAAGGCGATGACGCGGCGTGGTTTTGCGGTCGGCGCTTCGGCCACGATTGCGGCGGGCAGTCTCGCACTTTCAGCGTGTGCCACGCCGCAGCCAGCCCCCGGCACGATCACTGAGTCCAATGTGCGCGTGCCGACGCCGGATGGAGAGGTCGACGCGCTGTTTATCCACCCGGTTAAAGGCGCTCATGCTGCGGTCATTATGTGGCCGGACATTCATGGCGTGCGCCCGGCCTTTTTCGACATGGCGCGCAGTCTCGCGGGCGAAGGCTATAGCGTGCTTGCTGCGAACCCGTATTACCGAACCCATACAGGCCGCCTGTTTGGCGATGGCGAAACCTTCCGCGATGAGGGCGGACGAGAAAAAGTAGGGCCACACTACTCAGCTTTGTCGCCTGCGACCGTGATTACCGACACGGCGGCAATTGTCGCCTGGCTCGATGCCCAAGACGCGGTTGATAGCGATCGCGGCATTGGTGCTATTGGATTCTGTATGACAGGCTCCTGGACCTTACGTGCCGCCGCTTCCGTACCAAGCCGCGTGAAAGCGCCAGCCTCTTTCCATGGTGGCGGCCTGGTCACCGAAGCGGAAGATAGCCCGCATCGGTTGGCCGGGGCGATGCAAGGCGGCGTTTTAATCGCAATTGCCGAGAATGATCATGAGCGGGAGCCGGAGGCGCAAGGTGAGCTGATCGCAGCGTTTGAAGCGGCTGATATTCCGGCGGAAATCGAAGTCTATGCCGATGCAATGCATGGCTGGGTGCCAACGGATTCGCGAGCGCATAATCCTGAACAATCGGCGCGCGCTTGGAGCCGGATGTTGGCTCTTTTTGAACGGGAACTTGGGGCGTAAGCAGCCGCGCGGCTAAGTACCGGTCTTGTCTTTCGACAATGACCGGAGCGCTTTAATCGCCTTGGGCTGGTTTTCAGTCGGAATGCTGGCCCAAAGGTCTAAGAGTTCTGCGGTTAGATCGCCTGGATGATGATCGAGCAGGAAACCAGGTGAGGTTTGCAGCGGACGGGCAAGACGATCCAACCAGCTTGCCGAGAGGCCGCGCTGTCCGTTTTCGAGCAAAGAGATTACGGCTGCCGTCGTTCCGACGCTCGACGCAAGACCTTCTTGCGTGAATCCCCGAAATTCGCGCCAAGCGCGCAGGTGATTGGTGGGGGCCTTTTTACTCATCACGTTCTCTTCGACGGGGATATTTCCTCACCCGATTCTTTTAACCAATGTTGCGTATTGCAACTGCCACGGATTAGCAACGTTATATAGTCACAATCGCTTGAGCGAAGCTCGACTAAAGTCGGTTCAATCGCTTACCGGTAGCTTGACCACATTCGCGCGATCTTCTTTTGGACTAAGCGCTTGCTCAATGGCTTTGCCAAGCTCTTCATAGCTATTGATGGCGACATCGATTGGTTGGACGAAGGTCTGCCCGTATTCGACCTCGCCCGTATTCTTGTTGAAGCGCCGTCTTTGCCCGATCACGGTTTGGCCTGGCCCAGCGCGGAACTCGACATGGATTTCGAGCCAAACCTCGCCATCAGTATCATCGACTTTATGGGTCCGCGCCTGCGGCTGCAGATAGGCCACTTGTGAGGCCTGGACGTCGAGCTCGCGATACAGGCCAAAAGCCTGCTGCGCCGTTGCGTAGAATATTTCTTTCGGCCACTGCGAGGACTCTCCAGGGTTCTTTGGGTTGAAGACGATGATGTCCTGATCAAGTCCCGTGCTCTCATAGAGATTGAGGCCAACGGTGAAAGCGTGCCAAAACACCGATCGCTCATTGCTGATCAGAAGGTTCGGGCGCTCTGGACTGAAATAGACAATCTTGTCGCCTTCCAAATGCAGGCGCGGCACAGACTGCACCTGATGCCCGATTTCGAAATCTAGACCTTTCGTGCCGATCACGACTTGTGGAACTTCGCTAATGTGTACGCGCATGTTGACCCCAGTTCGAATACAACTGCACACGGACGAAAATTTGTAAAGGTTTTCACAAGGTGAGGGCCACCCAAATGAATAGGGCCGAGAGATGCAGCATCCCTCGGCCCGATCAGGTTAAAGGCGGCTGCGTCTAGAAGGCTTTCTGCCATCCAAGGGTCAAGGTGAGATCGGTTTCCAACTGCGGCCCGTTAAGGTCGCGATAGACCGGCAAACCGATTTCAGCCGCTAAGCGATGGCCTTTCTGCCACCCGCTTTGGCCCGCGAGATTAATACCGACCAGGGCTTCCAACGTCTCGCCGCCATGATTGTCTGGGTCAGCGGTTTGGACCGGCGCCCTGATCAACGGATCCGTCCCATCGATTTGACCGACGCTCGCAGCTTTCAGACGCCCAGAGAAGGAAATCCATGGCGCGGGTTCATAAGCGAGCCAACCGGTAGCCTCGAAGCGATCACCGAGCGTGTAACCCTCATCATTCTCATCTAAGCGAATGACCGCAGAGGCTTGGCCGCCATAATTCCAATTCCCGGTGCGGGAAAAGGCGGTGAGGGAAGGCTTGAGGTCAAAACTCCCCGATCCAAGCTGCATGGGATAAGGCAGCCGCGGGCTCGGCGTGGTGCCCATCGGCGTGAGGATCTGATCGGTCTCTTCAATCGATCCGGTTGGCAGCGAGAGGGCGAGGCCAAGATTGATCTGCCGGTGCTCATAGGACCCGTCATCGAGGCCGATGATTGCACCCACCGTCGTGTCACCAAAGCCTTCGGTTTCGGTTGTGAATTCACCGAGCCGGGTTGCGCCCATCGGGCCCTGGAAGGTGATATGGTCCATCTCGCTGGACAGATACATCCCCATCGCCATCAGCGTGATGCGATCGGAGAGGCCATACATACCACCGACCATATGCATCTGCATCGGCATGTCGGTCGGTACCACTCGCAAGGTCGGTGGCATCATCGGAGGATTAGCAAATGGATTGGCCACCGTAGTGACAATCTGTTCTGGGGAGATCCCGTCCGTACCATCGCGGTTTCCCGACATGTCCATGTACATGTACCGGTACGAGGTCATCCATTCGCCCTTCTTGTGGCGATGATCGGCCATGACGCCAATTGGCGCATGGTCAGAGGCATAGGTGACATTGCCGCCATCGCCTTCATGGGCAGACGCAGGCAAAGCGGCGCACAGCAGAGCTGCGCTCGCAAGGAGTTTGAGTTTCATTGATTTGACTCACAAAGCTAGTCGGCGCGGGACACGCGCCAGAATTGGGGGAATGGCTAAGTTTTGTGAGAGAGGGGTGGGCCCTGCGGCGGCGCGCCAGGCCAAAGGGGAGAGCGCGGTGAGATCGCCGGTGGCATCTGGGTGGGCAAGGGCTGTGTAAACAGCGCTCTTGGGTGAACTTGCTCGGCGGCTGGCGGCGCCAGAGCGGCGGGCGCGGCACAATCCCCGCATGAGGTGCCTTGGGTTTCTTGGGCAGGTTCGCCTGGAATTTCGGTCTCCAGCATCCGATTGGTGCCGGTCGAGCACATCATCAGACTAATCGTTTCCCCAGGTGTGATGCGGACGTGCGCTTGCGCACCATTGGCGAAATAGCCAAGGCTGGCTGCGATGAGCAGCAACACACGAAAATAGGTCCAGAACCGCATTGCGTTTGATCTACGCCGCGGTGTTGGGCGCGTCGCTGTGGCGGTTTGTCCAGGTCAGCTTGCCGGCTGGCAATAGTCGATCGCTTTAGCGATCAGAACCTCCGGCATGTCGCGCGCAGAGTCGAGAACCAGGCGCTCGTCCGTCCACGGTTGATACTCGGCTTTGCGTTCGAGCACGCGTGCCCAATCCACCTCTGGCATGCCTTCGATGTTTCGGACGCGATTTTCGATCCGTTGTTTGTGGATTGCCTCGTCAGAGCAAATGATCTCGATCATTTTTAGGGTAACATTGTGCTGCTCGGAAAGCGCGCGCCACATTGCGCGGGCCTCTGTGATCGGGTTCACGGCGTCGACAATCACGGACAGACCTTGCACCAAGTTCTCGCCCGCCATCGCTTCGGCAACGCGATAGGCCGCGATCCCGGTTTCTGAAGGGGAGAGGCCGGACCGCCACATCGCCGCTTCGATCGGGTCGACGGAAAAGAGCGGTGCCGCCAAGGCCCGCGCTAGGCCCTCAGCAATGGTGCTCTTGCCCGTGCCCGGCAGTCCTGAGGTTACGATCAATCTTTGGGTTGAGGACATGCTTTCTTAGACGCAAAGATTTGACGCGAGTCCACTGTGATTGCGGCGTCACCCAGCATGTTGCGGCCGATGAGGAGGGGATAGTTGAACCCGGACCGGTCGGCCAAATTGACCTCGCCCTTCACCCGTCGTCCCGCAACACAGAGTTCCAACGTGACCACTGGGCGGACGAAATAACCGCCGCCTCGCCGCCGGATGGAGACCCAGCGCGTCACGGGCTCTGTGTAGATGCGTTCTTTGCCACCACGGCTGGTCAGTTTGAACGTTATCGTCTCTGGCATCATGTCCTGGACCGCGCGTTCCGAGAGCGGCTCAACCTCACCCTCGGGCGGATCGTCAGGCGCTTCACCATCGATCATTTGGCCGCCCATCAGCATCATTGCTTCATCTTCTGAATCGTCGTCGGCAGCATCAGTCTCTGGCACCGGGATCGTTGTATCGGTGAGGATTTCGGCGTGGATCGATGTGGTCTTAGCGCCGCTATCGAGCTTTGCGGTCATCAGCAGCCGGTCGGGCATCACCCGCGCATGCTCGATCCAACCCCGGGTGAAGATCGGTTGCTCTGATGCCGAGGCGGTTAGGCCAGAAACCAAAAACAGAAGGGCTGCACGCCAAATCATTTGCATCCTCATTTCGTGACTCAATGTCCGCACACATAATGTGAATTATGGTGACTTTGAGGAAAGTAAACGGGCACCTTTCGCAGCGATCATAATTGTTGGGGTATTTGTGTTGCCTGACGTGATTTTCGGCATCACCGAGGCATCCATGACACGTAGGCGGTCAACGCCGCGCACTTGCAGACTTGTGTTCACGACAGCCATCGAATCTGTGTCCGCGCCCATCTTTGCGGTGCCCACTGGATGGAAGATCGTCGTACCAATATCACCTGCGGCGCGGGCTAGGTCATCATCAGGATAATCAGGGCCGGGGAGGTACTCGCTCGGCTGATACTGCGCCAGGGCAGGCTGGGCCATCAATTTGCGCGTAACGCGAATGGCATCAGCGGCGACGGTGCGGTCGGCCTCCGTCTCAAGATAGTTCGGATCGATGATTGGCGCATCGCTCAGCGCTGGGCCGCCGATGCGAATGCTGCCGCGCGAGCTTGGGCGCAGGTTGCAGGCCGCCACGGTGATGGCTGGGAAGCGGTGCAGCGGATCACCAAATTTATCGAGTGAGAGCGGCTGGACATGAAACTGAATATTGGCGCGCCCATGCTCCGGCGAGGAGCGGGTAAAAATGCCAAGCTGCGACGGCGCCATGGTCAGCGGACCGCGCCGCCTGAACAGGTAGTCTAGTCCCATCTTGGCTTTGCCGAACAATGAGTAATAGGTCTGGTTCAACGTGACCGCGTTCGACACTTTATAGATCGCACGCTGTTGCAAATGATCCTGCAAATTGGCGCCGACGCCAGGCAGGTCATGTTGCGGGGTGATGCCGGCTTCTTTTAGGATTGCTGCCGGGCCGATCCCTGAGCGCTGCAGGATTTGCACGCTGCCAACTGATCCGGCGCAGAGCACGGTCTCGCCTTTCGCCTCAACCCTATAGCGCTGACCATTCTGCTCAAAGACGAGACCGGTGGCGCGACCATTTTCAAGCATCACTTTGTCGATCAAGGCGCCGGTCTCAACGCGCAGATTGGGCCTGTGCTTTGCCGGTTTCAGAAAGCCCCGCGCAGCGGACCACCGCCGCCCCGCCTTTTGGTTGACGTGGAAGTAACCTGCACCTTCATTGTCTCCGGTATTGAAATCCGTCGTCTTGGGGATCGCCATCTCAGCGGCGGCCTCGCGCACGGCGTCTAAGATATCCCAGCTGATCCGAGGAGGCTCGACCCGCCAGTCGCCACCCGTACCATGGACATCGGTGTTGCCGAGGAAGTGATCCTCCAAGTCGCGAAAGACCGGTAAGACATCATCCCAGCCCCAACCGGGCAGGCCCAGATCGCGCCAATGGTCATAGTCTTCCGCCTGACCGCGCATCGTGATCATCGCATTGATCGCCGACGACCCGCCCAGGACTTTGCCGCGCGGATAGTTCAGCTGGCGGCCATTCAAGCCGGGCTGCGCGGTGGTTTCGAACATCCAGTCGGAGCGAGGATTGCCAATCGCAAACAAGTACCCGACCGGAATATGAAACCAGATCCAATTGTCTTTGCCGCCTGCTTCCAGCAGCAGGACTCTGTTCTTTGGGTTCTCTGAAAGACGGTTCGCGACCACACAGCCGGCCGACCCAGCCCCGGCAATGACATAGTCATAGTCGCCGGGGAAAGGGGTGGCCGCCGCCGTCATCAACCAGGCTGAACGTCGATAAAGCGCCCGCCATCTGCCGCGAGGCGTTTCAGGGTCTCGCATGGTGCAAACCGATCATCCTCAGCGCCAAGCTTTTCCATGGTCGCCAGCACAGCTTCTGCGCCAACCATGTCGCCATAAAGCATCGGTCCGCCTTTATCAGCTGGCCAGCCATAGCCATTCAGCCAGACAATATCCACGTCCGAGGCGCGCTGGGCCATTTTCTCTTCGAGAATTTTGAGGCCCTCATTGATCATCGGATAGATACACGTGGCGATAATCTCATCTTGGCCCGGTGCGCCGCCAGGCTCAACGCCGGTCACGTCGGTGATGATCTTAGCCGTCACGTCCGACGGAATAGGGCGGCGGTTTTCGTCATAGTCGTAGTAGCCGGCACCCGTCTTTTGGCCGCGTCGGTCGAGCTCGCACAGGGCGTCGCGGATCGGGTTTGCAGTCGTGGCGCCTTTCTTCCAGCCGATATCAAGACCCGCTAGATCGGACATCTGATAAGGCCCCATGCGGAAGCCGAACGTATTGAGCGCTGCGTCCACATCCCAAGGCATCGCGCCCTTATAGACGAGCTTCTGGGCCTGAGCTTGGCGCGCGAACAGGATGCGGTTGCCGACAAAGCCGGGGCAAACCCCGACCAGGGTCGCGACTTTGTTAATTGTTCTGGCGAGGTCCATGCTGGTCGCGATGACATCATCGGCGGTATGGTCTGCGCGCACGATTTCCAGCAGTTTCATGACATTTGCAGGCGAGAAGAAGTGCAAGCCAATGACGTCTTCTGGACGCTTGGTGACGCTCGCAATCTCATCAATGTTCAAGGCAGACGTGTTGGTTGCGAGGATCGCGCCTGGCTTCGCGATCCGGTCGAGATCGGTAAAGATCTGCTTCTTCAAGTCCATGTCTTCGAACACGGCTTCGATGATCAGATCGCAATCGGCAAAGTCTTCCATTGATAGTGTGCCGTTGAGGCGGCCCATTCGCTCATCGACTTCTTCAACCGGGAAGCGGCCTTTATCGGCGCTGCGCTGATAGTGTCCACGCACGACACCAAGTCCGCGATCAAGGGCTTCTTGTTGGCGTTCTAGAATGGTGACGGAGATACCAGCTGTGGCGAAATTCATAGAGATGCCGCCGCCCATTGTGCCGGCGCCGATGACGCCGACTTTCTCGATTTTGCGGCGCGGTGTGTCGGCCGGGACATCCGGGACGACCCATGCGTCGCGTCCAGCTTGGGCGATATAGTCGGAAACTTGCTGCGGGGTCATAGAAATAGCGGGCATGGGGGGCGGCCTTTTTAGCTTAGAAAAATGTGTCTGGGCTGGGCTTACACCAAGTGAGGCCGAGTTTGAAAGCGTCGCAAGGCCCTGCCGTCGCGGCGTGTTTGCTTGAAGAGGTGAGGCTGGCTCAGCCTTCGCCCGCCGTTGCGAGTGGTTTCTCGGTCCAAAGCACAAAGCCATCATCGCGGAACTTGTGCCAGGTGGAGTAGCGCCATTTGTCCGGGTGGCTGACCAGGCCGTGACGTACTGGATTGCCATGCATATAGCCAATATGGCGTTCCAAATCGACGAGATCACGAACTTGATAATCCCAAAAACGGCGATGCCAGAGTGCGGTCTTGCCGGCCTTTTTCGGATCGTCATACGTTTCGACGACGCGGCGGGTAAATCCGGACTGCAGGTAGGCGATGCGGCGCCGATAATCGAGATCCTTTTCGGGCAGGGTCCAGATCATGTGGATATGATTTGGCAGGATCACCGTGGCGATGGTTTCAAACGGGTAGAGCCCTTCGACATCGCGTGCACTCTCGCTGAGAAATTGCGCGTGCCGGGTTAGAATAGAACTCGTCTCATCCGCGAGGTTGAGGGTGAAATACCAGGTTCGGCCAGGCTTAAATAAGGCTTCGTGCGCGTGCATCATGACATACAAGCAAAGCTTGGGCCGATCCGGCAAGTGTCTGAAATTTCATTTAAGTTCAAAGACAAACAGATATGCCACCAAAGCGCGTTTGACGCTCTGGTGGCATTGTTAGGGCTTTATTGTACTTGCGGCTTCAGCTTGTTCCGGTCTGTTGGATTGTGCGTCGCCAAGAAGCGAAGGATGTCCTGGCGAATCTCGCGAGGCTCTTCTGTTCGCGGTGCGCCAAACTGGTGACCCGCTTTTCGCATCACAACATATTCGAAGTCAGCGCCCGCGCTGCGGAGACGATCCCGCAACATCTCGGCCTGTTCGATCGGCACGATATTGTCGCGCTTGCCGTGGAACAAGAAGACCGGAACTTTGAGCTTGTCCAAGTTCCGTGCTGGAGACCGGTTGATCAGATCGTCATAATTGTCGTTCGGATCACCGAGCTGCGTTGTCCAATACTCGAACGTGCTGGAGTTCTGGCCGCGGACGGCACGTGACCAACGCTGCATTTCGAACAGGTCATAAACACCGCCGCCCGCGAGCGCGCAGCGATAGTCATCTGGCGTTGCCACGGCGCCCTGCATGGTCGCGTATGCGCCGTAAGAGAAGCCCATGATGCAGCCGCGATCAGCGTCGACATAGCCTTCACTGATGATGTGTTTCAGACCATCTTCAACGTCGGTTTGCATGATGCCGCCCCATTCGCGGTAGCCTGCTTCGGCATAGCGCTTACCAAAACCCGCAGAGCCGCGGAATTGTGGTTGGAACACCGCATAACCACGTGACGCCATGAGCTGCACCGTGCTGTCCCATTGGAAAAAGTCGCGCGCTTGCGGTCCGCCGTGCGGATACATCACGAACGGATGGTTACCCTTTTCTTCGCCAAATGGCAGTGTGAGGTAGCCGAATACGTCAGAACCATCGCGCGATTTGTACGACACGATCTTAGTTGAGTAAGCGGCTTTCCCGGCAAGCGTTGCGCGTTGGTCGCCAAGCTCAGTGACTTTGACCTTGTCGAGTTCGTACAGTGCGAAGAAGCCTGAATGGCCTGGGCCTTCGACGTTCAACAGCCACTTATTGCCGTCCATCGACTTGTCGATGAGTCGGAAGTTCAGCTGATCGCCGAAATAGCTCTCAAGCGCTTCAACATGGCGCTGTAAGTTCGGATCGAAAAGAAGCATTTCTGCTTTCCGGCCGCTCCAAGAGACGCCAATCAATTCCCGATTGTTTGGATTTAGAATGATGCCATTTGCGGAATCGATGAAGCCGCCACCCATGTCGTAATCTGGGTGCGCCGCGATCATTTCAACATGTTCGCCGGTCGAGATGTCATAGACGTAAATCGCGTGACGGTCTTCGCCTTGCGGGACGTCGCGCACATAGAAGAGCGGTGCTTCGTCAGCTGGGGCGAGGATATTGATCTTAAATGGCTGGTCGAGCTCATTTTCTAGATCCGTCATCGAAACGCTAGCACCTTTCGACCAGCGGATTCGGCCATCATCCTCGATATTTGCCACATAATAGTTGCTGCGGTTACCGGCAGCGTTCTCATCGATGCGATACTTGACCTGACCCGTTGAATCCGACTCAAAGCTTTGCGTACGCTTTTGACCGCGCACATAGCTTTCGAACGCGCCTGTATTGATGTTCACCTTGTAAAGGTCAGCGCCGCCATAATCGAAGTTTCCAGAGCGGCGGTTGGTCAACTCAACCCGGCGCGATTGCACCAGGATCTCATCCGGATATGCCAGCGAAACATCAAGTAACTGAGTGTCTGAGTAGATATTATCGAGCTGTTCGTCGCCTTCAAACACGCGGATGAGGTTCTCGCCATCGCGATCGATCATGTACAGGGTTTCGATCAAAAGACGATTGAGCGTTGGATCGAACCAGTCCTTTGGATCCATCAAATTCATCGAATCAGAATTGAAGACCGCTTGAGCTTCAATGATCAGACGGTCATCGTTTGCCCAGTTGATGTCTGCGATAATGATGTCGTCGAAAAATGTGCCAGTCCACTGAAGCTCGTCGGCTTCGAGGTCGGCGACCACGAGATAATAATCATAGCCGTCGCGGCGGACACCGGCGACATATTTCCCGTTTGGCGACATTTCCAAGCCGGTAAATGTTGGCTCAGCGATGTAATCCTCAACCGAAGGCGCATTGTCTTCGGAAGTAACGATTGTGTCTAATACGCGTTCCGGATCTTCGGCTTGAGCGACAAATCCTGAAAGCAAAATAGCAGCCGAAAGGCTAGCGACCTTTGCGAGTCTCATATGACGTTCCCTAATACTCTGTTCTCCTTGAAACAGAAAAACGGTCTGGTCGCGCTAGGTCAAGCACGTAATGCGACCCGAGCTGCACTTGTGTACACCAAGGGGTTCAATAGCGCGGTAAATCCTTGAACAGGACTTACTCGCACCAGACCGGTTTGACCGTCTCGCTGAGCCAGGGTTTGGATAGGCCGTCCTTCGCTAATAGCCAGCCAATATGGGTGCCATCGAGATAAACATGGGCGCGGGTACGGCCGAAACGGTCAGTTCCTTCGGGCTTGAACGTGAGCGTTTGAGCGTCAGCGAACAGCGCTTGCGCGCGCGCTTCAACTTTTTGGCCCAAAACTTCTTCCGCCGCGCATCCGGCGCTGTTTCCGGTCTCAGGGCTGTCCCAGCCGATCAGACGCAGGCGGATTTGTTCGGTGCCGCGATCGGTTAAGCGTTGCAGCTCAAACGTATCGCCGTCCACGGCCAGCACGTCGCGCACCGGGGCATTGATGCACCGTGCTGCTGGCCGATCGCATAGATTTTCTGGTTCTGGCGGCAGGTCGCTTTGTGTGCAGGCCACAAGACCCAAGCTTAGACATGATAACAGGATACGCATGCTGTGACTTAGCGATCAGCTACGAAATCGGTCAAGCCAATGCCGAGGTGCAAGCCCCGAGCAATTTGACAGATAGATCTGAACTCGCTTGGGTGACCTAGGGGACGGCGCATGACGCGAGCAGGAGTGGGATATGAGCATCAAGTATTTAGGACTGGGCTTCGCCGCCTTAGCGTTGCTGGCGGGGCCGACCGCAGAGGCCCAAAAGAAGAAAAAAGATCCTCTGCCTCAGCAACGCATGACGGTCGCTCCGCCGGTCGTCACGCAGTATTCTCAAGAGATCGAAACCAAGACCTATGTGCCGCCTGGTACACGGGTTCAAGTTGAGCTTGAGCCGTTTAGCGCCTACGGCCAAGATCTTCGCGGCAGCGCGGACGTCGTTCATCGCGGCCCCGTTAAAGCGGCGCTACAAGGGTTCCAGTTGCGGTTTCTGAACGGCGATCACAAGATTCGAGCGCTTGGCCTGATGAATTTTGGTGAAGGCATTCGAGCGACGCTTGCGGATGAAGGGAGCGAAGATCCGTTCGAAGTGTCAGCGAATTTTGTGGCTATCCCGAACTTCATGAATGAGATTGGATTCTACACCATATCAGCTGAGCGCTGTAATGTTCGCTGCACGATGCGAATTGAAGGCATGAAAGAAGGCCAGACTGCACTGCTTGCGGGGTTCGAGTTTAGTCGCGGGCGTAATGATCGGAATGTGCGGGGCATCTCTGTGGAAGTGTTGCCCGACCGAGAGATTGTGAACGTTGCCTTATATGATGATCGAGGCCCAGACTTTTCTGGTTTCTTACCGATACCCATGGCGGACATCATGTCTCCTGCCAGCGCTCTGGAGCCGCCGAAGGATTACTACGATGCTAGAGTTCAGGTCTTACTCTTGCCAGAACGATTGGTGCGCGGGGTTATGCGTGTGATCGGCAATTCCCACGCCGACGCGTTGGCACCTGAGGGACTGGTTCCGGAAAAATATCAGCGCGATGTGCAGCGCCCGCACGCGCTTATGGGATTCGGGTTGTCATTTAACACTTCGGATCATTTTATCGGACATATCGGGGTCGACCATAGCGTCGTACCATCCGTCCACTTTCAGGACGGGGATACGGATGAAGAGATTTCGTGGTTCTACGATATCGCGGTATTTGAAGACCGAGCAGAACCGCCATGAACATAATGCACTTACGCTCAATAGCGATCGCAGCATGCTGCGTAACTGGACTGGCAGCTCAGGCTCAGGTCCAGAAGCAAATCCAGATCGATCCCGATATCCTGACCAACCGCCCCGTACTTGTTCCTAATCTGAAACTGAGAGTCTTGGACCTGCCAGATGTCGGGATTTCAGAGCTACGCGGTCCGGCTACGGGCCCGGATGAGGCTGGCGAGCTAGAGCTCAACATCAATCTGCAAAATTTCGGTGAGTCCCCGTTTTCATTGAAATTTTTAGACGTGGATGGGCAGGTTCAACCCACCCTTGAGGTGCTTTATCAAGCGCCGGGGCAATCTCTCGGCGACATTCTCAATGCGACGAGCGTGAACAATCAATCGCCTGTTGTGAAACGCGTCTTTTTAGACGCGGTCCTAAATCCCGGTCAGAAACTCTCACGCACAGAAGCTGGTTATGCCGATGGCGCCAATCTGATTTCGGTCTCTCTACCGGGCTTGCGAAACGAAGATGGGGCCGTCTCTGGCGTGCACCGTCTCGTGGTCATCCTAGACCCAGCCGAAACCGTGATCGAACGCAGTCGGCGCAACAATATCGCGGATTTCACATGGGTGGAGGAGGTTGAAGCGGTTTCGCCGCAAGTGCCGACAGAGACATTGCGCTTGACCCTCCCGACCAAAAAGCCGGCAAAGCAAAAAGCGCCAGAGCTTCGGCCATTTGAGTGACCGGAAGAGGGTGTGTGCGGGGGCTCGCTGCGCGCAGAAGCCAATCATGTTCCACAAAAGGAAAACCCCAGCCGGGTCTCGGCTGGGGTCCGTGAGCCGGATGGCTCTTGAATCCTTGGCTGCGTTCAACTTTGCTCGGGCTCATCCAAGCAAGCAGCCTCAAGATAGTGCTACGGCGTTTTCAGAGGCTGCTCCAAAAAAACCTTCACACAAACGGATCCAATCACCGTTCCTGGTTTCTCACTCGACATTGGATCACCTCCTTTCAGCTGTTGAACGACTATGTCCGGTGCCCTTTGGCCGTTCCGGACAAATCCAATTAAGCATGAGTCATGCCTAATGAAAGATGAATGTGGGCGTCGGGACATAAAAAATTGATATTTGCATACGGAAACACCCGCTGACGCAGTGCAACGGGTGTTTCTTAAGCGCGAGAGGGGTAGCGCTAAATTAGGCTTAGTTGGCGAGGGCGCCGATTACGAGGCCAATAATTGCCCCGGTCGCGACAGACGCCAATACCGCATCTCCACTATCATAATCATGGACCCAGTGATAGCCGTGCGGCGGATCATAAAGGCCCCAATAATTGTAGTCGCCAATGATGATCGTGTTGCTGTGATAGCCGTAATGTCCGCCAATGTGATAGCTCGGGACATAGTGGCGATCATACACGTATCGGAAGGTCGGCCGCGAGTAATAGTAGAATGGACGGTGTCCACCCCAGTAACGAGCGCGCGGCGAATAGTGCCGGAAATTGTGCCGGCGATAGGCGTTGCGATAGTGATAGCCATTATGATGCCGGCGATAGTACCGGTTGAAGTTCCGGTGATGGCGATAGTGCCGGTCATAATTGTGATGACGGTGGTGGCGACGGTAGTCACCGCGCGCATTCCGATAGCCTTGATGGTAACCGCGATCATAGGAGTTGCGGCGAATCTGCCGGTTTTCCCTACGGTTCTCGATGCGGCGTTCCTGACGGCGCTCGGCTCGTCGATCCTGACGCTGTTCGAACCGGCGGTCTGCCCGACGTTCAGCGCGTCGATCCTGGCGCTGTTCGAACCTGCGATCTTCACGGCGCTCAGCGCGGCGGTCTTGACGTTGCTCGATGCGCCGGTCCTGACGACGCTCAGCTCGTCGATCCTGGCGTTGCTCAAACCGGCGGTCATCACGACGTTCTGCACGGCGTTCCTGACGTTGTTCGGCCCGGCGATCATCGCGGCGTTCCGCTCGACGCTCTTGGCGCGGTTCAAAACGGCGATCATCACGTCGTTCGGCGCGCCGTTCCTGGCGGCGTTCCCCGCCGCGCAGGTCACGATTATCCCGGCGTTCGGCACGGACACGTGGCTGATCTCGAAGCACTTCGCCGCGCGGTGCGATTCGATTGTCGCGGCGCTGCGCGCGTTCTTGTCGGTTGCGCTCAACGCGTTCGGCGCGAGGTTTGTCGGCCGTTCGCTCATTCCGGTCTGCCAGCGCGACAGGCGCCATTAGACCTACGCAAAGCGCCATGACTGCGGCGCTGGAACTCAGTTTTGAGAGGATGGACATAATCGCGTCCCCCTTTCTTGGTTAAGGCGCCCCACGAGCACCCGCAATTTCGGCTGTTCGTGACAAGCCTTGAGTACCAAACTAGATATGCCGCCTGAATTGACCCTGAACGGAGCTTTCATGTCGACCCGCGATCACGTCTTTGTGACAGAAACGATCCAGATCCCTGAATGGGAGCTGCAGGAACGTTTTATCCGCGCGTCCGGGCCCGGTGGGCAGAATGTCAATAAAGTCTCAACGGCGGTTCAGCTCCGCTGGAACGTGTTGGCAAGCTCAATCCCCGCGGCCGTGAAAGCCCGGTTCCGCAAACGCTATGGCGCGCGCCTGACCCAAGAGGGCGAGCTGATCCTAGAAGCCAAAGACCACCGGTCTCAAGGCCTCAACCGCGAGGCGGCACGCAAACGGCTCGCCGACATGGTCAAATCGGTGGCTGAAGCGCCGCGCCGACGAATCAAGACAAAACCCACCCGCGCGTCGATCCGAAGGCGCCTCGATGGAAAGAAACAGCGCAGCGCCGTTAAAGCCATGCGCGGAAAAGTGACGCGCGAGGATTAACAGCGCGAACTCTCGCCTATTTCAGGCGCATCACGGGCTCGCCGGACTCCGGTGTGCTTGTGTCCAGCGCGTTTTCTGACAGGTCGGGGACAAGCGCGCGCGCATCAGACCCGGCGATGCTTTGATCCAATTCAAGGTCGCTGACGGTCGCAGGCGCCTCAGTCGCACGCTCCGCCGCCCAGATCTGTTCGCCAATTGCGAGGGCGTTCAGCAAGTTGGCTTTGATATTCGCCATGGTCGTGCCGTGGTCCAGGATCAGGTAGCGGCTAATCTGGTAGGAGCCATTGTCGAAGGCCATCACGCTCACGGCCGCATAATCATAGTTTAGCTGGTTAGCGTCTGCCACCGACATCTCACCCGTAAAGCTCATCCAGATGTGCAAGCCTTGGCAGTCCTGATCGACCGAACACGCCGTTCCCTGCATGAAAAAGGGAATGCCACTTGGGCTCATGGCCATCACGGCGATATCGTCTGGAAACACTTGCCCGACGTCATAGTCTTCCGTTTCGACGATATATTCCAGGTCATCGAACGAGATCGAGGTCATCAACCAGCCATCACGATCCTGCTGATCTGGCTGCGCCGGCGTCTCTTGCGCCTGCGTCGCAAAGGCCAGCGCGACAGACGCGAGTCCTGTCATCCAGTATTTCATCTCAAATGCACCTCTTTGCGACGCTTTCGCGTCCCACCACCTGATATGATTGTCACCTTGTCCTAATAAAATGGCAATCTTCGGGCAGAGATTTTCGATGAATAGTAACCGAATGGCGCGCTCAGGCCGGGTTGAAGTGGGCTGTGTATTCCTGCAGCCATGATGAAACGCATCATAACACCTCGAGCAGCCGCGCTAGCCCTTGCGGCGCCTCTGCTCTTCGCTGCTCCAGCGCTTGCCCATCATGGCAAGGCCAATACAAAAGTGACCGGTGGGATCACCTTTCACAGTGGCAATGGCAGTTTCCATCTCGGCGTCGGCCAAAATGGTTACAGCTCGATTGGCTACAGCACCAACCGTCATCGCGGCTATGGTAATTATCGCTACCATGATCGCCAGGATTATCGTCAGGCCAAGCGGCGCGCCATTCGCGCCTGTCGCCGGGCCATCCGCGACGAAGCACATTATCGCGGCTTCTATGATGTCGACTTTGATGATGGCCGCTATGCCGAGCAAATCGGGCCGCGCGGGTTCCGAGTCACCTTTAACGAGGTTGAGTTTGAAACCCGGCGCCGAGAGTTTGAGCGTCCGGTCACATGTGTGGTCCGACGCGGCGATCAGGTTCGCGACATTTGGGGCATTCCAGAACCCCGCCGCCGCGGCCACGGCAATCGCTACAATCGAGGCTATTACAAATAATAGTCTAAACTTTCAGAATGAAAGCAGGAGCGGGCTTCCCCTTGGGGAGGCTCGTTTTGCTTATGCCGCTGACTTGCTCTTCGTCTCGCGACCATTAAAACCGCGAACGAAGTCAAAGGAATGTGCGAGGTCTGAGCAGATGCAGGATGTGATTGAAGCCCTTGAGGCGCGTCGTGAGAAAGCCCGGATGGGCGGCGGCAAGGCCCGGATCGAGCGCCAGCACGAAAAAGGCAAACTAACCGCCCGCGAACGCGTCGCGCTTCTGCTCGACGAGAACAGTTTCGAAGAAACCGATATGTTCGTCGAGCATCGCAGCCACGATTTCGGCATGGAAAAGCAACGCATTCCTGGCGATGGCGTGGTCACCGGCCATGGCACGATTAATGGCCGCTTGGTCTATGTCTTCTCTAAAGACTTTACCGTTTTCGGCGGATCGCTCTCGCTCGCGCAATCGGAAAAGATCGTCAAAGTCCAAAAAGCCGCGATGAAAGTCGGCGCGCCGGTGATCGGTATTTTCGATGCCGGCGGCGCGCGCATTCAAGAGGGCGTGGATAGCCTCGCTGGCTATGCTGATATTTTCATGGAGAACGTATTGGCGTCCGGCGTCGTGCCGCAAATCTCGGTCATTATGGGGCCGTGTGCAGGCGGCGACGTCTATAGTCCAGCGCTGACCGATTTCATCTTCATGGTGAAAGACACCTCCTACATGTACGTCACGGGCCCCGACGTCGTAAAAACTGTGACCAATGAGGAAGTGACTCACGAAACGCTTGGCGGTGCCTCTGTGCATGCGGCGAAGTCTGGCGTGGTCGATGGGGCGTTCGAAAATGATATTGAAGCGTTGACGCAAATGCGCCGCTTGATCGACTTCCTGCCGGGGTCAAACCGAGAAGAGCCACCGATGCGGCCGACTTATGACACGATTGAGCGTCAGGATGACAGCCTCGATAGCCTGATCCCGGAAAACCCGAACCAGCCTTACGATATGAAAGAGCTGATCGAGAAAACCGTCGACGAAGGCGACTTCTTTGAAATCAGCCCAGCCTTTGGCGCGAATATCATTTGCGGTTTCGGGCGGATCGAAGGTTCTACGGTCGGGTTCGTTGCGAACCAGCCAATGACGCTCGCCGGTGTGCTCGACATTGACGCCTCACGCAAAGGCGCGCGCTTCGTGCGGTTCTGTGACTGTTTCAACATTCCGATCGTGACCTTTGTCGACGTGCCAGGCTTCATGCCGGGGACCAAGCAGGAATATGGCGGACTGATCAAACACGGCGCCAAGCTGCTCTTCGCTTATGCCGAAGCAACTGTACCGAAGGTTACGGTGATCACCCGCAAAGCCTATGGCGGCGCCTATGACGTTATGAGCTCGAAGCACCTGCGCGGCGACGTGAACTATGCCTGGCCGACGGCTGAGATTGCCGTGATGGGCGCGAAGGGCGCGGTTGAAATTATCTTCCGCAAAGACATTGGTGACGAAGCAAAAATCGCTGAGCACACGCAAAGCTATGAAGACAATTTCGCCAATCCTTATGTGGCGGCGAAAAAGGGCTATATCGACGATATCATCATGCCACACTCAACCCGCCGCCGCGTCGCGAAATCGCTCCGGACTTTGCGCGGGAAAGAGCTCAGCAATCCGTGGAAGAAGCACGACAATATTCCGCTTTAAGGAGGATCGCTATTGTCCGACACACCCGTTTTTCTGGTTGCGAATATTTTCGAGATCTCGGACCGCGAAACCTATGGCCTTTATGAAAGTGGATTTATGCCATTGCTGAAGAGGCATGGCGGGGAACTCGTGTCCGTCGATGAAAACAGTGAATCCCTCGAGGGTGAAAACTCACTCGGTGGGCGAATGGTCATTCTCAGGTTTGCAAACGAAGCCTCCGCCAAAGCGTGGCACTCAGATCCCGAGTATCAGGCTCTGGCTGAGCACAGACGCGCTGCCTCGAGCATGAATTTCCTTCAGTTGGTCCGCGGCTTTGAATAGCGAGGCTGATTTACCTCGAACCCAATCTTACCCCATCCCGCGAAACACGGATTTCCAGTCGCGGTTCTCGACCAGCGTCGAGCGATAGACTTTGATTGAATGACCGGGCAGGGCGGCGATGGATGCTTTGACGCTGTCAGCGATCGAGACCGGCATCCAGGGGCTGAGTGTAATCCGCGTGACCAGAGACAGATCGAGGCTCTGCTCACAGCGATCAATATGCGGATCATCTTCGGTCATCAGAAAACGATACTCGCGCTCATCCGCGAACTGAACGCGTTTCAAAAACGGGATGCGGTCGGCGCTCGGGTACATGGATTTGAGCTCAGAGATGGTGTGATACGTGACATCGCCGTGCAGTAAGTCTTCGCTATCATCTTCGAATTGCTCAATCAGGCCGTCGCGGTCAAACCAGACACAGACCCCCTCCATGCCTGGGGAAAAGACTTTCCAGTGATGATAAGTCTCATCCGCCCCGGTCAAACACAGCGCCAAGACGGACCCGCAGTCTTCCAATTGCCGAAACCGTTCCAGCGAGAAGGCATCATTACGATCGTCCCAAAAGGCTGGGTTCATGAAACTGATGGCTCGGCGCTGGATCATATCGATCAGAACCGCCAGGGAAGTATAGCGTCGAAGCGTGTTTTGGGTGTCCATCTTTGGCCCTGCGACGGTGAGTGGTCTTGATGGCCTGCCACGGTTTCGTTCATACGAAAAGACATGACGCACCTCACCGCTTTCACCGCCAGCCTCGAAACTGTTGCGGAGCGTTGCGAAGACGTGGTGCCGCCGGTCTATGCGGCACTGTTTGAGCGGTTTCCGGAATTCGAAGAGCTGTTTGTCTTAGATGTCGATCAAGGCGCGCGCGGGCATATGCTGAACGAGGCGCTCAGCATGGCCGAAGGGCTGTTGCAGGATGACCCGGTTGCGATCAGCTTCGTCTCAGCCGAACGAATGAACCATGAAGGCTATGGCATCGACGATGATGTGTTTGAGGGCTTCTTCCATGTCATGGCAGACGTGTTCCAATCGATCTCTGGCGCGGCCTGGTCAAATGAGATGAGTGCGGCGTGGGACGAGGTCCGCGAAAAGGCCGCTGCAGCAAAATTGTAGGTCTCTGCATCCGATCCGGCCCTTGATTGCATCTTAATCTGTGAGCCCGCAAAAAGGGCGCAAGATAAGGAAGCAAGACCATGGACGAGATTTTTGTCCCGATTTTTCTGTTCGCAGCAATTGTTGCGATCATCTGGCTTTACAGCCATTACAATTTCAAAAAGCGAAACTCAGCGCATGAAACGCTGCGCCTTGCGGTCGAGAAAGGCCAACAGGTTTCCCCTGAATTGGTCGAGCGCATGTCGGCAATGAGTGATCCGGTTAAGTCGGACTTGCGCCGCGGCGTATTGCTGATCGCATTTGGGATCGCCTTCATCATTCTCGGCGCGTTGATGCCGCATGACGAACCAGAAGCGATGCGCGGCATCGTGGCGATTTCCTCGTTCCCGGTTGTCTTGGGCCTCGCTTATCTCGGCCTGTGGCGGTTTAGCCACGATTGATCGGGCGACCTGTGGGGCAGGAGGTGACATCCGACTTTGATCTCGCGCGCGACGCCGCCTCTGGAAAGGAGGCGGCGTTCGAGACGCTGGTACGACGCTATCAGGGAGCCGTGCGCGGCGTGTGCCGCCGTTTGACCCGCCACGCTGCCGAGGCCGATGATGTGGCGCAGGCGGCATTTCTAATGGCATGGCGCAAGATTGGGTCCTATCGCGGCGGGTCGTTTAAGTCTTGGATCTGCACGATTGCTTATCGCGAATTTCTGCAGGCGCGGCGGCGCAAGAAAATTGAGGTCGAGTTTGATGAGAACACGCACATCTTGGCGTTCGATTCCTCCGCAGCGCGCCTGCCGGAACAGCTTGATTTGGACCGCGCTTTGAAGACGCTGCCAGAAAATCAGCGCATTTGCGTGGTCCTATGTGTGGCAACTGGGATGAGCCATTCAGAAGCGGCGGCGGCCACCGGGTTTCCGCTCGGCACAGTGAAATCCCATGTGAATCGCGGTGTCGCCGCGCTTCGCAAACAACTTGCGGCGGAGAGCGTCGCGTGATGGAGTAGAAGAATGCGGACCGACGAAAGATATGACGACCTGACCGCGCTGTTTGAAGCGCAGGATGAGGCGCTACAAAACGAGGTCTTTGTGAAGCAGGTGATGAAGCCGATCCGCCGCCGGTCTCGCTGGCGCGCGCCGCTCTTGTTTGGGGCTGGCGGGATTGGACTAGGCGCCGCTTTATCTCAGATTGGCGGAGTTTGGGATGCGATTAAAGCGCAGGCGCCAACCTCAATTGATGCGGATCTGAGTCTGTCATTGGACGCGCTGCCCAGCGCGCAAGTGGCCCTTGATACGCAATCAATCTGGGTCATCGCCGCTGCGCTAATGGTGCTTAGCTGCGCCGTTTTGGTGATGACAGAGCGGGCTTAACCGGCCCGCCACCGCGCGCAGATCGAGGTCGGCAACAGGCGATCATCGTTCGCATGTGGGATCGCCATCTCGCCCATTTCCATCACCCCGCCGAGCCCGTTCAAATGCCCCGCAAGGGCTTGCGCCAAGGCAATATGCGACAGGCGCACGGCATAAGCGGTAAGGATCACGAAAAGCGGCTGATCAGACAGCAGCGCGCGCGTATTGGCGAGCAATTCGGGTAAGTCTTCTTCAAAGCGCCAGGTCTCATTCTTGGTGCCGCGCCCAAACTTTGGCGGGTCGAGCACGATTGCATCATACGTGTTGCCGCGCCGAATTTCACGGGCCGTAAACTTGATCGCATCATCAGCAATCCAGCGGATCGGCGCATCGGCCAGCCCGCTCATCTCAGCGTGGTCTTTGCCATAGCCGTTCGATTTTGGGCTGGCATCGAGATGCGTCACCTCTGCGCCGGCGTGCGCGGCCGCGAGGCTCATCATGCCGGTATAACCAAACAGGTTGAGCACACGGATTTTTCGGCCAGCGGATCGGATCTGATCCTGCGCGAAGGCCCAGTGCGCGCTGTGTTCCTGAAACAAGCCAAGATGACGGAACGGTGTGCGCCTTGCGTTCAGGTGCAGGCCGCGCCACTCCATCGGCCAAGCTTCAGGCGCCGCGCGATTGATCAGTTGCCAATTGCCGCGATCATCATCGCCAGCCTTGGCATCGAAACGGGCATCCGCTGTCCAGCTCTCAATTGGAGATGCAGGCGACCAAAAGGCCTGCGGGTCGGGGCGGATCACGGTTTGCGTGCCAAACCGCTCCAACTTATGACCATCGCCGCTATCGAGCAGGGCGTATTGATCGTCAGCCCATTGGTCGGCCAGAAAGAGCGTTGCTTCTGTTTTCATCAGACAAACCCTCTTTGTCGCCAGCCCTCATAGAGCATAATTGCCGTCGCTTGCGCCAGATTAAGGCTGTCGGCGCCGCCGCGCATTGGGATCAAGCAGAGCGTATCGCATTCGGCTTCGATCTCGGGCGGCAAGCCGGCTTGCTCATTGCCCATCAAGATCAGGCTTGGCTGGATGAAATCGACGCCGACATGGCTGGTATCGCCATTCACACTCGCCGCCACCATGTTCAGTCTCCCATTTTTGCGCCAGTCATTGAACGCTGCGAACTCGGTGCGGGCGAGGGTGACATCAAACAAAGACCCCATCGAAGCGCGGACCGCCTCAACGCTGTAAGGGTCGCAGCAATTCTCGATCAGAATAACCCCCGCCGCCCCGGCGCAGTCGGCTGTGCGCAGGATGGTGCCGAGATTGCCAGGGTCGCGGCATTCATAAAGGCCGATCCACAGACCAGAAGCCTCTGGCGAGATATCATCTAGCGCCAGATCGCGCTGTTTGATCGCTGCGATCACGGCTTGTGGATTGTCCTTGCGCGCGATGGATCCGGCCAAGCGATCCGGCACCTGGATGAGGCGCGCGCCTTGCTCGCTGGCGCGCTTTGCGAGGGCCTGGACATAGTCGCGCTCCGCTCCGGAATTCGAAACGATCAGGGTCTCGACTTGCCAGTCTTGCTCCAGCGCTTGCTCTATCAGCCGAGCGCCTTCGGCTAAGAACAAGCCGGTCTCATTGCGGCCTTTTTTGCGCTCCAGGCTTCTCAAGAGTTTAATGCTTGGATTGCTGGCGGACGTGATATGATCAAAACTCAGATTCATGAGGGCCCTGTAACATGCACTTGCCTGATTCCAAGGGATAAGGCAGGACTCAAGGGTTAATGCAGTCTTTAGAATAGGAGATTGCGACATGGGTGCCTATGACACAATGACCGCAGGCTTAAGCGGAGCAGCCTTGGCGATCCTGGGCATCGTCACTGTGCATGGTGAGTCCGAGTACCATCTGAATGCCGAACAAATGCAGGAAACTCTGCAGACAAAAGCGAGCCAAGCCCTAGCTGATTCGGGGCAATCCTGGGCGAGTGTCGAGATGGATGGACAGCGTGCGCTGGTGTCCGGGGCGCCGCCATCGGTTGAAGCCGCAGACGCCGCAAAAGCCGCCGTCCTTTCGGCGGCTGGGGCAGGCGGCATGATTTGGGGCGGGGTGTGGTCGGTTTCCACAGATTTTGAAGAGATCCGAGACTTGCCCTTCGCATCGCCCTTCGTTTGGCGCGCGATCAAGAGCCCGAGCGGTTCTTTGGTCTTTGTTGGCGCAGTCCCAAGTGAGGCGAGTCAAACCGCGTTATCGGAACATGCGGCGACTTTGAGTGATGGTTCGCTTGATGACCGCGCGCAACTATCACTCGGCGTTCCTGAAGGCGATTGGCTTGGAACTGCGAAATTTGGGCTTGATCAATTGGCTCTGCTTGATAGCGGCGAAGCGCGCCTCACCGATTATGAGCTGCGCCTAAGCGGCATCGCGATGCAGGATACGGCGCGGATGCAGGCCACTGCCTCAATGGCGAACCTGTCTGATCCGTGGACCGGCGTCACTGATGTCGAAGGCCCTAGCCATTGGCAGGCCGAACATGTCGACGGTACGCTGGTGCTTTCCGGTAGTTGTGAGACGGCTGAAGACCGCGAAGAGATCGCAGCGATCGCAGAGACCTATTTTGACGGCCCGGTAATTGATCAAATGACCGTTGAAGCGACCGAGTATGAACCCTGGATTGAAGGGGTGCGCCTCGGCCTGCCGCATTTCTCAAAGTTTGAAAGTGGGGAAATGCAATTCCAACCCGAGGGCGACGGCTTCAGTTTCGAGGGCGAAGCGACGAGCTCGACCCTACAGTTTTTGCGGGAAGATATGAGTTCGCTCAGCGGCCCTTACGAGGTTGAAATCGAAGCTGAGACGGTAACGGTGACTTTGGACGAGATATCCGGTGTAGACCTCGGCGATGACCCGCTACAGGCCTGCCAAACCTCCTTTGACTTGATTATGGATGCGAATGAAGTCGTGTTCGAAACCGGCAGTGCTGAAATCTCACGCGAGAGCGGCGAAACGCTAG
>ERZ1740070.310-NODE-310-length-34302-cov-4.802756_pt1 | contig 34302 bp, 34 predicted proteins | sample MGYA00581734_ERZ1740070 | MGnify/ENA primary metagenome ERZ1740070 (study PRJEB43018, sample SAMN04849744) | marine metagenome | isolation source: floating plastic debris | place: Pacific Ocean | collected 2008-09-01 | study: EMG produced TPA metagenomics assembly... | reverse complement strand
TCGAGAATGTGCAGGCAGGGCTTCGCACCGATTACCTGTTCCGCCTCGCTGGCCAGCATTCGGGTTTTGTGATCGGCACCGGAGACCTCTCCGAATTGGCGCTGGGCTGGTGCACGTATGGCGTGGGTGACCATATGAGTCATTACGGCGTCAATTCCGGCGTGCCCAAGACCCTGATCCGCTACCTCATTCGCTGGACGGTGGAGACCAAGCAATTCAGTGACGCGTGCGGCGAGATATTGATGAGCGTTTACGACACGGTGATCTCGCCCGAACTGGTACCGGCTGGCAAAGACGGGGCGATCCAGGACACCGAAGCGCATATCGGGCCGTATGAGCTAAACGATTTCTTCCTCCATCATACGATCCGCACCGGGCAAAGGCCCGGCAAGATCGCGTTCCTCGCTTGGCATGCGTGGAAGGACGCCGAAGCGGGCATCTGGCCCGCCGGCTTTCCCGAGCATCGCAAGAACGAATACGATCTGGCGACCATGGCTGGCTGGTTGGAGAAGTTTGCCAAGAGGTTCTTCGCCTTCTCGCAGTTCAAGCGCAGCGCGCTGCCTAACGGGCCCAAGGTATCCTCCATGGGCGCGCTGAGCCCCCGAGGCGACTGGCGCGCGCCCAGCGATGCGGTGGCGGACGTTTGGCTTGAGGATTTGGCTGAAAGTCTGCCTCCGCTGGACTAAAAGGGATTTTCCCCTAAGCTTTCCCGGGGGTTGAGCTCTGGTGCATTCTTGCGCCGGGTCGAGGGGGAAATTGATGGCTTCTGCAGCGCCCAGCGCGGGTATGATCCTTGAGCGTTCCAGACCGCTAAGACTGTTCACGCTGTTCATTCTTTATGTCGGACAGGGCATGCCGATTGGCCTGTTCTGGTTTGCCATTCCGGCCTGGATGGCGGTGAATGGAGCGAGCGCGGCGGATGTAGGAAGTGTGGGCGCACTCACCGCCCTGCCATGGTCACTTAAGCTGGTGAACGGCTTCATCATGGACCGCTACACATTTCTTCCGATGGGGCGCAGGCGCGCCTGGATACTGGGCGCGCAGGGGGTGATGATCGCCTCGCTGATCGTTGCCGCGTTGATCAACCCTCAAGTCACTGATGTCGCGGTGCTCGGCGCGCTTGGGTTTACCGTAAACATGGCAACCACCTTTCAGGATGTCGCAGTCGACGGCTTGGCGGTAGATATCATGAGCGAAGACGAGCGCGCGCGGGGCAGCGGAATGATGTTTGGCGGGCAATCTATTGGCATTGCCACCGCAACCGCGATCTGCGGCTTCGTGATCGAGGATTTCGGCGCTCCGGCAGCGGTTCTAGCGGTCGCAGCCAGTATCTTCGTCTTGTGCGGTTACATCACTTCATTTCGTGAGCGTGAGGGCGAGCGACGCCTGCCATGGTCTGCAGGAGGTTCGCATGAACGCAATTTGGCGATCCAACTTGAGGCGTGGTGGCCGCTGCTTAAATCGACTTTTGCTGCGCTTACGAAAGGTGTCAGCCTGTTGTGGTTCCCTGTGATTTTTGGCCGGGGCATCATGTACGGGACGCTGACGGGAATGACGCCGCTGATTGGCGCCAATTACACCGGTTGGCAGGTGTCCGAGATCTCTTCGCTTACCGCCACCGCAGGGCTCGTCGCTGGCGTCTTGTGCATGACGCTGGGCGGATGGTTGGGAGACCGTTTCGGGGCCAAGCGCATTGGCATTATGTGGCTGGTGGCCGGCGTTGCGATGTGCGTCTTCATGGGTGTTTTCGTGCCCTTGTGGCAGGATTCGACCATTTTCATGAGCTTCGTGATGGTCTGGGTCAGTGTCGATATGCTCGTCACGGTCGCCTTGTTGCCCATCAGCATGCGATTGTGTGATGCCAAGGTCGCCGCGACGCAGTTCACGATCTACATGGCGGTTTCCAATTTCGGTATTTCCTTTGGAGCATTCCTGCTCTCGCGAGAGGCATTCCTTGGCGGTTTGCCAGGCATGTTCTTCGTCACCGGCGCGGGGCTTTTCATAGGGCTAACCCTGTTGCTGACCGTCAAGTATCCGCGCCGACCGGAATATTACGCCAAGCAGGCCGAGGCAGCGCTGGTTTTCGACACAGCTGAGCCGATCCCTAAAACCGCATCATAAAGAGAAAGGACCGAGCCCACCTCGCGGTGAACCCGGCCCTCCCTGCGACCCTCGGTCTCGAGGGACAGCTGGTGAAATGTGATCAGATGCGAGACTTTTTCTGCAAGCTTCTTGGCCTATTTGTTGTGCAAGAGCGCAACTTTCAACCAGCCGCTATCGCGTCCATTCTTAATCGCGGCTGACCGCCAGACGGCCCGGGCCAAAGGCCGCGACCTGCAGCATGCCGCCAGCCAGAGCCAGATTCTTGAGAAAGTGAATCATCTGGTTTTGGTCCGCGAAATCGGCGTGAAAGGTTACAGCGGTCAGGATCGAGAAGGCTCCCAGAGCCACCGCAGCAAGCCGCGTCTTGAAGCCCGCGACCAGCATCAGGCCGCCAATGATCTCCAGCGCGACAACCGCGTAGAAGATCACATCAGCAAACGGCAAACCAACGCTGGCGATATAGCCAATCGTGCCATCCACCGCGCTGAGCTTTGTGACGCCGGAAAGGATGAAGATCGCGGCGAGAAGAACACGGCCACCAAAGGCGACGCTGTCTTGCAACGTGATGGATGAAGCCGGGACTGCAGTGTTTAGTTGAGCCAAAGTGTTCATCGGAATTCTCCAGATATAGGGGGTGTTTGGGGCGGTGAGGGGAAAGTCAGGCGGCGACAGAAACACGGGACGCTTTCTCAATCGCCGCTTCGATTTTGGCCGGGCCGTCCTGACCCATGATGCCATCCGCCGCGATCACTTCGACATCGCTGATGCCGAGGAAACCGAGGAAGAATTTGAGCCAGCTCGACATGTAATCCATGCCCGAACCGATCGGCGTTCCGCCCGAAGCGGCGGCAAGGTAGACCTTCTTGTCGTTGAGCAGACCGACCGGACCGTTTTCGGTGTATTTAAAGGTAGTGCCAGCGCGCGCCACGAGGTCGGCCCAGGCTTTCACGACGGCGGGGACGCCGAAATTGTAGACCGGGACGGAGAAGACAAGGACGTCCGCGGCCATCAACTCTTCGATAAGGGTGTCAGAGATCGCGGCAAGTTCGGCTTGCTCTGGCGTGCGATCAGCAGCGGGGGTGAGGTTCGCTTCAAAGCGCGCCGCGTCGACGAAGGGGATGTCGTTCTTCGACAGATCGCGGGTGGTGACGCTGGTGCCACCATCGGCGGTCAAACTGGAAAGCAGGGCGTTGCCAATCTGATTTGAAACGCTTTCGTCGCCCCGGATGCTGGCGGTGATATGCAGGATATTGGTCATGGGAAGTCTCCAAATGTGAGGTGGTCTCAGAAGAAGGGTGAGCCAGCCGAGGGGGGACGCGGCTGGCGCCGGGGTCCTAGGCCGCGTCGACAAGCACGATTTCGCTGTCCTCAAGCGCGGTGATGGTGATTTCCTCGGCCTTGGTGATCGCGACACCGTCGCGCGCCTTGGCGATCGTGTCGGCGATCTGAATCCGTCCCGTGGCGGGCACAAGGTAGAGGTGACGGCGGTCCGACGAGACGTCGTAGGTGACGCTTTCGCCCGCTTTGATCGTCGCTCCCAGCACCTTGGCGTCAGTACGGATCGGCAGAGGACTTTCGTTATCGTTCGTGCCGGTGGGGACGTTGCCACTGGCCAGCGTCACGAATTGTCCGGCGCGGTCGCCCTTTGGGAAAGCTTTGGCGCCCCAGGTGGGCTCGCCGCCGCGGCTCTCGGGAAGAATCCAGATCTGGAAAATCTGCGTATCGGTGTCTTCCAGATTGTATTCCGAGTGAGCGATGCCGTTGCCAGCGCTCATCACCTGAACATCGCCCGCTTCGGTGCGGCCTTCGTTGCCCTGGTTGTCTTTGTGCGTGATCGCGCCTTTGCGGACATAGGTGATGATCTCCATGTCCTGGTGAGGGTGGGTCGGAAAGCCGGTGCCCGGCGCGATCGTGTCGTCGTTCCAGACGCGGATCGGCCCCCACTGCACGCGGGCGGGATCGTGATAACCGGCGAATGAGAAGTGGTGATGCGCGTCCAGCCAGCCGTGATTGGCCGAGCCGAGACTTTCGAAGGGACGCAGTTCAATGATGGGATTGCTCATCGCTTTTCTCCTGTTCAGCGAGACGGTCTGAAGGGCCGGCCCCGCGTCGTTGAGTGAGAGATAGGCGCCGTCTTATAGTTGGATAAGTGCGATAAAACTTGCAAAGATGTTCGGATTATCCGAACATTCTCGACATGAAGCTCGGCGATCCTTCCCTTGATCAATTGCGCATCTTCCTGGCCGTTGTAGAGAATGGCAGTTTTGGAGGCGCGGCGCGGTCGATGGGGCGCGCGGTCTCGGCCATCAGTTACGGCATCGCGCAACTGGAACTGCAGCTGGCGGTCACGCTGTTTGAGCGTGAAGGATCGCGCAAACCCGTCCTGACCGAGGCGGGCGAGGGTCTACTGGCAGAGGCGCGCGCGGTCACGGACCGAGTGGATGCCTTGCTTGCCAAGACGCAGAGCCTGCACTCTGGACTTGAGTCGAGCGTGAGCCTTGTGGTCGATGTGATGCTGCCGGGCGAGGTGCCGGCCGGCGTCCTGCGCGAGTTTCGGCGGATGTATCCCACCGTCAGGTTGACCCTCAATATCGAGGGGTTGGGCGCAGTGGTGCAGTGGCTGCTTGATGAAGAGGCGGAGCTCGCCATTGGTGGCCCTGAGGTGGCCGATTATCCGGGTCTCGAGCGCCAATTTGTGGGCGCAGTCGATCTGATACCGGTGGCGAGCCCCGACCATCCGCTGGCCAAGGCTATTTCCGATGGCACCATTGAACCCGGAATGTCGCGCCAGCACTTGCAGTTGGTTCTAGCCGACCGATCCACTCTTACCCAAGGACGCGAATTCGCTGTTCTTAGCCCTCTGACCTGGCGGTTGGGTGATCTGGGCGCGAAGCATTCCTTACTGAAAGAGGGGCTGGGCTGGGGCAATATGCCGCGCGAAATGGTCGCGGGTGATCTAAAGAGCGGGCGCCTAATCGAACTGGATCTGCCCGAGAAGCCGGGCGACCATTACCCCCTTAGCGCTCTGTGGCGACGCGACACAAAGCTGTGTCCGGCGACCAGCTGGCTGATCGATGCGTTTCGAGGAGAATTGGAGCGTTAGCGTTGAGCGCTCAAAGCGCTTCGCGCAGCCAGCGGCGCGCGGCCGTTTCGTCCTCGAAGACGTCGTAATCCAGGCCTTCGGTGATCCGGCGATACTGCATCTTCACCAAGGGAGGCGGGGACACAGCGGCAAAGCGGATGAGACCGTTCTGGCTGGCCAAAAGCAGGCTGTCGCGAATGGCTTCAGCGGTGGCGCGATCTTGCGGCACGAAGTCGGCCAGATTGCCCATCGCGGTGAAAGGTTCGCTTTGCTTGATAAACGGCCCAGCCGCGCGGGCGAGATCGTCGAGAAAGGACTTCATCGCATCCAGCGTCCAAAAGCCCGCGATCGCGAAATACAATTCACGGGTCGTGGTATCGGCCTTGATCTTGGATGTGGGCGCGAGCGTGTCCATGCCCTGAGTTTTACAGCCTTTTGATTATCTGAGCGTTAATTGAGCTCTCAGTTGCCACCGGGAACACGGCCCGAGCACGTTAGTCGCGCGATCGCAACCAAGCGACGGCGTCGCTTCTGTTGCTGAAGATCTCGCTGGTTGATCCTTCCACCAACCGGGCGAATTGCAACTTGAGCAGCGAGGACGTGATCACGAAGGCTTGGCGTTTCATGCCCAGTTTGATCGATTCCGCCATCATGAATTTCATAGCCTGAGCCATCAGCCGATCCTGCACCGCAAGGCCGCTCATATCGCCTAGCACGTTGAAACCCCGACCCGCTTCGACCAGCGGTTTGGTCTCTTGCAGCAGCCGGCTTTGAAACCGCGCCATATCTTCGGGCGACCAAAAGCCGGAAGCGGCGTAATGCACTTCGCGTCGGGCTTCGTCGACGAGGATAGTGAAGTGGGGTTTCAGCTCGCTCATGGGCGACCCCCTAGCGCGGGTTTGGTTAAGGATTTACCATCGCGGGCGCGGCTTCGGGACCGAAGATGATCGGCGCGTCGCCCGCTTTCCACGGACTGAATTTGGGCATGATCGCCGCGAAAAGCGGTGAGGAAAGGTGCGCCTCCAGCCACAAATGCAAATGCGGCAGGCCCTGCGCGTCGAACCACTCACGATCAGTGTTCGCGAATTGGCGAATGAAAGGAAACAGCGCAATATCAGTGAGCGAACGGGTGGAGCCACTCAGCTGCTTGTGATCAGAAAGGCGCGTGTTCAGCTCTTCCAGAAACGCCAGCCCGTGGCTGCGATGGTCAAACCGAAACGTGTCCTCGTCGCCTTGCGCCTCATCGGGATAGCGTGTGGGGTATTTGTAGCGATCCAGCGCGCGCTTGAAGGGCCCGTCATTGCGTTCGATCAGCGCGGTGTCCTCACCCAAAAGCCAGCCCTCCGGATCGCTTTGCTCCAGCGCCCAGCGCATGATCGCAAGGCTTTCGTCAATCACTGTGCCCTCATTCAATACCAGAACAGGCACGGTCGCCTTGGATGAGGCTTGGGCAAGTTCGGGCGGCTTGTTCGCCAGCTTCACTTCGCGCAGCTCCACCGTGATCCCCGCCACGAACAAGGCCATGCGGGCGCGCATGGCGTAAGGGCAGCGGCGAAAGCTGTAGAGGATGGGAAGCGAGCTCATGATTTATCGGGGGCTTGGTCAGGGAACGTGTGGCCAACGTGCACTGTTCCTCGCGAGGCTGCGATCTCTTCCTGACGTTGCCTCTCGGCGTAGCGGTCGCGTTGCTCATCGGTGCGCGTGTCGATGCAATACGAACAGCTCACCCCTTCGACATAGTCGGGTGAGAGCCGGTCCTGCGCGCTAAGGGGCCTGCGGCAGGCACGGCATTGCGTGTAGTCGCCCTGCTTTAGGCCGTGTTGCACCGTCACGCGCTCGTCAAACACAAAGCAATCGCCGCGCCAGGCGCTGGTCTCTTCCGGCACGGTTTCAAGATATTTGAGGATGCCGCCCTTCAGGTGAAATACATCCTGCACCCCTTGCGAGCGCAGATAGCTGGTCGACTTTTCGCAGCGAATGCCGCCGGTGCAGAACATCGCGACGCGCTTCTTGCCTTCTAGCAAAGTATCTCGGTTCGCCTCGAACCAAGCAGGGAAATCGCGAAAGCTCTTGGTATGAGGGTCCACCGCGCCTTCGAAGGTTCCAACAGCCACTTCGTAATCGTTGCGCGTGTCGATCACGAGCGTGTCCGGATCGGCGATCAGCGCGTTCCAATCCTGCGGATCGACATAACGTCCGACACTGGCCTTGGGGTCGACTTGCGGCTGGCCCATGGTCACGATCTCGCGTTTCAGCCGCACCTTCATCCGGTAAAACGGCATCTCGGATGCGGTTGCGTACTTCACATCGGTGTCGGCGCAATCGGGCAGAGCGCGGATATGCTCGACGACCGCAGCGATCCCCTCAGTCGAACCCGCTATGGTTCCGTTGATCCCTTCATGGGCGAGAAGGATCGTACCCTTGATCCCATGCGCCTCGCAAACCGCGAACAGCGGTTCTTTCAGAGCGGCGTGATCGGGAAAGCGCGTAAAGCGATACAGCGCGGCGACGTGGAAGCCTCTGTCAGTGTGATGCGATGTGCTAGTCATTAGTGTCCTGCGGTTCATCAGGACTGGATAAACGGCATCCCAACGCGTTGATTCGGAGGTCTTTACCGCGGCGATCCAATGCTATTGTCGAACCTACGAGGCAATAGCGAGTATCGGGCAGCTTTCCGGCCACCAGATATGTGTTTCCATCCTTGTCTTTGACCAAAAAGCTGTAGCCCGGCCTGCTTCGCAAAATCTCGACAATTTCCGCAGTTTCCAAGGTCGCAGGGGTTTGCGCAATCCGATACTCCTTCGAGTAGAACCATGCTCCCCCCAGCACGAGTGCTGCCATCATTAGGTAGAATGGCAAGACCTGTCGAAGCGGTGTTCTAGGTTGGCGAAGGGCTTTGGGCCTGACCAAATCTCAAACCCGCACCACCCAGCCATCGGCTTCAGGCTCGCGGCCGTGCTGGATGTTGACCAGACGGGTGCGCATCTTGCTGGCCATCTGGCCAATGCCGCCGGTGCCTATCGTGAACTCGCCGTCGGGAGAGGTGACGGTGCCCACGGGCGTCACCACCGCCGCCGTGCCGCAGGCAAGGGTCTCAAGCAGCTCGCCGCTTTCCGCTTCGGCGCGCCATTGATCGATTGAATACGGTTCTTCGCGAACCTCGAGGCCTTCCTTGCGCAGCAGGCTGATCAGGCTCTCGCGCGTGATGCCGGGCAGGATCGTGCCTGTGAGCGGCGGCGTAATGACGCTGCCGTCGCGGCGCACGAAGAACAGGTTCATGCCGCCCAGTTCCTCCACCCACTTTTTCTCAACCGCGTCGAGAAAAACCACCTGATCGCAGCCATGCTCGATTGCTTCGGCCTGGGGAACCAAAGAGGCGGCGTAATTGCCGCCCGTTTTGGCCGCTCCGGTGCCACCGGGGGCGGCGCGCACGTAATCCTGACTGACCCAGATTTTCACCGGGTTCACGCCGCCTTTGAAATAGTTGCTGGTGGAAACAAGGATCACGACGAACTTGTACTGCTTGGCGGGACGCACGCACAGAAACGCTTCCGAAGCGATCATGAAGGGTCGGATATACTGCGACCCACCGTCTACTTTAGGCATCCAGTTGGCGGCGGTCTGCACCGCTAGCTTGACCGCTTCGAGGAACAGCTCTTCCGGGATTTCCGGCATGGCCATTCGCCGCGCGCTGGCGTTGAAGCGGCGCGCGTTCTCTTCCGGCCGAAACAGCACAAGACCACCATCGGCGTGGGGGAAGGCCTTCATCCCCTCGAAAATCTCTTGCGCGTAGTGCAGCACGCTGGCCGCCGGATCGAGCGCAATGGGCTCGCGCGGGCCCAGCGTCGCCTGATACCATCCGCCCTTATCCTCGTCGTAATCGATCGTGACCATGTGGTCGGTAAAGACGAGGCCAAAACCGGGATCGACAATCGCGGCTTTGCGCGCGTCATCGGGCGTCGGGGAAGGGTGGGTGATACGAGTGAACTGCATGGATGTGCGCGTAATACTAGCGCGCGCGCGGGGGAAGAGGATTTTTCACTTCAAATGAAAAGGGCTGCACCGCCCGTCGGGGTACAGCCCTTTGCATGGTCAGCGGCCGGAAGCGCCGCTCACGTAGCCTTACTCGGCAAGGAAAATTACCGAATATGCTCCGTAGGGATCTTCACCGACCTCGCTACTGAACCATGAGACATCGGATCACCTCCTTTCGCGCTATGAAGCCATGACCCCGAAACGTTTCACCGGGGGCCGAGCCTGGCGTGTGCCGCTGGCCTGCCACCTTTGTGAATCATGTCCAAACGCCAAGCAAGACTTGAAATTCTATTTTTCACCGTCATGATGCTTAGCCTTCCTAACATAGCTAAGCCGTCTCGGCACCCGGCGGGCCAGCGAGCCTATCGGTTATCCCCTAGGATCACCGATGCGAAGCGCTCGCGCCTGTGGATAAAGCTGTGCGAATCGGGTGGGAGAGGCGCGGATAAACTGGTGATGGCCGCTAGCGGCAGTCTTCGATCACGCGGCTCACTTCGGTCCACGCCGGGAGGTATAGCGGTTCCAAGCCCTCAACCTCGATCGCGAAGCGGCCTTTGGTGATCGCCATGGCGTCGAGCAGCGGATCGTTGGGATCAAGGTCTGCGGCGAGAATAAACGGCATCGGCGGTACCGGGCCCGCGACGAGCTCGCTAGTCACGGTTTCGGTCACCACCCTCATAGCGCGCGCTTCGGTCTGTTCTTCGCCGGTCACCCGGCCCAGAGCAATCGCGCCATCGCCGCAGCGCACCAGGAAGATCGGTTGGCGCGGATTCTCACCAAACAGCGCCAGCTTTTCACCCGGCTCGTCCTCGTACTCCCACGTCCCCGGTGTTTGCGGAGCGTCCAGATACGTGTCGTCAGGTGTCGCTTGCGTAGGAGCAGCGGCGGGACTGTCGTCTCCTTGCGCGGCGTTGGCGCAAGCGGCGGTGGTGAGCGCGGCGGACACACAGATAGCGAGCGCGCCCGCCGAGAAGGACAGAGAGGTTGCTTTCATGCCCACTCAATGCGCGCTAACGCCTTAGGCGTCCATGACTAAGCCTTCAGAACCTTCAAAAAAGATGCGGATCGATCAATTGCTGGTCGAACGCGGTTTGGCGGAAAGCCGCACCCGTGCGCAGGCGCTGGTTATGGCGGGCACGGTGTTTGTGGGTGAGGCCAAAGCCGAAAAGCCGGGTCAACAAGTGCCCGGCGACGCCGCGATTGAGGTCCGCGGGCGCGATCATCCATGGGTGAGCCGGGGCGGGATCAAGCTGGCGCACGCGCTCGAACGTTTCGCGATTGATCCCACCGGCGCTGTCGCGATGGACATTGGCAGTTCAACCGGCGGGTTCACTGATGTGCTGCTGCAAGGCGGGGCGGCGCATGTCTTTGCGGTCGACAGCGGGACAAACCAACTCGCCTGGAAGCTGCGCGAAGACCCGCGCGTGACCGTTTACGAGCAAACCTCCGCGCGGCTTTTGACGTCTGAACTGATCAACCGTGCCTGCGATATGGTCGTGTGCGATGCGAGCTTCATTAGCCTTGCCAAGGTGCTTGACGTGCCGCTCCAATTGGCCGCGCCTAAGTGCCGATTGGTGGCGCTGATCAAGCCGCAATTCGAAGTTGAGAAGCACGAGGTTGGCAAAGGCGGCGTTGTGCGGGACGCGGCTCTGCACAGCCGTGTGTGCGAAGAGGTTCGTGAATGGTTAGAAGGCCTTGGGTGGCACATTGAAGGTGTTGTCGAAAGTCCGATTACAGGGCCCAAAGGCAATGTGGAGTTCCTGATTTCGGCCGTGAGAGACGGGCGTTCCTCGATATGAATAAGCCTCAGGCTTCTTCCAACTCCAGCGAATTGATTTTCGCATCTAGATCAATTGGGATCTGCGCCAAGACTTCGACACCGCTCGCTTTTTCGTAGGCGTCTTCGCCGATATCGTCGGCGAGCAAATCTTGCATCTGGTCGCGGCGGCGCAAGAGGTCGGCAATCTCTTCGCGATAGAGCGCGACCATCGCGGTAACGAAGCGATTGACCAGATCGTCTTCTTTCGTGTCATCGACGTTGAAGTCGGGCAGGTGATCGATCATCACATCAGCGGGATAGAGAAATTCGTTGGTCACGAACCGGTTGGTTGCGAACCAAGCGCGCGGAATGCCGTTCACGTCGATGGACAGGCCAATAAGGTGCGTGACATGCGCTTTCGCGTCTTCGCCTTGCGGTGGCCAGACTTTGGGTTCCAGTCCTTCGGGCAGCTGCGTGCGGTGCAGGAACAGGTGGAAATGGCCATGCTCGTCCTCGTCGCGGCTGCCGGCGGCGTGGACGTGATAGTACCAGCGCGCCTTGCAACTCGCTGAGCGCGCGTCGCCCTTGGGATAGTGCGTCCAGAACGTCGCTCCATCTTCCGGGATGACGCGCAGCATCAACGGCTTTTGTTCCGCGGCCATGGCGGTGATGGTTTCAATAACGGTGAGAGCAGCGATCTGAGGTGTCATAAGGCGTGGTTCGGTTATGTCTGGCTTGCGGTTACGGGGATCTAGCCGTCGCGTTGGGTCGGTGGCTTGATCCGCATCAAGCCAAGCGCGTTTGGCCTAAAGAAAAAGGCCAGCGGCAACTGATGTCGCCGCTGGCCCTTTCTCTTGCTCGCTTCGATAAGCGAGGCGTCCGTTCCGATTACTCGGCAGCGGCGCAGCAAGCCGCGGCGCAGCACGCGCCTTCGCACTTGGCGGCTTCACAGCCTTCAGCGCCGCACTCAGCGCCTTCGCACGCCGCTTCGCAGCCTTCAGCGCCGCACGCACCGCAATCAGCGCCTTCGCAAGCCGGAGCTTCGACCGAGGTCGCGTCAGCTTCGGTGGCGGCTTCTTCAGCCGGAGCCGAGCAAGCGGCGGTGGTCACGGCGAGGCCGCCAGCAACGGCGAGCATCGAAGCAAAGTTGGTCTTTTTCATGTAATTGTTCCCCTCATTGGGCCCTAAGAACTTGGCTTTAAAAACCATTGGGCGCGCTATTGTCCTCCTTCTCACCGCTCCACGCCCCGAATCGCGGCAAGATTGTGGCAAAGCTAGCACAATGTTTTGCCATGGCTATTCCCTTTCGAAATTTTTGCCAAACACCGCTTCTGAGCGTGGGAAAGACGCGACGAAGCGCTTTATCGCCGGTTTTGGTCAGGTGGACCGCTGTGCCAAAAGGACACAATCTCAGCGTTTGCGCGCAGGCGATTGGCGTCCGGGCGAGGGTGGTGTATCGGCGCTTCGAACGAATTAACCGGATGGATTTCTGGAAAAGCCCTATCGGGCATGAACTAGGCATCAAGTCGGCCGAGTAAAGGAGCTGAAGGATAAGCCGTGAACCTGTTGGCATCTCGATCCCAACTGCGCGCAAGCTTCTTTCGCTGGGCGCTGTTTTGTGTGCCGCTGATTGTGCTGCTGGGCTTTCTGGGCGGCAAGATGGGTTCGCCCGACACCTTGTGGTTTCAAAGTTTGACGAAGCCTGCGATTTTTCCGCCTCCCGCGGCCTTTGGGATCGTGTGGTCCATTCTCTATGTCATGATTGGCGTCGCGCTCGCGCTCGTGATCAGCGCCTGGGGCGCCTATGGCCGCGGCTTCGCGGTGATCGCGTTTTCGGTCCATTTCGTGTTCAATCTGGCTTGGACCGCGGTTTTCTTCGGTTTTCAAAACATGGAAGGCGGATTGGTCGTGCTGGGCCTTGGCGTCGTGACGATCCTGCCGGTCTTGTGGGCGTTCTATCGCGTACGCCCGCTCGCCGCGTATCTGATGGTTCCGTATTTTGGCTGGCTGTGCTTTGCGAGCGCGCTCAACTACCAATTCATTGTTGAGAACCCCAATGGTGGAGTTCACGGCCAGCCCAAGGCCGCGGTTGAAGTGGTGTTGTAAGGTGTGCTGTTTTTCGCTCCCACATCCGTGGAAGCGTCCTCGCTAGACGTCCTCCGGGGAATCTTCCCCTGCGGACCCGCTGCGGGCGGCTCTTGGCCTTGCGAAATCATAGATTTCGAACCAGCGCAACTCGGCGGAATTGGCGAAGGAACCGGTTTGCGACAGCAAACCGCAAGGACGACCGTCCGCCCGCAGGTGCCCCGAAGCCGAAGATTCGGCGAAGGGAACAGCACCGAGGACGCTCGCCCGGATGGGCGAGCGAAGAGACAAAGGCCCCCTAGACAAAGGGTCTCAAGGCTCCCAAATACGCTTTCATGCAAAGCGAAAACCCACTCATTTCCGATCTCGTCAAAATGGCGAACAGCGCGGCTGGCACCATGGCGGGTATGACCCGCGAAGCGCGTGAGAGCGCGCGTGAACGTATGCGTGAGGCGATGGGCGGCATGGATTTCGTTTCTCGCGAGGAGTTTGAAACCGTCAAGGCGATGGCGCAAAAGGCACGCGAACAGGCGGACGCGCTGGAGGCGAAAGTCGCCGAGCTTGAAGCGAAGCTTAAGTAGGCTCGAAGAGCCGCAAGCTACCCCGGTGAGGCCATGAACCTCTCCGCCCCCGCAATTCTGATTGCCAGTCGACCGCACGCTGAAACGGCCGCAATCGGGCGCTTTCTGACGGAAGAACACGGCCTTGTTGCCGGCTTTGTGGCCGGTGGCCGCGGGCGTCAGCTGCGCCCCGTTATGATCCCTGGCATTCGGGTCGCGTTGGAACTGCGCGCGCGCAGCGCCAGCCATCTGCCTTTAGCGCGCGTCGATCTGGTCGAAAGCCGAGGGCCCTGGTTGACTGAACCGTTGCCCGCCGCCGCCATCCAGTGGGCGTGCGCGCTGACCGCCACCGCGCTGCCAGAACGCAATCCTTATCCCGGCCTGTACCACGCGCTTTGCGCGCTGCTTGATGCGATCTGCAACGCGCCCTCGGCGCGCGGGTGGCTTGCGGCGATGAACCTGTTCGAAGCGATGACACTGCGCGAGCTGGGCTATGGCGGATCAAAACCTGATGCGAAGGCGCCCTTCGAAGAGCAGTTTGAGACCTTTCGCGCGTTGCATAAGCCATTGGGCACGTATCTGCTTGCCGATGCGCGCACCGATGTTATGGCCGCGCGCGTTTCCCTTGGTGAACGTCTTGCCCGCATGGCCGGATAATCATGATTGAATGAGGTTTTGGACGTGAAGATTGCGGTTTTGGCCGGTGACGGCATTGGTCCTGAAGTGACGGCAGAGGCGGTCAGCGTGTTGGAGGCTTTGGATCTTGGCCTTGAGCTGACGAGCGCCGATATCGGAGGCGTTGCTTACAAGAACCACGGCCATCCGCTGCCGCCCAAGACGCTGGAGATCGCGCGCGCCGCCGACGCAATTCTGTTCGGCGCGGTGGGCGATCCGTCCTGCGATGGTCTGGAGCGGCATCTGCGTCCCGAACAAGCGATCCTCGGCCTTCGCAAAGAGCTGGAGCTGTTTGCCAATCTTCGTCCGGCCAAGGTTTTTCCGGGCCTAGAACATCTCTCGCCCCTAAAATATGAAGTGGCGAGCGATCTTGACCTGTTGATTGTGCGCGAGCTCAACGGGGATGTTTATTTTGGCGAGAAGGCGATCCACACTACACCCGAAGGCGCGCGCGAAGGATGGGACCGTATGTCCTATTCGGAACCTGAAGTGCGCCGGATTGGCGAGGTCGCCTACCGCGCCGCGCAGCAGGCTGGCGTGGGCCTGACCAGCGTCGACAAGGCGAACGTGCTGGAAACCAGTCAGGTCTGGCGCGACACGATTATCGCGCAGAACGCCGAATTCGCCGATGTCGCGCTCAGCCACATGTATGTCGATAACGCCGCGATGCAGATCATCTCCAATCCCGGCCAATTCAAGGTGATGGTCACCGGCAACCTGTTTGGAGATATCCTGTCCGATCTGGCGAGCGCGGCGGTCGGTTCGATCGGCCTGTTACCCAGCGCGTCGCTTGGAAGCCGCCAGACGAGCCACGGCACCTATGGACTTTATGAGCCCATCCACGGCTCCGCGCCAGACATTGCAGGGCAGGGTAAAGCCAACCCGATGGCCACGATCCTGTCCGCCGCGATGATGCTGCGACACTCCTTTGGTCTTGAAACCGAAGCTGCGCGGATCGAAGCGTCTGTTGAGAAAGCGCTTGCCGACGGCGTGCGCGGCGGAGACCTTGGCGGAGAGCATGGCTGCGCGGCCATTGGTGAGGCGGTTCGCGAGAGGCTGTAGTCCTATCGGCTTCCGTGCAGGGGAGTTACCGCCATCCGGCAATCCACGTCCACCATGTAAAGCTCATCGGGCCTTCCAATGGTGCGGCGGTCAGGATGGGGAAGAATATGGCGAACAGGGCGGCGCTGCCGATAGGGACAGCGTAAGCGATCCATCGGTATCGTTGTGTCCCAGCCACATCGCTTAGCGCCAGCGCCAAGGCTGCGAACAAAAAACAACTGGGCACAGTGTAGTGGTAAAAGAATTGCACGGGTTTTGGCGCGATAACCCAGAAGCCGAGCGCCACGCCGTAGCCCACCGCTACGCCCACGCGCGCCCAATCAAGCCGGTAAAGCCCGCTGATCAGGCACCACACCAGCGCCGGCAGACCCGCTAGCATGGTCAACGGGTTGCCGATCAGCAGCACGCCGCGCTGCGCGTTGTCGGTGAATTCGTAGAGATACCAGATACCGCGCGTGTTGGTGACCCATTGCGGCCAGGCGCTTTGATAAGTGTGCGGCATCAGAACCTGGCTTTGCAGATCAAGGATGGTTGCATGAAACGCGATCAGACCCGCGCTTGCCAGCGGCGAGGGGAGCAGCGGCGTTCTCAGCCCATATCCCGGCGCAAAGGTGAGCGCGTAGATCGCCAGCGGCACGACCCCCAACCATACGAACGCCTCGCCGAGGCTGATACCGGGTACGGGCAGGCCCCGGCGGCTCATCACCAGGCGTCGGCGGCCCGCGGATAGCCTCGCGGCGAAGAACGTAAGACCGGGCACCATCGCCATCACAATCGCGTTCCACTTTGCCCCCATCGCAAGCCCCAACGCGACGCCGGTGAGCGCAAGGCGCCAGCGGCCGCGTTCGGGTTCCGCGATGGCGGCGGCGAATTGCCACGCAGCGATCGCCAGAAAAGCCACCATGAAGATATCGAGCATCGCGATGCGCGCGTGCACGAACAGCGGAAAGCCGGTGGCGAGCAAGACGCCAAAACTGATCGTAGCAAAACGCTCTGCGCACGCGTGCCAAATGGCGCGCATACTTGCGCCCAGCGCCAGTGTTCCGAACACAAGCGAGGGCAAGCGCCAGCCCAGCGGATTGTCGCCCAGCCAGTGCATGCTCAGCGCCATGATCTGCTTGCCCAGAAGTGGGTGTTCGCGATTTAGGTATTGCGCGCCTGTCTCGTCCCCTATTTTCAGAAATTCGCGGGCGGCGGGCAGATAGTGAACTTCGTCAAAAAACGGAGTGGATGGGATAGTCAGCCGGATGGAAGTCAGCGCCGCGAAGACGAGCGGGATGGCGAGACACCAAATCCACGGGTCTGCCTCGCTTTGATACGGGCTGAGAGGCGGGTGAGCGGGATCAGGCGCGTTGACGGGAAGAGGAGGGGCAGCGGAGGCCATGAACCCCAGCGCTTAAGAAAGCGCCGGGGCTATCGCAAGGCCCTTCAGACGCGTGGGCCAGTTGAGTTTAGGGGTTTAAACTAGAGCGGGCTCGGCGTTGCTGGCCCCTTGCGCTCGGCTTTCCAACCAGAACAGGCGGGCGCACATCGCCAACAGGCCGATGCTGGCGGTTGTCCCAACCAACAGCGCCCAGGGAATGACATTCATCCCGGCGCGTCGCGCGCGCGGAAGGATAAAGAAAAAGGCGATAAGAACGCACATCACCAGATCCCACCACACCTGAATACCGGTCAGATTGGCGCTGTGATTTATGAAGAACATCACAACGCCTTCTTGAGCGATCTGCACCATCGTGTAGGCGAAGAACACAAGGCCGAGCGCGGCGGCGAGCGCCCAGTTGCCGATGACGGGTTTGGCGATCAGTATGTAAGCGCCGGCCACGGTGGTGGCGGCAAAGACCAAGAAGAAGAGGATTTGCAGCGTGTCCATGATAGCGATTCTCCCTTTTTGTAGCAGTCGCTACACGGCGCTTTAACTTAATGTAGCAACTGCTACAAGGCCCTTATGTCGAAACTCGATCCCAAGCCCAAAATGTCCAAGGAGACGCTGCTGCCGCTGCTGGCGGCGCATGTCATTGAGCATGGGTTGGGCGGGGCCAGTCTGCGGCCTCTCGCCAAGGCGGCGGGGACCAGCGATCGGATGCTGATCTACCATTTTGGCGACAAGGAAACGCTAGTGCGCGACCTGCTGGAATATATCGCCGGGGTGTATTCTGCTGCGCTCGACATCGCGATGGGCAGCGATCGGCCCAAGACCCGCCAGGCAGCGTTCGCGCGCATTCTGGCGCTGGGACGCGGACCCCAGATGCAGCCCTTCATGACTTTATGGTGGGAGATCGTCGCGGGCTCGGCGCGGGGCCTTCCGGGCTACGCCGAGGCGGCCGAGGCCATGATCGCCAAACAGATCGACTGGTTCGAAGCGCATATGCCCAAAGGCGCTCCCGATCCCCGGGGCGGCGCGCGCTATCTGCTCACGCTGCTCGAAGGCACGTTGATGCTGGGCACGGTAGGCCACGCCCGCACCGCGCGCGAAGGCCTTCTCGCGAGCGGGCTTGCGGCCTCCGAAAGCGGCGACTAAGCGCTCGACGCATGAAAAAGACCACCGGAATGGACCGTTCCGCCACTTCCAAGTGGCGTCCCGCAACGCGCGCGGTGCGGGCGGGCACTTTGCGTTCAGAGCATGGTGAGACGTCCGAGGCGATGTATCTCACCTCTGGCTACACCTACGACGACGCGCAAACGGTGGCGGATCGCTTTGCGGGCGAGGCCGAGGGTATGACCTATTCGCGCCTTCAAAACCCAACCGTCGCCATGCTGGAAGAACGCATCGCGATGATGGAAGGGGCGCAAGGCTGCCGCGCGCAAGCCAGCGGTATGGCGGCGATGACCGCATCGCTGCTGTGCCAGCTTTCGGCGGGCGACCACTGCGTCGCCGCGCGTGCCGCGTTTGGCAGTTGCCGCTGGTTGGTTGACCAATTGCTGCCGCGCTTTGGCATCGAGACCACGGTGATCGACAGCGCCGACAATTCCGCTTGGGAACAAGCGATAAAGCCCAACACCAAGGTTTTCTTCTTTGAGACTCCGGCTAACCCGACGCTGGATATCGTTGATCTGGAGTTTGTGTGCGGTCTTGCTCGCGCACACGGCATCACAACGGTGGTCGACAACGCGTTCGCCGGGCCCACCTTGCAGCGCCCAATGGAATTTGGCGCGGATGTGATCGCTTACAGCGCGACCAAGATCATGGACGGGCAGGGGCGTGTGCTGGCCGGCGCCATCTGTGGCAGCGAAGAATGGATCAACGAAGTGCTGATGCCGTTTCAACGCAACACCGGCCCGGTGCTCTCCGCTTTCAACGCCTGGGTGGTGATGAAGGGGCTGGAGACGCTGGAACTGCGTGCGACGCGCCAAAGCGCTAACGCCGTGGCTCTGGGCGAATTTCTGGAGCCGCGCGTTGTGAAAGCGGGCGGGCGGATGCTGCATCCGGGTCTGGCCAGCCATCCGCGCCACGAAATGGCGGGGAAACAGATGGACGCAACCGGCCCTATTTTCGCCTTCGATGTAATGGATCAGGCCAAGGCCTTTGCGCTGCTCGATGCGCTGCAACTGATCGATATCTCGAACAATATCGGCGATGCCAAAAGCCTGATGTGCCACCCGGCTTCGACTACCCACGCCGTGATGGGCGAGGAAGGGCGCGCCGAAATGGGCGTCACCAACGGCCTGCTTCGCATCAATGTGGGCCTGGAAGACATTGAGGACCTGATCGAGGATATGGATCAGGCGCTGAGCACTGCGGGGCTTTAAGCCGCGGCTCCAATCACTCAATCAGCACAAACGGCGCCCAGATCGAAGGCGAGGTCGCGCCTTCAACGCTCTTATCCTCGATCAGCGCCAGTTGCGCGGCTCTTAGCGCCTCGCTGCGTTCGGTGCCCCGCGCCGCGGCTTTCACGGTGGCGACGCTCAGCCGGGTGGCGACATCGTCGCGCACCGGCCAGTGCGAAAGAAGCAGCGAACGCGCGCCTGAGAGTTGAAACGCGCGCGCCAAGCCGCTGAAGGTAGGCGTACCTTTGCCGTTGCCCGCCGCTGTGTTGCACGCCGAGAGGATGATCCAGTCGGCGGCCAATTTGAGCTGCGCGATCTCGCTGGCGGTCAAAAGGCCATCGGCGTCCGAGCTTTGGCTGCCTTCTTGCGGGGTCATGACGAGGGCGGGTTCGGAAAGCCCGTCAATTTGGCCGCTGACGAGGCCATGCGTCGCAAAGGCGATCACCTGATACTGGTCCAGATCTGAGGTCCGAACAGCTTTCTCCGTCGCCTCGTCGCCGACAAGCAGCAACGTGTTGTCGCCCGCAAAGGCGTCTTTCAGGCGGGTCAGTTCCAGCAGAGCACCGGGAAGCGAGGGCAGCGCGGTGAGGCTTTCGATATCGACTTCCATGCCGCGCAGGGCCGCGCGCTCAACCGGGGCGGGGCCAAGGGTGGGCGCGCCGACGCCCGCAAAGGGATTGGGCGCGCGGGTCGCGGTGCGGCTGCGCAGGCCCAGGCCCGGCGTAATCGCGACGGAGTGATCGCGGATGAGGAACGCCAAAGGCGCATCAGGCGTGGCAGGTCGTTTGAGCAGGATTGAAGCGGGAATCTGCGCCAAAGCGCCGCCCGCCGGAAAGATCAGCTTGGATTTGGACGATACAGCCGCTTCGATCTTACGCGTGAAAACCAGCGAATAGAGCGCGTGCGCCGCCTCAGTGTCAAAGCTCACCTCGCCCGCCAGGCCTGCGTCAAGCGAGGCGCGCAGTCGCCGAACCAGCGCGCGGGTGCCGAACAACTCGGTATCCGCCGCGCCCCAGCTCAGGCCTTCGCGGGTGATCGCGATGGTGACGACCTCGTTGGGAAACACGACGGGCAGCACAAAGGCCTCGTTGGCGCCAAGCAGCGCCTGCGCCTCAGCGATCGCCAGCGGTTGCGGGCGAAGGAAGCTGGCGAAATCGGGGTATTTTTCCTCAAGCCTTGCTTCGGCCATTTCCCGATCAGCGCGGGCGCTGGCGAGGGCGCCCACTGTGCCTTCGCCGGATCCGATGGCAAGTCGCGCTTCCTCCTCAGCCGCTCGCGTGGCGCGCACCTCTTCCAATGTCTTAGAGAACCCTACAGCATCGCCCGGATAGACCGAAGCCTTGGCGCTGATCGTCAGATCGCTGATCAAAGCCAACTGCGCGCTGCGCCACGCGCGCGCGGTGTCGCCGCTGCGCAGCGCGATAGCCATGGATTCGCGGAACATTGACGAACCTTCCGAGGCCAGGGCGCGGCGATCCTGATCGCGGGTGTACACATCAAGCAGCAGGTTTTCGTTGCCATCCAGCACCGCCTGCATCGTCTCGACCGCCAAAGCCATTTCGCCCCCGCGTGCAAAGATCTGCGCGGCCTGCGTCTCGCGTCCGCGCCGCTGCGGGTTGGCGATGTCCAGTTTGGCGCGGTAGACAGGCAGCGCCTCGCTCGCGAGGCTGAGCGCCTCTTCGTGCTGGCCCAGCATGCTGAGCGCGTCGGCCAGATCCAGCTGAGCGCGCGCGTTGGCAAGGTTATCGTCTTCGAGCGTTTTGAACAGCTCCAGCGCGCGGCGGAAGTACCCAATCGCTTCGGCGGGCCTTTCGTCCTCGACCAGCAGGCGCGCCAACAGAGCGCGGTGAAAGCCGAACTCGCGCTCGTCCGAATAGCCTTCGTTCTCCAGCGCGCGCAGGGCGATATCCACCGCTTCGCTGGTGTAGCCCGAACGCGCGCGAAGGATCGCGATGTTCTGATAGATTGAAAGCAGTTGCGGGTCTTTTTCGCCCCATTCTTTCACGCCGATCTGGGCCACGCGCTCAAACAGGTCGGCCGCTTCCGCGATGCGCCCCTTGTCGAGCGCGACCAGACCGTTGTTGAGGAAGACATAGAGCCAGCCGATATGATCATCGCGCGGCAACAGTTTGAGCGCGATCGCCTCGGTCTCCGCCACCGCGCCGCGCGCCGCCTCCACGTCAATGCGGCGCAAATAGCTGGCGTATTGGTAGGCGAAGTTCACCCGCGCCGGATCGGTTGGCGCCAGGTCGATCTTGGATAAGACAAGCGCGCGCGCGTGCCATTCGACCGATTTATTGACGTCATCCTCGGCCAGATAGAAATGGCGCGCCAGATGGTGTGCGGCAAAGGTTCGCGCGTAGCACGGCGCGCAGCTCTCGGAGGCAACAATGGCTTTGAGCTGCGCCTCATAAGCTTCGCGCGTTGCGTCATCGTTTCGGACAAAGGCGACCAGCCCGTGGCCAACCGCGCCCGCCACCGCGTCCGGGTGCAGATCAAGTTCGCGACTCTCCAGATAGAGCTCGTAGGCTTCTTTGAACTTCGCCTTGCCGATCAGCCCGATGATCAGGTCCGATGTGAGCGCCGCGCGCTCTTTGGCCGCCGCGTCAGCTGGCATCGCGTCATAGGCGGCCTGCGCGCGTGTAAGGTTGCGATTGCCTTCACCGTAAATGTCGAAATATTGCGCGGCCGCCGGGCTGGTCCCCATCAAGGTAAACGCCACAGGCAACGCAATCCACGCGCGCTTTGCCCAACGCATCAAAAACCGGCTCACAATCGCACTCCCCCAATACCCATCAGACGCGCGACCCATTGCTTTTATGAGCTATCCTTTTCCATGATCAGCGCGCGCGTGCAAGCGCCTGAGTCCGGTCTCCCACGCAAAAGGCCGAGCCATTCGTACTGCAAACGCCTCGGCCTAATGCACATTGCGTAAGGGTGCGACCCAAGGCGTGTGTCCCGGGGCGGCCTCCTCAGCCTGGAAACGACAGCGCTTGCAGAACCGGGCCCTTGGGGGAAGCCCAAGCCTGCAGGTCACACCGACGATGAAGAGAAAATAGGAGGCGGTTCCCTAACAGCGCTCTAGCGTTTGGAGAAAACAGGGCGTTAACCTCGTTTAAAGTCAACGCCTTGGTGCATCCGTCCCAAAACATCTGTAAATCAGACTTGATAAGAAAGCGTCCGCGTGCCAGTCCTCCGGCAACACATTTTGGGAGAGACCAGTATGGCCAACCGCGTAGAGCTTATCTTCGATTTCGTCAGCCCCAACGCCTATCTTATCTGGGGCCCGCTGCGCGACGTGGTCAAACGCACCGGCGCGGAACTGGCGATCACGCCGGTGTTTCTGGGCGGGATGCACAAGCTGACGGGCAACGCCCCGCCGATGATCCGCAACAAGGATGTGAAGGGCAAGGTTGAGTACGATGCGCTGGAGATGCGCCGCTTTATTGCCAAGCACGGCCTCACCAGATTCAAGCTGCATCCCAAGTTTCCCTTCAACTCGATCAGCTTGCAACGCTTGCTGGTGGCGGCCGAACAGGACGGGCGCGGTGTGCAATTTATCGAGGCGATGCTGCCCAAAGTGTGGGAAGAGGGCGTCGATATCACCGATGCCGAGGTGCTTGCGGCGACCGTCGCGGAGATCGGCTTTGATGCCGCCGACATGATGGCGCGCATCCAGACCGACGCGGTCAAGCAAGCGGTATTCGCCAACACCGAAGACGCGGTGGAGCGCGGCTCGTTCGGCATTCCGACGATGTATGTGGGGCCAGCGGGCGGCGAAACGGAAATGTTCTTTGGCAAAGAGCGCCTTGGGCAGATTGAGGAATTGCTGGCTTGAGGCGGCGGGGCGCGCAAACGCTAGGTCCTTGCTTAAAGAAGAAGCGCAAGTAATCATTGCGGAAATGATTCGCTCTCGTTTCGCTTCTTATCTCAATCTATTTGCGCTTTGCTTGGCCTTTGTTGGTCTGACAGGGACGGTGGCTGTGGCGCAGGAAGCGGACCAGCCCAAAGATGCTGAAGCGTCAATTGGTGCTTTGACCACGCCCACAGCGGACAAGCCTGCGGCAATACCCGATCTTATCGCGACGCAAGACTTCGCCGCGCGCGTAAAGTTCTGGAACGCGCAGCTTTCCCCCAGCGGGCACCAACTTACGCTCCTGCAAAGCGCGGGTAAAAAGCTGCAACTTACCGTCATGGATCCGCGCACGCGCGAACTCATCAACGCGATCAACTTCGAAGAGGGTTCGCGCGTGGGCTGGTATCGTTGGATTGATGATAAGCGCATGCTGGTGAATGTAACGGGCTACGCCGTCGCCTATGGTGTGCTGGTGCCCACCAATATACTCTACCTCGTCTATCCCGACGAAGGCCGCGGCACTCGTTTGATTGATGAGCAAAAAGGGTTTGCAGGCGGCGAACTTATCCACGTCGCCAAGGACAAAAAGTCGGTTCTGATTGCGCATCCGCCCCCGGATGCATCGCGGTACGGGACGCGCGGATTTCGGCGCGTCTTTTTCAATTTTGAACCGGGCATCTATCGCTATTCCCTTGAGCCGGGCGGGGCGATGGCGCCAGTGCTCGAACCGAAAAAGGGCGTCGACGCCTGGATACCCGACGACGATGGCATCGTGCGACTGGGTTTGGGCTGGCGGCGCAAAAGGCTGTCGATCTACTATCGCGACACGCCCGATGGCGAGTTTGAGCGTGTGGCCCGCGTCAAGAGAGGCGACACTGAGGGCTTTTTCGACGCGATCCAGCTTATCGGCGGGTCGAGCCAGGGATATGTGCTGGAAGAAAACGACGAGGGCCGCGTGGGCCTACGCCTTTATGATTACGCGACACGCTCGGTGGTAAGCACCTTTTACGAGCACCCGGAATGGGATGTGGATGATGTTTGGTTCAACCAGGACGGCACACCCTTGGCGGCGTTTTACACGGATGATCGCGAACGCGCCGTTTGGTTTGACGAAGAGTACAAGGCCACGCATGAGCGTTTGAGCAAAGCGTTGGGCCAAAACAGCATCTGGATAGTCTCGCGCTCAGAGAACGGCCGCCAGATGCTGGTCTCGGCTCAAAACGAAGCCGATCCTGGCGTGCTGTATTTCTACGACGCGGATACGAAGAAGCTTAGCGAATTTGCGCAGTACCGGCCCGAAATTGATTTCCGCTCTCTCGCCACACCCAAGCCCGTGTCCTACACCGCGCGCGATGGCACGAAGATCCGAGCTTATCTCACACTGCCCAAGGGGCGTGAGCCCAAAGATCTGCCCCTGATTGTTCATCCGCATGGTGGGCCCTTCGGTTTCCGCGATGAGCTTCGCTACAATGATGAAGTCCAGTTCCTAGCCAATCGTGGCTACGCTGTGCTTCAACCCAATTTTCGGGGAAGCGGGGGCTATGGCACCGCGTTTTACGAGCTGGGCGAAGGCGAAGTCGGGCGCGGGATGCAGGACGATCTCGACGATGCGATGGATTGGGCGGTGGCCCAAGGCCTCGCGGACCCGGCGCGGGTGTGCATCGTTGGCAGCTCTTACGGGGGATACGCGGCCTTATGGGGTGTTTTGCGGAACCCCGAACGTTACGCCTGCGCGGCAAGCTGGGCGGGCGTGACCGACTGGACCAAAATGCTCAAATACGACCGGCGCACTATGACGCGCCAAGCCGGCAAGCGCTGGTCGGCCAAAGTTGAGGGCGATGATGAGGATGTCGATCTAAAGGACTATTCGCCCTACCGGCTGGCCAAAGGGCTCTCGCGGCCGGTGCTACTCGCGCACGGGACGCGGGACGACAACGTCCCATTTGCGCAATATGAGATCATGGAAAAAGCAACCCGAAAGGCACCGGTTCCATTAGAGACGCTGGTGATTGAGGGCGAGGGCCACTCGTTCTCACGCAAAAACAGCGAAGAGAAGTGGTACGACGCGCTCGATGCTTTCCTAGCCAAGCACAATCCAGCCGATAAAGCGCACGACGTCAGCGAGGCGGCCCTAATCAAAGCGGAAGCGAACGCGCAAGAGGACAAGAAGGTCGAGCCCTAGCGGCCAGCGATCAAGTTCGTCTTCACGTGCCTCTGAGCGCGTCTGTGGCCAACAATGCACACGGCGCAGCGCGCGTTTGAGGATCAGCTTTCCGCTGAGCTTACCGCCAGGCGCAGCAGCCTTGATCCCAACGATTGGCAAGCCATCAACGCCATCAATCGCGAGTTCGACAGTCGGATGGCCAAATAGCGGTCGGACTGGAACAGGTCCTGCGGCTCTAAACAGGGTGGGGGGGGGCTGCGGCTCAGGAAATGTAAGCCGCAGCTTCGTCGTCCCCAATCCTCACGCGCTTTACAGATCGACTTCAGCGCCGACGCTGAAGATGCGCAGGATGTCGTCGTTGGCTCTGGTTGCCTTGACGAACAGCGAGACGGTCAATCCCATTTCGTAGTTTTGGTTGAGCGAGCCTTCAAAGTCGCTGGGGTCGCGGACACTGTCGTCGGCGAACACGCGGCGACGGTTGCCGTCCCACATGTGAATGCGGGTGATCGTGATCTTGTCCTGATTGTCTGGCTTGGAGCGAACCATCACCTTCTTCACCCGCGCGCCGGGTGTGACGATGGTGGGCAGGGCGTATTGCAGCCAGAAGCCGCCCGACTTGTCGACGTCTCCTCTGCCCCGGTCCCACACGACAACGCGCCCTTCAAAACCCATCCGCACAAACGCCGCGGTGCCCCAGCCGCGCAGGTCGACCATGTCGCTTCCCCCGGTGAAAAAGAGGCCGTCGCGCGTCCAGCTTGTCTGAAACAGGTAGAACGCGTTTTCGATTTCCGTCTTGTTGTTGATGCCCGGCGCGCCCGGCACTTCCATCAGCCCCGCGTTGCCGTGGGTCCAGATCTGTTGTGTTGGCATAAGTACGTCTCCTCCCTTTGGATTGTCGGAGAGGAGGCTAAGCGCGCAGCGCCGCGCGAAATTGTAAGAAGTGGTCTAACGTCTTGTAGGAAGGCGACAATTTTACGCCTTTCGATGTCTCGACGAGCCCGATTTGCCCGTCAAACGCAATCCGAGCGAGCGCCCCGCGGTCTCATGCGTGGGAATTTTCACGCCGCTTTAAAGGCTCGTTCGATTGGGGCTTTTACGTGACACCTATCAAACTGTGGAACTCATGCACAATTCGCATCGTTGAGTCCCTTGCCGAGCGGTCGATAATCATTACCTTGAAGGACGCTATGAAAGAGCTGTTTCAACACGCCGCCGTCACCGAAGGGGTTACCGTTCGCGTGGCTGTCAATTTCCTTCCCGAGCAATCGCATCCGGAAGCGGGCAAGTGGTTCTGGGTGTATCACATCCGGATCGAGAACGGCTCTCACGAACCCCTGCAACTCAAGACGCGCCATTGGCGCATTACCGATGCGCGCGGCATGGTGAACCATGTCGATGGCGAAGGGGTGGTGGGCGAACAGCCGTCGCTCGCGCCGGGGGAAAGTCACGATTACGTCTCGGGCTGTCCGCTCACGACGGCGCATGGTTCGATGGAAGGGTTCTACACGTTCGTGCGCTCCGATGGCACGCCGGTGGAAGTGCGCATCCCTTACTTTCCTCTGGCCGCACCAGAAACCGCCGAGCGTTCGTAAAGCGCGGCTTTGCGGCCTGAAATCATAGGAAACTTGCGAGCTTAGAAACGCGGGCCTAGGTGGGCTCTCGTGAAAAGAACGCATCTGCCTTTGAACGCGCTGCGCGTGTACGACGCCGCCGCGCGCCACCTGTCCTTTACCAGGGCCGCGGACGAACTGGCGGTGACGCCTGCGGCGGTGGGTCAACAGATCCGCGCGTTGGAGGATCATCTGGGCGTGGTCCTTTTTCGTCGCACCTCCAAAGGCCTGGAGCTGACACCTGAAGGCATGGCTGGTCTCGATTCGCTGCGCGAGGGTTTCCTGAGGTTTGAGGAAAGCGTCGACGCGATGCAGGCGGGGCAAGCCTCGGATCGCTACACCATTGCCGCCCCGCGCGAATTCTACGCCGTGTGGCTGGCCCCGCGCATCGCGCCCTTCCAAGCCAAGACGCCGGGAGTGCAATACATCTTGGCGCCGGACGAAGGCTCGGACTTTACCGAAGCCAACCTTGACCTTGCGATCCGCTTCATCGCGGGACCGGGCGAGCTTGAGGGCGTGCAACTGGCGCCTGCGTTAAAAGTGGCGGTGGCCGCCCCCAACGCGCGTGACGCGTGGATTGACTGGCCCGAAGCGGGTCTGCCCGAAGAGGTGAAAGCCTGCATCAAGGCGTCGAGCGCCGGCCAGGCGCTGTCCTCCGCGCTGGCAGGGATGGGGCGCACCATGCTGCCCATGGCGCTGGTCGAAGAAGCGATTGAGGATGGCCGCCTTGTGGCTCTCGACGAACCGGTCGAAGGCAAGCGCGCCTATTGGCTGGTCGCGCCGTTGCCGCAATGGCGCAGCAAAAAGGTGAAAGCGCTGGTGGCTCACCTCACCAATGGTTGAGGTTCCCACACTTATCACATCGCGTTTTGTCATGCGCCCGTTGCAGCGCGCCGACGCGGTGGCGTTCCTCCCGACGCTGTCTGACGAAGAACAGTGCCTCTATCTGAGCCGTGAGAAATTCGCTTCGGAAGAAGAGCTGTGGGGCTGGCTGGCCGATACCACGTGGCCCGGCCTCACCTGGATCGCGACCGAGACCAACGGGGCCCGTGCCGGCCAAGCGCTCGCCCGCCTTGTCGCTGTGCCGCGCGTGCCGCAAGATCCCGCCGGGCCCGTCTTCGAGATCGGCTATATCACCGTCATGGACCGACAGGGCGAGGGCATCGCGAAGGAGTGCGCCCGCGCGCTGATCGCCCACCTTTTCAAGGAGGGCGCGCGCAAACTCACCGCCGAAGTTGACACCCGCAACACCGCGTCGGTCAACCTGCTCGAAACGCTTGGCTTCACCCGCGAGGCGCATTACCGCGAGCATGACAGCACCCATATCGGGCTGTGCGATATCTATTGGTACGGCTTGCTGGCAAGGGAATGGCAGGGGTAAGCTTTTGCGCGAAGCGGTGCCCGTAGCCTCAAGGCGGCCTTCACCGACGCGCCGCCGGTGAAGGGGCTCAGCCAGCGCGCTTAGTCCCCTAAGTCGATTTCATCCGAAGCTGTTAGATTGTCGATCACGCGCTCGACACCCGCATCACCCCAGATGAAAATGCCGATTTCCTCTCGCAACGCGTCGCGATTGGCCTCGGCAAACGCCTTGTCGGTGATGGCGCGCTGCAAACGCGCGATCGCTTGCTGTTCAAGACCCTCGGGCCTTGCCAGCGGCAGACGGCGCGCCAACGCTTCGGCGTCATCCATTTGCTTGTTTCCCACAAGGCCGAGCAGAAGATACAGATGAAGCAGGGGATCGGGTGCTGGATTGGCGCGCACGATCGTCTCGAAGGTGACGTTACCCAACCCCTGGCGTGTGTTGATGTCCGGGCAAGAGGTGGTTGACGCCTCAATGGCAACAATCATCGCGGGGTATGAAACCGCGCGCTCGAACGCGTTGCGGATATAGCCGCTTGCGCCCTCGCAATTGCCGTTGGCCAGTTCGACCTTTGCGGCGGTGAAATTGGCAAAAGCGTTGAACCGATCCAGATCGAGCGCGTTCTGCAGATCGTCCCAGGCGGGGCCTGATCGCTCAAGAGGCAGGCCTTCGACAATCCGCCGCTGGAACGTCGTGAAGGACCGGCGTGCCAGAAGGAAGGGGCGGTATTCGGAATCGGGAAAGTCTTTGAGGCAGGAGTCCACCAACAAAGCGCTCCTATGCCCATCTGCCCGGATGTTCTCTATTTGCAGAAAGCATTCGTAGCCGTTTTGAGGCGTGTCTCCCATCTGCGCCATGCGGTCCGAAGCGATGATGCCGGTCGGCGCTGTGATGAACACCATTGCCGCGGTCAATTCCTGCGAGAAGCGCTGGGGTTCTTGCAGGGTATCGACCACGCGATCCGAAAAGAGGATGTCGCCGCCGCGTCCCGTGAGCTCCACGAACGCGCGCAAGGGACGGTTGGATGGCCGCGCAAAGTCTAGAACAAGCGTGTAATCCGCATCGTCGCCCGCGTCGGCAGCATTGGGTTGTGTGACCCAGGAATAGGCCATCTGGACTTCCGCCAGCCTCGCGGCGACCTGAACCCGATCGAGCGTGGTCTGATCGCCTTGAGGAAGCGCCTGCGTCTTGACGATCAACGCAACGCTGGGCTTTTCCGTAGGGTTGGGGCCGATCGATGCCTCGCCCGAAAAGACGCTGGTGTAGACTATCAAACAGACCAACAAAGCAATGGCGCTCAGCAACCAGGGCACCAATGGGCTTGCAAGGCCGGAGGAGGGGGCTGCTTCGCTGTGGCTCGTTGGCTCGTTATCGCTTGGGAACGCCGGCGCCTCCGGGGCACGCGTAGGCGGGTCTGATGCAACGCGGGCGATTGACGCCGGAGATTTCACTTTGCCAAGATCAAGCCGGTAGGTTCCCGTCTCCAGCGTCAGGCGCAGTCCATTTCCGGGCGCTTGCCTAGAATAGTAGCTGTCGAGATTGGACCTGAGGCGCGAGACCTGCACGCGCGGATAGGAATCGCTTGCAAGATCGAAATCGGCGTCCTTGCCAAGCCCGTCCACCGCGATTTCGAACTGGGTGGGCGGGGTCCCGCCTTCCAGGGTTCGCTTCAGCAAGAACCGGAGCAATTGGCTTTGCACGGGCGAACGGCGGAAGACGAGTCCGCTCAGAACCCGTTCCGCTTCGGCTTTGAGCTGGTCTTCGAACACCAAACGCGTGTTGGCCGGCCGTTCCATGCGTGTCACCCTAAGTTACGTCCAGTAAACGGCGCGTTTACGCTTTCAAGCGGCGCTCTTGTAACCTGACGGGTTGTCGCGTTCCTCAACTATGTAACGTTACAGATACGGTCAGAAACTGCCGGAGCCAAGCCCAGCCTGCCAGGATCGTCGGCATGATGCGGTTGTGTGTTCCACTCTTTCTTGCGCTTGTGTCGTTTGGCGGGCTTTCTCCGCTTCATGCGCAAGGACAGGGGGAACGCACTTCGTCTCGCGGTGCGGGAATGCAAGTGGTTCGCGCATCGGTGAAAATCCTCTCAGGCGTCAAGGTGAACTGGTCCTCATCGGCATCGGCGCCTGAGAGAGTTTCGCTCAGAGACCCATCGGGCAAACGCGCCTATTCCCGCTCAAAGGTAAGTTACAAGAGCGCGGATGGCCTCAAAAAGGAAGTCTCTTATGTTGACTTTAAGTAACGAGCCAGAAACCGGCGCTGCCTTGCAAGAGGGTGCAGATATCGACCGCCGCACAGCCCGGCGCTTCAAGACCGCGTTTCGCGCGTGCTGCCTGATCGCCGATGGTGTGGCGCATTTCGCCATGATCAAGAACATGTCGCATTTCGGCGTGATGGTGCAACTCGATCGCCCGCTGCGAGTGGGGCAAACCGTCAGCTATTTCTGGGACGAAAAGCGCATCGCCAAAGCGCGCGTTGTGTGGAGCAAGGGACGCTCGCACGGGCTTGAGAACGAAGACGAGCAGGTCATCTTCGACAAGCAGTTCCGCTACCGCTCGGTCCGCGTGCCGTGCCGCAGCGAATGCGAGGTTTGGGTCGACGGCGCGCGCCACCGTCCTGATCTTGCCAACCTGTCGCTGGGCGGCGCGCAATTGGTCGGCCTGCGGGTTCGTCCCGGAGCCCTTTTGACCCTGCGCTTCCAAGGCGTGGACCTGCCCAACACAACGGTTCGCTGGTCCCATTCAAAAACCGACGAAGGCCCCGCGCGATCGGGCCTGTCCTTTGCCCAGCGCCTGACCGCGCGCCAGCTCGACGCGATCCTGTCATCGATGGAAGGCGTGCCCGCACCCGAGGCTTTCTCCGCGCTTGAAAAGGCCGCGTGAGCCAGCCTTAGCGCGGCGCCCCGTCCTCATACTGCAGCCCGCCCGCATCGCTCACCGTGGGCAGCCCGGTTCCATGCTCCGCGTTATAGGCGCGCACCTTGTCGTTCCACGTGTGAAGCAGCTCGCGCTTCAAGTTCAGAATCTTGACGTCCAGGCTCTTGCGAATGCGCGCGATTTGGGCCGGGTCGCTCTCCTTCGCCAGCCGCTCCGCCTCGACCGCCACTACCGCTTTTTCATAGACCGGATGACCCGGCCCCACATGCGCATCGGGCGCGTAGCGTTCGGCCAGCCGCGTGCGCAGAAAGAACATCACCAACGCCTCGTTATGCACGCGCTCGGTCGCGACCACCTCGCCGCCGCGCACGATCTTGCGCTCCGCTCCCTCAATCGCGCGCGCCAGAGCGGTGTCCTCCAGCCGCTCCACCCCCATATGCATCGCCCGGTCCCACGCCTTGGCAAAGCCTTGCGCGCCCGGTTGATGGCGCAGCTTGTAAAGCGCCTCCATCGAGCGCCCGATATGCCGCGCCGCGCTGGTCACGATGCCGGTCGCCGCCAGATGCGCGACAAATTCGCGCTGGAGATCGGGCGTGATCGAGTTCGCGCGCGGCTGTTTGTGGATATAGGGCTCAAAGCCCAGCAGCGGATCATCGGGCGAGGGCGGCTCATGCTCAAAAGCCACGCGGCTGGTGGCCTGGCGAGGGATCCGCCGCTTGTTGACCACGGCCCCACGTGCGGGAGGCACGCGGGCAGGGACAGGGTCGGGCGTACTAGAGCAAGGGTCCTCGGCGGACGAAGACACAGACTCATTTCGAGTGGGGCGGGGAGCAGGGGTGTGGGTCATATGGAAACCTCAAAGTTTGGCGATGATCGCGAGGCGCAGCCGAGCCAGCGCGCGACGGCGCGCCGGCCGGTAGGCCGTAAGCCAAGGCAGGCGTATGCCTGCCGCCCGGCGTTTGAGGGACTAAATCAAAGAGACCGCGAGTAGGAAAATGGAAAATGCGTGGGTGCTTGAGTGGGGCGCCATGCGGAGGGGTGGGGTGCTGGTGGAGAGGTTTTGAGTTTTGTTATTACGCTCGCCCATCCGGGCGAGCATCCTCGGTGCTGTTCCCTCCGGGGAATCTTCCCCTCCGGGGCACCTGCGGGCGGACGGTCGTCCTTGCGGTTTGCTGTCGCAAACCGTTTCCCGCGCTCTGGTGGCTGGGAAGCGCCAAGCGTCTGGGCGCTTTGTTGATGGCTTGGAATGGCGCGAGCCGGAGGCGAGCCAGCGCGCGACGGCGCGCCGGCCGGTAGGCCGTAAGCCTAAGGGGCCGGATGGCCCCGCCGGCGCTTGAGGCCAAACAAAAAACGCAGGCGAAGATTCGCCGGAGGACGTCTAGCGAGGGAGTCGACGACGGGCGAAGCCCACCCTCGCCCGGATGGGCGAGCGGGGCACGATGAAGTTAAACCTGCCTGCCGTTTCAGGGTGGAGTCCTAGGAGGCGAGAAAACTTCGAATTGCTTTTGTGCTAGTGTTGCTAATTGCGCGAGCGCAATCTAGCTTTAAGGCTCTGCGATGCAGTTTTTCATAAATGTCTATAAACGCTAACATTTTATCTTGGGCGCGAGAAACCGCTGGCTTATCCGTGGAAGACGCGGTGAAGGCAATCAACCTTGGTGATGCGCGTGGCGTTGCCGCAGAAGATAGGCTGCTCGCGTTGGAGCGAGGTGAGGGCCAGCCGTCGAAAGCGCTGTTGAGGCGAATGGCGCGGCAGTACCGAAGGCCGCTCCTTACCTTTTATCTTCCTCAGATTCCGGAGGAGAGCAAGGTCGGACACGACTTCAGAACGGTCCAAGATCGCAGTCCGAAGGAGGACGCTTTCCTCGGCGCACTCTTGCGTGAAATCAAAGCACGCCAATCTTTAGTAAAAGACCTTTTGCTCGACGATGATCATAAGGCGTTAGATTTTGTCGGTTCCATTGGATTGGATGATGAGGTTTCGTCGTCCGCTGATGCCATCCGCGAGCGTCTCGGATTCGACCAAACACACTTCCAAAGCAACAACCAAGGCACCGATGGTGCTTTCAACTATCTGCGTAGTTGCGTGGAAGAGGCTGGCATCTTCGTACTGTTGGCTAGCAATCTGGGTAGTTGGCAAACCACCATCGGTGTGGACGTTTTTCGCGGTTTTGCGATCGCCGATCCGATAGCCCCTTTTGTTGTAATCAATGATCAGGATGCTCGTACAGCTTGGTCGTTTACCCTATTGCATGAGTGCGTTCATATCTGGCTAGGAGAAGGGGGCGTGAGCGGAAGTCCGCTCGAAGAGAGCGCGATTGAAAAATACTGCAATAGGGTTGCTGCGCAAATACTGATTGATCCCGATTCTCTTGGTAATCTTGTGATTGATGAGGGGCTACCTGTCTCGTCGAAGGCGGCGATAATTTCTGAGTTTGCGAGCGCGAGAAATCTCGGGCGTTCGATGATTGCTTATCAGCTAAAGCAGCTTGACGTAGTCTCGACGGACGAATTTCGTGAGATTTTCAAAACGTTTGCGGCGCAATGGCAAGCGACAAAAAGGGCAGATCGAGAGCGGAATAGACAGAGCGAAGGCGGACCAAATTACTATGTTGTCCGACGGCACCGTCTTGGTGGTCGATTGCTTGGCATCGTGAAAGGTGCGTTATCGGACGGCTCGATTAGCCCAACACGTGCGTCGAGAATGCTCGGCGTTAAACCAACCTCCGTTTATCCGCTGGTATTCCCCCCAAGCACCCAAGGTGCTGGCTAATGTATCTACTTGATGCCAGCGTCCTCATTGTGGCGCACAATACGTATTACGCGATTGATCGGGTGCCTGAGTTTTGGAATTGGCTCCGACATCATGGAAACAACGGTGAGGTCGTTCTTCCCGAAGAAATCTACGCCGAGGTTGAGGATGGCAACGATGATCTTGCTGCGTGGATGGCTGAAGATGAATCAAAGGATTGCCTAAAGTTCGGCGAAGAAGCCGATTCGGCTCACGTCACTCACGTGCTTGCCCAATATGGGGGCAACTTGAGTGAGGATGATCTAATCAAGATCGGCAAGGATCCATTCCTTATCGCGGCTGGCTACGCTGATATTCCAGGTCGAACGGTGGTTACGGCAGAGGTTTCAAAACCAACTCGTGTTGGAGCGAACAGACATATACCGAATGTTTGCGATGACTGCGGTGTAAATTGGATCAATCCAATAGAGTTTCTGCGCCAGCTTGATTTCAAGACAGGCTGGACTCCTTGACCCCACCCCCCATTTCCCCTAACGGCGCCCTTATCCG
>ERZ1740070.309-NODE-309-length-34491-cov-11.273086_pt1 | contig 34491 bp, 34 predicted proteins | sample MGYA00581734_ERZ1740070 | MGnify/ENA primary metagenome ERZ1740070 (study PRJEB43018, sample SAMN04849744) | marine metagenome | isolation source: floating plastic debris | place: Pacific Ocean | collected 2008-09-01 | study: EMG produced TPA metagenomics... | reverse complement strand
ACCACCGGGCACAATCATGTGGATGTGCGGGTGATGGGTCAGCGCCGATCCGCAGCCCGACAAGTCGCGCGTTGTAGGTTGACGGGGTGACGTTCGTGTCGACCATGTGAAGCTGATAGGCGCGCAAGTCTTCTGTGGTGGCAGTGTCCGGTGATCGACCAAGAAACTCGGCAAGGTACCTGACCGCTCTGATATGCGCTTTCTGGGAACTCTCCCCCAGCCCTTTTATCCGCATATCTTCGATCAGCCGCAAACAACGCAGCGGTGTGGTCTTGGTGTCCGCCATGGGATCCTCCTGTCTGTTGATTGAGAGACCCCAATCGTCAGACAGAAACGTCTATTCCCAAAATCCCGGCGCTCAGATCACCGCGCCGCCCTCACCACAAGCGCCCCTGCCGCGATAGCGGCTTCGTCCAGGTCCGCATAGCGCCCATTCATCGCCTACGCGCCTGCCCCGACCCGAGCAGACTTCTCTACTCAATCACGCCCTGCTCCTGAAGCATCCGCGCGTGGAATCGTTGGAAGGTTTCATCGCCTAGATATCCCTCCTCATTGATCCAGTTGAGCAGGTTGAGCGTTGTCCAGCGCTCGAAAGCACCCGGCATAACGGCCACAGCGGCCTCGGTCGCGGTCTGATCGGGCCCCACCTCTTGCGGCAAGAACATCATCGTGGGCGTGAACAGCGCATTCCAACGGCTGACCATGTCTTTCTCTGACAGGGTTGTGCCGTCAAAGTCGGTTACTTCTACATCACCGAACATGTTGATCTGCACGACAAAGAAATTGTCGTTCAGCGCCGCGTTAATCTCGGGCACCGGAAACACCTCTTCGTGCATCTTGGTGCAATAGATACAGCCGCGCTGTTCGATAATGACCATAAGGCGTTTGCCCTCTGCGTTCGCTTCTTCAAGATCCTCGCGAAGATCCTTGAACGTCTCGCGCATCCATTCCGCTTTATGCAGGCCATCATCACCCAGCGTCGCCGCGAACATCGGCAGCGCCAGAATGATCGCCGCTGCACTCAATATCGAACGTAACAACATGGCAGGTCCTCCTATCCCAGGTTTTGAAAGGCAGGCATGACCTCAATCATCCACTGCGCAATGTAATTGATCGAATTGGTGGCAATCAGCACGGCAAAGACGATCAGCATACCGCCCATCACACGCTCAACATGGGCAAGGTAACGGCGGTTGCGTTGCAGCCAGCTCAGAAACGGGCGTGCAAACAGGGCGGCAACAACAAAGGGCGCCGTCATCGCCAGCCCATAAACCAACAACAAAAGACCACCCCGCCAGATATCGCCCATACCACTTGCCATCATCAGGATGGCTGCCAAAGCCGGGCCGACGCAAGGCGTCCAGCCAAAGCCGAACGCCAACCCCATCAGATAAGCCCCGATCACAGTCGAGGGGGCAGCGGTGCTTTCGATCCTCGCTTCGCGATACAACAGCGGGATACGAAGAATGCCCAGGAAATGCAGGCCAAACAACAGCAGGATCCCCGCAGCCACATAGCGCAACGTGTCGCGCCACATCCCGAAAGCCCGACCGATGGCCGTTGCACCCATACCCAGCAACACAAATATCGTGGTCACGCCAAGCGCAAAGAAAACGGCCGACAGCACAAGGCGCTTTTGTGCACCAGCGCTGATCGGGCTATCTGACTGCAACTCGTTCATGGACAGGCCAGCCATGTAGCACAGATAGAATGGCACCATGGGAAGCACGCAGGGCGTAAAGAATGACAACAACCCCGCGAGTGCCGCCCCCAAATAGCTGATATCCAGCATCATCCCTCGCCCTTGATCCCAAGATGTATTCACATTAATATTATTGAATGTTTAGATGGATGACCACAGTTTTTCTTCGCCAATCCGCCGCTGCGGTCCTGGCCCTTGCCTTTCTGGCGATGCCGTCATGGGCGGAAACACGGCTTTTGATGGCGGAAGAGCCGGGGTGCATGTGGTGCGCACGCTGGCATGCCGAAATCGGCCCGATTTACCCCAAAACAAGCGAAGGCTCTGCGGCGCCCCTCCGAAGAATCAATCTGCGGGATCCTTTGCCAGAGGACATCATGCTGGCACGTCGGGTGACTTTCACGCCAACCTTCGTTCTGCTGGTCAACGGTACGGAACGTAACCGGATCGAAGGTTACCCTGGCGAAGACTTCTTTTGGGGCCTTCTGGGCCAAATGCTTGGTCAAGAAGGCATCAATTTCGCGTTAAAATAGGTCAATAACTGAGAAAGGCGGGGTTTCGATGACCACATTCGCAAAACAGGGCTGGTCATTTGAATGGTGAATGCCACATACCAAAACAGCCGTGAAAAGGTTCAAGCGTAGATAAGACAAGGCGGTATAGGCAGATGACACTCCCGGTTTTGGACGAAAATCTTGATGATGAACGTCTTGACGAGATGATGGAAAACGCAACCATTGCGACCAACTATCTCAAGGCCATCAGCCACGAGGGCCGGTTGATGATCCTGTGCCATCTGGCGGCTGGCGAAAAGTCGGTGACAGAATTGGAACAGCTCCTGTCGGCACGTCAGGCGGCGGTGTCACAGCAACTCGGCAGATTGCGCCTTGAGGGTCTGGTCCGGCCACGCCGCGAGGGAAAGACCATCTACTACAGCTTGACGGATGACAAATCTCGCAAGATCATCGGACTTGTCTACGAGCTATTCTGCAAAACGGACGACGGCTAGCCACCCGAACCGTCGGAATAGCGACGACGGGAGGAAAACAGATGCTCGACGCATGGGGAGATGCGAACGTAGCGGCAGCCATTGGGCTGCTTGGTGGCGTTTTGTTGGGTCTTGCGGCACGACTAGGACGATTTTGCACGCTGGGCGCCATCGAAGACTACCTTTATGGCAACAATGACAAACGGTTGCGAATGTGGCTGCTGGCCATCGGGGTCGCCGTTGTCGGCAGCTTTGGGCTGATGGCGTTCGACCTGTTTGATCCTGCCAAGTCATTTTATCTTTCACAGCAATGGTCACCCTTGGCCAGCATCGTGGGCGGTCTTCTTTTCGGTTATGGGATGGCGATGGCGGGTAACTGCGGTTTTGGCGCGCTCGCGCGTCTGGGTGGTGGTGATCTGCGATCCTTCGTGATCGTCATTGTCATAGGCATCAGCGCCTACGTGACGATGTCGGGGCCACTGGCCTGGATTCGCGTCGCGATGTTTCCACCAGCCCAACCGGCATTCAGCCCAAACGGTTTTGCCCACGCGATCGGTACGTTCAGTGGCCTGCCGGTTGCAATGATCGGCCTCATCATTGGATGTCTGCTGATCGGGCTTGCCCTAAGCGCGGGCTCGCTGCGCCAGGATCGGTCAATGATGTTCTGGGCGGTTGTGGTCGGAATTGCCGTGACCGGCGGTTGGGCGGGCATGGGCTATGTGAATGCCAACGGTTTTGAGGACCTGCCAATTGTCGGACATACATTCTCGGCCCCCGTTGGCGAAGCGATCCTTTACGGCATGACAGCATCGGGACAAACGCTTTCATTTGGGATTGGGTCTGTCGCTGGCGTCTGGATCGGCGCGTTCCTTGGCAGCTTGATCAAGGGTCATTTTCGCTGGGAAGCCTGCGAAGACCCGCGCGAACTACGGCGCCAGATCCTCGGGGCCGGGACGATGGGCGTCGGTGCCGTGATCGCATTAGGGTGCAGCATCGGGCAAGGCCTGACAGCATTCTCCCTTCTGGCCTTCAGCGCGCCCATAACACTCGCCGCCATCTTTGCCGGCGCGGCCTTGGGCCTGAGACAACTCATCGTTGGCTTCGCGACCACCGAATAGGCCAAGAAACGCTTGTGTCACGCACTTGGCGCCGGGTTGGCGTGGTGTTCCCTCTCATGACGCAGCCCAGAACAGGTGTCTCCCCTGCCCTGTCACTTCGCGGCTAATCCCGGCACCGGCCATCCAGTCAAGGTTGCGTTGGACAGCAGCACGGCTGGCGGCGGTTCGGGATCATACGCAAAATCGGCCTGTTGCGGGCTTTCATCTTCGATGAAAGAAAATTTGCGCGGATAAGACAGCCTATTCAAAATGATAAGTTACAGGGAAAGGACCTGACCATCAAACCTTGGCCGTCAGACACCACTGCATTTTAGTCGTCCAGCGCCCCTGGCATCAGATCATCCCAGAAATCCTGAATAGCTTTCGCATTTAACGCTGACATCCACCCGTGGTTCTCGAAATCCAGACGGGCCGCCGGGTCGTCAATCCTGCTCATGAACAGCCGCTTGTCTGCATCGCGCTGCGTCGGGGACCGGCGCGCCACCAGATCACGCAAACGCGTCAGTCTTTTGGCCCTGTCCGAGGTCGGCGCCCCCTCCCCTGCCCCTTCTGCTGGCGTGTAATCATCACGCAAAGCCGCCGCCAGATAGCTCACCGGGTTCTGTACATCCTTGCGCCCGGCCACATAGCGGATCTTGTCTGCAATATGATCGACCCCATGCTGGTTGATCCATTGCCGGGCCAGACGGTCGCTGACCCCCTGCCCGCGCAACTGCTCATAGACCGGTTCATTTCGGACACCTTCACCATCATCCAGATCGATGATCGACAATTGCGGGTTCTTGGCAATCTTGAACCTGATATCCGTCACGGACCGGCCCATCTTGCGCGTCTCTGGCGTGACAATGATATTCGAGGTCTTGTTCACCTCTGCCACAGCCGGTTTGATGATCTTGGCGTTCAGATGCTTGAACGTCTCGTAATACGCACTGTCATTGACGCCCATCAGGCGGCGAAACAGCTCCAGCGGCCACCAGCCTGTGCTGCCCGTACGCACAAAGCGATAGCAATTCTCATACAGCGCCAGCGCATGCCCACTGGTAAACCGGCGCTGGATATTCAGATTGATCAGCGCAAACACTTTCGGGTCATGCAGTTTTTCGGCCAGCGCTGGGGAATAGGCGTATTCGCAAACCCCTCCTTTCAGCTTGGCATAGGATAAAAGGCTCGACACGCCCCATTCCTGCTGGCCATTTTCGTCCAGCATGTCCCACTCGGCCGAGGTTTCAACCAATCCGCGCAGCGATTGCTTCAGCGTCTCCATGTCATTCGAGTTGTACCCGATCATCACACAAAGCGTCCGGGCATCGATGGCATGAGCTTTCTGGTGGGTCAGCGTGTCATAGGCATTCAGCAACAACACATTGGACAGTTTACGCTGCAGCAAAGTCAGCTTGCCACTCACGTGAATGGCCGCCACATTCTTCTTCACAGCCTCTCGGCGCAAAGCGCCCGTCAACACACGCTGTCTGGTTTCCGTCGCCGTCATCACTGCTCACCTTCTATCGAGGTTTTCCAAACGTTACCTCAAAAAGGCACCCGGCCACAAGGCAAACATAGGCACCTTTCGAACCAGCAAAAGCTTCCCGTAAACGGGTTCTTTTCATTCAAGTACCCAGGTCGAAGGAGATAAAAGGTATCCGTCTACGGGACATAACCAACCTCAAATCCCCTGTTTTAGGCAAAAACAGAGTCTATTCCTGCCCATCCCGACTCTGGGCACCTCAATTCCCGCGAATCAGCGCTTTCCACCCTGCGGCTGGGGGCCCGTCATCCCGTAACTAGGTACCCATCGTCCTGTAAACAGTACCCAAGTGACATCTAACCAATTGATTAGAAACATAATAACCTCATCAAATATCTTAAAGTTCTTAAAAAGATTAAACATCTTTCAGTGTCGTTTCTTTCCATTATTGGTCTGTAAATAGACAGAATCGACATTAACGATTCTCAATGCCCGTCTCATGTGTGATACTTGACCACAAATAAGGCAAAACAGCAGACATTGAGGCTTATGCATGGCATCAACAAAAAAACCGCCCCAGCCACCATATATGAACATCGATCCCAGTCTGGCAGCGCAGCAGCTCTCTGATCCTATCGATACGACACGATTCGCAAAAGCCGCGGCTTTTGCAGGGAAAGGTCGGGAAGATCTAGCCAAACGCGGCCATGCCCCGGACGGGAAAAAGCGGCTGCGGCGGTTTTCCACGTGGGAGGTCTGCCGCTACCTGATCCCTGTCGCCCCGGCCCATTTTCGGCGGGTTCTGAAGGCCAACCCTGATCTGCCGCAGGGGCACGGCGAAGGCGGGTCCAAATGGTTCTCGCTTGATGAAATCATGGCCCTGCGCCAGCATTTCGCTGCGGAAGGGGCGGCTGACAAAGAGTACATGCCGTGGCGGCCCGCTGGGCAACCCGCCAAGATCATCTCGGTTGCGAATTTCAAAGGGGGCGTGGGCAAGACATCCACCGCCGCACACCTTGCCATGTCGGCGGCTCTGGATGGCTACAAGGTGCTGGTGATCGATCTTGATAGCCAGGGCTCCATGACCTCGATCATGGGCGGTAAGGTCGAAGACGAATGGCAAACCGCCTTTCCGCTGATGGCCAAGGATTACGCCCTGAATGTCGAGGTTGAAAACCGTGAACGCAGCGCAAAGGGTCTGACCCCCCTGCCCTTTGATGAAACCCTTGCTGAGGCACGCAACATCAAGGCGCGTGATCTGATCCAGAAAACCCACTGGGAAAACATCGACCTGATCGGAGCGCAGCTCAATCTTTACTGGGCTGAATTCCAGGTGCCGGTCTGGCGGATGCAATTGCGCAGCTGGCCGCTTTGGGATGCGCTCAGCAACGCACTGTCCGGTGAGGGAATTTTAGAGGATTATGATATCATCATGCTCGATACGCCCCCTGCCCTGGGCTATCTGACGATCAACGCGCTGGCGGCTGCTGATATCCTGCTTGTGCCGCTTGGCGCGTCCTATCTTGAATTTGACAGCACGGGCCGGTTCTTTGACATGCTCTACAGCACGTTCGCTTCCATCGAAGATGGCGAAAACACGGTGCGGCGGCGCAACGGCCTGCCCGAGATGAAGTTTGAATGGGACGCCGTCCGCGCCATCCTGACCCGTTTCGATGCGAACCAGCAAACCGATCTGGCCAATGTCATTCAGGCTTACTTCGGTGACTTCATGACGGCTCACCGACAGGAAATGACCGCGATGGTCGGACAGGCCGGCGAACATGTGAACGGGATCTACGAAGCCGATTACCGTGAATTCAATCGCGATACCTATATCCGCGGTCGCGAAACCTTCGACCGTACCTGGGCCGAGGTAAAATCGGTTCTGCTGGGCACATGGTGGCGTGACGAACAATTAGGGCAAAACGAGCAGGAGGAATAAACAATGGCAAAACGCAGAAAACTCCAGGCCCCATCAGCAGAGGATCTCAGCGCGCTTGACGCAGAGTTTCGCAGCGAAACCCGCAAGCGGCCCAATCCGGCCACCGCGCCGATTAGCCAGATCGCGGCAGAGGCTGCACAGGCCAGCCATGTCGATGATGCGCAAACACGGCTTGACCGGCTTGATGCCGAACGGCTGCGCGCTGCACAAGAACAGGGGCTGCTGATTACCGAAATCCCAACGGCAGATATTCGCACCGATCAAATGATCCGCGACCGCACCGTGTTGGATGCCGATGAATTGACCGAACTGCAAATGTCGATCCGCAGCAACGGGCTGCGTCTGCCGATCGAGGTTTATCAGGACGGCGAAAGCTACGCGCTCTTATCCGGTTATCGCCGGCTCTTGGCGGTGCGTCATCTGGCAGAACTGAACCCTGGTGATTTCACGACTATCAAGGCGCTGATCCGACCCGCGACCGACATTTCCGGGGCCATTGCTGCGATGGTCGAAGAAAACGAAATCCGCGCGAATCTCAGCCATTATGAACGCGGTCGTATTGCGGCCATTGCCGCGCAGCAGGGCGCGTTTGGCAGCACCGAAGAAGCTGTGAACGTTCTTTTCAGTACCGCATCGAAATCGAAACGCTCCAAGGTGCGGTCCTTCGCCGAAATCTTCGAGATGCTGGGCGACCTGATGGAGTATCCCGAAAGCCTGACCGAACGCAGCGGGTTGCGTCTGGCTGGTGCGCTGCGGCAAGGCGGGCAGCAAAAACTGCGCGAAGCCCTGGCCGCAGGGCAGGGCGGTTCGGCAGAGCTTGAATGGATGGCCCTTGAACCGGCCATCACAGTAATCGAGGAAGGCCCGCAACGCATCGCCAAACGCGGGCGACCCAAGACGTCATCGCCAGTAGGTTGGCAGGGTAATGACACCTTGCATCTCGCTTCTGGCGTGACCTTGCGCAAAGAGGCAGATGGAAGCGGCTATCTGATCCGGCTGAGCGGGCAGGGCGTTGATAGCGAAATGGTGGATGCAGCGATGCAAGAGTTAGAAAGGTTGTTTTCCGCGAAATAGGGGTTTCGCGTGCGAAACACCCTTTCAAAATGCAATAAAAACAACGTGTTAGATTATATGGTTTCGCTGCGAAACCTCGGCTGGCCTTCATAGGCCAGCCAAGATCTCGCGTGTGTCGGGCATTTTTTTCAGCGTGTTGTCCAGCCGCATGTCCCACTTGGGTCCTTTATCGCGCGCCATCTGGTAAGCTTCACGCAGCTCATCGGGCCGATCTTCGGCCAGCGCGTTGATGAGAAACGCAGCCTGTGCCCGGTCTTTGATTGACTTGATTGCATCCGGCCCGCCTTGCCGCCGGTCTGCCACGATCAGTTTGTGAATAGCAAAGCGTTCTGGCTGCGGGATCTGGACCAGCACGCCGCTGCGATAGGGCACGGCAGCAAGGATTGGCTGTTCGATCAGATAGTTCAGATGGTGCAATGATTGCGCATCAACACCAAGCGCCGCGAGCGGCCTGATTGTTTCGTCCGCATCAAACGACGGCGTCAGAAACTCTACCATCAATTCACCACGCGTCTGTTGCCATCGCCAGACATTGCCGGGCTTGAGGTCTGGCACCGGGACAAAGGAAAAATCGCGGAACACATCTTCCAGGCGCGGCGATACCACGTCTTCCAGTGCCAGCGACAGCCGCTCAAAGCTGGCAATGTCCATGTCGCGGGTCTGTGCCGTATCATCGAAACGATAGCGCAGACCCAACTCGCCCTCATACAGCCGGAACGCATGTGTTCCCACGATGGTCCCGCCCAGGCGGTAGACACCCGCCTTGGCCATGGCTGCCATCAGACTGCCGGTTGCCGCGTCGATCCGCATGAACCCTTCGGCGCGCAGGATGCGGATCAAGCGCGTGCGGCCTTCCTGCCGTGACCCCGCCTGTGCCCGCAGCATCGTCAGCTGTTCCAGCCGCGGGGCAAGCTCTGGCGTGTCCTCACCGATATAGGCCTTGCGCACATCCGTTCCGACGCGAAACGTGTCGTACCAATAGGTTTTCCCGCCGCGTTCTACTTTGGTGGGCGTGCCGCGCACATCCATCACTACTTCGTCTTTGAGTGAGGCGAGAAGGTCATGGTAGGCTGCATGCGCAGTAGGGGTGTGGCGATCGAGCATGTCTTGTTCAACAGTTTGAAATTTTGTTGAACATAGGTGCGTGTTCAACAAAAAGCAATTTCGTTGAACATGGTGCTATCCCAGCAAATCTGTCGCCGGATTGTCGGTGATCTCGACGTCGTCATAATACTTCTGCGCCTGCGCGAGAGAGCGGTGTAGCGACAGCCGCATCGCTGCCTGTATCGGGGCACCGTCCAGTGCGGCCTGGGTCAGGAAACCAGAGCGCAGCCCGTGTGGTGTGGCAAACCCTTTGGGAAAGCCCGCCATCTCAATGCGCTTCTGCACGATCTGATAGATGCCATCCGGCGAGAGTTTCCTTTCCAAGGGGTCATCATTCTGTGTGATCGGTCGGAAGAGGGGGCCTGCGTTGATGCCGCCCATCTCGATCCAGAAGGCCAGAGCCCGGGCAGCGCGGCCTTTGAGCACAAGTTTCGGGGTCTTTCCGGTCGTCGTCGTTTTGGTCTCCACCAGATTGATCCAGACGATCCCTTTGCTGTCATAGTCCTTGAGGTCGACATCCTGTCGCATCAGCCCCGCAATCTCTGACCGCCGTCGCCCGCCAGAGGCCCAACCCAGCATCAGTACCGCCCGGTCACGGATCCCGCGCAAGGAGTGGTCACAGGTCGCCAGTACGGCCTCCAGTACCTCACGCGTGATCGGGTTGGCGGATTTGGGGGCCTTGGGTTTCGCGGCGGCACGCCGGGCTTTGGCGCGGGCCTGGCGCAGGAGGGGGGCCTCAAATGGGCTGGCGAGGTTCTTCATTCGGTGAAACGCACGCCAGGATGCAATGCGGCGGTCCAGCGTGGATGGGGCAGGGCAGGCGAGGGTCTTGCGCAGCCCTTGCGCAATCAGCGCTTCAGCCGCAGGCAGGGCGGGGTCTTGTGGGTCTGCTTTGGTGAGGTCGCGGCTATGATCGAGAATGAAGCGCAAAGCCACGTCTTCGCGCTCAGGCCACGCTAAAGGCTTTCCGAATGCTGCGTGAGTCCAGGTGGTGATGTAGATCAGATCACGCTCATAGGCGCGTAGTGTATTGGGCGGCGTGCCACGGACATAAAGATCGGTCAGCGCCTCCTGATCCGTGTCCGACAGGGCAGGAGGCAGGATCGTGGAGAGGGCTGCTGGCGTCGACATGGCCCTTGTTTTGGCGGTTTTCAGCATCAAAATCAAGAAACATGATAACTGAAACTTATCATGTATAATAAAATGCTTTCTGAAATCACTTGGGTCATGTGCAAAATAGTGAAATAATGCACATTATGCGAAATCCGCGCAAAATTTCTTTCATCGAAGATGAAAGCCCGCAATCCGCCGATCTGGACCTTTTCGATCCGGACCCGGTGGATGAGGACGATCTGTGGTTCTTGCCGCCCTCGGGTCATGCCGCTTTGGATGCGGCTGCGCTGCCGGGGCCACAAGTCGACCGGACGCCGCTTGTTGATATCTCAGCCTGGCGCGCGGCAGAGGCAGCGTTTGCCCGTCCGTTAGCTGATCTGGCCTGGCAGGTTGGGGTTTTGTCGGCGCGGTTGCAGGGGGGCCCACAGGGGTGGCGGCACCGTTTGGCGCTGACCGAAGCCGCCGATCTGAGTTGGCTTGCCGGTGACCGGGTCCCGGCTGAGCGGTTGGCGCTTTGGATGACGTTGCGGTTGGCCGGTGACAATGAGGATGCGCAGGCGCTGGCAAGAGCAGGCTGGGCGGCGCGGCGGCTGCAGGGCGGGCTTGCCCCGCAGGAAGACTTGGCGACGTTTCTGGGGCGGCATTCCGAGAGCCGACAATTGGCTGATCAGATCGCAGATTGGGACGGGGTGATGGCACAGGCTACGGCGCTTCATCCACTGACGCGCGCGGCCTTGGGGTTTCACATATGGCCGGTTGTTGCATTATCGACAGGACATGTGCTGGGGGGTGCTGCGCCGCTGCCGTTAATGGAGGCCGCGGTGGTTGCGGCCCGCTACGCGATGCATGGAACCGAAGCGGCGGTCTTCCTGCCGCTGGCGCTCGGCGGGGCAGGGGGGCTGCGCGCAAGCGGCACAGCCCAAGACCGGCTGCAGCGCTGGATCAGTGGGGCCGATCACGCGACACGCGCGGCATTACGCCTGCTGGATGATATCGCGGCGTGGGAGACGCACGCCGTAAAGCTTTGTGCACACCTGTCGGGTAGCACCCCGCCGCAACTGATCCGGCTGGCGCGTGACTGGCCGCTGATCAGCGCACCCATGGCCGAAGCTGAAACCAGTGCCAGCCGCGCCGCGATCCAGCGCAACCTCAACTGGATGACGACGAAGGGCATCATTCGTGAAATCACGGGGCAGGGCAGATACAGGTTCTGGACGGCAGCACTGTAAGCGGTTTACGACGCCTGCGCCTGGTCAATGTTGCAATGCGTTACCAACCATAGACAGCTTGGCATCACCGGTCGCTTGTCTGGTGTGGGCGAGATGGAGGCGCGTAATTTCTATTGGATGCTTGGTCTGGCCTTACACGGAAAATTGGCCCAGTATCACTTTTTTGCAGCGCGGTAACTGCGCATGATTTTCCGGTCGGTGAACCACACAGGCAATGTCGCAAGCCACCAGATGCGCCAGCCAGCACCTTTTGGAAACGTCACCCGTGGGGCGTTACGTTCCAGACCACGTCGGATTTCGCGTGCTGCGTCCTCTGCTTTGATCAGTTGGTCGCCGAGGGCTGATCTGGTGCGTTCGTCCACCATGGGCGTGTCTACAAATCCGGGACAAATGACCGTCACTCCGATCCCCTTGCGGGCAAGGCGTCCACGTAATGCTTCGCCGTAGATGCGTATCCAGGCCTTGCTGGCCGCATATGCAGGTGGACCGCCCAGAACCCTGAACGCAGCTAGTGAGCTGACAAGACCGATCTGCCCGTGCCCTCTTGCGATCATGCCAGCCTGAATGTCGTGCAACGTGTTCAACACGCCGGAGACATTTGTATCGACGGTCAATTGCGCACTTTCAGGGGTTTCCTGACCAAACGCGACGCCGGCATTTGCAACGACCAGATCGAAGGCATGGCGCGCGTCAGCCTCTGACAGCGCCTTTGCTGTCTGATCGGCATCGGTGATATCAATTACGCAGGTTTCAACCATTGCACCCCGTGTGCGACAGGCGTTTGCGGTTGTTTCAAGTCGAATGGCGTCGCGCCCGACAAGAACCAGATGAACGCCGTCCCCCGCCAGTTCCGCACTAAGAGCAGCCCCCAATCCGCTGCTTGCCCCGGTGATCAAGACGCTTTTGAATGTCTGGTGGGTCATGAGAAAGTTGTGAACCGAAAGGCAGCGCTTAGCCCCATGCCGCCTCCGATCCCCATCATTGCCAGCGCAAGGTCATTGTCGCTGGCTGCCTTGTTTCGAAACTGATGGAAAATGCGTGTGACAAGGATTGCCCCGGAAGCCCCAAACGGATGGCCCAACGCCAATGCGCCGCCGTCGCGGTTGACCCGGGCTTCGTCGATCTTAAGCGCGTCCAGCGAGGCCAAAACCTGTGCGGCTAAAGCTTCGTTGAATTCAATGATGCTGGCCGCGTCCAATGTCACGTCGGGATGCTTTTCCAGAAGCTTCTGTGTCGCAGGCACCGGTCCGATGCCCAGATAGTCCGGTGCAACACCCGCCGTCGCCGCCCCGGCAAAGGCCAGCCCGCTTTGGGTGCCGCATTGCCGTGCATGGGCACGGCTGGTCACAACAGCAATAGCTGCGCCATCGTTGAGCGGGCAGGAATTTCCGGCGGTTACTGTGCCGCCTGCCACGAAGACCGGGGGCAGACGTGCGAGCTTTTCCTTGGATGTGTCATCACGGGGGCATTCATCGGCAGTGATGACATTGCCGGCAGGGGTTTCGAGAGCGACGATTTCTGAGCAGAACACATCGTTTTTTTGCGATTGTACCGCGCGTCTGTGGCTTTCCCGGGCGAAGGCATCCTGCCGCTTGCGATCAATCTTGTACCGGGTGGCCACATTTTCGGCCGCAACCCCCATGTCAGGATCACCGATATCATCGGGTGCAAAACGTGCCCGTCCAAAGAATGTGGGAAGGTCGTTTGCATGCCGTGGTCGCGATACGCGCCAGGGCGCACGGCTTGTGCTTTCGACACCGCCTGCCAGAAACAGCGTGCCGGCACCTGCCGCGACCAGATGGCAGGCCGTGACGATCGCATCCAGCCCCGAGCCGCATTGCCGGTCCACTGTGACCCCCGGGACGCTGACGGGTAATCCGGCGGTCAGACCGGACAACCGCGCGATGTTCCCGCCGCCGCCGGTGGCATTGCCCAGTATGATATCGTCGACCGTGTTTGGGTCGGCGTTACAATCTGCCAGGGCACTTTGCAGAACGGGGGCCGCCAGATCCTGCGGCTCAATTGCGCCAAGTGTGCCAAAGGCACGTCCGATCGGACTGCGTCTGGCCGCGATGATGACCGGTTGCCGGTCTTCGGGAAGGTCAGAGTAAAACAAGTCTGTCATCCGTCTGCATGATCCATTCTTCAAGCCGCCCGGTCGAAATCTTGCCGCTGCTGGTCATTGGCCATGCCGTCACGGCGAAGAACTGGCGTGGAATTTTGTATTTTTGCAAGTTTTGCGCACAGTAGCGGACAAGTGTTTCTTTTGCAGGGGCATCACCTTCGCATTTCAGCACCGCGACCAGTGCTTTTCCAAGGTAGGCGTCCGGGATGCCGATCACACATGCCTCGGCGATGGCAGGATGACCTCGCAGGCAGGTGTTGATCTCTTCGGGATAGATGTTGTTTCCGCCCGAAATGACCATTCCGTTCGCGCGGCTGATCAGTTCGAGGTCTCCGCCGGTGGTGAACCGACCGATATCCGCAACAGTCGCCCAGTCGCGCTGGCGCTGAAACGCCTGATTGTCATCGTGCCAAAGATAGCCGTCGATCATCAGGTCGCTGCGCACCCAGATGGTACCGGCCTCGTCTTGCGGATCGTTGCTTTCGAATGCGCGGATGTCGATATCGACACCGGGAAAGGCGCGCCCGACACCCGACCCGCCGCGCGTGTATCTCGTTGGTCCGGGTTGATGGGACACGGTCGTTACAAAGCCCAGCTCTGACGCGCCGTAGTATTCTGTTACCGTCGCATTCGGGAATATCTTTGCGGTCCGCTCCAGCAGCGTATCGTTGAGCTTTGCGCCGGATGTCGTGACCTGCGTCAACGCCTCCAATGGAGTCTTATCCGTGGGGTCATATCGGCAAAGTGCGTCTATGGCAGAGGGCACACAGACCAACCGTGTGATGTTATTGTCCTGCAGGGCTGACCATGTTGCTTCAGCCGTGAACCGATCAAGCGTATGGAATGTCGCCCCGGCGTCCAGTGTTTCGGCAAAGGCGTAAAGCGAAAGACCGTGTGCAAGCGGGCCGGGTGACAATGTGTGCAGGTCGGCGTGGATGCCAAAGTGTCCGCGTCCAGCATCAAGCGACGTGCGCCAACTGCGCCGGGTTCGTGCAAAGGCCTTGGGTTGCGAGGTTGTGCCGGATGTGAAGGCGACCAGAAAGGGGTCGTCGTCCTGTGGCGCAGGTACTGGCGCGTCCGGTGCCTCTGCTATCAGGTTTTCCAGATCATCATCGCTTTCAATGGATATGACGGGGAAACCGCGGCCCTGAAACTGATCAATATCCTGCCCGGCGGTGAACAGGATATCAGGCGGCAGTCTGTCCAGTATGGCAACAAGCTGATGTGTCGGCAGCAACGGGTCCAGCAAGACGACACAGCACCGACCCGCAAGAGCGGCCGCAAGGAACGAGACGACTTGTGGATGGTTGCCCATCAAAACGCCGAAGACGGGAACTTTGCCCAAGTCGCTTTGCGGGCGTGACTGTCGGGGGAGCGCTGCAATGATGGCGTCAAGACGTCTGGCCCGACCGGCCAACACCCCGTATGTCACGGCTTGTCCGCCGATCACTGTTGCCACCGCACCTGGTGTGTCGATGGCATGCAGATGAAGACGGTTGGTCAGTGGCATGTCAGTTCCTTACGTTTTGATGATCTGAGTTGCCACCGCCTTTGGCCAAATCAATACCTGTGATCCCAGCCGCCAGAAGGCAGACCGGGATCATTGCGACAAATCCCGATACGGCAAAGGACACGGTCACCAGGCTTGATGCAAGGGTCGCGAGGCTGATGAACGGGCCCATCGCCAGAAGTGTGAACATCGCAAAGGCCGAGACCTGCGCATCTTGTGGCACATGGCGCGAGACCGCTGCGGCAAAGGCGATGCTGGTCAGTGCAACAGTTGCGACCTGTCCCAGTTGCGCCAGTAGCAGGATCGCCGGGTCCGGCCAGAGCGCCATGATCAACCAACGGACAGCGCTGAGAAGCGCCGCAATCAACAGCAAGGGGGAGGGCGCGAACTTGCGCAGAATGGGTGCGCCGATCAAAAAGCCCAAAACCTCGGCTGCGATGCCTGCCGCCCAGATCAACGAAATGCTGCGCAAGGTCATTTGTGCGTCTGACCATTCAAGCGGGGCAAGGGTGTAAAGATGCGCATTGCTTGCGAAGATCAGTGCAGCCGCGATCAGCGGAGGCCAGATAGCGCAGCAGCCAAGCAGGACACGCCAGGGCGCTTGCCCGCGTTTGTCATTTATCGCCGGTGTCGGCAGGCTGTGCCATTGCAGGGCAACCAGTGCCAGAAAGGCCGCGACCGTAAGGCATGCGACGCTGGCAATCACCCAGTCCAGGCCGCCCAACGTGGCGATTTGCCCGGCAATCAGCGTGCCAGAGGCAAAGCCCACTGATCCCCAGAGACGATGCCGTCCAAAATTGCTGCCACCTGGCCCGCTGATCCGCAGGATAAGACGATCAGCGATTGGAAACAGGGTGGGTGCGATGGCGCTTGCAAGGATGACCAGAGCAACAATCACAGGTGCAGGCAATCCCGGTACAAGCAGGGTGGCATAGCAGGCGGCAAGACCAAGCGACAGCACGGTCCCCACCCGTTCGGGCCGCCCGGAGGTATCGCATAGATGGGCGACAATGGGGCTACTGACCACCTTTGACAGCAGCATCACGGAAAAAAGCAGCGACAGTGAAACCGCTGAAATGCCTTGTTCTGTCAGCCAGAGACCAACATAAGGAATCCAAGCCCCCTGTCCTGCGTAAAGCGTGATCAGGAGGAGTGAGAGGTTCAGTCTCATGGTGCTATCCCGTCGCCCCGAAAGGATACAGTTTTTTGCAACGCCATTACCAAATCACTATTCCGTTTCGTGATATCGACATGCATGGGCATATGCATAACGCAGCACATGTCAGCCACTTTGAGGCGGCAATCAGCCATTTCATTCGCTTTGAGAGTCTGAGCGAACATTTTTCACCGGCGGGACCATTCCTGTTTCACGTCCGAAAAGTCGAAGTCCAATTCTCTGCCCCTTCCTATTATGATGATCAGGTCGAAATCACGTGTGGCGTTGGCCGGTTGGGCCGCTCAAGCCTTGAATTCACGCTGCGGATGACGGGGGCGGATGACACGCTTCGCGCCACGGCTGGTATCGTATGGGTCTGTGTTGATCGCCAGTCATCGGTGCCAACCGCCGTTTCTGATGAGCTGCGTGCGATGCTTGAACCCCATATCATCCCGCAAAATCCGTAGGTCGCAGGAACCGCTGCGCTTGTCGCGCGGTTTTGAGCGTGCCCATTGTCATTTCAGCCAACGCCGCGCCGTGCTGATCGCCAAGCGTGTCGCGCAAAGCCGCCAATGCGATTTTGCCGGTTGAGGTGCGTGGTATTGCATCCAGTGCAAAGTGGACCTGCGGGCAGCGTTCCGGTGGCAAGGCATCGAAGCACAGCGATGACAGACCTTGGGTATCGGTGGAGCAGGGCGCGGTGGCAAGGCACACAGTGTCGCCCCAGACCGGGTTCGGCAAACCAAAGACACAAGCGGTTTCCACCTCTTTGCAATCTCGGATGATCGCTTCGATTTCAGCGGGATAGACCTTGTGTCCGCCACTGATCATCAAATTGTTTTCACGCCCCGACAGGGTCAGGTTCCCGCTGTCATCGAGCCAGCCAAAATCCCCCACCGTTACGCTGCCATCAGGGAGGACCCGAAAGCCGCCTGCGTCGTATTCAAAAAGGTACCCTGACGATATGTAGGGGCTTCTGACGCAGACCAGCCCGATCTCGCCTGGTTTGAGCGCGGCATTGTTTTCGGGATCGCGGATTGAGAGCGCGACACCCTGCATTGCGCGGCCAACCGATGCGGCGGGGACCGGGACGTCTGGTTTTGCAATGGTGATAAATCCCATTTCGGCGGCACCGTAGTATTCGATGATCCGGGCCTTGGGCAGATGCGTCTTTAGCAGGGACGCGGTCGTATCCGCGAGCTTCATTGCCGTTGTCGTGACCTGTCGAACATCAGAAAAACTGCGATTGTTGCGTTGTGCGGCGCGCGCGAGCCAATGCGCCATTGGCGGAATAAGGGCCAGTTGGGTCACCTGCTGGTCCTCTATGATATCAAGGATATCGTCTGCATGATCTTCCGGTCCGTCGGGGCCGAAATGACGCGATCCGATGGCTGTCGCGCCTCGCAGCACGGCGTAGAGCACCGCATAAAGCCCAAGCGTGTGTTTCATCAAACCGGGGCAGAGCAGGATGTCTTCTTGTTGTGTCGATAGCTCGTGATCGCTGGCGTCAAAGCTGGTGGCCCAAGAGTGTTGGTCGCGACAGAATGCCTTGGGCCTGCCGGTGGACCCGGATGTGAAGCCGATCAAGAACGGGGTGTCGTCAGTCGCAGGGGTGAAATCTGATTGCGGGCTTTGGTCCAACCAGTTGTTTAAGGTGCTGTGCGAAAGGACAGGGATATCCTTGGGCAGCACCTTTTGCAGGGGATGCGCCGCCTTGTCTTCGGTGATCAGCAGATCGACACTGACCCCTTCAAAGTTGGCCGAGAGCGCGGAAGCTGGCCAATCTGGGTCGGCGATCACAGCGGTATGGCCGGACCACAGGCAGGCAAGAATGATTTCGATAAACTCTGCGCAATCGTCTGATGCAATGGCAATCCGCAGGCCGGGGCCGCGCGCCGAAAAGCATCGCGCAAGGCGCCGCGCGTTTTGTGTAAGCCTAGCGTAGCTGCGTTTCTGATCCCCGACGATCAGCGCCGTCTTCATAGGCGTCTTGGTTGCGCGCCTTAGAAACTGATCAATGATTGTCGACATCTTCTGGGGTCCCGATGTCAGCCTGCTGCACCATCTTCTGCGCGATGGTCAGGCGCATGATTTCACTTGTGCCTTCATAGATGCGCATCAGTCGTGCATCCGCGAAGAACCGGGCGGGTGCGTTGTCGCGCATGTAACCCGCCCCGCCCCATATCTGTACAACCCGGTCGGCCACGCGGCCCACGGCTTCGGATGCAAAGAGTTTGGCAACGGCTGTTTCGCGAGACGTGTCTTTGGCGGCTTGCGTCGCAAGGGCTGCATGTTCCAGCAGTGCCAAGGCAGCGTCATGATCCATCTGACAGTCTGCAAGTTGGTTTTGGATCATCTGGAACTCGGCCAGTGGTTTGCCGAATTGCTGGCGCTGAGTACTTTGGCTGACTGCTTCGTCGATCAACCGTCTCATCATGCCCACGCAAAGGGCTGCCACCCGCAATCGGCCCCGATCAATCGCAGACATGCAAATCTGCAGACCTTTGCCGGGTGCCCCCAGACGTGCCTCTTGCGGGATAAGACAGGCGTCAAAGACCACGTCTGCAACGGGTGCCCCCAGATGTCCGAGGGTGCGTTCAGCCTTGCCGATGGATAGTCCGGGCGTGTCCTTATCGACCAGAAAAAGTGACAAACCTGCTTCGCAGCGTGCCAGCACCGTAAAAAGATCCGCCCGCGTGGCGTTGGTAATATAGCATTTTTGACCGGTCAGTCTGAAGCCATCTGGCACCGTGTCAGCGCGGGTCGAGATGGCGCGCACATCAGATCCGGCCTGCGGTTCTGTCACGGCAAGAGAAGATATGATCTGACCCGAGGCCATCTGCGGCAGATACCTGGTTTTCTGTGCCTGACTGCCCTGCCGCGACAGGGCATCCGAGCCGATACCTGCATTGGTTCCGAATACCGAGTGGAACGCCGGTGACGTCCGCCCCATCTCCGTAACCAATACGATTTCGTCGAAAAGCGATAACGCCAACCCGCCCCAGGCCCGGTCGATTGTCAGCCCGAACAGGCCCATGTCGGCCATGTCTTTGCGGATATTGTCGGGCACGACACCTGTGCGATCCAGTGTCGCTTCGAGCGGAATGAGTTTGTCATTCACAAAACGGGCCAACCCGGCGCGCAAGTCGCTGAGTTGATCCGTTGCGTGAAGAAAATCCATCAGCTGCGCGTTCCGAGATCCGGATAAGCCTTGCGCACGCCACGGGTGATGAGTGCGGCAAGCACCACCTTGACCAGATCGCCGGGAATAAATCCAGCGGACCCTGTGATGGCCTGAGTCAGTGTCAGCTCAGCCGCGAATGCCAGCCATGGGACGCCGATCAGATACACGACCCCGACGCCGCCGATTGCAATGTAGACCATTGACAGGACCAAAGGTGTTTCGCCCTTGTGACGTTCGATCAGCCAACCGATCAGGAAGGCTGCGATTGGCCATGACAGGATGAAGCCCCCGGATGGCCCGAGGAACATGCCAAATCCGCCGCGTCCGCCAGCCAAAAGCGGCATGCCGATTGCAACAAGGACAACAAATAGAAGCAGCGCAAGCCCGCCCCGTTTGGAGCCCGCCAATGCGCCAGCCAGCATTACACCCATAGATTGCGCAGTGATGGGAACACCGACGGCAGGTAAGGTGAGAGGTGGAAAGAGCCCCAGTGCAGCAGTCAGGGCCGCAAATAGTGCGATATAGACAATGTCCTTGGTATTCATGGATCAGTCTTTCCTTCTGAAATTGAAAGGTTTTAGTGGCTGTAGCCACGGGTTTCGATGGCTTCTGCTATTTCGTCCGACATCCTAAGCGTGCGGATCACGACAGGGATGGCGACGGCGATGATGCTGCGGTTCAGACCACGGACTTTCTGGGCCTCCCTGACCTCGGCGGTGATTGTGGCAAGCACGGGTATGAACCGGAGCGCCAGCGACAGCGCCAAGCTTACCTTGGCCGGGTTGATGCCGACATATTTCAGTATCCAGAACCCGCGCTCCATCCCGTCGACCATGTCGGAGACGCGCGTCGTCAGCGTCAGAAGCCCCGCAAGCAAGAGAAGCCCTGCAAACCGTGCGGTCACGAAAAAGCCTGTTTCCCACCCGTTGATGAAGCCTTGCGCCAGCAAAATGGCGATCAGGATCCAAAGAGCCGGTCGGATTTGGTTCCAGGCACTGGCCATCGGTAGTCTGGCCATGGGGTAAAGGGCCAGAACCGCGGCAAGAAATCCAAGGATCACCGCCAGATCGTCAACCAGAAAGATCAACGTGCCCAGAACCGCAAGCAACAGCACTTTGACACCGGCGGGGAGCCGGTGAAGAAAAGATGTGCCGGGGCGATAAAGATCAAACATCGGTCATGGCTTCTACATAAGATTTAATCGCGACTGCTGGCGTATCGTCGGCGATGATCTGATTGTCACCAAAGGCGATCACCCGGTCGAAATCGGCCAGCAGATCAAGATCATGCGTCACCACGATTGCTGTTTGATCGAGGTCCGCGATTGCCTTGGCGACGCGCAGTTTATTGCGCAGATCAAGCAGGGTAGTCGGTTCGTCAAAGAGGATGTATTTCGGCTCCATCACCAGAACGCCGGATATCGCAAGCAATTGCTTTTGACCGCCGCTTAGAAAATGCGATGGATGTGTGCGATGGTCGAGCAAATCATAGCGACCCAGAACTTCGGTGGTTTTCTGTTCGATTATTGCTTTGTCCATTCCCAAATTTTTCATGCCGAATGCGATGTCTTCTTCGACAATTGGAAACACGATCTGATTGTCAGGGTTCTGAAAAACAAAACCGACTTTTTGTCGTATTTTCTTTCCGTCCTTGCGGGTATTGAGCCCGTCAATTGTAACGGTGCCTTCGCTGGGCAGCAGCAGGCCGTTTAGCAGGCGTGCAAATGTACTTTTCCCGCTGCCATTACTTCCGATAATTCCGATCCGGCGTTCTGACAGCGTAAGGTTGATGTTATCAAGCACAACGCGGTCCTGATACGCGACCTGGACGGATTTCAATTCAATCAAAAATTAGCCCAATCTCGGTTGTGCGACGAAAAAGAAATCTATCAGTGATTGCTAAGAAGGATTCCGGAAACTGTCAATTAACGATCTGTGACAGGGAGGGCGATATCCTGCGTACGCCGACGCGGGATACTCCGGCACTCGCGCCCTGAGACAATGAGGATGTTCCCTGATCCCGTGTAAGCGTGTTGGGATTGCCGCCCAGATCAACACGTCGACCCGCCGTGTCGATGATCGGTCTGTACCAGGCGCCCGTGGGCAAAACCACATGGCCAGAGGCGACCTGCCCATCAGCGACGAGGGCCACGAGAATGATCCCGCGCTTGTTCCAGATCTCGGCCAATGCGCCGCTTTGTAGGCCCATTTCCGTAATGTCAGCGGGGTTCATCCGCGCACATTCATATCCGTTGACCTTTGCGTTCTGCGCCGGTGTCGCCATTTCCAACTGACTGTGCAGTCGTGTTTCGGGTTGTGGTGTCAACAACCGTAGCGGAAAGGCGCTATCCTCGCCGTGGTCTGCCGTGACAGGTGCGCAAAGGGGATGGCCGAGTTGCGCGTCGTGATCAAAGATTGCGGCAGGCGCGAGGTCAATCCTGCCGGTTGCCGTGTCCAGCCGTGTATCTGTGGGGGATTGCACAAAGGACATCAGGGGCGTTGCATCGGTCCGGTCTTTGGCAGCAGGACGGCGTGCGTGACCCGCTGCCGTGAAGTCCTGCCATTCGGGCAGTTCTGAAAAGGCATTGCGGTAGGATGCATAAATTCTTTCGAGCCAACCCCATTCATCCAAACCTTCGGTGAACTGGTCTTTGGCGCCGAACCGGTCAGCCATTTGTGCAAAGCATTCAAAATCGTTGATGCACCCATCAGGTGGTGCCTGCACTTGCTTGCTGAGAACAAGCCAGTCGTCACGCCGTGCGGCGACAATTTCGTTGCGTTCAAATGGTAAGGTCGCCGGGAAGACCAGATCGGCGTGATCAACTGTTGCCGTTCGCATGCATTCATTGACGATCACCGTTTCAGGGGACCGCCACGCTGTGGCAAGGCGATTAAGATCCTGATGGTGATGAAACGGGTTGCCGCCCGCCCACCAGACCAGCCGGGCGTTTGGGAAGCGCATGTCCTGTCCGTCATAGGAAAATGACCCGCCCGGGTTTTCGAGCATGTCGGTGATGCGCGCGACGGGGATGAAGCTGTCAATGGGATTTACGGTGTGATCCCAGACCGGCATCTTGAGCTTACGGCGCGGCATTCCGATACCAGCGGTCGCCGCAAGACCGCAGGCCACGCCAAGGCCAGGTTTGCCGATATGTCCGCACATTGCCGCAAGGACGATTGCCGCCCAATAGGGCTGTTCACCGGCATATGCCCGTTGCAGCGACCAAGAGATGTTGATCAGGTTCGGTTGCGACCCTAACCGGCTTGCAATGTCACGCAGCACGTCAGCCGGAATGCCGGATATATCTGCGGCCCATTCGGGTGTTTTGGGTACTCCGTCACTGTCGCCCGACAACAGCTTTCGGATGTCAGGCCATCCCGAACACCGGCTGTTTAAGAACTCCTCGGCATGTTGGTTTTGTTCCATCAGAACATAGGCCAACGCCAGTAGCACAAAAGTGTCAGTTCCTGCGTTTATCGCCTGATGCTGGCCGAAAGGGGCGTCGCGGGCATCAGGTGACAGCGTGAGCATCTCACCCCCTGCATCCGCAAATCGTTGCAGCCAGTGTTGCGTCATATGCAGCCCGACGCCGCCCGCACCCACTTGCGCGTTTGCCATCCGCATCCCCCCGAAAGATATCAAAAAGGGTTTTGCAGCGACGATCTGGTCCCAGTGCGGCGCAAGCTCTGCGGGGTCGGTAAACCCGGAGCCGACCAGTCGTGGCAAAAGGACTTCGGCGGTGCCAAAGCTGTAGGTATGCCGGGATGAGGTAAAGCCGCCCGTCAGTTTAAGGAACCGTTTGAGAAGTGTTTGGGGATTGTGTAACCGACCCGCACTTGCCCATCCGTATGAGCCCGCGAAAATCGCGTCGCTGCCATGTGTGGCACGCACGGATCGAACCGTCTCTGCCGCTAGATCCAGCGCCTGATCATAGGTCAGTTCAACAAAGCTGTCATTCCCGCGGGCCGCACCTTTGTCACCGGCCAACCAGCCTTTTCGTGCCATTGGACGTGACAGACGGGCAGGGTCTTGTGCAAGCTCCAGATAGTGTTGCCCTAAGGCAGATGGGTTGGGGTCATGACGAAAGGGGACAAGTTCGGGCCCGGTTGCGTGCGACCTGACCTCGTAACACCCAAAGTGGCTCGCGAAGAGGTGCAATGTGCAAGTTCCCTGTATTCTGCCAATGGATCATTATACAAGCGCGCACGGTGGTCAATCGGATGTCTGGCCGCGTATTTGGTGCCTGGGTCAGCACCTGTGAAGGACAAGGATGCAATTTCAAGACAATCTGGCGCTTCGCTACAATCGCTTTGGTAATCCGCGCGAGGTACTATCGCTTGAACATGCGGCAAAGGCGCCCGCGGCGTCCGGCGGCTTGCGTGTCAGGATGACATATGCGCCGATTAATCCCTCCGATCTTATCCCGGTGACCGGAGCATATCGTCATCTGATCGTCCCGCCCATGACGGCAGGATACGAAGGTGTCGGCGTGGTGGTCAGTGCGCCTGCTGATATGGTGTCGATGGTGGGGCAACGTGTTTTGCCGCTGCGAGCAGAGGGTACCTGGCAGCGGTATGTTGACTGTGATCCGCACATCGCTGTTCCCGTTCCTCAGGATGTACCAGATGCTATTGCCGCGCGGGCCTATATCAACCCTGTGTCGGCACTGCATTTGCTCCGGCTTTGGCCGGTGACCGGGAAGACCATCATTATTACAGGTGCCGGGTCCGGTATTGCGTCACTTTTGGCGCAATGGGCGCAGGCTCATGGTGCCGCGAATATTTATGGGATCTATCGATCTCCTCAACGTCGTGACTGGGTTGCCGGACTTGGAATGCGGCCTGTTGCAGAGGATGACGCGGCGATGGTCGCGACGGCGGCGAAAGAAGCGGATATCACTTTTGACGCGGTGGGTGGGCCGCTTGGTGCGGCGGTGCTGAATACCATGCGTGCGGGGGCGGAGTTTGTGGGATATGGCCTGCTGTCTGGCCAGCAGGTGTTGCCGTCGAAACAAACCGCGGCACATCATCGGCGGTTTCACTTGCGGGATGTCTTGGGTGGATTGGACACGGCCGGCTGGCAGCAGTGTTTTCGCACGATCTGGCCACGTCTGGCCACCGTTCGATTGCCCGATACGCAGGTGTTTCCACTTGATCATTGGGCCGAGGCGCTTGACGCATTTGACAGGCCGGGGCGCGCCGAAAAACCTTTACTTCAGCTTTAGAAGAGTGGCGTTTTCTGTGATCTTCGGTTTCCAGATCAAGGTGATCCAGAACCCCACGATGCGGCATGTTGGTGGCCCGGACACGGCTGAATGCGCATCGTCTAACGCGCCTTTCGATGCCCGATGAGAAGCAGGTTCGACAAGATCAGCAATGCGGCGTTCACCTCGAAAAGCAGGCCTTGCCCCAAGAGCAGCACGCCAAAGTAAGGACCGATCATCAGACCAAGGCTTTGGACCAGAACGATTGCGGCGCTTGCCTCTTTTCCGTGCCGTTCGGTGGCCAGCCGCGTATAGGCCGGAATGGCAGGTCCGATACCTAATCCAACGATAAACAAAGCGACGCAGAACCCGTAGAAATCGCTGACCTGTGCAAGCACGATAAACCCGATTGCTGCGATGAAAGTCGCCACCGGCAGTATCTTTTCAGGCGACAGATTTGGCCGAACCATCAAGGCGATGTTTGACAAGACCAACCCGATCCCGCCCCAGAGCAGACCATAGCCTGCCAGACGTGCGCTTGGTTCTGGTGGCAGCGACAGTGCGTCACTTAGCGCCAAAGGCATGGCAAGCTGCATGGACGCAAGGCAGGTCATGACGATAAAGGCAAACGCGGCCGGCAACAGCAGCAGCGTCCATGGAGCATCTTTTGCAGGTTCTGGTGCGGTGTGATCGGCAGCCGTTTTCATGGCCAGCCAAGGCAGGCATAGGACAAGGGCGAATAGCGAAAACGCGAAGACGCTGTAGATTGGCAGCAGCAAGTATGTGTTGGCCAGTATCCCGCCGAGGACCGGCCCAAAGACGATGCCGAGCGCGTTTGCAGCGGTAATCCCGGCATAGCCACGGCCAGAGGATTGTTCGGCAAGGGCGTGCAGGATGACGATCTGCGTCAATGCAAATGCAAAGGTGACCGTGCCGCGCGACAGTGTTAGCCCCAGAAAGCCCGACCCGTTCCCAATTTGGCCGTTTGTCGTGAGCAGGGTAAACAGTGCAAAGCCCAGATGCCCCAGTACGCCTGCAACAAGCGTTATGGCCAATCCGGTCTGCCACCGGAAGCGGCGCAGGATGCGTGTGCCAAGCAAGCTTGCGCAGACCAGTGAAGCACCACCAAGTGAGGCCACTAACCCGATTTGTGTTTGGGAAAACCCGATCGATTCAAGTGCTAGCGGGAAAGACGGGTTGAGGAATGCAAACCCGACATAGCTCATAAACGAAACTGCCGAGATGTGCAGGGTGAACCGATAATCCGTGATCTGACGAGACGGCACCGCTGCGATCAAAATTGCATTTGATAAATGCGAAAGTGATTTTCCGCGATCATCTGGTCACGAAACACACTTTTGATTTGCGCCAGCCAAGATGCGTTGCTTTCCAGAATCCAGCCGATTTCAGCCTCACCAAAGCCGTTTGACTGACAGGCTGCATATGCGTTGTCGATCAGCATTATGTCGACCCCACGCTTTTGAAATTCGCGTGCAACCCCGAACAACATCCCCCGCACAGATTTGACCGGATTCTCTGGGTCCAAGGGCGTTGGATTGGGGATGCCGATGCTCACCCCTTGTTCGACGCCGTCAATCATGACGAAAAAGGCAAGCTCTTCTTTAAACAGCGGCTGCATCGCCTCAAAAGCTTGCAACAGCACCGTTTCGGTCAGCGGGATGAACCCCCAATGATCAGACCAGGCGTCATTGTAGATCCGCACGACATGCGCGATCTCGCTTTCGATTGCGGTGGTGTCAAAGTTACGGATCGTGATGCCGGGGTGCCTTTTGCGCACGTAGTTTGCAAGCTTCGCAATCCGCGCATTTGGATTGATTTCAACGCGAAAAGAATAGAGGTCTTGCGCGGGCAGGAAACCACATCCTTCCAGCAGGTCCGAAAAATATGCGGGGTTATCTGGTAGCCCAAGTGCCGTCGTGTGCGTGTGCGTGCCCATCCGCACGCCGCGCAATGCGCTAAGATCAACGGACATGGGTCCGAGCATTTCCTTGGCCCCACGATTTTGGCTCCATTTCCTGAGGTCATCGCGAATGATGTTTACTGCGTTTTGATCATTTACCGACAGAAAGTCGCGAAACAGAGTTATGTCGTCACCAAAGGACGCTGAAACCGCCCCGCCGGATTCACCAAATGCGACGCTAATGAGTGTTCCGTCGTCGGCATAAACGGCGGCCAGTCGTGTTTCCTGATTGTTCGGGTCGAAATGCAATTGCCTGCGGCTAAGTGGGTGCAACCCAAGCCTGTCTTGCAAATCATCGAAGTCCGTATCGTCCCGGAATTCGGATTCCAAAGAATAGGGACCGATTTTCACAGACATCTATAGATTGAGCTTTAAATTGTTGTAATTGCCCGACATTGAAACAGATAAACAATATCATTGCAAATGCCCCACTCTACATCGACCGGCGTTTTCATTACGTCGGCCATTGTTTTCACCAATGATGCAATTTTGCGGGCTTCTTCATTTTTCAACACCGGTATCTGGCAAAGGTCGTCCGGTGTTTCGAAACTGTGGGTCTGTGTTCCAATGACCATGTCATAGACGTTTTTCCGACCAAGGGTATGTGTCACCTTATGTCCGTCCACGACGTAGCGATCGGGATCGGTGCGCCCGTCAACGACGGCCGAGCAATTGCCCCAACTGGCCTCGATACAGATGCCGGGCGTCATGCCCATCGGATCTTTGGAAAAGGCCACCCCGGAGATTTCGCAAGGGATCAGGGGTTGGACCACCACGCCCATGCTGCCCGGATGTTTGGATGACTGGATATCGGCTGATTTCCAGCAGTCGTTGATGGCACGCTTAAGAAGATCGACAGAAGTCACCCCGAAAACGGTTTTGTAAAGACCAGCCCCAGACGCGGTTGCACCGTCTTCGTGTGTTGACGATGAGCGGACGACAAGGCCTGGGTCGGGCAGGCTTGCGGCGATGCTGTCTGGCAGGGTGCCCAACGCCAGGTCAAGCGCATCATTGTCGGACAGGTGCGGCACATTCTGGCAGGCGATACAGGCTGTTTCGGGCAGCGTCAGCGCGGCCCCCATGATTTTGGCAAGCCCGGTCGCTTTACCGCCCCAGATCGCCCGATCTGTCATCGACGCATCGAGAGGTTTCAGCGTGATCTGGTGACGTCTGGATTCTCTGTGCGTTTGTGTCATAAGTGAGCGAAGCCCGGTTGGGTGCCAATCCTATGCGCCGGAATAACGGTAAAATAATCCGGTGCATAACGATTGCAGGTCGTTGTGAAGAAATGAAGCCCGGTTTTTGGGGGATACGTGAATACTACTAAGCGCAAACCCGCATGGCTTGTTCTGATCAAACGCCTGATCCTTATTGTATATGGCCCCATTGCCTTCATGTTTATCGCGTTGGCCCCGATCTTTTGTGGTCGTAAGCCCGGCTTTCGGAACTGGTATTGGCGGACAGCCAGAAAACAGATCCAGCTTCTGCTTTGGTTCCTTGATATTCGGATCGATATTGATGCAGAGAGCCTTGCAAAGCTGTCGCAAAACGATGGCGGTCTGATCATTGCGAACCACAAAAGCAACTTGGACGTTTTGGCGTTGGTGTCCGTCATTCCAGATGATCGCTGGGTCACATTCGGTGCGAAGATCGAGCTTACCAAGATACCCTTTTTCAAGGGGGGTTTCAAAGGTGCGGGCATACTTGTCGTTGACCGGAAGGATGGAAAGACCGCTTTGCAAAGCCTGTTAGATGGATATTCACGGGCTGATCCGCGTGTTTCGCTTGTCTTGTTTCCTGAAGGCACCCGCGTTGACGGCCCCGCGCTTGGGAAGTTCAAGGCCGGATCAGTGCGGATTGCGCAGCAGCTTGAGAAATCAATCCAGCCCATTTGCATCTTTGGCGCTTATGACCTGATGCCACGTCGCCGCGTCTTTCCCGGCACGGGCACCATTCAGGTTCGGGTTTTGGAAAGTTTTCAGGTTCGTGCCGATGTAGCTGTCACGGACGAGATGCAGCGCCTGCAAACCTATGTGACCGACCGTTATGAGACGCTGCAAGCTGTGACCCAATAGATCGGGGACATATGATTGCGCATTCATGATTTCGCTTCGCGATACTGCTGTGCTGTTTGTTCAAGGCGCGCGTGCGCATCACCGATCAAGACTGCTGTTGCGGTCTGTTCCTGTCCGGCGATCCATTCATAGCGCGTGATGTCGTCAACGCGATCTTCGATCAATCGCAGCTGATCCGAATTCGCTAAGCCAACCCGCCGGACCGCTTTGAGTACAAAGCGCAGAAAGGCGGCGGGTATCGGGAGCGAAAGTGTTTTTTGCCTCCTTGTGAACGCTGCGACGTCATTCCAGCTGACCGGGGGTGCATTCGCGACTTCAATCGTCATGGCGTTTTGATCGTCGCTACCCAGGTCGAGGATCTTGCTGGCCAGATCGTCAACATGGATCATGCTGAAGCGTGCGGCCTGACCTTTGGGTAGAACAGGGACCAACCGTCCTGATGTGGCGTTGAAAATTGTGCGGCTCTTTTTGTCGGGAAATCCGAAGACCGCCGGGGCCCGAATGATGGTCCACGGTGTGTCGCCCGCATTTTCAATCAGAATTCGTTCCTCCTGTGCTTTCTTCAACGTGTAGATATCGGGTGCATAGGCAGTTGCCATGCCCGGGCGCACCTGCGGCGGTCGCGCCTTGATGGAACTGAGATACAGGAACTTCTTTGCCTGCACGTTCCGTGCGGCCGTCAGCAGATTTGAAATCCCTTCGCGTTCGCCTTCGCGCTTTGTCAGCAGATCGCTAAGCCCGGGTCCGCCCATGTGCACCACGATTGGGCGTTCCGGCAACACTGTCCCCAGATCATCCGCGTCCAGATCGACGGGCACAATGTCGATGCCCAGTTGTTTGAGTGGCGCGGTGTTGCTGGTTGCGCGGACTAGGGCAAGGCAGTGAAATCCTCTTGCCTTCGCCAGTTGTGCAACCCGCGTGCCGATGAAACCTGTGGCACCTGTCAGGACAAGCGTTGGTTCCATGTCTTACGCATCCGCGCTTGCATATGTTTTTGGCAAGAGCCCTGTTTCCGCCATTTGGGCAAGGGTCGCCAGGACATGTTGGCAATCATCGGGCTCTAGCAGACTTGTCACGTTCAGACGCAAACGTTCGCGTCCTTGTTGGACGCTTGGGCTGACCATGGGGCAGACGCAAATCTGATGATCCATCAGGTAGCGTGCCGCCTGAAGCGTTTTTGCGGCATCATTCACAAACACCGAAAGGACCGGCGAGGGGGTACGCGGCACGATAAGGTCGAGCGCCCGACACCCATTCCATAGCATGCTGATATTTTCATGAAGCTTTTCGCGCCGCTGCGCGCCCAGCTCTGCGCTGAGTTGCAGTGCCCTGAGCGATGCACCGGCGACACCGGGGCTAAACGAGCGAGACGACGTGTAAGGACCCGAGAAGTGTCGGATTTTTTCGATCATCTCGCGACGTCCAACGACAAAGCCGCCTGTACTGCCCATGGCCTTGCTCATCGTGCCGATGATCAGATCAATCTTATCCAGAACCCCATCATGTTCAGCCAGCCCGCGCCCGGTGGGTCCCAAAACCCCAAAGTCATGCGCTGAATCGACAATTAAGACCGCATCATACTGTGCGGCCAGTGCCTGAAGTCGTTTGAGATCAGCAAGGTCGCCATCTGCGCTAAACAGCCCGTCGGTGGCGATGAATGCGCGGCCGGCCGTATTTTTTCGCTGAAGCTGGCGTTCGAGTACGTCGTAGTTGAGATGTGGGAAGGTTCTGATTTTTGCGCCCGTCAGCTGTGCCGCCTGGAACAGGGAAACGTGGTTCATTGCATCAAGAAGCACCAGGTCATCGCGGCCGATCAGCGTCGAGAATGTGCCAAGATTGGCCAGATATGATGTGGTAAAAACAAGTGCATCTTCAAAACCAAAAAGGGCTGCGAGATTATCCTGCAGCTCTTTGTGCAAGGCGGTCATGCCCGAAAATGCGACGGATCCGCAGATATTGGTGCCATATGTCGTGATCGCGTCGATGGCCGCCTGTTTCATCGCCGCTTCGTTGGAAAACCCAAGGTAGTCGCAAGAGGCGAGCATGATGCAGTCTTCGACGCCATTCACCGACACACGCCTGTCAGAGGGCCCGCGCACGGTCGGGAAAAAAGGATAAATCCCTTGTTCGCGCCACGCATTCACGTCCTGTAAATCGGTCAACTGCGGTCTCCTTTTGGATGATCGGATGATTTGGCGATGACACCGGTGCGGCCATCCAGCTGCACAATGTCACCGTCGGTCAGATGCTTTGTTGTGCCCACAACATTGAAAATGGCCGGGATATTGTTTTCCCGCAGCAAGATGGCCGCATGCGACATTGTTCCACCGGTTTCGGCGATGACGCCTGCGGCAAAGGCAAAGACTTCGCTCCAACCTGAGTCCAGCGCGTGCACGACAACAATGTCCCCGTCCTGAATGCGGCTTGCGTCAGCATGCGATAAGATCACGCGCACTGATCCGGAAACCGACCCGGTTGATACCGGCGTGCCGCGCAGCGTGTTGGTTTGCCCAGGTGCAGCGGGCTGAAGGTTCCCGTCAGCTTTTTGGACGAAGGTGTCTTGTGGTGGTGTTGGTGGCGGTTTCCTTTTTCTTGCCGCGATGATCACACGCATATCGGGCAGGTCACCTGATCGCATCGCGCGCAGCTCTTCCCACCGCAGCAGGAACACATCCTCGGCTCTGTGAAGACCTGCGTGTTTGTGGGCGCGACCAAAAGCCAGTAATGCCTGGCGCAGCTGGTCTGCGTCTTTGGCAAGCACAGCTTTTGAACGCTCGCGTGCCGTTTGGGCAAAGATCGACAGACCAGACAAAAGCCGCACGGCTATGCGGCCGAAAATCGAAAACGGTGTCAGGTTCTCTGTGTCTTCGCCTGCTTGTCTGGATGTTGTGCGTGAGGCGTTTTTTTGTGCTGCTGTTTGTCTGAGCCCTTCGAGGAACACGTCAGGGTTCTCAGAAGGCCGCGGCAGCGCGACTTCCATTTCATAGACGCGCCGATGGCCGAAATCTTGCAAAAAGCGGTCAACGGATCCTTTCAAAACGTCTGGATCGGTGTCGGTCCGGGCGCGCGAAATCAACGCCTCCCACGCCTTTTGGCGCTGAATATTGGGTGCCTGTGTCGGCGTGCGCAACAAGGCATGAGGTGCTATGCCCTTGCCCGTGCAGAGTTTATCCAGAAGATCGCCTGCCGTTCCATGAAGCGCGCTTGCGATGACACCCACAAGCAGGTGATCACGTATGTGTTCCTGGAGAGATGTGACCGCCTTGTCGATGTCTGGATTGGACCGAGCGCCACGCCATGCCTTTCGTTGCCGGCGCAGCGCTAGAACACCAACCCAAAGCGCCCGCAGGACGACCAGTGGTGGTGGCTTTATGACAAGACCGGCATAGGGTTTGGTGTCAGCCGCAACAGAGTGACCACCCATCATTTCGGTCAACTTTTCAGGGGGTTGCTTCCAGATTGTGCTGGTAATGCACTCTAACGCTGAGATGTTCATAAACAGCTTGTAGGAAAAAGCATCTACCAGTGGAAAAAGCTCTTGCGGCAAATCGATCCCGCAGGCGCGGTATTGCTGTTGAAGGGCGTTGTTGAACACATTGGGGACCAGTGAGTTCGTGAACTCTGACACCCGATCGGGAAGGATCTCTTTGAAGTTTGAGCTGGACCAGGTGATCATAGGATGCCCGGAAACAGCTTTTTCGTCCTTGCTTTGTATGCGGGGTAATCTGACGGAAACGCCGTCTCAAGCACCTTTTCCTCGGTGGCAATCCGTTTCAAGACAAAGAACAGGGCGACCGGCAGTAGGATTGGTCCGATGTAACTGCCCAGCATCAAAGACATGCCGGCCAGAACAGCAAGTGTGCCCGCATAGGCCGGATGCCGTACATGGGCATAAATCCCCGACGACACGAGACGATGCCCGTCGCGGATACGGATTTCATGCGAGAATTCCTGCCCTAATTCGCTTGATGCCAGCCTGCGTAGACCGCCACCCGCGGCAGTCAGCGCAATACCAAGCAGGAATAGCCCGAAGCGCCCGGTTTCGATCTTTGCTATTTCCAGCCAAAGCGCGTCAATGGCCGGACAGTAGAAGACCGCGCCGATTGTCAAAGCCCCGCTGACAAAACCCCGATCTATTGATCCGCTCTTGGAGGATGATGCCCGCATGGTTGGTATCTCGAAAAGCACCAGAGCGCAGAACACAGCGCAGGAGATCGCCAACAGGACACGTTCTGCAGTGGGGCCGTTGCTGAATGCGCCAAGCACGATCAGCAGCACAATCGGGCTTATGGCAAGGACAACAAGAAAGGCCGCAAGAGGCGACGGGCCCTGCCGATTTGCGGTCGCGCTCAATGGAGACCCGCGTGGTGTTTGAAATAATCACTGATGGATTGAATTTTTCCATCCACGATCTCGATCATTGTGACACCTTGGTTGGCGTATTCTGTACCGTCATTCTTCACGCCGGCATTCCGCCACTCAATAGCAAGGACACCGCCTGTCTGCGTGATACGGTCTATTTCAAAACTGAGTTGCTGGAATTTCGCGCGCAGTTGCCTGAGAAACATGATGACCATCGATTTCTTTCTGATCTGAGAGATACCGGGGTAGTCCAGAGACGCCGAAACATCCAAAAGTTCGCCAAGCTCTTTGAATGATTTTTGATTGATCAGATCAATAAAGGCGCGGCAAGTCGCCTCTTCCGAGGTCATTCAATGCCTCTGTGTTGCGAGGCATTGATCGACCAGATCAATCAAGTCACTCACCGAATTTACACGTTCTGCGCTGTCATCGGGCATTTCGATGGCGAATGCATCCTCAAGCTCGGTCATCAATTCCATCATGCTCAGTGAATCGAGCCCACTTTCGTCAATGGTAAGGTCCGGTTGAGCCTTTATGTCCGTATTTGCAGAAAAGTCGTCGATACATGTCTGGACAATTTGCAAAACGATAGCAGCGTGGTCATGCCCCGTTGCGTCGGTGTTAAGCGCCTTTTCCAATCGAAACCCCCTAATAGCCGCGCAATTCAAGCACGCCAGAGTTGCGCAAAAATTTTTAGAATCCACAATCATCTTAAAAGTGCGCCGCAGCCACATGGTTGTCAAGCGATGGCCGGGTGCATCATCGGCGACAATTGGCCGCTACTTTATCACATTTCAGTAACATGAATAATCTTAATCTATTGAAATATATATATAAAATGTGATTGGTTGTGGAGGATGGTGCAGCGCATCAAGCAAAATACTGCAAGCAATCAACATCAGTCTCAAAATACAGCGGTATCGGCCTCCAAAGATCGAATTTCGATCAAAAGTTGAAAAGTGATTCATAGCTCTTGACCTTGAAAACCCGAATGCGGGCCGTCTCGCAGTTTCTTCTTTTCCGCAAATCTGGCTCATACACGCCAGAAATGCATCACCTTTTTCGTGGCGGCGAGAGCAGCATTGTTGAGAAAATGTGCAGAAGCATCACGGGGTCGAGTGGGGCTGAGTGAAAAAACCCCCTCTAAGCGTTTTGGGCTTGCA
>ERZ1740070.308-NODE-308-length-34629-cov-16.117661_pt1 | contig 34629 bp, 31 predicted proteins | sample MGYA00581734_ERZ1740070 | MGnify/ENA primary metagenome ERZ1740070 (study PRJEB43018, sample SAMN04849744) | marine metagenome | isolation source: floating plastic debris | place: Pacific Ocean | collected 2008-09-01 | study: EMG produced TPA metagenomics... | reverse complement strand
AACCTATAAATGACTATTTTAACCTGTAACTCAATACAGGTGTCGAAAACAGGAGTTTGGAAGGGTGTTAGCCAAAAAGAAAAGGGCCTTTAAAAAGGCCTTGAAATTGGATTTTCTTTGATTTAGACACTCTGGATAAGAGGTTATTCAATAACTCTGAAATTAAAACACCCTACTTTATAATATAGCATGTTTTCCGTTCAATTTAAGCCCTGTTAGCAGGTTAAGTAGGATTAAAAAGCCGGTATCAATTTTCCTTTTGCTGAGATGGATATATCAAGCGATGGAATGGCACACAACCTCTTAATCCTATAATATCTAATTTATGTAGCTGTTTTGAAATAAAACTCAGCGTCTTGCCAAAAGCTGACCGGCCTCCATTAACCTGATAAACTCAACTCGGTAGCCATGTTCATCTTCTCCTTTCGCTGTCTTGGCAAGTTTAATGATACCGTCATAAGAAAAATCTCCTTTATAGTCAGAATCTTTAAGTAACATGCCAAAAGCCGCCACGGCAGCTGACCATCTAAAGTTATCTGAGGTCTCATTAAGTTTTGAATTCTCATCCAATAATTCATTTACCAAAAGCTTACTTTCCGAACCGCTAGGTTCCTTGTATCTTAACTTGATAGTCATGAGCTCATCCGAGCTCGATAGGGTCGTTAGGGCTTGAGTTTTTTGGTATTTCAGGTCATCAACCAAAAACGGACTTTTTGCACCTACCGGAATGATCTCATATAAGGCCGTCACACTATGTCCCGCGCCAATCTCGCCAGCATCTTTTTTATCATTGTTAAAGTCTTCGGCCTTTAATAATCTATTCTCATAACCTACAAGGCGATAGGCTTTTACTTTTGCAGGGTTAAATTCCACCTGGATTTTAACGTCCTTAGCAATCGTAAATAACGTGCCACCGAACTCGTTTACTAATACCTTTTGCGCCTCCAATATATTATCGATGTAGGCATAGTTACCATTTCCTTTGTCGGCCAAAATCTCCATTTTTGAATCTTTATAGTTCCCCATTCCAAAACCCAATACGGTCAAGAACACTCCATCCTTTCTTTTCTCCTCTATCAGTTCTTCCATGGCGGCATTGCTGGAGGCGCCCACATTAAAGTCTCCGTCCGTCGCCAAAATCACTCGATTGTTTCCACCCTGTTTAAAGTTTCTTTTTGCAATTCCATAGGCGAGCTGTATTCCTGCTCCTCCAGCTGTAGAACCGCCGGCTTCGAGATTTTCAAGAGCAGATAAAATCTTATCTTTTTCTTTCCCACTAGTTGAGGGCAGTACCTCACCGGCCGCGCCTGCATATACCACAATAGCCACTTCATCCTCTGGTCTAAGCTTTTTTACCAAAAGTTTAAAAGCTGATTTGAGTAACGGCAGTTTATTATGATTGCTCATACTTCCTGATACATCAATCAAAAAAACCAAATTAGAAGGTGGAAGATCTTCATGGGATATGTCCTTACCTTGGAGGCCAATATGAACCAGCTTATGCTCGTTATTCCAGGGTGCAGCAGATATTTCTGTAGAGATTGAGAATCGATCATTGCTTTTGGGCTGTGGGTAAGAGTAATCGAAGTAGTTAATCATTTCTTCCACTCGTACAGCATCTTTGGGAGGGCGCTGCCCTTGGTTCAAAAACCTCCTCACATTACTATAAGACGCAGCGTCCACGTCCACCGAGAATGTAGAAAGTGGGCTTGTGAATGGGTTTTGAAATGAGTTTTCCGAAACCGAAGCGTAATCTTCGGTATTGGATACAACCGGCGCCGGTGTTACATACGAATGTAGTGGGGCATATTCCATTTCTGCAGCGTCATACATCATTCTTCTTTTACTTTTTCTTGATCTTTTTTGATTATGACCACTCACCACTACTTCAGAAAGCTGTGTGACATCTGCCGAAAGCCTAACATTGACTGAATTTTTTGAGCCAACCTTAATCTCGTGGCTTATAAATCCAATAATGCTGAATACTAAAACAGGTTCAATACCATTAGGAACCATCAGACTATATTTACCATTAATATCAGTAACCGTCCTAATAGCGGTACCTTTTAGGATAACATTGACCCCCGGTAATGGGCTTCCATCTTCAGCAGAGGTTACTCTTCCCGTGATTTGCTTATCGTCAATGGCATCCATTGAAGTGAGCGAAAACAAAAACACAGCTACTACAAAAACCTTTTTCATAATCATATTATTTAGGTGAAACTATTGATGGGATGCGCTCTGATTTCATATTCCATAAACCCCAGGGATTTTTTTTATAGTTTAGGCATTAATGTCTTCTGAAGAACAGAATCTTGTAGACGAGGAAAGGGAATTAATTTCCCGATATAAGCGGTCAGGTGATCTGGAAGCGCTGGGTCAGTTGTATAAAAAATATATGCACCTGGTTTATGGAGTATGCCTGAAGTACTTTAAAAATAAAGAAGATAGTCAAGATGCGGTGATGCAAATTTTTGAAAAGATAGTAGTTAATCTGCCCAAAAGCGATGTTAAAAATTTCAAAAGCTGGCTCTTTGTAGTTACAAAAAACCATTGCCTGATGCAATTAAGAAGTAGCGGACATAAACTGAAAAGAAATCAACAAGATATTACTGAACCAAGTGTGGAAAACGGCTTGATACTGCATCATAGCAATGAAGAAGATAACTTGGAAACTGATTTAAGTAAATTAGAGCGGTGTATTGAAAAGTTAAATACAGAACAAAAAAAGTGCGTTCAGCTGTTCTACCTAGAAAAAAGAACGTACATAGAAATAAAGGAAATCACCAATTACGAGCTAAAAAAGGTGAAAAGCTACATTCAGAATGGAAAACGGAATTTAAAGTTGTGTATGAGTAATTGATGGATCCATTCAAGTCAAATATTGATCACCTCACTCCGGAGCTAATGGAGAAATACCTTAACGGTACTCTCTCCAAGGAGGACCGCTATGAAGTTGAAAAGTTAATGATGGATTCAAACTTTGAATCTGAAGCTTTTGAAGGTTATGCAGGTACCTATGTAGATCTGGAGAAAGATTTGGCTCAATTAAATCAACATCTTTCTGATCGCATCCAGCAGGAAAAAAGGCTCTTCCCGCTTTGGTTCAAGATTGCCGCTTCAATATTACTTCTTGCTGTTTCCACCTTTTTTGTAGTTACTTACGATTTCGACGGGTCAGGCTCAGTAGGTAAGCTCGCTCAAGGTGATCAAAAGGAAGTGAATGAAATTCAAGCAAAGGAATCTGAGCCAAGTACAATTCTCGAAAAAGATACGCTTATCGCTCTCAACCAAAGTGATGAAAGTGAAGAATCCGAGCTTTTACAACCGGAGGAAGAAGCTGTCTCTTTAGAACCTAAACCCATGAGAATAGCTGAGCGAGAATCTACTGAAACACGGGAGCCTATTGCAAAGTCCAATCTCGAAGGTGACGGGGAAATAGAAGAACTAACTCAATTTGAAGCTGAAGCAGGCGAGTTCGCCAAAGATGTTGAAATGGAGGACATGCAAGTGGAACCCATACCAGAAAAAAAAGAGGCAGAAACTGTCACTCTACCACCCGCTGCTGCAAATAAGAGTGTAAAAAGAAGCAAATTATATACTCGTTCAGCATCAACTGGAATCAGCATATCAAGAAAGGTAAAAGGAAAGGTTATTTCTGCTGAAGATGGCGAAGCTCTTCCCGGCGTGAATATTGTTTTGAAAGGCACTACAATAGGCACAGTTACTGACATTGATGGGAACTACTCAATTGATTTACAGGGATCAAATGAGAATACGCTGATTGCCTCATACATCGGTTTAAACTCACATGAAGTGGAGATTGGTGACAGATCTGAAATTGATATTGAGTTATATCCAGATTTAACGCAACTCTCAGAAGTCGTTGTAACTGGATATGCAATAGAAAGAAAAAAACAGTCACTAGGTTATGCGGTTCAAACTATTGATGATAATGACATAAAGAAGAGCTTATTCCCCGCACGGCCTGAGATAAGTAAATCTGAATATCGAAAATATTTACAAAATAATGTAAGGACACCCAGCGACTCAATCTCTTCCAAAGTAATTGTAAAATTCGATGTCCTTCCTAATGGCAACCTAATAAACTTTAAGGTAAATAAGTCACCAGGGCCGGCTTATGAAGCCGAAGCGATACGACTAATAAAAGAAGGACCTAAATGGCGTCCGGCTACCGAAAATGACTCAATTGTAACGGATCAGGTGAAAGTGAGAGTCCGGTTCAAATGATTTAAGACTATTATAGATTTTATGATGGTAGATTGAAGGTTGGCTGGTACATTCTAAAATCTAAAATCGAAATCATTCCGGTGTTTTTTCATCGGGCCAATCCTTCTTGAAATCAATCCAGTAGTCTTTTACAGTCTGCTTCATGTCCTTGCTCAGCAAGAGTATACCAAATAGGTTGGGCAGCGTCATTACCGCAATGGCTACAGCAGAAAGTGTCCAGATAATGGTGGTATCAGTAAATGCAGCCAGGAAGAAAGCAATCACGTAAACGATTCGATAATAAACTACTGACCTGCTGCCTAAAATGAACGTCATAGCCCGATCTCCATAATACGACCAGGAAATAGCCGTACTAAAAGCAAATAGCAACAAACCAATGGCTACAATATACTGACCGGATTCTCCAAAAAAACCTTTAGTGAAAGCAATAGCCGTAAGTGCAGCGCTATGAACCAGTGACTTTCCCGAAAAGGCAAAATCCCCCTGAGGTTTGCCGTCCAGAATGGCTAATGTGCCATTGTAAGGCCCATCTCCATCTTCTATCAGTACATTTTCCGCTTCCGATCTGGCATGTATGAAGAGAACATCAGTCGCTATTTTACCATTTCGAATTTCCAGATCTCCATTATAAAGCATGTTACGGTCCACACCTTCTATATGATTAATCACTGTGTGTCTTCCTTCTTCCTCATCCAGGGAGATACTGTTTTCCAACACGTATATATCTGAGAAATCAAAGTTGTTTTGATATTTCTCATTCCAAACACCCGAAGACAAAAGAACCAGACCTGTTATCGTGCAAATCACTATAGTATCAATAAACGGCTCAAGAATAGCCACGAAACCCTCTGAAACCGGCTCATGCCCTTTGGCCGAAGCATGGGCAATAGGTGCAGAGCCCTGACCTGCCTCATTGGAAAAAAGACCTCGCCCCACGCCTTTTCCAAACGCTAATGAAATGCTGGCTCCAAGGAATCCTCCGGTTGCGGCCGAACCGCTAAATAAGTCGGCAAATATTGAGATAAATGAAGGTCCTATATTCTCAAGATTATTAAATATCACGGCAAAAGCTCCTATAAAATATAATATAGCCATCCCGGGCACCAGTTTCTCTGTTACAGCCGCTATTCGCTTAATGCCGCCAATAATTACAAAGGCCAGGAGTACTGCAAGCACACCGCCGACGAGCATCTCATCTAACCCGAATACCGCATTCATTGAATCTGCAATGCTATTTATTTGCGGTAAGCTACCCGTACCGAAAGAAGACAGCACGGTTGCCGCTGCAAAAACGACACCGAGCCATTTCATATTGAGTTTATTCTTCATGTAGTACATCGGGCCTCCTGCCATAGATCCGTCTTCTGCTTTCTCACGATATTTATGTGACAGCGTAACCTCTACAAACTTTGTACACATACCTACAGCAGCTGTTGCCAACATCCAGAATATAGCCGCTGGCCCGCCAACATGGACAGCTAAAGCCACACCTGCAATGTTACCGGTACCTACGGTCCCTGAAAGTGCGGTAGTCAGCGCTTGAAAGTGCGAGGTATCACCTTCATCACCAGCTTTATCAAATTTTCCACTTACTACTTTAAATGCAAATCCAAAATATCGGATCTGTGGAAAGCCCAAATAAATCGTAAAAAAAAGCCCTGTTCCCAATAGCGCATATGGAAACCACGGCGAGCTACCAATATAACTGTCGATCAGAGAGAGAAAATCGTTAAGCTGTTGCATAAATCTTATTTATATAAGTCTTTCCAAATCGAGGCAAATCTAACAAAATATTCGAGTCCCTTGAAAAACAGCTTACAGCCGACAAAATATTTCAAAATCAGGCTTAATATCTTCTGCAGCATCAACTATTATTGAATGAAACCCGTTACCCTACTCAGGTAATGTATTTAAAATGGTCCGTTCACTAATAGCATCAAGCCTGATGCTCCTGTTATCGCTTGGTTTTACTCGCGCACAAAGCAAGAGTAGTTTATTATTGCAAGAAGTGAGGAAGGAACTATTTTACAGCACATTTGACCTGGAAAAAGTCACTAAATTTTATCAGAAAATCGTAGAATCTGGCGAGGCGAATGCCACCTTCACTGCTTATCAAGCTGCTGCTAAAGCATTAATCGCTAAGCATACCTGGAATCCACTTACGAAAGTCAGTTCATTAAAAAATGTTGAAGAATTACTTAAAAGTGCTGTTAACGAAGAAAAAAATAATTTAGAAATTCGCTTTCTCCGATTCTATATCCAAAATAGCATTCCCTCATATCTTGGATTCAGTAAAAATCTAAAAGAGGATGGAAATATCCTTAAAAAAAACATTGCACGCTTAAGTCAAATGAACCTTGATCAAGGCATTAGCGACTACATAGTTGCTTACATAAATTCTATTGACTTGCCAAAAATGGAGGTTTCCACACCTAGGCATTAGTTCTTTTTAAGGATACAGAATAAATCAAGCGCCTCATTCGCATTGTCCGTTAGCAAATAATCTTGATGTGTAATCGTGTTTACTAATTCATTATCACTTGATTTTAACTTATTTCTATTCAGTCTATTCAGAATGTCATAAGGAATTCTAAGTAATGGAGCCGGCAGGCGATATTGCAGATTTAGTATATCATAGCGTGTGATTTTCCTTACCGACTTTTTATTCATCTCATAGTATTGCATTACCTTTTCGTTACCAGTTATTCCTTTCATCTCCACGTCATCAAAGACTTGACTGGTGATAGTTAAAAGCTGATCAGCAGTGTACTCACGAATATGCCAGGGGTTTCTTGTAAGTGTCATTTTTATATTTGGCGTGGTAATCAAAGCCGAACCACCAGGTTTCAATACCCGATATATTTCCTCCAAATACTGACGATCTGCCTTTATGTGCTCTATTACCTGAAAGCTGACAACGGTATTATAAGAATTATCTTCAAGCTTTGAAAAGGGCGGGATATTGTCCTGTAAAAACTTATAATCCGGGTACTTATCCTGTAAAACATCTATTATCGATTGTATTTTATCAAGCGCCGTAAATGAAGCAATACGCTTTTTGAGAAGGTCTATCCCCCTACCTTCACCACAGCCTACTTCTAATAGATCTCCATTGACATAGCCTTCAGCCAAATAATAGGCCTTTAACAATCGCTGATGTATTGGGTTATCTGAAACAATTTTGTCTGAGGCTATCTCTGTAGTATATACACTCATGGCATAGTTTTTGGCAAAAATATGAACAACGAAGAATTATAGTAGAAGGTCAGTTTTAATTTGATCAGTAAACATTTAATTTTCCAAGGATGAAGTTATGGTCTAAGCAATCCCTTTTTACAATACTCCTGGTTAGTACAGTTGTTTTAGCCAGAGCACAATCGTCCCTGGAACGAGTGAATTTTGCCTATCAATGCGATCCTAAGGGAGAGATTTTTGTTACCAACAAGGTATATTCCAGCGGTGCAGATTCTGTAATTCTATTCAGCAACATTTTTATAAATGAAAAACAAGCGGATATCAATAACTATAAGTTTCAATTGAGTGTATCAGATACCTATAGCAGCGATTTTAAAAGTGTAAGTTATGACAGTTTATATGTTGGCAGTCGTGGAAAAAATCATTTTCTAAAATTTGGAATACCAAAATGGCCTACCAATCAGGTTTTGGTATTAAAAGTAGAAAGCACATTTAGCTCTGCAATGTATTACTACGATATTCAACCAGCAGAAATTCTTCCGGTAACCCTTTTAGATGGATCGCAAGTTCCCATTGTACAGAATTGGGTTCGCTCGGGAACTTTTAATCTGAGCAAAAATACTACTGCCCAATTTTACACATATTACTTTGAGGCAGCTCTCCCACCAATGGTTACAAGAGCGCCGGATCCTCAAAAAGAAATGGCAATAGATTCAATAATGACAATTTTAGATTCTTCAGCATTTAGCTTAACTGATATAGGGTTTTATCTCTTCCAAACTGACACCTCATCGCAAAAAGCATTGCCGCTTTTATTAGTAGACAAGTACTTTCCTAAACTGGCCCGTCTGGACCAATTAGTGGACCCATTAATTTATATCACGCAACAAGAGGAGTGGGAAGTTCTAAATAAGGACAGTGTTGTGAAGCGAGATTTCGACCAGTTCTGGCTGGGGATAACGCGTTCTGCAGATCGTGCAAAAAAAGTAATAAAGACATATTACGATAGGATAGAGGAGGCTAATCAATTTTTTACCACATACAAAGAAGGCTGGAAAACGGATAGAGGTATGATTTACGCTATCTTTGGAGTTCCTGACAGAGTAATAAGGAAAGCTGATAAAGAAACTTGGTATTACAACGCCACTTCAGTATCACAATCTATTGACTTTGAGTTTATACGGGTGAACAGTATTTTTTCAAATAATCATTATGTTTTAATACGTGACCGTAGGTATAGCAACTCCTGGTATCAAGCCGTTAATAACCTAAGAAAGGTAAGATATTGAAAAAAAGTCTCCCAAAAGATAATATGGTCTTCGGCACTCGTGCCATAATGGAGAGCATAAATGCAGGTAAGGAAGTAGACAGACTTTTTATTCAGAAGCAGCTCCATAATCCCCTGATCAAAGAATTAATTGAAACGGCAAAATCGTTTGGAGTTCCGGTTTCCTATGTCCCTATCGATAAGCTAAATAGGATCACAAAAAAAAACCACCAGGGAGCGATCGCTTTCATATCGGCCGTTCAATACGCTTCACTGGACAACATAATTTCTGAAACATATCAAAAAGGCGCCGAACCCTTTTTGCTACTACTTGACCGTGTTACTGATATCAGAAATTTTGGAGCCATTGCCCGCTCCGCCGAGTGCGCTGGTGTACAAGCTTTAATTATACCCAGTCGTGGGGGGGGCGCTGTCAATAGCGATGCCATGAAAACTTCGGCGGGCGCATTAAATTACATATCAATATGCCGTTCCAACAATCTCAAAGAGACCATTCAATACTTAAAATCAAGCGGCGTATCAGTAATAGGTTGTACGGAAAAGACCGATGACCACATTCATGACATTGACCTTACCGGACCATTATGTATTATAATGGGCTCAGAAGAGAACGGTATTTCCGCTGAGTATTTAAAGCTCTGTGACAATAAAGGGAAGATACCTATGAAAGGTAAAGTGGAATCGCTAAATGTATCTGTATCTGCCGGAATCGCCCTTTTTGAAGCGGTTCGCCAGAGAGGGTTATAAAAATTCCTTTCCCTTTTTCTCCTTTACCTGAGCAACATATTCTCGGAATTTGTGCTCTTCACTCTTTTTACAGATAAGGGTGACGTTATCACACTCCACAACTAAATAATCATCCAACCCCTGAGCAACTATTAATTTATCCTTAGGACCCTTTATTAGCGTATTACTAGTTTCGAAGACAAGCGCGTTCCCCTGGATCACATTGTTATTCTCATACTTTTCAGATAGCTCGTGCAGTGACTCCCAAGAACCTAAATCTGACCAGCCAAAGTCACCCAAGACAACATAGACCTCCGACGCCTTTTCCATAATACCATAATCAATGGACACATTATTACATTGAAAATAAGCCTTTTTAATAGCATCGCGTTCGTTCTCGGTATTTAAGAACGGGACGGTTTCTTCAAAAACTTCGGATAATTCAGGAAGTATTTTCTCAAAAGCTGTAACAATTGCCTTCACACTCCAGATAAACATTCCTGAATTCCATACAAAGTCCCCACTGTCAAGAAACTTCTGCGCCAATTCTTTTTCGGGTTTTTCAGTAAACGTCTTGACTTTTTTGACCTGACTGTCTGACTCAATATATTGTATGTAGCCATAGCCTGTTTCTGGTCTGTGTGGCTTTAAGCCAATAGTAATCAATTTATGATCATCTGTCGCCGACTGAGCTATACTCATCACTTCATGAAATGCCTTATCGTTTAAAATCAAATGATCTGAGGGGCAAACTGTTATAATGGCCTCAGGATTGATTTTAGCAATTTTATAGGCTGCATAAGCTATACAGGGCGCCGTATTTTTTCTGGATGGCTCGCACAATATCTGATGGTCTGCTAACTCCGGAAGTTGCTCTTTCACCGCAGCCTGGTAGTTATCGTTTGTGACTATGTAGATATTTTCGGCATTAGTACTTGTGATGTACCTGTCAAATGTCATTTGAAGCAGCGAACGCCCCGTTCCAAGAATATCTAAAAATTGCTTAGGTCTATTCTGTCTGCTATATGGCCAAAATCTACTGCCTATCCCTCCTGCCATTATCACTACAAAGTGGTTTGTATTGTTCTCCATTATGGGTTTCTTCTTTAAATAATACCTTCCTTTAATAAGTCATGTAAGTGTACGAAGCCTTTCAAAACGCCCTGCTCATCCAATACAACTACTTGGCTAATACTGTTCTGCTGCATAATATGGATAGCTTTAACGGCGTAATCTCCTGTAACTACTGATTTCGGCTTACCGGACATAATATTTTGCGCAGCTTCCGTCATGTCTATTCCCTTTTCCATTGCCCGCCTCAGGTCTCCATCGGTTATGATGCCCACGAGTTGGTTTGAGTCGTTGACTACCGCTGTTGTTCCTAACCTTTTTGATGATATCTCAACAATTACTTCTTTGATAGAAGCCTCTGTAGAAACAGAAGGCACTTCATGGTTGGGATAGATATCATCTACCTTCAGATATAGCTTTTTACCCAATGACCCCCCAGGATGAAACTTGGCAAAATCTTCACTTGAGAAGTCCCGCAATTCTAAAAGACAAACTGCCAACGCATCGCCAAGCGCCAGATGTGCCGTTGTGCTTGTAGTTGGAGCGAGATTATTTGGACAAGCCTCTTCACCAATGGTAGCGTTGAGTACATAATCAGCCTGCCTTGCAAGGTAGGAATCAACATTACTAACCAACGCTACTAGTTTAGATCCCGTACGCTTCAAGAGTGGAACAAGTACTTTTATCTCCGCGGTATTACCACTTTTAGAAAGGCATATAACAATATCGTCTTCCTGGATCATTCCCAGATCACCATGAATAGCATCTGCCGCATGCATAAAAAGGGCAGGCGTACCGGTAGAATTGAGTGTGGCCACAATCTTGTTAGCAATAATTGCACTCTTCCCAATTCCGGTTACTACTACCCGTCCGGGAGAGTTAAATATTTCCATTACACAATCTTCAAAATCTTTGTCGATTTGTTCTGTAATTTTCTGGATGGCTTGCGCCTCATTAACAAGAACTTTTGTGGCGATACTCTGAATATTTTTTACTAACTTCAATTAGAATAGATTCTTTTTCGATCAGCCCAAAGATAAAGAAAAGGGTCAGGAAAGCACGTTATACAAATACTATAACGAGCGGTGACAGAGTGACAGTTAAAATCTATTGGAGCACAAAATAATTGATAATGAGCGATGTGCTTGTAGAAAAAAAAGACTTAGTTAAAAGTAAGCTAAAAGAGGTTTTTGGTTACACTCAATTTCGTGGCAATCAGGAAAAAATTATACGCAATATCCTAAAGCCTGAAAACACATTCGTAATAATGCCAACGGGTGCCGGCAAGTCGCTTTGTTATCAATTACCATCGTTAATTACCGATGGATTGGCAATTGTCATTTCCCCACTGATCGCGCTTATGAAGAATCAGGTGGATCAAATGAATGCGTTAGGAGTAAATGCACAGTTTCTAAATTCTACGCTTACAAAAAGTGAAATAAACAGGGTTAAAAGAGAAAGCCTGGACGGATCTATTAAACTTCTTTATGTAGCGCCGGAATCGTTAACTAAGCAAGAAAATATCGACTTCCTCAAACGGGTGAACATCTCATTTGTAGCGGTTGACGAAGCACATTGTATTTCTGAATGGGGCCACGATTTCAGACCTGAGTACAGAAGAATTAAGGAGATTATAGGAATGTTAGGAAGCTTACCTATAATCGCTCTAACTGCAACAGCGACGCTAAAGGTTCAAACAGACATTCAGAAGAACCTGAATATGGAGGATGCCAACATCTACAAGTCCTCTTTTAATCGTACAAATTTATTTTACGAGGTCAGGCAAAAAAAGCATGCTAAAAAGCAGCTCATCCAATACCTGAATGGACACAAAGGTAAAAGTGGAGTCATTTATTGCCTCAGCCGCAAGAAGGTAGAAGAAATAGCCGAGCTTCTTAATGTAAATGGCTTTAATGCCGCTCCCTATCATGCCGGATTAGACGCCTCCGTAAGGGAACGTAACCAAGACAATTTCTTAAACGAAGATGTAGATATAATAGTAGCCACCATAGCATTTGGAATGGGCATTGATAAACCCGACGTTAGGTTCGTAATCCATTATGATGTGCCAAAATCATTAGAAGGATATTATCAGGAAACGGGGAGAGCCGGACGGGACGGCCTTGAGGGAAAGTGCTTAATGTTCTACAGCCACAACGACATCAATAAGCTCGAAAAGTTCAATAAGGACAAATCCGTACAGGAGAGGGAAAATGCGCGGCTTTTATTACAGGAAATGTCTTTCTATGCGGAGTCACCCGTTTGCCGAAGAAAACAACTACTCCATTATTTTGGTGAGGAATATGATGTTGAAAACTGCAGAAAATCTGCAGGTTGCGATAACTGCCTACATCCGAAAGAACAATTTGAAGGCAAAGATTTTGTTAAAACAGCTGTAGAAGCAGCCTTACAAACCAATGAACGCTTTGGTTTAAACCATCTTGTTCATGTTATTAGAGGGATTAAAAATGACTATGTCAACTCTTATCACCATGACCAACTTAAAATCTTTGGCAGTGGCGATAATGAAAGCGAGGATCTTTGGAAATCTGTTATTCGCCAGGCTTTGATCTATGAATACCTAGAAAAAGATATTGATAATATTGGCGTCCTAAAAGTGACCTCAAAAGGGAAGGCCTTCGCAAAAGCTCCGACATCTATTATGTTGTCCAAAGATCACGAATACGAGATTACAAATGAGGAAGAAGAAGGTAGCGACAGACCTCCTCCGAACGCAAAAGCGTATGACGAGAAGCTTTTTGGTATGCTTAAAGCATTGCGTAAAAAGGTTGCCCATGAAAAAGATATCCCTCCTTATGTCATATTTCAAGATCCTTCCCTTGAAGAAATGGCCACTACCTACCCTACCACAGCGCAGGAGCTTGGACAAATTAATGGCGTAGGTCAGGGCAAAGTTCAAAAGTTTGGAAACCAATTCCTGAGCCTCATTAATGAATATGTCGATGAGCATGAGATCATTCCCGCATCAGATGTAGTGGTTAAGTCTTCGGTCAATAAATCGAAAATGAAGATCTTTATTATTCAGCAGGTAGATCGAAAAATAGATCTGGATGAAATTGCCGAGACCAAAGGCATTCCCTTCGGCACACTACTTTCTGAAATTGAAAACATAATTTACTCAGGCACAAAGCTGAATTTGGATTATTACATTGATGAGGTGATGGATAATGACAAACAAGATGACCTTTATGAATATTTCTTGAACGCAGAAACCGATAGTATTTCAGCGGCATTGGTGGATGATGATAACTCAGACTATTCGGAAGAAGAAATACGTTTAATGAGGATTAAATTCATGTCTGAATATGCAAACTGACATTCATTGTAAGACCATTCTTTCTTTCAAAGTATAACAATAACTTAGCGCGTATTTTAAGTAAAACCGTATGAACATTCTGGTAATAGGGAGTGGTGGAAGGGAGTATACCCTTACATGGAAAATTAGTCAAAGCCTTCATTGTGAGCGGCTTTTTGTAGCTCCCGGAAATGCTGGCACCGACCTTATAGCAGAAAATGTCGAAATTGATGTAAACGACTTTAAACAGTTGGGCAACTTCGCCGCGGAAAATGATGTAGAGCTGGTTGTAGTTGGACCGGAAGACCCTTTAGTAAACGGCATTCGAGATTACTTCCAGGCAGATGACAGGCTGAAAGAAATTGCCTTGGTAGGCCCTGGCCAGGATGGCGCTCAACTTGAAGGCAGTAAAGACTTTTCAAAAGTGTTCATGCAAAAAAATGGCATCCCTACAGCCACATCAAGAACGTTTACTTCTGAAACTATTACTGATGGACTTGAATATTTGGCAGGCTGTAATATGCCCATTGTACTTAAGGCTGACGGCCTAGCTGCAGGCAAAGGAGTAATTATTGCAGAGACCCTCGAAGAAGCGCAAGCCACGCTAAAATCAATGCTGTTAGATAAGCAATTTGGTAATGCCGGCAGTAAAGTACTTATTGAGGAATTCTTGGAAGGCATTGAGCTATCCGTTTTTGTGCTAATGGATGGTAAAAACTATGTTATACTTCCAGAAGCAAAAGATTACAAACGAATAGGTGAAAATGATAGTGGCCCGAATACGGGTGGAATGGGGGCAGTATCACCTGTAAGATTTGCCGATGCGGATTTCATAAAAAAAGTTACAGAAAAAGTAATTGAACCAACGGTAAAGGGACTGCAAAACGAAGGTATCGACTACAGAGGCTTCATTTTTATAGGATTAATGAATGTAAATGGCGAGCCTTTTGTAATCGAATACAATGTACGGATGGGTGATCCTGAAACGCAAGTGGTTATACCTCGCGTAAAAAGCGATCTGGTGGAACTTTTGATTAAGGCTGCAGATGGTAAACTGGAAGGATATAAGCTAGACGTAAGCGACAGGTATGCTTCTACCGTTGTCATGGTTTCAGCAGGTTATCCGGGCAGCTATGAAAAAAATAAATCTATTCAAGGATTGGCGGATGTCACCAACGCACTGGTTATTCACGCCGGTACCAAGCAACAAGATTATGAAGTTTTGACAAATGGCGGCCGGGTTTTATCGGTCACAGGCTCTGGAGAATCACTATCGCAAGCGCTGAAAGCTTCATATCATGGAGTGGAAAACATTCATTGGGAGGGCGCTTACTACCGTAAGGATATTGGTAAAGATATTCTCAGGCTTCAATTAGATTAACTATCTTTAATCGGATCGTAAAACAAAGAAGGGCAAATGGGTTGTAGCAGTTGTGCCACGGCAGATGGAAAAGTAGCAGGATGTAATAACAACGGGGGATGTCTTACAGGTGGATGCAATAAAATGAATGTGTTCGACTGGCTTTCGAATATGGATCTACCAGTCGTGGATAAATTTCCCTATGTAGAAGTACGATTTAAAGGCGGCCGAAAAGAATTTTTTAAGAATTCCGAAAATCTGAATTTTATTACAGGAGACGCGGTAATAGTTGATGTACCTAATGGGCACCACCTCGGGTACGTTTCATTACAGGGCGAACTTGTCCGACTGCAAATGCAGAAAAACAAGATCAAGAATTATGATGAAATCAGAAAGATCTACCGGCTAGCGCATCAAAAAGATCTTGAAAAGTATGGGGATGTCTGTAAACGTGAGGCGCCAACACTTTACAGAACGCGACAGATTATTCAGGATCTAAAGTTATCAATGAAGCTGTCTGACATTGAGTACCAAGCGGATAACTCAAAGGCCACTTTCTATTATTCCGCTGACGAACGTGTTGATTTCCGAGAACTTATAAAAATATTAGCCACTGAATTCAAGATCAGGGTAGAAATGCGTCAAATAAGCTTAAGGCAAGAGGCAGGTCGGTTAGGTGGTATTGGCTCATGCGGACGAGAATTGTGTTGTTCTACCTGGCTCTCTAATTTCAAAAGTGTTTCTACAAGCGCCGCTCGCTATCAAAACTTATCTTTAAACCCGAGCAAACTCTCCGGTCAATGCGGTAGACTTAAATGTTGTCTCAACTATGAGCTGGAAACTTATATGGATGCGCTTGAAGATATACCCTCTTTAGGACGTCCGCTGCAAATAGAAAAAGGTAATGCCAAACTGCAGAAAACAGATATTTTTAGGCGGATAATGTGGTTTGGCTATGACGACGAAAATGCCTGGCACCCAATACCTGTGGATAGGGTAAAGCATATCATAGCGCTAAATAAGAAAGGAAAAAAACCAGCCTCGCTACTGGAAGATAATGTGCCAGGCAAAGACGATTCAGCGCTCAACAGCGATCTCGAACTTCTTGATAATAAGTTTAAGCAGAGTCCAAAGAAGAAAAAGCGTAGGAATAAACGCAGAAACTTCAGAAAAAGCTCTGAAAAAGACCAAAAGAATAAATGAGGGCTTTTTTTTTCTTAATTCTTATTATGCTGGCGCTCCAAGCATGTGATGAATCCCGTATATATGAGCGAAACATAGACCTTCCTGATAAAATATGGTTATCCGACAGTACTTTGAATTTCAAATTTGAGGTTGACTCCAACGTGCAAGCCGTTAATATTTATTATAATGTAAGAAATAGTCTCTCCTATCCTTTCCAAAATCTTTACATAAAATACACTTTACAAGATACTCTGGGAACTATCTTTAATCAAGAGCTCGTAAACCAAAACTTGTTTGATATAAAAACCGGAAAGCCCTTTGGGTCTGGTATAGGCGATGTGTTTGACCATCAGTTTGAACTACTAAGGGATTTCAAATTTGAGAAGCATGGGAAATATCAGGTTAGTATTCAGCACTACATGAGACCCGACACGCTGAGGGAAATTATTTCTGTAGGGATAAGATTGGAGCATTCTAGTCTGGAATAATCAAGTATATCAATGATCATTTGCGATTATCACAACTACTTCTAACTTTATCTTTTGGATAAGTACCTATGAGAATTATAATAGCTGGCGCCGGAGATGTGGGCTTTCATTTGGCAAAGCTTTTGGCCTACGAGGAACAAGACATCATTCTTATAGATAAAGACGCAAACACTCTAAAGCAAGCTTCCCAAAACCTTGACGTAGGCACTATTAAGGGCAGTTCCACCTCTTATAAAATTCTTGACGAAGCTGGCATTCAAAATGCTGACTTGTTGATAGCCGTCACCTCATCCGAAGAGACAAATCTGACTACGGCCATAATAGGGAAATACCTAGGCGCCAAACGTACCGTAGCACGTATTGAAAATGTGGAGTACCTGCTAAATAAAGAAAAGCTGGACCTCAAGGAATTAGGAATAGATGAAATCATTTCTCCGGAATCTCTTGCTGCGAAAGAAATCAAGAGGTTACTTAAAGAGATCGCACTTACAGATACTTTCGATTTCGATGAAGGAAAACTCTCACTTATCGGTGTAAATGTTGATGGAAACAGTCCTATTGCCGGTAAAACACTAATAGAAACTGCGCACTTAAATCCGAATCATAACTTCGTTACCGTAGCTATTCTTAGAAATAACGAAACCATTATTCCAAGAGGCGAAACGGCCTTCATGCAAGGTGATCATGCCTATTTTATCACACAACCCGATGGTGTAGATCGTGTGCTATCCCTCTCCGGGAAACGGAAGCAGGGCGTAAAAAACATCATGATACTAGGTGGAAGTAAGGTAGGCTTTCATGCCGCCAAGCGTTTGAGTCGTAAGTTCAATGTTAAACTAATTGAGAGTAATAAGGAAAAGTGCTTTGAATTTGCTGATCAACTTAAGAATGTGATGGTGATCAACGGCGATGGGCGCGATGTTGACCTATTGGAGGAAGAAGGCATCCAGGAGATGGATGCATTTATTGCGGTAACAGGAAACTCAGAAACGAATATTATTTCATGCCTGGTTGCCAAAAACCATGACGTAAAAAAGACGGTTTCACTTGTAGAAAATATAGACTACATCCATTTATCTCAAAATATTGGCGTTGACACAATGATCAATAAAAAGCTTATCGCCGCTAACTTCATTTTCAGGTACATAAGACAGGGCGATGTGATCAACCTCACCAGTATACATGGGGTAGATGCCGAGATTTTGGAATTCATTGTTAAAGCAGAGTCCAAAATTACTGAAAAAATGGTCCGTGATATGGAGTTCCCCAAAGAGGCGATTATCGGTGGAGTAGTAAGAAATGGAGTAGGTTATACGGCTATGGGCGACTTTCAGTTTAGGCCTAAAGATCGGGTGGTCGTACTTTGCAGGCCACAGTGCATACATGCCGTTGAAAGCTATTTCATGTAATGCGATTTAATCTTCGCCTCATAGGAAATATCCTGGGATTGCTATTATTTCTTAATGGCTCCTTTATTTTACTATGTATCCCATTTTCAATTTATTACAATGAACCCTGGCTACCTATATTGGCTTCCGGTTTAATAACTTCTGCAGCCGGGGCAGTCCTGTGGTATCTGACAAAAAAGAATAAAAATAAGGAGCTCAGGAAAAAAGATGGATACTTAATAGTAACACTCGGATGGTTCTTTATGTCGCTGTTTGGCACATTGCCTTTCGTCCTGTCCGGCGCTATTCCTGACTTTACAGATGCCTTTTTTGAAACTATTTCAGGTTTCACAACCACAGGGGCGTCTATTCTAACCGATATAGAGAGTACTCCTAAAGGCATATTATTCTGGAGAAGCTTAACACAATGGATCGGCGGAATGGGGATAATTGTTTTGGCTGTCGCTATACTACCGCTTTTAGGAATTGGGGGTATGCAGCTTTTCATAGCAGAGGCCCCTGGAATAAGCCCGGATAAAATGAAGCCTAGGATTAAGGACGTTGCCAAACGTTTATGGTTAATTTATTTAGGACTCACATTTGCCGAAACATTACTACTAATGGCCGGTGGAATGACATTCTTCGATTCAATTAATCATGGGCTTACCACTATGGCAACTGGAGGATTCTCAACGAAAAATGCGAGCGTAGCGCATTATGATTCTGCTTATATTCAGTATGTGATCATTGCCTTTATGTTCCTGGCCGGAACTAACTTCACCATAACGTATTACGGACTCAAAGGAAAGTTCAGAAAAGTATGGGAGAATGAAGAATTCAGAATGTATATCATAATAGTTAGTTTGTTGGCTGTGATTATTTCTTTTTTCGTGTTTTCCCATGATTGGGCCGGCTTTGAAAAATCGTTTCGCGATTCTCTCTTTCAGGTAGTTTCTGTAATTACAACCACGGGATATGTAACAGCCGATTATACTACATGGGCGCCCTTCGTTACAATTATCTTTTTTTTATTAATGTTTTTAGGCGCATCCGCAGGATCCACTGCCGGAGGAATAAAAGTGGTTCGCCATACTCTATTGTTTAAGAATAGCTTCTTAGAAATGAAGCGTCAACTGCATCCGTCCGCGGTTATACCTGTACGCTTAAATAACTCAGCAGTTAGCCGAGACATTACCTATAACGTATTGGCATTTGTCATGATTTACCTCCTCACTTTTAGCGTGGGAGTTTTTCTGATTTCTTTTACCGGTGAAGATTTTAACACAACTTTGGGCGCTGTGGCAACCACATTAGGAAACATAGGTCCTGGACTTGGCGAAGTCGGACCAGTAAATAATTTTGCTTCTATTACACCTTTTGGTAAATGGGTACTCTCTTTCTTAATGTTGCTTGGGCGGCTAGAGTTGTTTACTGTGTTAATTCTCTTCAACCCTAATTTCTGGAAGAAGTATTGAGTATAGACCACAAAAGCTTTTTAAAACTTTTGTGGTCTTAAAAGTATTATTCCGTAAGTGTAACTGTTCTTTCAACAGTATTAAAAGGCCCGGGTACGTTATTCCCTTCGGCATCTATCAGCTCCAGCTTCACGGTTACTTCTCCCAGGGGCAAACCTTCGATCTGATGCGGCGCCCACTCGTCAATCATGAATTCTTCACCGTTTATGGTAGCTCTAACTTTATACCCGTCAGCCGATAAATTCACATTTAATAAATAAAAGTCCAACAAAAGATTTTTTGTATCATCCCCGGAATAGGCGCCCTTTGGCCTGCTATAAAACATATGTGGAGCTTCGAAATCAACTTCAGCCGTCTCTGCCGGATTGCCCACAGTTACCTGTTTGACCACAAATGCATTGGGGTTTTTAACGGATTCATGATAGGATCTCGAAAGAAAAGCAAGCAATACATGATTACCCTCTTCCAGGTTCTTATTAAACTGCGACTCATAATGCGCTGAGTATGGTCCATTATCAACAATAAGATGAATGTGTTGCCCTTTACCAGAGTTAGCCAGGCCTTTTGATCCGGCATCACCGGTTTGTGCACCTAATTCATAATTCTCAACTGTAAAGTTGAAGCTAACCGCTCCTGTATCTAATGGCGAGTCTCCAGGAGAAACCATGGCCAGTGAGGCGTCTGCATACTCCGGAGAACCAGAAACCTTTGATAGCGTGATTGGAGCCGGCGCTTCTTCTGCAACTACTTCCTCCGTATCGGCTGATTCTTCCTGTTTAGGCGCTGAGCACGCAAATATGGCACAGCTTACTATAAGTGTAAGGAGCTGTCGCTTACTAATATTATAATTCATATTGAGTTGTTTTAGTTGAACTTGTTACAAAACTAAACATCCTAAACTATTTGACACAGCTTAGGACGCCCAGCTAATGAAATAACAAAAAAGCCAGCGCTTTGGCTGGCTCTTTTAACTTATTTTTCACAGTCTGCATGAAGATAGACCATGACACCATAATAAAGTCTTACTCGATTTTCTTCTTATCGAGATCTACCACTACAGGCGATGCAATAAAAACGGAAGAATAGGTACCTACAAGAATACCAACAAGGAGAGCAAATGAAAACCCTCTAAGTACCTCCCCACCAAAAATAAAAAGAATCAAAACCACAATTAGCGTAGTGGCTGAAGTAATTAAAGTACGATTAAGCGTGCCATTAATTGCGGTATTAAATACCTGTTGACGGTCACTGCTTGTACCCAAATTCAAAAACTCCCTGATTCTATCAAATACCACCACAGTATCATTAATAGAGTAACCTATTATAGTAAGTAACGCTGCCACAAACACCTGGTCTACTTCATATTTAATTCCCAGAAGACCGGCTATAGCAAATGCTGAGATCACAAAAGCCGTATCATGTACAAGCGCAATAATAGCGCCTGTGCTAAACTGCCACTTTCTAAATCTAATGAGGATATATAAGAAGATGATAACAATAGCGAATATCCCGGCTTCATAAGATGACTTTTCAATATCGTCAGCTATAGTTGGACCTACTTTAGACGACCCTGAAATTATAAATCTACTATCGTCTAGCTGAGCATCATTCTCAGTATATTTCAAGTCTGTAAATCCTTCTAAACCAGCTATAAGAGCATTTTTCACTTTACTGTCCGCTTCGTCTGATTCATCATCAATTAAATATGAAGTAGTGACCTTTACAATATTATTACCACCGAAGTTCTTTACCTCTGTTCCTGCATTCTCAAAAGTGTTACTTAAGGCAACCTTCATTTCGGTTGCCTCCACAGGATCTTGAAAATTCACAATATAAGAACGACCACCTTGAAAGTCTACACCAAGATTCAATCCTTGTATGGCTGTAATTGACAAACCTAGTCCGATGAAAATAATCGAGAATAAATAAGCAATTCTTCTTTTACCCATGAAATCTATTCCAAGATGAGATAATAAACCGGCAGACAATGGCGTCTTAAATGATACCTTACTTTCATCTCCTTTTCTTGTCATCCATTCTGCTACAACTCTGGTAATATAAACGGCAGAAAAGAACGAACAGAAAATACCTATAATAAGTGTTATCGCAAATCCCTTGATCGGACCTTGGCCTAGAATGTAAAGAATAAATGCCGTCAAAAGCGTAGTAAGGTTGGCGTCGACAATTGAGCTAAAAGCTTTCTTATACCCGGTAGTAATAGCTTCTCTAAGTTTGATACCATTCCTCATTTCTTCACGAATACGCTCAAAAATCAGGACGTTAGCATCAATGGACATACCTATAGTTAACACAATACCAGCAATTCCGGGTAGCGTTAGCGCACCATTCAGCTGAGCCAGAATCCCGAGGATAAAGAAAATGTTAAATACCAATGCAATGTTAGCAACAAAACCACCCTTAGCGTAGTAGGCGATCATAAACAACACTACAACCACCAAACCCGAGAGTATGGAAATAACGCCTTGGCTTCTTGCTAATTGCCCTAATGTTGGCCCTACAATCGCTTCTTCAACAATACGTGTAGGAGCCGGTAGCGATCCTGCCTTTAGGATGTTTGCAAGGTCTTTTGCCTCATCAACCGTGAAATTTCCAGAGATCGAAGAATTACCATTAGGAATCTCCCCATTGACATAAGGGGCAGAATACACCAAATTATCCAGAACAATCGCTATTCTGCCTTGTGGGTTTTTACTGGCTGCCTCTCTTGTCATTTTAGCCCATACACGGGTGCCCAAGGCATTCATTTGCATACTTATTGCAGGCCGGGCATATTCATCTAAATCTTGCCTGGCATCTGTAATAACCTCACCCGTCAATTGCGCATTACCGCCTCTACCCACTCGTACAAAATATAACTGAAGTAATTCTTCACCGGTTTGCTCACTAACAGTTGCCTTAACTTCCCATAAAGGCTTAATGGTGCGTGGAAGTAGCGCTTTTACATCACTTCTACGTATGATCTTTCCAATTTCAGCCGTATCACTCAAATCATAGATCAACGCACCCTGAGCCTTAGTTAAGGCGAATAGTGGCGATATTTGAGAGTTAACAAGAGAATCCAGCGCAGACTCAGCCTCAGCTGCACTGTCTTGAGCGTCCAGCGCATTATCCAAATCTGTAGCTGTGGTGTCATCTTCAATATCACTGCTCAATAAGTCCCCAAGGCTTTCCGAAGCAGTGTCATTGCTATCAGATCCTCCACCTATACTATCTAGGTTTAGAGACCTTTCCGCTTGTTGCTCTTTTACCAACATATCATTAATTGCTACCAGTGAGTTATTGTACTCCTGTATTTCTGCTACTTCCCAAAACTCTAATTTGGCAACTCCCTGAAGTAGTTTTCTAACCCTTTCAGGGTTATCTGCGCCAGGTATTTCAATTTGGATCCTACCCGTTCCTGGTAGTCTTTGTATATTAGGTTGTGAAGTACCAAACTGATCAATTCGCGTCCTCAGAATTATAAAGGATCGATCTATAGCATCTTCTATCTCTTTATTGATAATTTCCATAACATCGGCATCGGCATCTCCCCTGCTGATTCTACCGCGATTAGCCGCGGTAGCAAAAATATCAGCTAAAGGCCGATCAGAGCCTTCCTGATATGATTCATAGAACAAGTCGCCAAAAGCAGCTTGGCTATTCCTTTGTTTCTGTCTTGCGGCGGTAATGGCTTGATTAAAAGCCGGATCTTCATTGTTACCGCTTAACCCTCTTATGATGTCAACCGGTGAAACCTCAAGGGTAACGTGCATGCCGCCTTGTAAGTCTAGCCCTAGATTTAATTCGGTATCTTTTACCTCCTTATAAGTATACTCCGCGCCAAATAGATTATGGACGGGTAAGTTCCATATGGAATCAAGATAGGCCTGCTTCTTTCCAAGATCAACCACACCATTGGTGTCAGTAGCATAGTCTATAGCATCTTGACTAATGGATCTTGAAACAAATGTGAATGATAAATAATAAACGCATAGCAGTGTTATAATAACTGTTAGCACTACTACAGCTCCTTTATTTTGCATGATTGTAAATAATTAAAAATTTCTAAGTTTGAAAAATGAGTTCCGTAAAAGGATTAGCTGAATATGGAAATCAGGGATTAGGGGGCGTTCGGCGATATAATTAAATTGAACAGCGTTTCAAAATAACGGTCTAACCTGAGTGTTTTTGGAACTTCATTCGTACCAATTTCAGGGCTAATAATAATTTCACTGATGAAGTCGAGTGTCTGATTTATCGAAATTTGGGCAAAAGAAGCAACAGCTTCATGCGCCATCTTTAAAACGGGAAGCTCCTCTCCGTTCTCATCAGTAACGTCCAGGCATATACCATCATTTGCAGTCTCTAAATAGCTATAATAGCATGTTTGACTAAAGAGAATAGCAAAAGCAGCCAGTAATCCCAGAGCCATGCCCAAGGTTTCTGCGCGTTTCGTTATTTTAAGAATCGATTTCATTTAGGGATACAAAGCTATATATTATCCGTCATAAAACAACTACCGGTTATATAAGGTGGATCTTAAAAAGCCGCTAAGCACATCCAGCGCTTTGTCAAAGTTATGGTTGTTGGGTATAATAATGTCCGCCTCATCCTTCAAGGGCTTCAGATATTTATCATAATTGGGCATAACGTGCCGTTCGAAACGGTATAATACATCGTCTAAGTCATATCCCCGCTCCACCCTATCCCGTACGATTCTACGCTTTAACTTCACATGTGCTTTTGCATCTATAAAAATTTTTATATCTAAAAGCGTACTAACTTCCTGGAAGTAGATTACAAAAAGCCCCTCTACAACAACTATAGGGGCAGGCTTGAATTCAAGTATTTTTGGTGCAACGTTGGGATTGTTAAAAGTATATTCCTGCCTTTCAAACGCTTCTCCGGCCTTTATCTTTCGTAAATCGCTGGCAAACGCCTTATGATCAATAGACTGAGGTGTGTCAAAATTTTTTACTCCGTTTTCATCCAGTGGCTGCTGATCGCGCGGCAAGTAATAATTGTCTTGACTAATCAAACATATGTCCTCTTTACCAAACCTATGCAGAAGACTATTCAAAAACATGGTTTTTCCGGAAGCGCTCCCTCCGGTAATCCCTATTAATGTAGTATCCATTAAAAGTGTTTGGTTAAGTACTTTACAAGTTTTTGTGTTGCTATAGCACGATGACTTATTTTGTTTTTTTCATCAGCCGCCATTTGTGCAAATGTTTGTTGGTAGCCCTTTGGAATAAAAATAGGATCGTAGCCAAAACCCTGGCCTCCTTGGGGGTTATTTGTTATTGCGCCTTTTACTACACCTTCAAACTGCCGGGTTTTACCATTCTCGTTGATAAAAGTAATCACCGTTCTAAATTGGGCCTTCCTGTCCTCCTTACCCTGCAGCTTAGAGAGTAATAATTCCATATTGGCGCCAATATCTCTTTGTTCTCCGGCATATCTGGCTGAAATTACCCCAGGAGCCCCATCTAACGCAAAGACCTCTAATCCCGTATCATCAGCAAAACAGGGTACATGATAATTGTGGAAAACATAATTCGCCTTTTGATGCGAATTCCCTTCTAAGGTGCTCTGATCTTCAGCGAGTTCTTCCAAACAACCGATGTCTTTTAAGCTCAAAAGACGGATATAATCAGGCAGCATAGCCTGAATTTCTCTAACCTTGTTTGGGTTGCTGGTAGCGAAGCAAATTTGCATCCTACTCGATTTCGTTCACAGTAATGTCAAATATTAAATTGGCATTTCCTGGAATCCCAGCAACTCCTTGCGGTCCATATCCATAACCAGAAGGTATGTACAAAGTACCTGAGCCTCCCTCTCGAATTTTTGGAATTCCTATTTGCCAACCCAATATTAGACTTTGTAAAGGAAATGAGATCGAGTCTGCAGAATCAAATACGGTTTGATCACTCAACAATCTTCCTTCGTAGGTAACATTAACGACATCGCTAATATCCGGGAAATCTCCGGTACCTTCTTCCGTGATTATATATCGTAAACCTGTTGGATCAACAATTGCTGTTATACTGTTATTCTCTAAATACTCGTCAATAATTGCCGTATCTATCGCAAATTGTTCTTCGGCGCTAACAAAATCGTCATCGCTATTCAGACACCCTGACAACGATAACCCAACAATTACCAAAGACAAGGAAATTATGTTCTTGTACATATTATTTTTTTACTTAATGATATCAACTAACTCAACATCAAAAACCAAAATAGAATTCGGTAAAATAGTAGCACCTCTTTGGCGAGGTCCATAGGCCATCCCGGAAGGAACGTACAATGTAGCTTTCGCTCCTTTGTTTAAAAGAACGATACCTTCATCCCAGCCAGTAATAACACTTCTTGTGCCCAATCTAAATTCTAGGGGACCATATTCCCTTCCCTCTGTGTAAATTCCTTTTTCTTTGGCAATTTCTTCATAACTACTGTCAAAGTATGGCCCATTAAGTACGTTTCCAGTATAGTTAACCCTAACTAAAGAACCATTAGTCGCTTTCTCACCTTCTCCCTCTTGCGTGATCACATAACTCAATCCCGTTTCTGTGGTTTGCGCATCAATGTTATTCTCTTCAAGGTAGACGGCTATTGCTGCTAAGTCTTCTTCTTTTTGGTTAATGGCGTCTTCCTTCTGCTTGGCCATCAACTGTTGCTGCTGCTGTTGCTGCCAGGCTCTGATACCTTCCATATCATAAATAGCTTCCACACCCATATTGAAAGTCAAGGTGGCTGTACTATCTACTTGTGGCGGAATAGGCGACTTAAAAGTATGCTTGAACAAATCTGTACACGATAGCGAGAATTGAACACTGTCACCTTGTTTTAGAACGGCAAAAATGGAATTAATACTTCCAACACTGTTTTCCCATGTAGAGTCCTTTAAGAGCGCTATGGGCGATCCATTTTTTTCTGAGCTTAACCAGACAGAATCATTTTCATCCTTGTACTCCATATTCACCAATAAGTACTCACCGTTCTTGGCAAATTCTCCTTCACCTGCTTTTAGCAACTTATACTTTAATCCATTAGTAGCTGTTAGTTCTCCTTCACTACATGAACCTAAAAATAGAACTGCTCCCAACAGCGCTAACCCCTTCAATAAAATTCTCATTAAGCGTATGTTTTTATATGATTAGACAATTGATCCTTATATTTTTCGAGAAGCTTCTCAAATTTTGAGACCGTAGCTTCTAACGAGAGTTCAGATTTTCCACCGGCTGCATTTTTATGTCCACCTCCTTCAAAATGTGAGCGACTGAATTCACTCACAGAAAAATCTCCGATAGACCGAAAGGAGATCTTAATCATCACAGATCTATCAATAATAAGGGCTGCAAACTTTATCCCTGTTATTGAAAGCGCATAATTCACAAGCCCTTCCGTATCACCGGTTTGAGAGTTAAAGCGTTTTAAATCTTCCTGTGAGACGGCAAAATAAGCCGTATTATATTCGGGTAAAATGGTAAGCCTTTCGCTCAGCGCAAAACCTAAAAACTTAATTCTATTTACAGTATTGGAATCATAAATAAGTTTTGCAACATGCGCCGTATCAGCGCCATGCCGGATGAGTTGAGCACATACCTCAAAAACATGCTCTGTTGTATTTGGGTGTTTGAAATTTCCCGTATCAGTCATAATACCTGCATACAGGCATTCGGCTATTGCCCGGTCAATCAACTCATCCTCTCCTAGTTCAGCTATAAGCTGGTACACCAATTCGGCAGTAGCTGCCGCATCTGTCGTCCAGTAGGTGAAATCAGCAAAGTCATCCGGATCCAAGTGGTGGTCTATTAAGACCTTCTTCGAATGCGATGCAGCCACAATCTCACCCAGGTCATTCAAACGATCCAGGCTGGAGAAGTCAAGGCAGCAAACCAGGTCTGCTTCATTAACTATTTCCGAGCTCTTGGTTTCATTCCCCTCAAAAATGAGCACATCATCATTCCCTTCCATCCAGGATAGAAAATCAGGATAATCAGTAGGGGAAATCACCTGAACCTGATGCCCCTTCTTTTTTAAGAGTCTGGCTAACGCTAAAGAAGAGCCTAAAGCATCAGCATCAGGCTTATGGTGAGTAGTTATTACAATCTTTCCAGGAGATTTTATTAACTCTCTAAATATTTCAACATTCTGCATTTGTAAGTCCTCGCCCTCTACCAAAGAAGATTGATGCTTAATTAAGCGGCAAAATTGATGATAAAAATAGTCTAAAGCAACACGATAAAAGTCAGAACCTTACTTGTTGATTTACATAAAATCGGCTAATAGCTTTTAAAGAATAGTGCTACTTTTGCGGCCAAATTCATTTATCAACAATAAAACAATGGCAGAAAAAAGAACATTTACAATGATAAAACCAGACGCAGTAAATGCTGGAAATACAGGAGCGATCACTAAAATGATAGAGGAAGCCGGCTTCAAGATCATTGCTATGAAAAAGACCCAACTGACCAAACAAAGGGCGGGACAGTTTTACGAAGTCCATAAGGACAGACCTTTTTATAATGATCTTACATCTTACATGTCTTCAGGACCTATCATTCCAATGATTCTGGAGAAAGACGATGCCGTAGCTGATTTTCGAAAGCTGATTGGCGCTACTAACCCAAAAGAAGCTGCGGAAGGTACTATTCGTGCCTTATTTGCAGAATCTATCGAAGCAAATGCGATCCATGGATCTGATTCCGATGAAAATGCAGAAATAGAAGGCAACTTTTTCTTCTCGGAAACGGAGCAATTCTAATTTACTTTACGGCCCGGGGTTCCGGGCCTAAAGTTTTACACATACATTCTTGGGCTCGGTGAAAAACCTAAGAGCTTCTAACCCACCTTCTCGACCCATGCCGGACTGCTTCATGCCGCCGAAAGGTGTTCTCAAGTCACGGACCAGCCAGCAATTCACCCAAATGACACCACTTTTAATTTGATCGGCGACACGGTGTGCCCTTTTTAGGTCTTCAGTCCACAAAGTAGCTGATAGCCCATAAGCTGTACTATTCGCATATTCGAGCGCTTCATCCTCATCTTCAAAAGGCATTATGGTTACCACAGGCCCGAATATCTCTTCTTGATTTATGCGACACATGTGATCAAGACCTATGATAATAGTTGGCTCAACAAAATACCCTTCTTTGCACCTTCCATCTACTGTTACCCTTTTACCACCCACTATCACGGTACCCCCTTCTTCCTTTGCCAGTTGTATATAACTAAGAATTTTATTCATATGATCCTCAGAAACTATTGCCCCAAGTTTAGAGCCTTCTTCTAAAGGATCGCCTACCTTGAGTAACCTCGTTTTCTCCACAAAAGCATCAAGAAACTTATGGTAAATTCCCTTCTGAACAAAAATTCGAGAACCACATAAGCATATCTCTCCTTGATTAGCAAAAGATGAATGAATGGTGGTGTTTAATGCAAGCTCAAAATCGCAATCATCAAATAATATATTAGGATTCTTACCGCCCAACTCAAGTGAGAGTTTTTTGAACATGGGCGCCGCAGTCACTGCCAGTTTTTTTCCTGTTTCTGTACCTCCCGTAAATGAAATGATTGGCACTTCAGGATGCTCAACAATGCTTTGACCAGCCTTTGAACCTAAGCCATGAACAATATTCAAAATCCCCGGAGGTAAGCCCGCTTCAACACATATTTTAGAGAAAAGATAGGCCGTCATCGGCGTGATTTCAGAAGGCTTGGCAACTACTGTATTTCCTGCGGCCAAAGCCGGAGCGATTTTCCAAGTGAAGAGATAAAGCGGTAAATTCCATGGCGAGATGCATCCAGCTACTCCAACAGGCTGACGCAGAGTATAGTTAATAGTGCTTTTATCCGTCTGATGGAACTCGGAAGCAAACTGTTGTATGGCAGAGGCATAAAATCGCATATTTGAAGAAGCGCGTGGTATATCAACTCTGCTGGCTAGTTTAAGTGGCTTTCCATTATCGACAGACTCAGCCTTGGCCAACATTTCATGATCACGATCTATAAGATCCGCAATTTTGGATAGTATTAGTGATCGTTCAATGGCAGTAGTTTCGGACCAATCCGCGAATGCATCTTTAGCAGCTTCCACCGCTACCTCAATATCACGAGCATCTGAATCAGGGATAAGACTGTAGACTTTACCTTCGGCCGGATTATAATTATCAAGATACTTGCCGGAGATGGCAGCCTGAAATCGGCCGTTGATATAGTTTTTAATTTTCTTCATGGTGCACTCACCCATCCGATGCCCTTTTAACCAGTCCAGCTTTTATCGGATTTTGGTGGATGTAATGAAAACAGATAAAAGGATAGTTTGTATACCTACTTTCGAGATACTTAGCTCTGGTTTTCTGTTGAAACAATGAACCGGTTCTTGCATACCGTTTGTTTATCGCTTGTGTGTATGATCGAAGAACCAGAGCTATACCATTACTGGTCTTTTTACTCTTCAGACCTGACTTATTGGAAGACTTTGAGTGATCCAATAAATAAGTGTAATCAACATAAATCAAGCAATGAAAGTGATTTGGCAATAAGCAGTAGGCAACTATACTCACAAGTGGCAAAAGGTTGTTCCTTATCTTACGTAAGAAGAAAGTATAGTTTTCGTTATTATAAAAGATTTTCTGCCCATTATTTGCGCGGTTATAGACATGATGAAACCCCGTTTGACTAAAATCCATTTCTCACGATTTAACTTGGTTAACACACTTACAAACAACTCAACCTACCACCGTCTACAGGCAAGTTGATCCCATTAATATATGCTGCCGAGGGACTGGCAAGAAAAGCAACTGCATCCGCTATTTCACTGGCGTTAGCAAAACGTGCAGCCGGAATTTCTTTCATCATAGCCTGAGAAACTTGCTCAATTGAAGCGCTCAATTTCTCCGCCTTGTTCTTAATAATTGATTCCAGACGCACGGTAGCGGTAGCGCCCGGCAGGACATTATTCACGGTAATTCCATATTCTCCGAGTTCATTGGCCAGTGTTTTTGCCCAATTAGCTACTCCACTTCTTATAGTGTTAGACACACCTAAACCATCGAGAGGTGACTTTACAGATGTGGAAATAATATTGATGATCCGCCCGTACCCTGATGAAATCATCAGGGGAACAAGGGTTTGAGCCATAATTTGATTGCAGATCAAATGCCGGTTAAAAGCAATCCTAAATGCTTCCAAATCCGCATCAATTGCTTTTCCGCCGGGAGGGCCGCCAGTATTGTTTATCAATATATGCGCACCGGCATTTTCGGAAATGTAGGTTTGTATCTTTTCTTTAAGTTCTTTTGGACTATCAAAATCAGCCTGTACATAGTCATGATTTTGCGACGCATTAGGGAGTTGCTTCACTACTTCCCTAAGGCGGTCTTCCGAACGAGCAACAAGGGTAATTTTCGCACCTAGGGTTGCTAATTGTACCGCTGAAGCCTTCCCGATCCCTTGGGTGCCTCCGCATACAAAAGCGTGCTTACCTGTTAAATCTAAATCCATAAACCTCTGATCTATTTTGTCTAAATTTAACCAGAATTAGACGAATTAAACTATGGCAATCCAGCGACCTTTTAACCTTCAAAAATGGATAGATGAAAACAGGGACATTTTAAAGCCTCCGGTGGGAAACAAAAACCTATATGCCGATGCCGGGGATTATATAGTAATGATTGTTGGAGGTCCAAACGCTCGAAAAGATTATCACTACAACGAGACAGAAGAGCTGTTTTATCAACTTGAAGGAGATATTATAGTTAAAATTCAGGAAGAAGGGCAGGCCGTGGAAATTCCTATCAAAGCTGGAGACATGTACTTACATCCGGCCAAGGTACCACATTCGCCTATCCGCCCTGAAGGCAGCGTGGGATTAGTGATAGAGCGCAAACGGGAAGCAGAACACTTGGACGGACTTCAATGGTACTGCGATAACTGCAATAATTTATTGCATGACACTTATTTCCCGCTTACCAATATAGAGAAAGACTTTCTTCCCAGGTTTAAGGAATTTTACCGATCTGAGGATTTAAGAACATGCAAAAAGTGTGGTTATGTAATGGAAACTGATCCACGCTTCGTTGATTAATATTCATGCGCTATAAAAATTCGGTCGATTTCGCTGAGGCAATGGATCAAAAAGATCCGCTAAAATCTTACCGCCGACAATTTCATATTCCCAAACACAACGGTAATGACTGCTTATATTTCACAGGTAACTCACTTGGGCTGCAACCTAAAACTGTAAAACAATTTATAGATCAGGAACTATCTAATTGGCAAGAGTTAGCTGTTGAAGGGCATTTCAAAAGTAAAACACGTCCGTGGTTTCACTATCACAAGCACAGTAAGGAAGTATTGGCCAGGTTAGTTGGCGCAAAACCCATGGAGGTAGTGTCAATGAATAACCTAACTTCTAACCTTCACTTCATGATGGTTTCGTTTTATCGACCTGTTAAAAGTAGGTACAAGATATTAATGGAAGAAGGAGCCTTCCCTTCGGACCAGTACGCTGTCGAAAGCCAAATCAAATATCATGGATACGATCCTGAAAAGGCGCTGGTGGAACTTCATCCGAGAGAAGGTGAGGACATATTAAGAACAGAGGACATTATTGAGGCTATTAAAGCTGAAAGTGATAGTCTGGCAATGGTCTTATTGCCGGGAGTGCAGTACTTCACAGGCCAGTGGTTTGATATCGGGCAAATCACCAAAGCCGGACATCAGGCAGGCGCCTATGTGGGTTATGACCTGGCACATGCCATTGGTAATGTACCTCTTCAGCTTCATAATTATAACGTGGATTTTGCAGTTTGGTGTAGTTATAAATATCTGAATTCAGGACCTGGCGGTGTCAGCGGTATTTTTGTTCATGAAAAACATGGCCATAACAGCGGTATCCCAAGGTTCGCCGGTTGGTGGGGACATAATGAGGATGAGCGTTTCAAAATGCAGAAAGGGTTTAAACCCATGCAGGGTGCGGACGGGTGGCAACTAAGCAATGTAAACGTACTGGGGTCAGCGGCTCATCTGGCTTCATTGGAAATCTTTGGAGAGGTAGGTATTGAAGCATTGAGAGAAAAAAGCCTTCTATTAACTGGGTTCGCCGAGTTTCTTCTGCAGTCAATTTCAGCTGAGAAATTGAGGATATTAACCCCTGAAAAAGAAAATGAACGTGGATGCCAACTATCACTTCTGATCATGAAAAACGGTAAAGAAGTATTTAATCAATTGACCGAGCAAGGCGTGATAGGAGATTGGCGTGAGCCCAACCTGGCAGAACACGGAGGGGTAATTCGAATCGCCCCTGTACCACTTTACAATACATTCAACGATATCTACAAATTCTATCAAATACTTAAGGAAACGCTGGATGAGTAATAAAAAATCAATAGCTCTTGTCGGAGCAGGCTTGGTTGGTTCTCTTTTAGGCATTTATCTGGCAAAAAGAGGGTACAAAGTAAATATTTTCGAAAAGAGACCCGACATGCGCAAGCAAGAGTATCAAGGGGGGCGATCAATAAATCTGGCGCTTAGCAACCGAGGATGGTGGCCATTGAAAGAACTGGGCCTCGACAAAATTGCAAAAAGCATGATTATACCTATGAAAGGTCGAATGATGCACGATGATTCCGGGCAACTTACATTTCAGCAATATGGAAAGCAGGGCGAAGCGATAAACTCGATATCTCGTGGTGGCTTGAACGAACTTTTGATGAATGAAGCAGAAAAAGCGGGTGTTACCATTCATTTTGATGCCTCGCTTACAGAAGTAGATTTTGAGAATACAATTATTTCCTATTCACAATATCAGAAGTTTAAAAAATTTGAATCCGATATCATTATAGGGTCTGATGGAGCATTCTCTGCGGTTCGTAAATTTATGGAAGTAACAGATCGCTTCAGCTACTCCCAACATTTTATCGAGCATGGTTACAAAGAGTTGACCATCCCGGCAGGACGAAATGGCGAGTTCCTCCTCGATAAAAATGCCCTGCACATCTGGCCCAGAGGTAACTATATGCTCATAGCTTTGCCTAACCCTGACGGAAGCTTTACATGTACACTTTTCTTCCCGTATGAAGGCAATCCATCTTTTTCCAGTGTGGTATCCGATAATGATGCAGTTGAATTATTTAAAAAAGACTTCCCCGACGCTCTTGAATTGATGCCTTCATTCATCGAGGATTACAACACTAATCCCACTTCATCTTTGGTTACTGTCAAGTGCTATCCATGGGCAAGGAATAAGACCCTGCTCATTGGAGATGCCTCCCATGCTATTGTACCTTTTTACGGCCAAGGCATGAACAGCGGATTTGAAGACTGCCGAGTACTTAATCAGCTTCTGGACGATTATAATGATGACTGGTATGTTGTGCTTCCCAAATTTCAACAACTTAGGAAGCCCGATGCCGATGCTATTTCGGACCTCGCAATGCAGAATTTTATCGAAATGAGAGATCTGGTAGGCGATGAACAGTTTTTACTTAGGAAGAAAATCGAAGCCCGGCTTTACGAATTGTATCCCCATAAATGGATACCGCTATATTCTATGGTTACTTTTAAAGAAAAAGTGCGTTATTCTGAAGCTTTACAAAAGGGAAAAGTCCAAAAAAATATAATGGATGAGGTAATGCGAAAGCCGAATATCGAAAATGCCTGGGGGGACCTGGACTTTTCATCCATAGTGGCTGAGCTAAATACCTAACTCGGTTTTGATAAAGTTAAGCGTATCAAGCTCCTGGGGGCTCGCTTGATCGTCCTTTCTGAAAAGCTCAAGTGTTTCGGCAAGGAAATATTTGGACGCCTCATTTTGATCAAAATACTCCTGTTTTCGACACTGGGACACCCTTAAGTTTTCAGTCCAAAATTTTCATT
>ERZ1740070.307-NODE-307-length-34705-cov-6.229957_pt1 | contig 34705 bp, 27 predicted proteins | sample MGYA00581734_ERZ1740070 | MGnify/ENA primary metagenome ERZ1740070 (study PRJEB43018, sample SAMN04849744) | marine metagenome | isolation source: floating plastic debris | place: Pacific Ocean | collected 2008-09-01 | study: EMG produced TPA metagenomics assembly... | reverse complement strand
TGATAGGTCACTGATGAGTTAGCACGCCCTCTATGCAACTCGTTGCGAGCGACCTATGCTATCTACCCTATCTGAGAAGAAAATTCACGCTGTGCGCGTGGCTATTTTCTTGGCCTGGCTCCTGTTAATTGTATCTTTGTTCTACGATCCTATCACTGCAATATTCACTCAGCCAGAGCACACTTGGAGCTGGCTAGCAGATGATAATATTGCCCAATCCTTTGACCCAGATAGCTGTATTAGAGTCCAAGACCAATGCATTGCTCTAGCGTCTTATCCTGTAGGTACTCGCGTTTTTTGGGGCATGGTTGTCCCTAGCGCTATCTTCGTTGTGCTGGTGCTAGGGCACGAGTTTTGGCGACGCATCTGCCCGCTATATTTTTTCTCTCAACTGCCTCGCGCCCTACAGATGAAGCCACTGCTAAATATTGAGCAGAATGCATGGCTTAAACAGAATCACTTTTATGTACAGTTTGTTCTGTTCTACTTAGGTATTACTGCTCGCATTCTGTTCATTAATGCACTGCGTCCCGCTGCTGGAATGTTCTTTATCTTGACGCTGCTGTCAGCGGCTAGTGTAGTTGCGCTCTATGGCGGCAGAAGCTGGTGCCACTATGTTTGTCCTTTTGGCATGGTGCAGACGGTGTTTACCGGGCCAAAGGGGCTGCTGGCTAGCGAAGCTCACACCGCTAAGCCCTACAGTATTACCCAGTCGATGTGTCGCACGGTAAATGAGCAGGGGAATGAGGAAAGTGCGTGTGTTTCTTGTAAGTCTGCCTGTATGGATATTGATGCGGAGCAGTCTTATTGGGCGCAGCTGCATAAGCCTGGGCGGAATCTAGTTCAGTATGGCTATCTGGGCTTGGTTGTAGGCTACTTTAGCTATTACTGGCTGTATGCCGGGAATATGAACTATTACTTCTCGGGAGTGTGGAGCTATGAGCCCTGGAAAGCTGAATCTTTGTTGGGGTCTGGGTTCTACATTTTCGGTTCGCCCATTGCGGTGCCTAAATTAGTTGCAGCGCCGCTGACGCTTGGGGCGTTTGCGATCGCATCCTACTACCTCTGCACCCTCATAGAACGCTACTACCGAGGTGTACTCAAGCAAAAGGACCCTACAGCAACTGCTGAAAAAAGTCTGCATAGGATGTTTTCTATTTGCACCTTTATTGCTTTCAACGTGTTCTTCATCTACGGTGGCCGCCCTGAAATCAACAAACTACCGATAGCAGTACAGTTCGCATTTCAGGCGATGATTGCAGTGGTCAGTAGCCTATGGCTATATCAAAGCTGGGGACGCAGCGCTGAGCTATATCAACAGGAAAGTGTCGCTGATAAACAACAGCGAATGTTGAAAAAACTTCCGGTGAATATAGATGAGCTTTTAGAAGAAAAAGCGTTACAGCAGCTGAATGCTGGAGAGATTGGCATCTTAGCGAAAGTAATGCCTCGGCTTGTACACAAGCCAAACAGCCGAGCGTCAGAAGTATCGACCTTCAGCCCTTTGACAAACCAAAAACAACCCTCTTTAGAACACACTCTTCCCAAAACAGCATTGCGACGTAGAAGGGATTCATCTAGTAGCAACAAACGGACGGATATTTCATCATCAATGAACACGCCTAAAACAACTATCCGTAGGCTGCCGTAATCTGTTCTTTTTCTCGAATCCTCTTTCCTCACACATTTCCTCACGCAATTGAAGAACCCTAGCCATCTAGATAGAGATCTGTTTGAACCATGCTAAAAACAAAAGTAATCAACACGCACACCATCGATGTTTATGAGGCGCATCTGAGCCCGCGCTCAAGCCTTCATGCAGAATGCTTGATTGGGCGTCATCCTAACTGTGACCTCGTGCTAGATGGCCCGGCGGTCAGCAGAATTCACGGTAGGGTATTGTTTGAAGCGGACTCGTGCTTCTTTGTGGACTTGGGGAGTACGGATGGCTCTCGGCTAAACAATGAGGAGATTGGGGTGAATCAGGCATATGCGATCGCACCCGACGATATCCTCCGCATTGGCGACTTTGCCGTCATCATAGAATCTGTGAAGCCTCAGCCTATCCCATCCGCAAACCACGTATGGGATGGCGACAGTATCACCGCGCGCTGTGTGCAAATAAATACAGAAACCCGCGACGTCAAAACCTTCCGCTTCGTCGCAGAACCCAACATCCTCTTCGACTTCAAGCCAGGCCAGTTCGTCACCCTATCGCTACCCATTACCCACCCTCAAACAGGGAAAGCCGTCACACGCTCTTACTCCATTTCATCGAGCCCATCTCGACCACACACTCTAGATATCACCGTTAAGCGCGTGGGCCCAGCAAACGATGACCTGCCACCTGGGCTGGTTTCCAACTGGCTGCACGATCACTTAGCAGTTGGCATGATCCTCCCAATGCAGGGGCCGTATGGAGACTTTAACTGTGTTGATCATCCGGCGCAAAAGCTGCTGCTGATTTCTGCGGGCAGTGGCATTACGCCGATGATGTCGATGGCACAGTGGCTAAGCGACCATGCCGCCGATACAGAGATCACGTTTGTGCATGTCGCTCGCACAGCGCAAGACATTATCTTTCGTCAGCGGCTAGCCCTCCTCGCAGCGCAGCACAACCATTTCAAGCTGGCTTTCAGCCTAACTAAGGACGCACCGAACAGCCCCTGGGCAGGCTATCGCGGACGGCTGAATCCAGCGATGGTCACGTCGATTTGTCCTGACTATATGGAGCGGACTGCTTTTGTCTGCGGGCCCAATGGCTTTATGGCTGGAACACAGTCGCTGCTGGAAGGTATGGGCTTTCCGATGGAGAATTATTTTGAAGAGAGCTTTGGTGGGCCTGCTGCGAAAGCCAGCAAACCCCAGGCAGTTCAAGATAAGTCATCGGATACTAGGGCTGTCGCAGCTGCTGCGGTAGAGGGAGAACGCATTGTGGAGTTTGTGGCTTCTGGGAAACAGATTGTGTGTGGTGAGGAAGAGACTTTGCTAGAGGCAGCAGAGCAGGCAGGTGTGGATATCCCGAGCGGATGCCGAATGGGGAGCTGTGGAGTGTGTAAGCAGAAATTGGCATCTGGGAATGTGGAGTATGAGGTGGAGCCAAAGGGGTTGAAGGAAGCCTCTCCGCAGGAGAATCGCACTGAAGGTCATGTGCTGACTTGTATTGCCAAACCCATCGGCAAGGTCGTATTACACCTGTAGGTCATTTTTCAAGAACATAAATAGGCAAGATAACGCCTGTCTCAGTATGGTTGTATCAAGTTTGTTGCATATGACTAGCGTATGCTCGTAGTTTTGTGTTGCCGCTGTTATATTTTTGACAAAGAGAAAGAGAAACTACCCGATTAAATAAAGATTCGCTGAGAAGAGGGAAGAGATCGTATCTAGAACGCCTGCTATCATGGTAACCCTATATATCTAGTGCATTTTTCGATACCCTGGTTAGCCTCTCTTTTTCTAAGTTCTGTTCAAAAATTAGTCTTTAGAGCCAGGGTTATTCGCTACCATTCCCCTCCTAAGGATTCGTGAAAACAATCCGTTCAGACAGATGTCAGATCTCTTCTTTTACTTCCTGCCTTTCATCATCGGTGGAGCAATTTCCGGCATAATTTGTGGCTTCTTCCCCTTCTTTCTCGCCATTAAGCGCAGACGCCCTTGGCTGGGATTTATCGCACTCGCTATCTGCGTAGCTTGCGGAATTGGCCTAGGCGTAATTTTGGCATTCCCTATCGCGACTAGCTTCGCTGCGGCTATTTTGCTCACACAGCCGCGTGAGAAGAAGCGTAAGCGTGAGAAAGTAGCTGCGATGGCGGAGCCCCTCCTTCGCGTAGCGTCTCCGCAGGAGTTAGAAAGGATCACAGACGTACGAGAAGCCGAATCTGTGACTTGACTAACCGGTACTAAGCACCTAATACAGCTCACATAAGCTTGCGAAAAGCTCATTGCACTGCTACTCACCTGCGTTCAGCGCATAAAACTCATGTAGCTTCGCTTGCAAAAAATCCTTATCCGGCAATTGCGTCTGATACTCCGCGATCAACGCAGGCGACAGAGAGCGATTCAACGCATATTCCACAACCTCATCATCTTTACTAGCACACAGCAAAACCCCAATCGCTGGATTTTCGTGAGCCTTGCGCTCATCTTGATCCAACGCTTCCAAATAAAAGTTCAGCTTGCCCAAATACTCCGGCTCAAATCGGCCTACCTTCAGTTCTACCGCTACCAAGCAGTTCAAGCCTCGATGAAAAAATAGTAAGTCTAGTGCAAAATCGCGCCCTCCAACCTGAACTGGATACTCGGAACCCACAAAGCAAAAGTCTCGCCCTAACTCGGACAAGAAGGACTTCAGCTGTTGCAGCAACCCCTTCCTTGTGCAGATCTGCCTCGGTATGTCGCTCCGGCAAGTCCAAAAACTCCAAGACATAGGCATCACGAAATATGTCCATCGCCGATGGATGAGATTGTGACACTACTGGTGACACTTTTACCGAATTCAAAGCTGTTCGTTCTAACAGCGCCGTCTTAAACTGACGCTCTAGCTCACGACTAGACCACTTTTCTTTGATCGCTAATCGCAGATAAAACTCCCTTTCTTCCAGTCGCTTACTTTGGTTGATGATGATTAAGTTGTGTGTCCAGGGTAATTGTGACAGCAGCGCTGTCACTTCTTCATTATCTCGATAGGTCTCATAAAACTTCCTCATCCGAAATAGGTTGCGGCGCGTGAATCCTCTCAACCCTGGCTGCGTACGCGCTAAATACTCTGCTAACTGCTGTACTACACCATCTCCCCATTCTGCCTATGATAGCTTCTGGCTGATATAAGCACCCACCTGCCAGTACAGCTCTACCAGCTGCGTATTCGCTGTTTGTACTACCCGCTTCTTGGCAGACCGAATCATTTCTGCTATTTTAGCAAAGCTTTTTTCTATATCCGTGCTCGTTGATTCGCTCACGACTTACACCCTTAGCAGTGGCGTTGCCCGAGCACTGAAGTTCGCAGCCTGCAGGGCAGCCACAGCCGCCTCCGCATTCCTTACCCGGTACTGATTGCCCAAGCGCACTGCGTGGCTATGATCGCGTGTTCGAATTACCGCAATTACGGGCGTTTTAGCCGCAAATTTATCTTCGCCTTGCAGCACTCGCAGCACGTCTCGCAGGCGATTTTGCTTCTTGATGTCGCCTGCGACCGAAGGCTCGATGTCAAGCATTACCATGCTGACTGTTTCGATCGGCTGAGCATCGTCGATGATCATTTGTATGCGGTCGTCGCGGCGGTCGACTTTGCCCCAAATCATGAGGCGGGCGTCGGGTTTGATGTATTGGCCGATGCGGGCGTAGGCTTTGGGGAAGATGACGGCTTCGGCGTGGCCGGTGAGGTCTTCTATTTGCACCACGGCCATGGAGTCGCCTTTTTTGGTGGTGACGGGCTTGACCATGCTGAGCATGACGATGGCTGTGAGGGTTACTTTCTCAGGCTTTTCGGCGAGGGTGGCGAGTTCAATGGGTGCGAGAATTTTGGATGAATGCTGGATGTTTTTCAGCGGATGGTCGGAGATGTAGAAGCCGAGGAGGTCTTTTTCTAGCTTTAGGCGTTCTTGGGGTTCGTAGTCTGCAGTGGGTGGCGCTTTCGGGGCAGATTCAAAGGTGAGCGCAGGTCCGTTGCTGTCAGCAGCAGGGGCGGCACCGAGCATGTCGAAGAGATTGCCTTGGCCGACTTCACGGTCTTTGGCGCGGGACTGGGCCCAGTCGACGACGAGTTCTAGGTCGTGCATCAGCTGCTGGCGGTTGGGCTCTATGCTCTCGAATGCGCCAGAGAGGATGAGGGCTTCTAGTGCACGCTTGTTGACGGCTCGGAGGTCTACGCGATCGCACAAATCAGCCAAAGACTTGAACTCACCCTCCTCCTCCCGCGACACAATCAGCGCTTCAATCGCACCCAGTCCAATATGGCGCACCGCCGAAAGTCCAAACAGAATCTCATTATCCAGCGGCGTAAAGTCAACCCCTGACTGATTCACATCGGGCGGCAACACCTGAATATTCATCCCCAGGCAGCTGGCAATGTACATTTGCACCTTGTCTTGGTCGCCGCTGATGGCGGTCAGCAGCGCCGCCATGTACTCAACTGGGTAGTTTGCCTTGAGGTACGCAGTCTGAAAGGTAACAAATCCATAGGCCGTAGAGTGAGACTTGTTGAAGCAGTACTCTGCAAACAGCACCATCTGGTCGAACAGATCGTTCGCAGGCTTACGCGGAAAGTCGTTTTTACTCGCCCCTTCGATGAAGATTTCGCGGTGCTTCTCCATCTCCTTAATTTTCTTTTTACCCATCGCCCGGCGCAACAGGTCAGCCTCACCAAGCGAGTATCCGGCTAGATCCTGCGCAATTTTCATGATCTGCTCTTGGTAGACCATGATGCCGTAAGTCTCTTTGAGAATCGGCTCTAAAATTTTGTGCGCATAGTCAATTTTCTCTCGCCCGTGCTTGCGATCAATAAACTTAGGAATCAGCCCAGCATCTAGCGGCCCCGGACGATAAAGCGCCAGTACAGAAGAGATATCTTCTAACCCTGACGGCTTCAGATCTTTTACGATTTGCCGCATCCCCGAAGACTCTAGCTGAAAGACGCCCGCTAGCTCGCCACCTGCTAATAGGTCATACGTCGCAGGATCGTCCAAAGGCAACCCATCTAGGTCAATGGTCACGCCCTCGTGTCGCCGCTCAATGTGATTCACCGCCTTCTGAATCATGGTCAGGTTGCGCAGGCCCAAGAAGTCCATCTTGAGGAGGCCAATCGCTTCCACATCTTCCATGTAGTACTGCGTAATCACCGCGCCATCGTTATTACGCTGCAACGGCACGATGGTATCTAGCGGGTGTTCAGAAATCACCACGCCCGCTGCGTGCATTCCAAAGGTTTTGTTCGTCCCTTCAATCGTGATTGCCGTATCGATCCACCGCTGAAAAGTTACGCCTGTTCCTGGAATCAGCTCGCCGCTATCGTATTTAGACTTAAAGTCTTCGGCGGGTGTGTCCTCCGCGATCATCTTTTTGAGCTTGGCGGGCTTACCTCTGGCAACGGGGATGAGCTTAGCAAGCTTATCGGACTCGTTGTAAGGAATATCGAGCACGCGGGCGACGTCTTTTAGCACCGCCTTGGAGGTCATGCGGTTGAACGTGATAATTTGCGCCACGTGATCGGTACCGTACTTCTCGGTGACATACTCAATCACCTTTTCGCGCTTTTCAATGCAGAAGTCCGTATCCACGTCCGGCATCGACTTCCGTTCAGGATTGAGGAAGCGCTCAAACAGCAGACCGTGGTGTACTGGGTCGATATTCGTAATGCCCATGGCGTAGGCTACCAGCGAGCCCGCGGGAGAGCCGCGACCCGGCCCGACTGAAAGATCGTTATCACAGGCGAACTTGATGTAGTCCCACACCACCAGAAAGTAAGTCGCAAAGCCCATCTGGTGCATCATGGCGACTTCGTACTTCATCCGCTCCTGATACTCTTCGGACAGCTCGTCAGCGCTGGAGACACTCATCCGCTCAAACAGGCCATCCCAAGCTACCTTTTCCATGTAGCTTTCTTTGGTGTGACCCTCCGGGATAGGAAAGTTAGGAATCTGGGGATTGCCGAGGATGTTGTACTCCTCAATTTTGTCGGCAACTTCTTGAGTGCGGTTAATCGCATCTTCAATCACCTCAGCCGAGAGGTGATCGCGAAAGAGGCGGCCCATCTCTTCTTCCGACTTCAGATATTCTGTGCCGCTGTAGCGTAGACGCTTGTCTTCGGTGATGAGCTTACCGGTTTGAATACATAGCAGCGCGTCGTGGGCTTCTACATCTACACAGGAAATAAAGTGCGAGTCGTTCGTCGCGACGACTTTAATATCTAACTCTTTGGCAATGCGAACGACTTCGGTATTTACAATCCGGTCTTCGTAGGAGCCGTGATCCTGAATTTCGAGATAAAAGTCATCGCCAAGCAGGTCTTTGTACCACTGGGCAACGCGGCGGGCGACGTCTAGGCGCTTTTTCATAATCGCCTGCGGAATTTCGCCACCGAGGCAGGCGCTGGTGATGATCAGCCCTTCGTGATACTGCTCTAGCAGGTCTTTATTGATGCAGGGGCGCGAAAAGATGCCTTTACCCTGTACGCCTTCGAGGTGGGATACCGTTGTCAGCTTTACCAGGTTTTTGTAGCCAATGTCATTTTTGGCGAGGACGAGCTGATGGTATTTGGGCCGCTTTTCTTGCTTGGTGATGTCACCGTTGATGATGTACATCTCGTTGCCGATGATCGGCTTGATGCCTTTTTTGCTGCACACCTTCAGCAGCTCAATGGCACCGTACATGACGCCGTGATCGGTAAGTGCGATCGCATTCATCCCCAATTCCAGCACCCGGTCGGTCAACGGGTCGATATGGCTAGCACCATCGAGCAAGCTGTAATCGCTGTGGATGTGCAAGCCAACAAATGACATAGAAATGATCCGCTTTAGAAAATGGAAGGGGAAATGGAGAAAATTAAAGAGGAGAACCGTCGAGATCAGACGAAAGAGTTAAGTACAAATTTACTACCTCAGCCTGATATATTCAACGCTTTCAGCACAACCAACAAGCTTGTTTGAACTTTTTAAGCTTAGGTAGTGAATCACTATTTAACCACTATATATAGCAATGTTTTTAATATTGATAGAGCCCTGACGCTACTCATAGCGATTTATCTACACGCTACCGAACAAAAATACCCTACAGGTCGGCAGCTAACCGCCAAAATCGCGCTCAAATGCTTTTTAGCTCGACACATCTTTTTTCTTTGTATTTCCTTTAAGTAGTCTTCAGCCCTGCTTTAAAGTTCTCGAATACAGACATCAGACATTGATAAAAACTATTGTCGCCATTAATTTATCAAAAGGTCCGTAGGAACACTTAACCAACTGTAGCCAAAGCATCACAGCAATAATCCGTAGTTTCATCTATCTCCAAGGGTAGAAAAATTAGACATTTCTCCTATGTCTTTTGGAGTAGCAGTCAAAGAAGAGTCTACTTCCTGAGGAAGATACGACCGCATCTTAATTTCGACACTATGGCCACAACTACCTCTGAGATACGTCATCAAACCGGCTAAAACCAAATCGGGCATAACCAAAAAGCCGGAGAACAAAAAACCAGAGACGAGACAGGCCACAAAAAGAGTAAAAAAAGGCCAAACCAGAGGCATTACCAAAGGGCAAACGAGCTAAAAAGCGCGCTAACAAAGAATTCGCACTTTTTGACTCCAGCAAACCAGCTTGTGCAGCTAATGTTTGTAATCCCAGGGTTTTTATGAAACGCATCCTTGTATACAGCTCATTGTCTGTTCTGACGGCTATCGGAACAGTCTTCACCGCTGCAAATGCAGAAATTTTTGAAGGAGAAGAAACCTCAACGACAGCGACTTCCCAGCTCGCCAGCAGCTCTACAATTTTTGATACTTCTGCAACGTTTGACACTGCCGATATCATTGGGGCCGATATCATCGGGCAAGTGCCTGGAACTGTAGAGTCAGACATCACACCTGCCGCAAAACCAAGTGCAGCTACACCTACCGAAACCGAACTAGAGGTCGACACTGAGGCCACCGATTCTGACGCGACAGGTGGCACTGGCGTCGAAACGTTGACGCCTGTTCCCGGTGCAACACCCTTGAGTCCTATACCTGACAGCGGCCCTGTAAATGGCATCGTCCCTGCTACGCCTGTAGAGACTCCATTGGGCTCACCGACACTGCCAGCAGCACCGGGTACGACACCGCTAGAATCAGAAGCAGAGTCGACGGGAGATCCTACGGAGGAGCTGGCGGAGGAGTTGGAAGCGCCTACCGAAGGCATTGAAACAGACGGTATGGAGAACGATGCTTTCGAAGGCAATTCCTTTGAGGCAACGCCTACCGAAGCGCCACTTGAGGAGCCAGCAGCAGCACCGCTAACAGAAGATGAACCGCTTCAAGATGGTGCCGTCATGGAAGAAGAGACACCTATTCCGGCACCGCCTGGCAGCAACTTCACGCCCAGCGCACCAGATAGTAACTTCACACCTAGTGAGCCCAACGGAATTACGCCTAGTGCACCTAGCGGTGTGCCCAGCAATGGCCTCACACCCATCGAACCTGACAGCGTAACACCCTCTGATGAGCCACCGGTTGATAGTCCTTTACCAGCTGAGCCCCTGCCTGCTGAGTCCCTGCCTGCTGAGTCTGATGCACCCTCTGAAGCCCTTCCACCGATTGACGACAGTGGCTTCGATGAAGCGGCCCCGCTAGGGAGCACTAGTGATCGCCTCATCGGAGAAGGTTTTTCCCCATTCCAGCTCTCCTACCTCGCTATTGGAGGTGGCCTGAAGGAAGCGGGTATTCCGGGTGGTAATCAGCTGCTCTCAGCCTACAAATCTGGTGAGCTATCGGCCGAAGATATTGTGGCAGCAGGCGCTATGACCAAGCGACTAGGAACAGATGCTGACGACGAAGCCGACTATACAAAAGGGGTCGACAAGTTCCTTCAGCTCTTGAGTCGAGACAGCCTCAACTCGTAGCTTTTTCAGCACATACCTTTCACTCCACGCACTCTGGCCTAGCTCTCTTGTAGCGCTAGGCCTTTTTTATTTGTTCCTAGATTAAATATCAGCCAAGATTAGAAGAAGATGAGAGAAAAAATCAATCCATTCTGCATCCTTATACCTTCACCCATAGATAGATGATAAATAGAACAATTTCAGACTAATTGTGAACTAAATCAGCGCGGCGTCTCTTTCTTCCAGACCTCTAGACAACAGAATTAAAAACACCTCTGACCAGAACTTTTAACCCGCATAGAGCGAAGCTATCATTCCTTATAAACAAACTAAACCAAACGGACCAGTTTAGATATACTCAGAAGGTGCCTTTAGCTCAGCACGATTTTGGCTTAGCGCTATTGGCTCGCCGCATCGGCTCAGCATTGGCCCCGTGATACTGCTCCAAACCGCATCAGCAACGCAAAGGTTTTTCTCATGACGGCTTCTTCGGACTCAACGAGCGTTCCGCCTGTTTCACCCGTTGGCTCGCCCGCTCGCATTGCGCCAGCAGAGCCAGCTATCAAAAATAGGGGCACTCGCGACCACTCGCCCAATCAATGGAAATGGCTACTAGGTGCAGCCCTTATCCTTGCAGGTTTGGGCTTTGTATTATTCCGTGCGTTCGCCGGACGCGGCGGAGCAGAGATGCAGGGGCCACCCGCATTTCCAGTAGAAATGGAGCGCCTGCAAGAGGAGTCTTTAGAAGACAGTTCTGAGCTGGTTGGCACGCTGGATTCCCAGGCAGGCGTGAGCTTGCAGCCAGAAGCCGATGGCCGAGTGATACAGATTTTTGTCGCGTCGGGAGATAGCGTCGCAGCAGGCGAGCCGATTATGCAGCTCAGCCCTCAGCGATCGCAGTCCGACTACAACGCAGCTTTGGCTGGCGTCAGCGCAGCCCGGTCCTCTCGCGATACCGCCCGCGCCCAGCTCAGAGCCGCGCGGGAGCAACAAAGCGAGCTCATCGCCGACCTTCAGCTGCAAGACAATGAATTTGACCGAACAGCCTCACTGGTAGAACGGGGGGCACTGCCTCAATCTCAGCTGGATCAGGTGGTACGCGATCGCGCGGTCGCCGACTCGGCCCTAAACTCCGGCATCGAAGAAATTGCCGCCCTAGAATCTAGCCTGGTTGGCGCAGAAGCTACCCTAGCTCAGGCCAACGCCAACGCCAGCGCCACCCAGCAAGACCTGCTCGATAAAACCGTAACCGCACCTATCGCTGGCATCGTCGGCGACATCCCGGTCAAGCTCGGCGACTACGTAACCGCAGGCTCTCCCCTAGCGACCATCACCCAAAATCAAGACCTCGATCTGGAAATCGCAGTGCCTATCAACGAAGCCGAAAGACTACGCGTTGGTCTACCTGTAGAACTCAGCCTCTTCGGCTCAGACGACGTCATTGCATCCGGCAACATCCGGTTCGTCTCCCCCACGACCGACGCTAGCACTCAGACCATATTGGCCAAAGCTCGCTTTTCGTCGCCCGATCGCCCGCTACAGGACGAGCAGCGGTTAGAAGTGCGCATCGTCTGGGACGAGCGCCCTGGCATTTTGATTCCTACCACAGCCGTCTCTCGCCTCGGCGGAGAAACCTTTGTATTCGTTCCCGGCGAACCCGATCCCCCAGCCGAAGGAGAGGGGCCACCACCTGGCAATGCTGTAGACTCTGGCGGGCCACCACCGATAGTCGCCAAGCTCCGATCGGTAAAGCTAGGCGAGCTACAAGGCAATGAGTATCAGGTATTAGAAGGGTTACAAGCTGGCGACACAATCGTCACCTCTGGTCTGCTAAACCTGCGTGATGGCGTGCCAATTATGCAGCAGGAAGAAGGCGAAAGCCAAGGTGGCCCGGCCGGTAGTGGCCCAGAGGATGCAACCGGAGGCGAGGAATAAACCCAATGTTTGTTAATTACTTTATTAAGCGCCCTGTCTTCGCCACCGTCTGCGCGCTGATTATGCTGCTGATTGGCGCGGTTAGCATTCCTACGCTGCCAATTGCGCAGTATCCAGACATCAGCCCAACTCAAATCAACGTCACAGCTCGCTACATTGGCGCAGACGCTGAAACCGTTGAGCGCGGTGTAACAACTGTTATTGAAAGGCAGATCAACGGTGTGGAGGGCATGCGATACATGACCTCCAACAGCAGTAACGACGGCGTCAGCAACATTGTTGTCACCTTCGACTCTTCTCGCGATAAAGATATCGCTGCGGTAGATGTTCAGAACAGAGTGTCGCTCGCAGAACCGCAGCTGCCAGAAGTTGTGCGACAAACGGGCGTCACCGTCACGAAGCAAACCAGCAACATTTTGCTGGCGATGAGCTTATTTACCGAAGGAGGAGAATACGACGATGTTTTCCTGAGTAACTACGCCGACCTGTACATCGCCGACGCCCTGCGCCGGGTAAACGGGGTGGGCAATGTCACCATCTTTGGTGAGCGGACCTACGCCATGCGCATTTGGCTAAATCCTCAGCAGCTGGCGAGTCGAGACCTCAGCGCTGACGATGTGATCAGTGCACTCCAAGAGCAAAATATTCAAGTAGGCGCAGGCCAAATCGGCCAGCCCCCCTCACCAGAAGATCAAAACTTCCAGGTTGACTTACGCGCAAATAGTCGACTACAAACACCGGAAGAGTTTGAAGACCTCGTGCTGAAAACAGGCGACAACAATCAGCTGATTCGGCTAAAAGACGTGGGCTACGCGGAGCTAGGCGCTGAACGCTACAGCTCTTTTCTACGCTTTAGAGGCAACAACGCAGTCGGGCTTGGTATCTTTCAGCTACCGGGCAGTAACGCGCTAGAAGTGGCTGCAGGCGTAAAAGAGGCGATGGCCGAATTGGCCCCAGATTTTCCACCGGGGATGGAATACGGTATTGGCTTCGATACTACTGAATTTGTTCAGCAGTCACTGATGAGCGTCCTGTGGACGCTCGTTCAGGCCATTGGTCTGGTGGTTATTGTTATCTATATCTTTTTGCAGGACTGGCGGACGACCATCATTCCTGCGGTGACGATTCCCGTGTCACTGATTGCCACGTTTGCGATTGTTAAGCTTTTTGGCTTCTCGATTAACAGCCTCACCCTGTTCGGCCTGACGCTGGCAACCGGGATGGTAGTCGACGATGCGATTGTGGTGGTAGAAGACATTAGCGCCAAGATTAATCAAAGGGGCCTCGAACCGGAAGAAGCGGCAGTGACCTCTATGAGTGAGCTAACAGGCGCGGTGATTGCGACCTCGCTGGTGCTAATGGCGGTATTTGTGCCGGTGGCCTTTTTCCCTGGAACAACGGGCGCGCTGTACCGGCAGTTTGCGCTGACGATTGCTTTTGCGATCGCACTTTCCACCTTCAATGCCCTCACCCTCACCCCCACCCTCTCAGGCCTCCTCCTCCGACCAAAGCAAGAACCTACGGGCTGGCGTGCCAAAATCTTTGTCCCGTTTAACAACGCCCTCGACTGGCTGCGCGATCGCTATGGCAACCTGCTCGAAAAGCTCGTTGGCATTAGGCTCATCGTCCTCGGCGGCTTCGTCACCTCCCTAGTCATCACCGCATGGCTATACTCCACTGTGCCCTCGGCTTTCCTCCCAGACGAAGACCAAGGCTACTTCATCACCATCCTTCAAGGACCAGAAGGCACCTCGCTCAACTACACCAGCGACGTGATGGCAGAAGCAGAACAGTTGCTGTTACAACAACCTGAGGTGAGAGCCACTTTTGCAGTGGGCGGCTTTGGCTTTAGCGGTAATACCGCGAACAGTGGCGAAAATTTCACCTCGCTAAATCCTTGGGGCGCTCGCGATGCCTCTGCTCACGACATCGCCGACCGAGTAAACCCCACTTTCCAATCCATCACCGAAGCGCGCATGTTTGCGCTCAACCCGCCGGCCATTCAGGGCCTGAGTAACTTTGGTGGCTTCGAGTTCCAGCTGCAGGACCGGCGAGGAACAGCTGAGCTCGGCCAGCTGGTAAATGGGATGTTTGCCGTGATGGGTGCAGCGAGCCAAAACCCTGACCTCAATGCGGTCTTTAGTACCTACGCAGCGAGTACGCCTCAGATTGCTATCGACGTCAATCGAGACCAAGCCAAAGCGCTGAACGTCAATATCAACGACATTTTCAGCACCTTGCAGACGAATCTCGGCTCGCGCTATGTCAACGATTTCAACCTTCAGGGCCGGACGTACCGCGTGTTTGTGCAGGCCGATGAGCAGTTTCGCTCGACGCCGAGTGATATCGATAAGCTGTACGTGCGATCGCAAACCGGTGACCTTGTCCCCATGGGCAACCTGATCGAAACCGCAGACACCACTGGCGCGCAAACCATCAACCACTACAACCTCTTCCGCTCCATCGCCATCAACGGCCAGCCGGCAGAAGGCGTTAGCTCTGGCGCGGCAATTGAAGCGATGGAAGGGGTCGCCGAGCAGGTGCTACCCGCTGGCTTCGGCTACGAATGGTCTGGCACCGCGCTCGAAGAAATCGAAGGTGGTAACCAAGCACCAATTATCTTCAGCCTGGGTATCATCCTGGTCTTTTTGGTGTTGGCCGCACAGTATGAAAGCTATGTCGATCCGGTCATTATCCTCTTTGCGGTTCCACTAGCTGTACTGGGCGCGTTGCTCGCGCAGACCCTGCGCGGCCTGCCAAACGATGTGTACTGCCAAATTGGCTTAGTCATGCTGATTGGCCTAGCCAGTAAAAACTCCATTTTGATCGTGGAGTTTGCCAACCAGCTACGCGAGCAAGGCCGCTCTATTGTGCAAGCCGCACTCGAATCTGCCCAGCAGAGAATGCGACCCATCCTCATGACGGCGATTTCTACACTTAGCAGTATTTTCCCACTGGTGATTGCCTCAGGTGCAGGTGCAGGGAGTCGGCAGTCATTGGGTACGGCTGTCTTTGGTGGCATGCTAGTCGCGACATTTTTGAGCCTATTCGTAGTCCCGATTCTGTACATCGTCATCAAACAGCTAAGCGATGGCAGACGCACGCCACCCAAAGATTTTGGGCAAACAAACGGCAGCCTTGAGAAGGGCTCTGACACGTCCGACATTTACTCAGCAGGTGGCGTTGATATGATTCCTGTCAACCGATACGAGCAGCAGCCTTGAAAAGCTGCAAACGACGTGTTGCGATGAAGGCCTTTATCGCAACATAACTTAAAGAAACAGCTTAAAATAGAGAAGACACTAGCCTTTTCACTTTCTACGGCCACTTTTCCTATGACGATCTCAGAAGCCGCTCCTAGCAAGCAATCTCCAACGAACCAAACAAACTGGAAAGTGAACCTTCTCTACGACGGCGACTGTCCTCTTTGCCTACGCGAAGTTAACTTTTTGCGTAAAAAAGACGCTGGACGCGGCATCGTGAAATTCACCGATATCGCTGACCTAAACTACCGCGCTGAAGACAATGGTGGCGTTGATTTTGAAACGGCAATGGGCCGCATTCACGCGGTGCTCGCCGATGGCACCGTTGTCAAAAATGTTGAGGTTTTCCAGCAAACCTACGATGCCCTTGGCATTGGCTGGATATATGCCGCAACCAAGTGGCCCGTCGTTGGCCCCATTGTGAATAAAGTGTACGACCTATGGGCCGATAAGCGATTGGCAGTAACCGGGCGAGCGAGCCTAGCCGAGGTCGTTGCGGAGCGCGAGGCGAAGCTTGCGGCCTGTGATGTAGAAGGGCGATGTCAATGAAACTAGAACAACAGATCGAAGCTTTAGCTGAGCTGGGGCTACCTCTCGGCGAAGATGTCAGCATTGAAGATCTGCTGCACTCTGCTGAAAGAGAAACCTATGAAAAAGAGCCCTTTGAGTTTCTCTTATTGATGTTTGGCATGGAGGCTGAGCGTGAACCTTACGGCAGACGCATTTGTCCCTATGCCTGGAATCTTGATATGGAATGCATTGGAAAAACAGGTGACTACGCGCACATCGTTCAACAGCTTTGTCAGGTGGCAAAAATGCCTGGGCGACTCACAGATATAAAAGACTATGTCGACTTTGATGCTGGCAAAGCCTGGCTAGAGTACACCGTAAAAGGTCAGCCGCGCCACTGGGATGTGGAGCTAGTCAGCGATTGGGCAGATCCTATGGTGCTGGCCTATGTGATGGATGACATTGAGTGCGATGGTAAGCGCTTTCATGCCAAAGACAACGGCCAATCCTCCATTTGGTTTTATCTCGATGAGCCCACTGCCTTCCGGCTGAATCAGCTCTCAAATGATTCGCTGACAACGAACGGATAATACAAAACTGTGATGGCTTGTCTCTGCATTATGGAAGGGCGTAGCAGTGCTAGCGCCCCTACGATTTTTGACGTGAAATCAGAATGATTAGACAGTCATTGTCATCCACTCTGCCCAAGGAATCTCTTTTCCTGGAAACCCTACTCGCTCAAATGGCCAGGAGTCTCTCATCCATTTCTTCACAGCCGAGAGTAATCTATCTTCTAGACCGCTGGCTATCTCACTCTGCCGCGCCCACAAAATCACCTGAACATCGTAGTCCGCAGGCTCAGCCGGATAAATATACACACAGCCCAAACAGCGAGATTCGCCTAAACTCATCACGGTGTAAGCAAAAGAAGACCGGTTCTGAAACTCTTTTTGATGCCAGCCTAAATCGATTAAGTCTTGCTCTAGACTAAGATCGACAGCGGGCCATGTGCTTTTAGGGCCGAAAACACCCTGTAAGTGATCTACGCTCGACATTACTGCGTCGTAGTCTTTTACCACGTCGTTGATAGTCAGCATTCGTAGGCGAAATTCTTCTGTTACCAGGCTAGAAGGAACAGAAAAATCGGCAGGAACTAAAGGTGGGGCAGACATAAGAAATAAGGTGTTTTACGATTCATCTAAAAAGGCTTTATAGCCTACGCTCAATTCTTCAACAGATATTTCGTAGAATTGTTTGCCGTGCTCTGGCGTCGCCAAATCTGGATTGGAACCCATGCGGCCATCGGCATAGAACGATCGAAAATCAGTGGAATTGTAGATAGAGCGGCCTTTGGGTGCGACTTGAGGTGTCAAGGCTACCTGCTTAATATGCTCTGAATAGACAAACTGGGTCAGGGCTACTTCGCTTGGCGTCGCATGAGAACCTTCCTGCTCGCCATACAGTTTATCTGCTAGGCCTTTTACGCCTGGGCCCTCATACCAGTTTGCTAGCTTGCACCGTACCCGACTGGCGTTGGGCAAGTTGGCATCGATAATCGCCGCGTAAGTTTCTGAAAAAGCCGCCTTCATTGAGGCTTTGTTGCCGCCATGTCCGTTGATGAAATAAAACCGCTCGAAACCATTACGGGCCAAAGGCTTTACATAGTCTTGAATCAGCGCGATTAGCGTGCTAGGACGCAGGCTAATGCTGCCAGGGAACGCCAAATGATGCAGCGCCATTCCCACGTTGATGGTGGGGCCGATCAGTGCACCTGTGGCTTCGCCCACGCCCTTGGCGACGACTTCTGCGCAGATGGTGTCTGTGCCGATCAGGCCTGTGGGGCCGTGCTGCTCAGTAGAACCAATGGGGAAAATGATGCCGCGCGATCGCGTCAAATAATCCTCTACCTCTGGCCAAGTACACAAGTGCAACAGCATATCGTCACTCCATACAACGTCACTCCATATAACGTCACTCCATGCCCACCAAATCAAACACCTGACCATCCACCAGCAGCCGCGTAATCCCTTTCGCGGTGAGGTACGGACTTGTCCGCGTGATCAAACTGCCGTCTGGGACCTTAATGACTCTTTGCTTGTTGCGCGAGAATCGCCGCGCCACCCGGTGATTGTCAAAGACAGGGAGGGTATTTTCTCTTTCTTCAGAACTAGGAATTTTACCCAAATCAGAAAACTCTACAAGCGGCCGCGTAATTAGCTCAGCACGCATATCTACCACTAGATAGCATGGCTTGGGCAGCACAGCGTCACCCAATGGCATAATTTCAACCGCCGAAGAGGAAGAGGTCTTACGAACTGGCATCTCTGTAGTGTCGTCTTCGTCATCATCCTCATCCTCTTCTTCGATGTCATCGTCACCGAAGTCGTCGCCTAGGGTTTCATCTAGCCCCAGCAGATCATCTTCGTCGTCTTCGTCATCCTCTTCTTCTGTACGCTGGCTGGCCAAAATAGGCTTGGGCCGTTCTGCTGGCACGCTCTTCGATGGCTCGTCTGCTACTGCGGTATCCGCTGCCGGTTCGGCAACTACTTCAGACTCGTCGCCTAGCAGCGGCAGTTGCCCTGTATCCTCATCGCTCGCTCGGCTACGTCTGCGTCGACGGCGAGAAGCTGGCTTTTCTTCACTCTTTTCACTGTCCTTTTCTGGGCTTTTGTCTTCAGTGGGTTCGCCTTTTGTCGCAGACTTTAGCTTAGGCCCAGGTGATTTTTTAGCCGCGTCCGATCCGGCGGCTTCGTCGGCAGTAGGCTGATTTGCCGCAGGTTCAAATTCTGGCACGGTGGCCGTCTCGGCAGTGGGCTGCTTTTTGGCAACTGCTGTTTTTCGCTTGCGGCGCGCGGGCGTAGCCGACTTAGCAGATGGTTTAGTAGATGACTTTGTAGCCGACTTATCTGAGCCAGTCATCCGCTTTTGCGCAATCAGCTCGCTGTATTCATCAGACGGTATCGAGGTCTTTAGAATGCGGCTAATCGTGCTATTGCTAACCCCGTACTGCTCAGCCAAGGTCGAAGTCGTCTGTCCAGGTGCTCTGTACAGATCAGCTATTTCACTTTTATCTGAGTCAGACAGTTTTCTTGGGGCCATGCTGCCGGTATCCTTAGCAATTATCTCCCCCAGTATGGCAGGTTTTTTGAATATAGCTGTGGCTTGTACTATCTGTTTTATAAAGTAGTATGCTGCGTCTAATTTTTTCTGGCTAGAGCCACTGGCGATGAGGCGTTCTCTGCTGTAGCTGAGTCGATACGCCGTATTCTACGCCAGCACTCAGGCCAAAAAAGAGTGCTGACAGAATCCAGAAAATCTCCCAGAGCGCGCCCTGGCGATAAGCACCCTGCCCCACTTGATAAATCAAAAGCATGTCAGCGATGTACAGACAGATCCCTGCGATCGCAACTAGCTTCCACGCCTCGGAGTAGCTCCCACCCCAAAACGCCACCAGCAGTGCCACCGCCATTACCACTAGCACACAGTCACCGGCCACATACAGCAGCCCCAAATGGCTCGCAATCCCGCTAAGCCGTTCGTCGATAGTTTTTATAATCGCAGGTACAGACTGCTCACTGCGGACAATAGCTCCAGCGGCTGCGCCTTTAGTAGCGTCTGCCGATGAAGTTGTAGATAAGACAGGTGTCGTTGCAGCAGCCTCTACATCTACAGTCGGCACGTAAAAGTTGATCCAGCTAGCTAGCAAAATGCCAACAATACCCGTAAAAGAGATGCCAAGAGTCTGCGGCAGGCTGAGGTTAATAGGGCGGGGAATAACTGCAAGCAACAGGCCAATCGCTAATAATAGATAGCTTGCCCCATAGAACACAGCGCCTAGTGAAGCGGTAGAAGTGACGCCCCATATGCTGCGCCAAAGAATGACAGTAATATCGCCCAGGGCATGAAAGAGCATTCCGAGTGCGATCGCCTGCCACACATTTCGCCCACTCAAAATATCTGGCTGCATCGCATTGCGCCAGCACAGCACCGTCGCCATCAAAAACGAACCTATCTTCAGCAGGCTCACCGCTATCACGAACCAACCTGGTCGCGCTGTAGCTGCCACCGCCAAAGAATCAGCCTCTCCCCAGAAAGCGAGCATCACTGCTCCCACGCCAAACACAAAGACAGACAGCAGCGCCCAACCGCCACAGGCCAGTAGCACCTTACGCTCCACCCGGTTTAGCCCTACGGCAGATCCAATATCAACATTCACGCACTTGACCCCATGTAGACGTAGTAACCCCTGAACTGCCTAAGCCAAGTGACCAAAGCTATAGTCAAGCCAACTTACCCTACGGCGCTAGCCAGAGATTACCCAGCAAAGACGCCCGAAGCCAAGTCAAAAACACGGCTTTATCGTTCTCCGGCAATACATCCAACGCTGACAGCGTGCGCGGCACAAATTGAGGCGATCGCCCAAAAAACTTCTCTCCTAGCCGATGCAACTCTAGCAGCACCGCGCTCAAGTCATCCTCTTCCCAGCGCGGCGGCACCTCAGCCAGCGGATTTGTCCTTAGCACTCCGCCAAAGCCGCCCGCTTCAGTCATCTGCTTGTGTGCATTAATCGACAGCATTTCGCCAAACTTTTTTGACTGCTTCGCACCTAGGAGCTGCTCCACATCTCCATACAGCGCCTGAATCATCAGCACGCAGCCCTTGGAATAAACCACAGGCGCAACCGGATTCAGCATCTCCTTATCAATTTTCACCAAACGCCATAGGCTAAAGCGATGCGGCTCTTCAAGTAGCACACAAGCCCTGCCCTCATTGTCTGTTAGGTCTCGCCAGGCAGCGTGAGCTTCTTCCTGCTGCTGCCCGTTAAAGACGCTGAGCAGCCGAAAAGTACGCTCCTGATAAGACAAAATCGGAATTTTCTTCGGTTGTTTGGGGTGTTGGATGCTAGTGATGTCTACATCCGCAGGCGTAAGCAAAAACATGAAGATCGTCGCCGGCTAAGGCTACAGAGCAATAGAGAAGTAAGAGACGAAAGCATACGTAAAAGCAGCAAAGCTAGCGTACCCAAAACACCACCAGCGCTGGAAATCGCAGCAATTATTTTCAATACAACCTCACTTTCCCCACTGTTAATGCTCCGCCTTTTCGCTGCTGCACATATCCACTGTTCTGCGGTAAACTAACACAGCTCAATTCTTTGAGCTTTTGGATCCTTAGCTCAGTTGGATAGAGCAACCGCCTTCTAAGCGGTCGGTCACTGGTTCGAATCCAGTAGGATCCGTTGATACACCAAGCCTTTCAGAAAGGTATGGACAGATAATATAATCGTGTCATCTCGAAAGATATAATCGAGCTATAGAAGACATGAGCTAGAAGGTGGTAGAGTTCCCAAACCATAGAGCTGTAAGTGACGTTGATTTTCTTAGAAATGCATCTGACAATGCAGAATGTAAAGCAAAAGAAAAGGCCAAACTATTGAATCAAGCTTTATCTATGGATAGCCTGCTTAAGAAGCTCTCGTTAGTTGGCTTGAACGCTAACTATGTGCGTAAAGTAGGGTTGCCTAGCTGGTGGAATGATGAGCTGAACGAAGTCCCGGCAGCAGTACTAGAGGGTGCAGCACACATTGCTCAGCGACTGCATTTGGATTTGAGAAGCCTACTGCAAGACGATTTAGAAGCTAAGTTTAAGCCTTTATTACAGACGAAATTTAAGTATCACGCTCAGCAAGCCTCCGAGGTTCCTTACGTCTCTTATCAGGTTGCTTCTCGAGTAGCAGAGCTAGTAGCCCTTAGCCTCAAACCACTACCTTTCATTCCTGTGCCAGCAGAAACAAATAAAGTACGTCAGGGTATTCTTGAGCAGGGAACTAAAGTCAACCTTGACAGCCTTTTGAGCTACTGCTGGGGGCACGGCATCGCAGTTGTGTATTTTAATGATTATCCTCCACAGTCTCGCAAAGTCACCGGCATGATTCAATGGCAAGGTGATCGCCCGGTCATTTTGCTTAGCCATAAAACCACACATCCAGCCTGGCTAGCATTTCATCTAGCACACGAGCTAGGGCACTTAGCATTAGGCCATGTGAAAACGGGGATTTTGATTGATGATGAAATCAACGAATCTGACGATGCAGAAGAGACAGCAGCCAATCGTTTTGCAGTTGAGCTGCTCGTAAATCGGTACGACAACTGCTTTCAAGGCGTACCGATTTACAACAACGGTCAGCTTAGGACAAAAATAGAACAGAAGCTAAGAGCAGATTCTACTGTGGACGCCTGCGCTTTAGCATTCAACTATGGGTGGCATGCTAAGAAGACTGCTCCAAAGAAGTTTGGACTAGCGAAGAAAGCAGTACAAGAGATTGGTTGTGAAGGCTCTGGTGATACGATGATTCATCGAGTTTTAGAGAGCCGTTTGGACTGGGAGAACCTGAACGATGACACCGTAGATCATCTTGAGCGCATCCTGGGAGAATAGAGTTGACAGGTTGCCTTTACTGCATTGACAACGACATTATAAAAAAGCTAGCGACCTTTGAGCTGTTTGATGAAACGATCAAACTTTTCGAGGCGGATGCTACGGGAATTAGAATCCTAGCCACAGCCAAGTATAAGTTTAAAAGAGACTTTGAAAAGTTGGGGAAGGGACGGCTGCGACAGCCCGAAGCTAGATTAGTAAATTATGAGAGAACAATTGAGCTGGTTGAAACACTGCCTCGAATTGATCAAGCTGAGGTAGACAATGAATTGTTTGAACGGCTTTCTGAATTTGAAGGCATAGATGCAGGTGAAGCTATTTTGACAACGTACGTAGCTCAAGTACTGCAAAAAGATGATTCAGGTGAGGCTTTTATACTGACTGGCGATAAGAGATACTTGAAAGCCTTGGCTAAAGTTGATTTCCCTGAACTACAGGCACTGTTTAAGAACAGATTTTGGTGCTTGGAACAGCTCGTATTACGAGATATTCGTGAGTACGGGTTTGAGTCTGTTCGTGGCAAAATAGTGCCTGTAAGAGATTGTGATAAGGCTTGTAAAGCTGTTTTTGGTTCAGGTGCTCTTTCTACGGAAGAGAACGTTCTCGTAACTATCTCTGGATACATCGAGACGCTGAGAGCAGAAACGGGAAATTTGCTAGATTTGTATGGCATTTAGCGGATGATTCCGTTGACTTAGATATCTTCGCCGCAAATACGATTAGCGATGAGTTTCGCTTTTGATATGACGAGACTACAGACTTAAACGCAACCTTCTTCTAAGCGGTCAGTCACTGGTTCGAATCCAGTAGGATCCGTTTAAAAATCAAGGCTTGTACCCCCCGCTCAGACAGATTAAGTTTTCTCGCTTTTAGATTGAAGGAGTGGTAAAAACGGGCTAGCCAACATGGCAGCTTGAACACGGCCTGGCAGATTTAGGCGACTTAAAATGCTAGTCACGTGATTTTTAACGGTGCGTTCTGAAATAAATAGCGCTTTAGCAATTTGGCGATTGGTTTCTCCAGTAATGATGTGGCAAAGCACTTCCTGCTCTCGTTTGGTCAACTTTTGGAGTTCAGGTGGTAGTTGTGTCAGCGAGTTTGGAACTGTAGCAGGCAGTGTGTCAATAGGCTCCCTTTGACTATATCCGATTGACTTTTGAAATAAGCCGGGGCCAAATTGGGTATAGCCCTGGTCAGCCATGCGGATAGCTTGAACCAGCTCTTCGGCGTTTGTATCTTTTAACAAATAACCAATGGCCCCAAACCGCATTGCCCGATGCACATAGTCTGCATCATCAAATGTGGACAGCATCAACACTTTTACATCATCAAACTGCTGGCAAATGGATTGGACTGTAGCAACACCGTCCATCTCTGGCATACGTACATCCAATAACACGATGTCTGGATGCAAGACCTCAACTTTGTGAATTGCCTGGCTGCCGTTCTCGGCTTCACCAATAACCTGAATATCTTCATGGGCCTCCAGCAAAACCCTGAATCCTTGCCGGACCAGGGTTTGATCATCTACCAGCAGCAAACGAATCATGCTATTGACCTCGGTAAAGGTATCTGCACCATAATCAGACAGCCTGCGTCAGGTTCACTGAGCAAATTAAATTGCCCGCCTAATGCCAATGCTCGTTCTCGCATTCCTAATATGCCAAAGCCTGTTGAATTTTGAGCTGGGTTAAATCCTTGTCCATTGTCTTTGATCATCACATAAAGCGTACTGCTACGGACGGTCATTTGCAGCATCACCTCCGTCGCATGACTATGAAGCGTGATGTTGGTCAAGGCAGCCTGAACAATTCGATAGACTGTTGAACTGACCTCTAAGGAAAACGGCTGTGGTAGCTCATCAATGGTTACTGCTGGGACAATGGTTGTTGTGGTTTTAAGTTCTTCGATTAAGATTGTGATCGCACTTTCCAGAGAATTGCCTAACAAACAGTCACTTCGTAGCGTTGCCACAGACTGCCTTACTTCTTGTAGTGCCTGAGCGCAGAGAGATTTTGCCGTATTAAAAAAATCACCTGATTCTTCGGTTTTGTTCGTATTGAATAGATGCAGACCGCTCTCTAGCTGAACACTCTGAGCTGTGAGCGTATGTCCCAAGGCATCATGAATTTCACGGGCAATGCGATTACGTTCCTTCAGTGTAGCTTGATCCTCTATTCTCAGAGAATAGTGTCGTAGCTGAGATAGTGTAACTGATAGACTTTTGCGACCTTGGTGCTCTGATACTAAGGCATTCACAAATAACAAAATAAAACAGAGCATCATACCGTAGTGAATAGTGGCAACAAGCTTTAAAATTAAAAGATTGATATCAGTGGGCAGAATGTTGTTGCCTATCACTAGAGTAAGGGGATTGATGAAAGTTGTTTTTAGAACAAACAGATTTACAGTAAACAGAACATAGGTAATTCCTGTCACGCCAAGGCGGCCCGGCAGGCCGAACCGCTGAGCGCTGCGGAGCACAAGAACAATGCCTAAAAGCGGAAATGTAACAATCGACTGCCCGATAGAAAACGGTAGCCCGACTACCCCTAATTCTAGCAGTGTGTATCTAACGCTATGAGAATGGTTGTTGCTGAGTGATTTTAGGCCAATCAGTACAAATATTCCTGTACAAACCATTGTCAGAACAGGAAAGTGAGCAGATTCATCAATGATGCCAACAACACTGGCTGAAAAGACGGAAACTCCCAGCAAAATCCATTCTAGAATCAGTAGTAAACGAGGAAATGTAGGCAGGCGCAGCATGGAGATTGATAAATGCTGATTTAATTTTACGGGAGAAAGCTTAGCGTCGTAAAGATATAAAGCCGTAAAGGGATAGAGTGTCAGCGGTTGGTTAACGCCCACAACCTTTGCCTTTTCCTGCCGTCTCGGGAGAATCCTTAGCGCTGCTGATACGTATTTCTCAACTCGTCTACCACGACCACCGCCTCGCCATCTGCAGCCAACTCTAGGGGTTCATCAAGGATAATTGATAAAAAACGCCAGCCTTGCGGCAATTCCAGTCGATCTCCGAGTATGGACAAATCAGTTTCTTGCAGGCTGGAATCAATGATTTGGGAGTAGGACTGCATTGTATAGACTTGGCCTTCGGGATCAGTGAGTTCGTAAATTTCACTGCCTTTGTGAAACTCCCATGTGTTAGTGCGGAGTACTGTTACAGGGACATATGGGGCTGACTCGGTCGCGTTTAGGGTAGCGAGCTTCCGCATCTCTAGCTCTCCGTAAATCCGGGTGTCGTCCTTGGGCATATCCACTCCAGAGGCACCATTGATCACAAAGTAACGCGGGCCATTCATGATGATGCCAGTGGCATTGTACTCGGCACGGATGGCTTCGGGAACTAGTGCCTCCCATTTCTCGTTCGGGCACTGGCTTAGTCCCTGAGTTCCCCATACCTCAGAAGTATCGTCGTAGTTCAGTATTATCTCACAGTAGAGGTAACCACGGATATTTCGCAGCGCAGTGCAGCCGGACGAAACGGCCATAATCAAACAGAAGGCGATGAGCGCTACGAGACGAGGACGGTTTGGGTTTAGTAAAGTTGTGAAAAGTCTTTTGCGTGTCATGTTTTTGGCCGTCAACTCACGTTATGTATGGAACAGTTACTCTGTTGCAGGCGGTGCTTCTGAGCTTAATCCTGTTACGCTTTCTAGTTGCGATCGCAACTCAGCCCCCTGATCCCGCTGCACCACCAGCGTCATAACGGGCGGCGTGGGTTGAGTTGCTGCCGCTGGCGTTAAAAAAACGAGGGACATCAGCGAGATTTCTTTAGGGTTATTCAAAACCCTTCCAGCAAGACGCAAAGGAGCAGGTGCAAGAATGCTAGCTAATGATCGACGCACTTTAGTCGTATTTTCTTCATAGAAGAGCTAGACAGAATTTAATGGGTACTGTGCACAGAGAGTGTAGGGCTCAATTTCCTCACTTTTGTGGAAAGGCATATTTGCAAATGCCGGTTCACAGTAATCGATAGCGAGACTAGTCATTAAAACGGAGATAAGTCCTTTTGGCATGAGTTTTGACATAACTGTACGCATGATTAGTCTCTACATGTGTTGTACGTGTGTTTCAATAACCGTTCTTTCCAGCGCCCCAGACAGCGCAACCAAAGCTAGATCTGAATACAATTTAAACCGTACATCTTAATTTTTGTAGGCCTTGTTGTTTAACAATAAGCACTAAGCAAGTCTTACGCATCGTCCTACCCTGACTAAGTTACGTGCTTTTACAGTCCTATTTTTTATAGGCAGGGTCCTAGATCAGTTGATGAATAGTTAGTACCTTAACTAGGACCTCTGGACCTGGGAAACGATAAGAAATTGATAGTATAAAGCTTGCACGAGAGAAACAAAGCTCCTTAATTTCTCTCCTTAACTTCAAAAGTTTGGATGTACAGAAGTGGAATTGCTGAGCCGCTGATTGCAGAAGGGAGAATTAGCGACGCTATAGCCGCTCGGCTCATGAATCTTTTACGAATGCCTAGCGAACAAAACTACAGCAAATAGAGGTTCACACAAAAGATGATTCAGTGATATCGAGTTATTTTTGAAACTTTGGGTCCTAGAATAGTCCCTCAATAATTAGGAGCCTTAATTAGTACCTTCGAACCTTGAAAGTTGAGGGGGATAGTTTCTATGCTTTGAGGTGGTAAAAAAATCATGGGGAGACATTCCATTAAGTCGTTATCAATCTTAAGAACGTGTCTATCAAACCCAAAGATCAGATGTGATATTGCGAATTGTATTAGTTCTGAGCATTTCAGCTGTTTGAATGGATCGTCAGCGAACGTCACCTGTATAACTAGTATTGAGTACAGATAAAACAGACATTACTTCCGATTTCAATTTAACATAGGCCCGATTTACTACAAGAGTGAGGTGGATGTTCTGCTGAATCACTCTCTTTTTTTAGCTCTCACTGGCGCGCTGCCCTTGCTCAACCCGACTACCCGTCATCGTTGAAATTGTTGGCAACCTCTATTTCCGATAAGGTTTATCTTTGAAGCCATGTCTCTCGAAAGTGTTAGTCCTCAGCCTTCGCCTGATCCAGCCTCTGAAACAGTTCCTGAGTTGCCCCTTGAGTCAGCAACAGAAGGTCAATCCAACCTCCTGGGTTGGCGCAAGAAGCCAAACAGACCCTTATGGCCAGCGGCTGGGTTAGTCATGCTGGTAGTGGCTGGCTTGGTGGGTATGAGAGCTTATAAATCATTGACCTCCGTTCTTTCAGGAGAGGAAACGGAGGAATCAACGGCTAATCAAGTGCGTTTACCCGTTAAGGTGATTACCGCAGAAAGACGTGCCGTCCAAAGCTGGGTCTTTGATGAGGGAGCGGTTTTGCCAGTAAATCGGCGGTTGCTAAACTTTCAGGCCAATGGCGATATTACTTACATTGCTAAAGTCGATGGTGTAGAACTCAGGGAAGGAGATTTTGTCTCGCGAGGGCAGTTGTTAGCGACCATTGATGCCCGTAGGCAGCAGTCGAGTATTACCACTGCTGAAGCGGATATCCAGGTGTCTGAAACTCAGCTGAGTCAGTCAAATGCGAGTTTGTTGCAGGCTCAGGCTAATTTAGAGCGGGCAGACTCTGACTTGGCCTTGGCTGTGACTGAGCTGCGTCGATACGAGAATTTGTTTAAGCAGGGGGCGGTGTCAGAGAGCGATCGCGACGCCTTCATTAACCGAGTAGACCAAGCAGAAGCAGCACTGAAAACAGCCCAGCAAGACGTTCGCTCTGCCGAAGGAGGAATTCGTTCTTCCGAAGCCTCGATAAATGCCTCTGCGGCACGCCTTACCCAGAGTGTCGTTGACTTAGAAGATACTCAGCTGATTTCTCCTATTGATGGGGTGGTGGCCTACATCAACATTCGAGAAGGCGAGTATTGGAGTACTCAATATCTCAATACCAGCAGCACCCAGAGTGCCATTGAGTCGGCTCCGATTGTAGTAGTCGATCCTCAAGCTTTTGAGGTGGAACTGGAGCTGCAGGCTGAGGACGCTAACGATATTCGCCCCGGTCAGCGGGCTTTTGTGGTGTTAGAAGAAGAGGTCAGTGCGGCCCGAGCAGCGGGAGCCCGTTCCCTGGGGCTACTAGAGATTGCTAAACAGCGGGGCAGCGGTGGTGAAGTCTTCGCGGTTAGTCCGTCCCAAACGCCTGGCAGTCGCGGCACCGAAATCACCCTTCGCGGCTTGGAGCAGGTGCGCAATCTTAAGGTGGGGGGCCGCGTTTATGTCTGGATTGAAGTGGCCAGTCGAAGTGACGCGGTTGTTGTGCCATTAGGCGCTCTCTTAAACAGAGAGCAGAAACGCTACGCCTTTGTTGTTAATGAAGGGGATGGCACTGTGCAAAGACGAGAGGTGACCCTGGGGATCGAAGGATTGTCGGGTGTAGAGGTGATCTCGGGGGTGCAACCTGGTGAGCAAGTGGTGGTGGAAGGGCAGAACCGTTTGGTGGATGGGACCCCGGTTGAAGAGGTTAGTGGGGATGAGGGGTGATGCAGCTAGATGAGCGTGCGATCGCTAACCTAGAAGCGAGCCCTGAAACCTCAACAATTCCAGCCTGGATGGAATTCTTCTTCACCCGTCAAATCTTCGCCATTCTCCTCTGTTTCATGCTATTCATGGGGGGCCTAATGGGCTACTTCTCTATGGTGAAAGAGGGTGATCCTGAAATTAAAATTGCCAGAGCCAGGATCACCACCACCTGGGGTGGCACCGACGCAGAAACCATTGAAAATCAGGTTACAGACAAGCTAGAAAAAGAGATTAAAAGTCTTCAGGGCATGGATGACTTTACCAGCGCCACCTTCAACTCTTTTTCTATCGTTAACGTGGCTTTCAAAGCAGAGGCCCCCATTGCCGAATCCATTCAACAGCTGCGGGGCAAGGTGGACGATGCCGAATCTATGCTCCCAGAAGAATCTACAGGTCGGGAAAAACCCTCATTTGAGCAATTATCTCAGCAAGACTCACCAGTTTTGACCATGGCCTTGAGTGGTGAAGGTCTAGATATTAATCTACTGAGTCAGGCCGCTGAAGACCTGCAAGAACGATTGGAATCGGTCAAAAATGTGCGGGAAGTGAACCTCGGTGGTCAACGGGATGAGGTCATCCATATCCAGATGATTCCTAGTCGATTGACCACCTTAGGCATCTCGACCACTCAGGTACGCAATGCGATTCAAGGCGGAAATATTGACCGTTCCTGGGATCTTGTACGCGATGAAGAATTTGGTGCTCAGGTACGGATGTACGGTCGTTTTCGGACCCTGGACGATTTAAGATCGCTGCCCATAACCCGACTAGACGACAGCCGAGTGGTGCAGCTATCAGAGGTCGCTGAGGTTTACCAGGGTCTAGAGCGGGAAACCCAGCGGGCATTTGTCAGCTGGCAAGGCAGTGAGTTTAGCCCCACCATTAACCTAGACGTGATCAAGGTTGCTGGTACTGACACCATTCAGGTCATCGACGACGTCCTCACCGATATGGAGCTAGCCAGTCAAGACCCGAACATCTGGCCCTTCGGCATGACCTATCGGGTATTAACAAACGATGCTAATTCGATTCGTGACACTCTGACGAGCCTGGGTCTCAATGTGCTACAGGCCTCTATTTTGGTCTTTGCCATTTTATTTGTTGCCCTAACCTGGAGAGAGGCACTGATTGCTGGATTGGCTATCCCGATGACCTTTGCCGGAGTGCTCTTTATCCTATGGATGCTGGGTTACACCCTCAACACTATGGTTACCGTCGGCATGATCTTAGCCCTGGGTCTGCTAGTAGATGTTTTTATCCTCATGCTAGAAGGGTTGCACGAGGGTATTTTTGTCCAGGGATTGAGCTGGCCTCAGGCGGCGATTAAAACGGTGAAAACCTATGCGTCGCCCGCCTTTACCGGACAGCTCACCACCATTTTGGCCATGGCACCGTTGATGGCCATCTCCGGTACCCTGGGTAAATTTATTCGGTTAATTCCCATTAGTGCCATTACTTGTCTGGTGATGAGCTATGCTCTGGCACTGTTGGCAGTGGTTCCCCTATCTAAATTTCTCTTAGGTAGCCAGGAAGGCAAAAAATCTAAAACCGCTGTTGATCGCCTTACGGAAAGAGTTTCTGAATACTTTTCCCACTGGAGCTTGCGCATGACGATACCCAACCGCCATGTCGCGCGTCTGTGGACAGCAGGGGCTATGGCCTTGTTTGTCTGTGCGGTTATTTTATTCAGTCAGCTTCCTAGTTCTCTGTTTGCTGTCAGTGACGAAAACAAACTGAGCCTGAATGTAGAGTTACCCCCAACTGCCACCCTAGAAACCTCTCAGGAAGTGGCTGACCGGATAGGAGAGTTGGTGCGAAACTACAGTGACTCCAATGAAGAAAAGGGAGGAGAAAAGCCAGGAAAAAAGGTATTTGAAAGTGTGGTTAAGCTGGTGGGCCAGCGGAGCAATCTGGTTGCCGCCAGCGAGATTAAGCCCGGTAATGCGGATTACTTCGTGGGAATATCGGCAGTATTTGTGGATCGTAATCAGCGATCGCGTGATTCTTTTGACTATGCTTATGACCTCAGCGTCCAGCTAGAAAGCGACATTCTTCGTAACTATCCAGGCGCGGTTTTAAATACGGGATTCCCGCTCTCGGGTGGGGGCTCTGACCCGATTCAGATAGAAATATTTGGAAATGACTTAGAAACCTTAAGAGAGATTTCTAGCGAAGTGCAACAATCCTTAAGAGAGATTCCAGGCACTATGGATGTGCGGGATGACTTAGGCAACCTGAGAAGAGATTTTAAGCTAGTGCCCAAGCGTGAGTCTTTAGACTTTTATGGCATTAGTCAGGATGATTTGGGGCTGCAGGGTCGCTACATGATGACTGACAACGATGTGGGTGATTTTCCGGTTGGCAGTGGTGAGGAGGATCTTGAGATTCGTTTGAGTACTCGCTGGCCCTCTCGTCAGGGCGGCGTTGGAGGGCCTTCCCGGTTGGATGAATTTACGACTATGCGGTTTATTACCCAGGGTGGGGAGGCATTACCAGCGGGCGCGCTACTAGAGCAGGTGCCAGGGGCGGTGCCTTTATCAATTACCCATCGCAACACTCAGCGTAGTGTGACAATATTGGCCAAAGTGATTCCTGGCCAAAACTTTTATGATGCTGAGATTTTGGCTGAGCTAACGCCGAAGCTGGAGGGTATGCAATATGACTCTAATGATGAAAGCAATCCTGACCGTTGGCCTCGGGGATATTCTTATCGCTTTGGTGGGGATGCAGATACAAGCAGTGAAACCTTTAGTTCTGCTGGGCAGATGCTGGTAGTGGCCCTATTCTTGGTGTTTGCGGTGCTAGTGTTGCAGTTTGGATCCTACACGCAGCCGTTAATTATTATTCTCACCGTTCCCTTTGCGTTGATTGGGACATTGTTTGGGTTCTTTTTGCTGGGGCTATCGTTTTCGTTTCCCGCCATGATTGGTGTGATTGCGCTGGTGGGAATTGTGGTAAACGATGCCATTGTGATGGTGGAGACGATGAATGAGCGACGCAAAGAGGGTTTGGATGTGCGCCATGCGGCGGCAGCGGGAGCCAGTGACCGACTGCGACCAATTTTAACAACGTCAATTACGACCATTATTGGTTTGATTCCGTTAGCATTGAGCGATCCTCAGTGGTTTCCGCTGTGTATGGCGATTATTTTTGGATTGTTGTCGGCTACGTTGATTGCGTTGCTGGTAGTGCCAGGACTTTATCTACAGCTGACACCAAATACTTCCAAAGCTGTGTCGTGAATATCCTAAAGAACAATTCCGAATACAAACACCCCGCCGTCGCAGCGCATAAAGCCTTCAAACTGCTTACCAAACAACACCAGAAAAGCGCCCTAGTCCAAGATTGTCAAGGCGCTTTTCTTTCTGACATTGCTAACGTGCTGATGTTTCCAAAGTACATCTCTTACAGGGTCCAGAAATTTCTGAACAACACCTACCTACTCAACTTTACCGTTTTAATCAAGGGGCAGATATCGTCTGGATTCGGTCGGGGTTGCGATTCGGCCCAAGTGTCTCGGTAGGTTTCTAGCTCGGCTTTGAAGGCGCGCATCTTTTCGATTTGGGCGGTGAGCTGTTCTATTTTGGTTTGCAAAATCTGTTGTACCAGCCCACAAGGCACATCTCCATGCTCGTGTACCGTTAGCACCTCACCAATGTCTTCGAGCGAAAAGCCTAATGCTTGTGCTTTTTTGATAAACTGCACCTGATACACAGCCGATGGTGCATAGTATCGGTAGCCATTGCGGCCTCGTTCAGAGGTCAACAGCCCTAGGGTCTCGTAATAGCGTAAGGCTCCTACTGCAGTGGCAGTCTGCTTAGAGACTTCGCCGATTTTCAAGCCATTAGTCGTTGCCATGATGAGTATACTGATCTCGCTAACACAAGCTTAACGGCTATCTTCGCTTTTGCTGCTGGTAGCCCCAGTACACCGCTTCCAAAAAAGTATCTGCGGTCATCTCTACGGTTAGATTTTCTAGCTGAACAGTCTCTTTAAGGGCGCGGGCTAGCTTTATGCTGAGCTCTTTGCGAGCAGCGGGCAGCAGTCCATTACGACGCTTGAGGTACTCGCGAATGGTCGCAAAGTTATCGGGACTGACTCGCTCAAAGTCCATTTCTTCTAGCAGCTTTGGCGCGACGTTTTTGGCCAATTCAGACACAGCAATGTCTTTGCCTGCTGTGCGCGGGTCAGTCTGCACTACGAGGGTGCCAGCGAGCCAGTCACCAATTCTCTTTTCGCGTTTGCCGAGCAAAATGCAGAAGAAGCCAAGGAAAAAGATATCGTCTACGGGGCGGAGGAGCGATCGCAACGTCGTCTGAAATACTCTCACGGGCTGCGCATCGTCACGAATCACCCGAATGTGCGCGTAGCGCTTACCCGGCGTTTGCCCATACCAGGCCGTTTCAAACCCGATGAAATAGCCCACGTACATCGCAAACATCACCAAGCCAATAATTGCCTGCGCCCACAGCTGCAACACATCAGAATCTGCAGACAAGATCACATCCCACTGGCTGAGCTGCGAGAGCACAAAAATCAAAAACCAAAACACCAGCAGCAGCGAGGTCCAGAGAATCACGTAGTCAATGGTTAGCGCTACGGCCCGACCACCCACCCCTGCGAGCGTAAACTCCAGCTCTACACTCTCCGGCGTTTGGATTTTGATCCGGTTAAACAGGCTCATATGATTTTTGCAAGCCAAGTCTTGCAAACAAAGGTAGGTGTCTCTCTCTATTATTTATCCCTACAGGGTGAGATCCAAACCTTCCCGACGGCTACGCAAGTCATAATAGAGCACCCCTTTTATCGCCTGCCAAAAAGGCATCAGCATAATATTCACAGCCATACTTACAAGTGTGGACACTAGGGTAAATACATTGTAAGCAGAGCTACCGGGCTCTAACCCTGGCAGCAAGAATGGGGGCAATAGCGCAACGGCATAAATGACAACATAGGCTGGCAAAGTGACTAAGAAAGCGGCTAGCACCACGAATTGAATGCGTAGCACTGAGCGCTTAGTCAGCTGCCAGCTGCGGCTTATACCACCGCCTGCACCCGTTCGAGCCTCCACAGCCATGGGGACTTCAGCAATAAACACACGGCCAAACACCCATACAAAACAGAAGATAATGCCGAGCAGAGCCAGTATTACCGAGATGACAGTGGCAAAAATGGCACCGCCTGAACCAAAAATAGCGTTCAGAATATAGCCGAGAACACCGCCTACAACAGCGCCAACGATAGTCCCACCAATTGCAACAATGAAGTAAGTTGCTAGAAAAATAATAAACAATAAAAACGCCAGCCCCAGAAACGACCACATCTTGGGCTGTAGCTGCTGCTTAGCCTGAGCAGGCGTTTCGGGCTCATTGATCAGCTCACGAAACGACAGACGCGCCAATACGCCTGAATACATCACGTACTTGGCCCAGCCGTACA
>ERZ1740070.306-NODE-306-length-34717-cov-5.483527_pt1 | contig 34717 bp, 35 predicted proteins | sample MGYA00581734_ERZ1740070 | MGnify/ENA primary metagenome ERZ1740070 (study PRJEB43018, sample SAMN04849744) | marine metagenome | isolation source: floating plastic debris | place: Pacific Ocean | collected 2008-09-01 | study: EMG produced TPA metagenomics assembly... | reverse complement strand
ACGAGATCGGGACGGGTGACTGGAGTTCAGACGTGTGCTTCCGATCTCGCCGCCTATATGGCCTGCAAGGACGCGATGAAACGGGCGATGCCAGGGCGGATCGTAGGCGTCAGCATCGATAGCCATGGCAACCGGGCTTACCGGCTGAGCTTGCAGACCCGCGAGCAGCATATTCGGCGCGAGAAAGCGACCGCGAACGTGTGCACGGCGCAGGCGCTTTTGGCGGTGATGGCGTCGATGTATGCGGTGTTTCACGGGCCAAAGGGCCTCAAGGCCATTGCCCAGCGCATTCACCGCAAGACCGTGCGGCTGGCGCGCGGGCTGGAAGAGGCAGGCTTCAAGGTCGATCCGGGCAGTTTCTTTGACACGATCACGGTGGATGTGGGGCCATTGCAGGCGGCGGTGCTGAAATCAGCGGTGGATGAGGGCATCAACCTGCGCCGCGTGGGTGAGCGCCGCGTGGGCATCACGGTCGATGAGGCGATCCGGCCCAAGAACATTGAGGCCGTGTGGCGCGCCTTTGGCCTGACCAAAACCGATTGCGAGTTCACGCCCGAATACCGCATCCCGGACGGCATGCATCGCCGGACAGACTACCTGACCCACCCGATTTTCCATATGAACCGGGCCGAGACCGAGATGATGCGCTACATGCGGCGGCTGGCGGATCGCGATCTTGCGCTCGACCGCGCGATGATCCCGCTTGGGTCTTGCACGATGAAGCTCAATTCAGCGGCCGAGATGATGCCGGTGAGCTGGCGCGAGTTTTCCCGCCTGCATCCGTTTTGTCCAGCCGATCAGGCGGCGGGCTATCACGAGCTGATCGAAGAGTTAAACACGCGGCTGTGTACGATCACGGGCTATGACGCGATCTCGATGCAACCGAACTCAGGCGCGCAGGGGGAATATGCGGGGCTGTTGACCATCGCTGCCTATCACCGCGCCAAGGGTGAGGGGCATCGCAATGTCTGTCTGATCCCAATGAACGCCCATGGCACCAATCCGGCGAGCGCGCAGATGGTGGGCTGGCAGGTGGTGCCAGTGAAATCAGCGGAGAATGGCGACATCGATCTTGATGATTTCCGCGCCAAGGCGGAAGCGCATTCGGGAAACCTCGCAGGCTGCATGATCACCTACCCCTCCACCCACGGCGTGTTTGAAGAACATGTGCAAGACGTCTGCCAGATCACCCATGACCATGGCGGGCAGGTCTATATCGACGGGGCCAACCTGAATGCGATGGTCGGGCTCGCGCGGCCCGGCGATGTGGGCGGGGATGTGAGCCACCTCAACCTGCACAAGACCTTTTGCATCCCCCATGGCGGCGGCGGCCCGGGCATGGGACCCATTGGCGTAAAAGCGCATCTGGCCCCGCATCTGCCAGGGCACCCGGAAACAGGCGGCGATCAAGGCCCGGTCTCTGCCGCGCCCTTCGGCTCGCCGTCGATCTTGCCGATCTCTTACGCCTACACGCTGCTCATGGGCGGGGACGGCCTGACCCAGGCGACGCGGGTTGCAATCCTCAATGCCAACTACATCGCCAAGCGGTTAGAGGGCGCCTATGACGTGCTCTATCGCGGCAGCCATGGCCGGGTGGCCCATGAATGCATCCTCGACACCCGGCCTTTCATGGAAAGCGCCCATGTGAGTGTGGATGACATCGCCAAGCGGCTCATCGACAACGGCTTTCACGCCCCCACGATGAGCTGGCCCGTGGCGGGCACGCTCATGATTGAACCCACGGAATCTGAGACCAAGGCAGAGCTTGACCGGTTCTGCGATGCCATGCTCGCCATCCGGGCGGAGATCCGGGAGGTCGAAGAAGGCCGCATGGACCCGGATAACAACCCACTCAAAAACGCACCGCACACGATGGAGGATCTGGTGCGCGATTGGGACCGGCCCTATAGCCGCGATCAGGCGTGTTTCCCGCCGGGTGCCTTCCGGGTTGATAAATACTGGCCGCCGGTGAACCGCGTCGACAATGCCTATGGCGACAGGCACCTGGTGTGCACCTGCCCGCCCATGGAGGCGTATGCCGATGCCGCCGAATAACGTCAGGCTTGCGCGGGGCCGCATCCTGATTTAACGGCCGATCAGCCCAGCAAGGACGCCCGCCATGCCCACGCCAGAACGTTTCGTGTTCTACCTTGTCGAGGATTTCGCCCATATCGCGTTTTCCTGCGCGGTGGAGCCGCTGCGCCTGGCCAATCGCGAGGCGGACGAGACGCTTTATGAGTGGAGCTTTGCCTCGGAAAATGGCGAAACGGCGGTATGCTCGGCGGGCACGGTGCTCAATGTGCATTCCAGTTTTGACGCCCACGGGCGTGCCGACCGGGTCTTTGTCCTCGCCGGTTCGCGTATGCGGCACCACATGACCAAGCCACTCTTTGCCGCGCTGCGCCGCGAACGCTCTCACGGCACGCAAATCGGCGCGCTTTGCTCAGGCGCGTATATCCTGGCCTATGCGGGCATGCTGGATGGCGCGCGGGCCGCGATCCACTGGCATTACCATGATCTCTTCACCGAAGAGTTTCCGGAGGTCGAACTGGTACCCAATGTGTTTGTCGCCGATCAACCCATCATCACTGCCTCAGGCGGCACGGCGACGGCGGATTTGATGTTGCACCTGATTGGTCAAACCCATGGGGCTGCCCTGGCCAATCGTGTGGCCGATCAGATGGTGTACAACACGGTCCGCGAAAGCAGCGCGAACCAGACGGTGTCGGTTCAGTCGCGGTTGGGCATCCGAAACCCGCGTCTTACCCAGGCGATCCATTGCATGTCCGAAAACATCGAAGAGCCGATGGCCACGGGCGATGTGGCAGATGAGGTGGGCATCTCCACCCGCCAGCTGGAGCGGCTCTTTCGGCGGCATATGGAATGTTCGCCGTCGAAATACTATCTCGACCTGCGGCTGCAAAAGGCGCGCAATCTGCTGTTGCAAAGCGAAAGCTCCGTGACCGAGATTGCGATGGCCACGGGCTTTCGCTCCACCACGCATTTCGCCAAGGTTTATCGCAAAAGTTTCGGCGTCTCCCCCAATGCGCAGCGCGCGCGGCTGACTTGAATTCTTTGCCTCCGGCGGAGGTATATACGACAAGAAAGAAGCCGGGCGGGGTGGGCTTCTTTCTTGTTTCAAATACCTCGGGGAGTCGCGGAACGCGACGGGGCAGCGCCCCTGTGTCAGTCCGCGCTGCGTAAGACCCGCGCGGGTTTGGCCGACATCGGCCCGAGCGCAAAGCCAAGACCCGCCAAAAGAGAGATCAGCGCGCCTCCGAAGACGACGCCGATGGCCGGGCCCCACGCGACCTCAAAACTGGTCTCCATGATGTAGCGGCTCACCGCCCAGGCCCCGCCGACACCTGCGGCTAAGGCCACCGAGCCCGCCGCCGCACCAAGCACTCCGGCGCGCAAGGTCCGACCGGCCAGGATGCGCGCCCGCGTGGCCCCCAGCGTTTTCAGGATCGCCGCCTCATAGCTGCGCGACCGCTGATCGGCCGCCGCCGCCCCGATCAGAACCAGAAAGCCGGTCAGCAGCGTGATCGCCGCACCCCAGGCCGTGGCCGAGGCAAGACCCGCCAAAAGCCCGCTGAACTGCTCAATGGCGTCGCGCACCCGCACAGCCGTGACATTGGGATAGGCCCGCGTCACATCGTTAAAAATTGCCGCCTCGGAGGCTTGATCGGAATAGACGGTCGCCAGAAACGTATGCGGTGCACCCGCGAGGGCCGCCTCGTTCATGACCAGAATGAACCCCATCCCAGCGGTTGAGAAATCCACCTCACGAAACGAACTGACCCGCGCGGTCACATCGCGGCCCAGGATGTTCACGGTGAGCATATCGCCCAGCTTCAGCCCCATCTCCGCGCCCTCTTCGGCGGAAAAACTCACCAGCGGCTCACCGGCATAGTCTTCATCCCACCAGCTCCCCTCCGTCAGGGTTTCGCGGTCCGGCTTGGCCGCCGCATAGGTCACGCCGCGATCGCCCTCCAGCACCCAGTGATTGCCGGCCACTTCAGCGGCGGGCCTATCATTGATGCGCGTGATGATCCCGCGCAGCATGGGGGCCTGATCAATCCGCGTCACGCCCGCGTTACCGTCGAGCCGGTCCATAAAGCCCGGCATCTGATCTTTCTGAATATCGACAAAGAAAAAGGACGGCGCCACATCCGGCAGGTCCCGCTCAATGGCCCCACGCAGGTTTTGGTCAATCTGTCCCACGGCCGCCAGAACCGACAGGCCCAGCCCCAGTGACAGGACCACAGAGCTTGCCGTGCTGCCCGGCCCGCCAATCGCCGCCAAGGCCCAGCTCAGCGCAGGCCGCCCGCGCGTGCGAGGCCGCAAAACGGCCGAGAGGGCGCGAATGGCAAAGGCCGCCAGCGACAAGAGCATGAGCGCCCCCAGGATCCCGCCCGCAGTCCACAAGGTCAGCCACAGCGTGCCGGAAAAATACGTGGCTGCGATGAGCAAAGCGAAGAGCAGCACCGCCGTCCAGGCCAGAAATATCGGCGCAGGCAGCGCGCGGGCCTGCCCCAACGCATCGCGGTAAAGTGCCGCCGCCCGCACATCCCGTGCCCGCGCCAGCGGCCAGAGCGTGAACAACAGCACCGTGAGAGCCGAATACAGCGCCGCCTCTACCATGGGGCGCGCATAGACTGTGAACACCGCAGGCACCGGCAGGCGCGCCTCAATGATCGGGGCCAAGGCAATCGGCAGGCCCACGCCCAGCGCCAGCCCCAAGGCAATGCCCAGCACGGCCAACGCGCCGACTTGCAGAAAATAGGTCAGAAAGATCACCCGCTGACTGGCCCCAAGCGTGCGCAGCGTGGCAATCACGTCGGTTTTGCCCGATAGGTACCCACGCAGCGCCGCCGAAATACCAACCCCACCGACCGCCAGACCGCTGAGGCCCACCAGAACCAGAAACGCGCCCAGCCGATCCACAAACTGCGCCGCCCCCGGTGCCCCGTTGCGGGCATCTGACCATCTCAACCCGCTGTCGCCCAGGGCCGCCTCCGCCTCCGCCTGGGTCGCGGCCAGATCGGCACCATCGGGCAGATCAAGCCGGTAGCGTGTGGCAAAAAGCGTACCTGGCGCCAAGAGGCCCGACCCGCCCAAGGCTTCCGTCGCCACGATCGTTCGCGGGCCCAGGGCAAAGCCCGCGGTGACATTGTCGGGTTCCGCCACCAGCTCGGCCATCACGCGAAAATCCTGCGTGCCCAGGCGCAACGTGTCTCCCACGCTCAGCTCAAGCCGGTTCAAGAGGAGCGGATGCACAACCGCGCCCGGCATCCCATCCGCTCCGGCCAAGGCGCTGTCCAACGGCATGGCTGGGTCAAGCACGACCTCTCCCACCAAAGGATAGGCCGCATCCACCGCCTTGACCTGGGTCAGGCCGCGCCTGTCCTCGCGTGCGGTGGCCATGGACCTGAAATCCACGATCTCTGATGTGCTGACGGCGGCACTGTCGATCCAGGCGCGCTCCTCCTCGGTGGCAAAGCGGTAGGTCAGTTCAATTTCTGCATCCCCACCCAACAGCCGCGCGCCCTCTTGCGAGAGGCCCGCCGTGATGCTTTCCCGTACGGTGCCTACCGCCGCGATGGCCGCCACGCCCAGGATCACACAGCCCAGAAACACCCGGAACCCGCGCAAGCCCCCGCGCAATTCGCGCGCGGCAAAACGCGCTGCCACGCGCAGGCTCATGCGGCAGCCTCGGGGGAGGTGTCCGTGGTGGCGATGCGCCCATCGGTGAGCGTGATCACTCGGTCGCATTGTGCGGCGAGATCCGGGGCATGGGTGACCATGACAAGCGTGGATTTGTGGCGCTCCCGCAGGCCAAAGAGCAACTCGATGATCGCCGAGCCATTGACGGAATCCAGATTGCCCGTGGGTTCATCGGCGAGCAGGATATCCGGCCTCGGGGCCGCGGCCCGCGCCAGCGCCACGCGCTGTTGTTCGCCACCTGACATCTGCGACGGGTAGTGCCCAATTCGGTCTTTCAGGCCCACCGCTGTCAGCTCCGCCTCGGCCCGGTCATAGGCATCCGCCACGCCTGCCAGTTCCAGCGGGGTCGCCACGTTTTCAATCGCCGTCATTGTCGGGATCAGGTGAAAGCTTTGAAAAACCACGCCAAAATGGTCGCGCCTGAGCCGCGCCAGCGCGTCCTCCGACATCGTCGTCAGGTCCTGGCCCAGCGCCATCACCTTGCCGGATGTGGCCTGTTCCAGCCCCCCCATCAGCATCAGCAGCGAAGATTTGCCAGAGCCCGATGGCCCCACCAGCCCGACCGTTTCCTGCCCATGGACATCCAAAGAGATCGCATCAAGTATCGACACGGGCCCCGCGTTGCCATCGAGCGACAAAGAGGCGGCTTGCAAGGATAGAACAGGATCGGACATGGGAAGCTCTCGCGTTGCGCATGTGACATATGGGGTGGCCGCGCGGACGGGCAAGGCTCTGACCCGGATCGGCGCGATGCTGGCGCTCCTTTCTGCGCCGCTCATGGCCGAAGAGGTGACTGTTCTGGCTCTGGGCGACAGCCTGACCCAAGGGTTCGGGCTGCCGCTAGAGGATGGTCTGGTCCCGCAACTACAGCGCTGGTTGGATAGTCAGGGTGTCGCGGCAACACTGATCAACGCGGGCGTGTCCGGCGACACCACAGCCGGCGGCGCCGCCCGCGTGGGGTGGAGCCTGACACCAGAGGTAGATGCGATGATCGTTACCTTGGGGGGCAATGACATGCTGCGCGGGCTCGACCCGGTGCAGGCGCGCAGCAATATTGAAACGATCCTGCAAGTGGCCGAGGCGCAGGAGGTCGACGTGCTTCTGGTCGGGATGCAGGCCCCCGGCAATTACGGCCCGGAGTACAAAGAGGCGTTCGACAGTCTTTACCCGGACCTGGCCCAAGCCTATGAAACGCTCTTTTTCGAAAGCTTTTTCAGCGGGTTAGGATCGGACGATCCAGCTGAGCTGCAGCAGTTCTTTCAGCCCGACGGCATTCACCCCAACGCGGAAGGCGTGTCCAAGATCGTGACCGCCTTGGGCCCAGCCGTCCGCGCTTTGGTAGAAGAGAGTGGTTCGTCGGACTGACAGCCTGCCCTGCCCCCTCAACGGCTGCTTCGCGCCCATTTTGGCCTTTGCTGTGACGCCTCGCGCGGGATCAAGGCCGTAAGGCCGCCGCGCATCGTTGGGCCGCCTCCACGGCACGGCGATTTGGCTGCACTAGGTGCACGGCTCAGATGTTTCGCGGATTTGGCCAGGATAAAGCGCGGCTGTTCAAAGCATAGATCGCCATACCGCGGCCCAACGATCCGCGGCTCTGAAACGAAAAGTCTGCTCCGCAGCTTCGTCCGCATAGCCGCCAGCTACCGTCTTTCTCAACGATGCCTGCGCAGCGAACGGCTGGTGTGAGCCCGTTCTTCCTAATGCCGCACGAAGCTCCAAGGCCCGCTTTCTTCGCTCTTCAGGCAAAATTGAATAGACGCCTGATCTTCGGCGGCACCGGTTTTTGTCCTGTGCTATCTGTGCGAACATGCTGTTCGATCTCCCTAACCACGATACGCTCTACAAAGCACTTTTGGCCCGCGATGCATCCTATGACGGGCAGGTTTACGTCGGTGTGTCCTCAACCGGCGTCTTTTGCCGCCTGACCTGTCCAGCCCGCAAACCCAAGCAAGAGAACTGCACATTCTTCGAAACAGTTGGGGAGTGTATCGAGGCAGGCTACAGGGCGTGTAAGCGTTGCCATCCTCTTGAACCTATGGCCTTGGCGGATCCGGTGATTGCGGCGTTGCTTGCAGCTCTGGATGAGCGTCCGGACTATCGCTGGCGGGAAAGCGACATTGAACGGATGGGATTTGATCTTTCGACTGTCAGGAGAAGCTTCAAACGACAATTCGGCATGACGTTCCTAGAGATGACTCGGCAAAGACGTCTCAGGGACGGGTTTGAAAAACTCGCCAGTGGCGGCGCAGTGATCGAGGGCCAGCTTGAAGCAGGTTTTGACTCCGCCAGTGCATTTCGGGCGGCGTTCCTGAAGTTGCTCGGAAAAGCGCCCGGCACCCTATCGGCAGATCCTTTGCTCTTTGCTCATTGGGTTCCAACGCCCCTAGGCGACATGGTCTCTGTCTCCAGCAAGTCCCAGCTTCACCTCCTTGAATTCATTGACCGCAAGGCACTGCCGAAAGAGCTTGAACGGCTTTACGTGTTCGTCAAAGGTCGCCTTGGCCTAGGTCAGACCGAACCTGCGGCGCAGATTAAAGAAGAGCTAACCGCATTTTTTGAAGGCTCATCATCGGGATTTCAAACCCCACTGGCCTATCACGGTTCCAAGTTCAGCAGCGCAGTCTGGGACGCGCTGAGAGAGATACCAGCAGGCACAACGCGCAGTTATAGCGATATAGCTGCAAGCATCGGTTGTCCTTCGGCGGTTCGGGCCGTCGCGCGGGCGAATGGAGCCAACCAGATCGCTTTGGTCATTCCTTGTCACCGCGTCATCGGTGCAGATGGATCGCTGACAGGCTACGGCGGGGGGCTTTGGCGCAAACAAAAGCTCTTGGAAATCGAACGACAATTTCTGCCGAAAGCGGCGAAAGAAAATCAACATGTTACAAGCTGAAAAAGCAACGCACCTCGCAAAGCTGCATCAGAAGGGTAATCCGCTGGTTCTTTACAATATTTGGGACGCCGGAGGGGCAAAAGCCATGGAAGACGCGGCGGCACCGGCCGTTGCAACGGGGAGCTGGTCCATAGTGGCAGCGCATGGATATGAAGATGGCGAGGCTATCCCGCTTGATTTCATTTTGAGAATAGTTGAGCGCATCTGTGCCAGCGTCGATGTGCCCGTGACAGTGGATTTCGAAGGCGGCTACGCGACCGATCCGGATGAGGTCGCCGAGAATATCCGAAAGGTGATCCGCGCCGGTGCCGTCGGGATCAATTTCGAAGACAGAGTGGTGAAGGGTGAAGGCTTGCACGCGATCTCCGCACACACGGCACGTATTCGCGCAATTAAAGCTGTTGCCGCTAACGAAGGTATCCCACTGGTTCTGAATGCGAGAACCGACCTCTTCCTCGGAACCGACCCGACCAGTCACGAAGGCCATTTGTCAGAGGCTATGGAGCGCGAAGCCGCTTACGCGGAAGCAGGTGCTGACTGCTTCTTTGTGCCGGGTCTCACGGACGCGCGGCTCATTTCTGATGTCACTGGGAAAGCAAGTTTGCCAGTAAATGTTATGATGATGGGGGAGTTGAAATCGATCAAAGAACTCGCTTCACTCGGAGTGTCCAGAGTAAGCTATGGCCCCGGTCCGTTCTTGGAATTCATTGCCAACCTGCGGAGGGCATACACTGCTGTTGAATAGAGCGAAGAAGTCATTGGCGCAGCTGCAGCGAATTCACACGTCATCCGCGTTCCTGACATTTGGCAAACTTTTGAGCCCGTTATCATAAACGGCGCGGAATCAAGGCCCTTGGGCCGCCGCGCATCGTCAGGCCGCCTTCACTGCACGGCGATTTGGCTGCACTGGGCACGTTGCTCAGATCTTTCGCGGATTTGGCTGTGATAAAGCGCTGCTGTTCAAAGCACAAATCGCCATACCGCGGCCCAACCATGCGCGGCTCTTTTGTTCGCAGGCACAATGCCCGCATCGCCGTCTCCCAGGTGCTTTGCTGTTCAGGTCAGGAATGAGCCCGTTTTGACCAAATGACGGCTTCGGGAAAGCTGACTTCGTTCACAGTCTGATTGCGGCTTCAAAGAGGGGTGGTAAGCTTTCGTTCAAACCAACAAGTAGAAAACGAGCGACACCCCATGAAGAAAAACCAACTCACGAGAGGTGAGACCAAGAGACTGATGTATGTCGAAAACAAGGAGGGAACTCTTTACGGAGCGGATGCCCGAATTGGATGGGTCACTTTCTCGAAGACAGGCAAAACAGTCAATTACAGGGATAAAGTGCTGAAGCGCACAGCTGATGGAGGCAGCAGTGGCAATCACTATGATGACGCAACGGGAGAAGAGTATTGGGTGTCCGGTATCAAGAAACGCGGGTCAAATACGCATTGGGCTGAAGGAGGGTCTGTTGCGATAGATGACGATGCGCTCGAAGAATATGAAAGAGTGAAAGCCGGAAAATAGCTCTGTCTCCAATGTGTTCACTGATCGATCGGATGTCCTGAGAGAAGAAAAGCATCCCTTAGTGCAGCCGCCGTGAACGAGCGCTTGGTCCGCAATGCCACCTTTCAAACACATGGCTGCACCACACAAAAGATAGCACATTATCGCGCAAAATGCCTGCGCACATCCTCAGATCGCAGGAATGTCGAACCCGTTCGGCGCCAGTTCAAACCGGTCAAATTCAAAGCCAGGAGACACGGTGCAGCCCACCAAACTGTAGGCCCCCGTACACTCCGCCCGCTGCCACCACCCCGGCGGGATGATCACCTGAGGGCGTGCACCAGAGGCAAGATCAGACCCCAGCATATGCGCCTGCGCAGGGCCGGCATCCGTCTCAGCCATGCGCAGCAAAAGCGGGTCACCCGCATATAAATGCCAAATCTCGGCGGCGTCCACCTTGTGCCAGCGGTTCTCCTGCCCGCCTTCGAGCAGAAAATAGATCGCCGTGCCGCTCGCACGCCCCTGCCCTTTGGCGCGCCATGTCTCGCGAAAATGTCCGCCTTCGGGATGCGGCGCGAGGCCGAGCACGTCGATGATCTCTGCGGCGCGGCTCACTTGAGGATCGACCGACCTGCATATTGCGCCGTCTCGCCCAGCGCCTCTTCGATCCGGATCAACTGATTATATTTTGCCAACCGGTCGGACCGCGCCAGCGAGCCGGTCTTGATTTGCCCGCAATTCGTCGCCACGGCCAGATCCGCAATGGTTGCATCCTCTGTCTCGCCAGACCGGTGCGACATCACATTGGTCATGCCTGCCCGATGCGCCATGTCGACGGCGCGCAGCGTCTCGGTCAGCGTGCCGATCTGATTGACCTTCACCAGCATGGAATTGGCCGCGCCCTTCTCGATACCTTGGGCCAGACGCGCAGGGTTGGTGACGAACAAATCATCGCCCACCAACTGCACCTTGTCGCCAATGGCCTGCGTCAGCGCGATCCAGCCGTCCCAGTCATCTTCACTCATCCCATCTTCGATGGAGATGATCGGGTAATCGTCCACCAGCGCCTTGAGGTAATTGGCATTCTCGTCGGGGCTCAGCGACAGGCCTTCGCCGGAAATCTCGTATTTGCCGTTTTTGAAATACTCCGTCGCAGCGCAATCGAGCGCGAGATAGATGTCTTCGCCCGGTTTGTAGCCCGCCTTCTCAATCGATTTGAGAATGAAATCCAGCGCGGCGCGTGAGGAGCTGATATCGGGGGCAAACCCGCCCTCATCGCCGATCCCCGTCGACAGACCCGCCGCCGACAGCTCTTTTTTCAGCGTGTGGAACACTTCGGCCCCCATGCGCACGCCGTCACGGATGTTGTCCGCGCTCACCGGCATGATCATGAATTCCTGGATGTCGATGGGATTGTCGGCATGTTCGCCGCCATTGATGATGTTCATCATCGGCACCGGCAGCACGCGCGCCGATGTCCCGCCCACGTAGCGGAACAAGGGCTGCGTGGTGAAATCCGCCGCCGCCTTGGCCACGGCAAGCGACACGCCCAGGATGGCATTTGCGCCCAGACGGGCCTTGTTGGGCGTGCCATCCAACTCGATCATCGCCTCATCGACAGAAACCTGTTCCGTCGCATCCATACCCGCGAGCGCGTCGGCGATTTCCCCGTTCACTGAGGCGCAGGCCTCCAACACGCCCTTGCCCAAGTAGCGGGTTTTGTCGCCATCGCGCTTTTCAACCGCCTCATGGGCCCCGGTTGAGGCACCAGATGGCACCGCCGCGCGGCCCATCGTGCCATCTTCGAGAACGACATCGACCTCGACGGTGGGGTTGCCCCGGCTATCAAGGATTTCACGGGCGTGGATGTCGATGATCAGGCTCATGGGGTTCTCCATTAATATGTGGAGCTTGCTTAGCAATTTCTGGCGCGGATGCAACCGGCATTGTTAGCGCTATCATTCACCCGCCAAGGGGCTTTGCCCTACGGTTCATCACGACCTGCGCTGCCCGGCCTTCGGCTTGCGCCGCCGGGTCGGTTTCGGACGTCCGGGTTTCTCGTCCTTTCCCGCCTCCAATCCCAGCTGATCGCGCAGGATGCGCGGGCGTACCTCCTCCACAGCGCCGGGCTTCAACTGTCCCAGCTGAAACGGCCCATAGGACACGCGGATAAGCCGGTTGACCATCAGGCCCACCGCCTCCATCGCGCGTCGGATTTCGCGGTTCTTGCCCTCGCGCAAAGCCACCGTGACCCAGGCATTGGCCCCCGTTTGCCGGTCCAGCGTCACCGTCATCGGCTGAAAACGCTCACCGTCCACCACAACGCCCTTGCGCAACGGGTCAAATGTCTTGTCATCGGGCCGCCCTTTGACGCGCACACGGTAGCGCCTGAGCCAACCGGTTGCGGGCAATTCCAGCTTGCGCTTGACGCCCCCGTCATTGGTCATCAGCAGCAATCCCTCAGAATTCAGATCAAGCCGCCCCACGGTTATCACGCGGGGCATATCCTCGGGCAGGTTATCAAAAACCGTCGCCCGCCCCTGTTCATCGCGCGCGGTTGTGACCAGGCCCGTGGGCTTATGATAAAGCCACAGCCGCGCGGGCTCCGGCGCGCTGAGGGCCACGCCCTCCACCTCAATGCGGTCTTGCGGGGTCACGTTGAGGGCGGCGCGCGCCACTGGCTTGCCATTCAACGTCACCTTGCCCGCCTCGATCAGGCGTTCGGCCTCGCGCCGGCTGGCCCGGCCGGACCGGGCGATGACTTTGGCAATGCGCTCGCCTTTTGGGGTGTCTTTGGTCATGTCACGCGGCTTAGCGCATATCTCGCGCTTGCGAAAGCGGCGCGAAACTTGCATGCAACCGCATGGAATTTCGATCATTCATGGATCAGGCCCTGGAAGAGGCCCGCGCGGCGGGCGCGCGCGGTGAGGTGCCCGTGGGCGCGGTCGTGGTCAACGCCGACGGCAAGATCATCGCCCGCGCGGGCAATGAAACCCGCGCGCGCCACGATCCGACAGCCCATGCAGAAACACTGGCCATCCGCGCAGCCTGCGCAGCATTGGGCACAGAGCGCCTCTCTCAGCACGATCTCTACGTCACGCTGGAGCCCTGCCCGATGTGCGCCGGCGCAATCTCCTGGGCGCGCATCCGGCGGCTCTATTTTGGCGCGTCCGATCCAAAATCAGGTGGCGTGCTCCACGGCGCGCGGGTGTTTGAGCATCCCCAATGCCACCACGCACCAGAGGTCTATGACGGGTTGGCCGCTGAGGCCTGTGAAACGCTGCTCAAGGATTTCTTTGCCGAACGGCGGTGATACGATTTCAAGCCTCCGGCGGGGATATTTTCAGCCAGAAGAAGCCCCTGACTGCGTGTTTCTTCTGGCCAGAAATATCCCGGGGTATGGGGCAGCGCCCCATTTAAATCTCAATCGCGACCATCACCTCAGGCTCAATCACATCCACCTCGGGCAAAGCCTGGATCAGCTCTTGGGCAGATTGTTCCAGAAGCGGAAAGGTTTTGTAGTGGCACGGGATCACCGTCTTGAACGCGAAAAAGGTCTTCGCCGCATAGGCCGCGCGCCGCATATCCATGGTGAAATGCCCGCCCGCGCAGAGAATACCCACATCCGGCGCATGCAGATCGTTGAAAACCTTCATATCCGCCATCACATCCGTGTCGCCACTGGCATAGATCGTATGACCCTCTCCCGCGATCATGAACCCGCATTCCGTGCCGGGCACAGTGGGCCCGCTGTCCCCGCCAAAACTTGAGGAATGCACTGCATGCACCATCGTCACCTGCACACCGCCCAGATCCACGGTGCCGCCCTTGTTGAAGCCCACCGTCGCAATGCCCTCCTGCGCCTCCCAGTGAGACATCAGATCATACTGCCCCACCACGGGCACATTCAGCCGGTGCGCCAGATCAAGCGTATCGGCCACATGATCAAAATGGGCGTGGGTTAACAGGATATGCGTCGCGCCCGCCACCGCCGCCGCGTGGGCGTCCTCAGTCAGCATCGGATTGCCGGTCAGCCACGGATCCAAAAGCAAGACCTGCTCGCCGATCTCAATCCGAAACGATCCGTGCCCAAGCCAAGTGATTTTCATCGCATCCTCCCTATCTTTGAGCCTGACAGTATCAACATGGCGCAAGGATAAAAGCGTGGAGTGGACCCGGCAAATCGACATCTATTGCGAACGCCTCGATGCCAGTTACTGGGCCGAGCCGATCAATGCGCTGACCAACGCGGCCTTTCTCTTTGTTGCCGCCTTCATGGCCTACCGGCTGCGCGAGACCGCCTCGCCCATCGCTTGGGGATTGGTGTTCATTCTGGCAGGCATCGGCGTGGGCAGTTTTCTCTTTCACACCCATGCGCAAAGCTGGGCGGCGCTGGCGGATGTGGGGGCGATTGCGCTTTTCATTCTGCTTTACCTCTTTGCGGCGAGCCGGGATTACCTTGGTCTCTCACCGCTCTGGTCCGCCCTGTCGGTCCTGGCGTTCTTCCCCTTTGCGGCGCTGCTCACTCCGGTTTTCGCACATGTGCCGCTCTTGGGTGTCTCCGCGTCCTACCTGCCTGTGGCGCTTTTGATCGCGATCTACGGCGTGGCTTTGCTGAAAAGGCATCCGAGCACGGCCCGTGGTCTCTTGATCGGTGTGGCGATCCTGATGATCTCGATCACATTGCGATCCCTCGATGAGCCGCTCTGCACACGGGTCCCGATCGGCACGCATTTTGCCTGGCATATCCTCAATGCGATCATGCTGGGCTGGATGATTGAGGTCTATCGCCGCCACATGCTTGCGCGCGGCGATGCGCGGGGCTAAACGAGCGAAATCGAAGGTTCAGGAGCCAAACGCATGTCCATCGACAAAGACACCGCCGCCCGCGTGGCCAAGCTGGCCCGGATTGAAGTGGCAGATGCCGACCTCCCGGCACTGGCCGAAGAGTTCAACACGATCCTGGGCTTCATCGAACAACTGGGCGAAGTGGATGTGGACGGCGTCGAGCCGATGACATCTGTCACGCCCATGCGCCTCAAACGCCGCGACGATGTGGTGAGCGATGGCGATCAGCAGGGCAAGGTTCTGAAAAACGCCCCCGATGCGCGCGAAGGCTTCTTTGCCGTGCCCAAAGTGGTGGAGTAACGCGATGACCGATCTCAACGCCCTGACCATCTCTGAGGCGCGCGACAAGCTGCGCGCCGGTGAGATTTCAGCCTCTGAGTTGACCGAAAGCTGCCTTAAGGCAATTGAAACAGCGGGGGCGCTCAACGCCTTTGTGCACCACACACCAGAGCTGGCCATGGAGCAAGCCCGCGCCGCCGAGACGCGACTGAAAGGGAGCGACGAGGCCCCTAGCCTGTGCGGCATCCCCTTGGGCATCAAGGATCTTTTTTGCACCAAAGGCGTGCCATCCCAGGCCGCCAGCGCAATCCTCAACGGCTTCAAACCCGAATATGAAAGCACGGTCAGTCAGAACCTCTTTGACGCAGGCGCCATCATGCTGGGCAAGCTCAACATGGATGAGTTCGCGATGGGCTCATCGAATGAAACCTCCACCTATGGCAACGCGGTGAACCCGTGGCGGCGCGGCAATGACGATGCGGCGCTGACACCGGGTGGGTCATCTGGCGGCTCGGCCAGTGCTGTGGCCGCAGACCTCTGCCTCGCCGCAACAGGCACGGATACAGGCGGCTCCATCCGTCAGCCCGCGGCCTTCACCGGCATCACGGGCATCAAACCCACCTATGGGCGCTGCTCCCGCTGGGGCATCGTGGCCTTTGCCTCCTCCCTCGATCAGGCGGGTCCAATGACCAAGAATGTGCGCGACGCGGCCATCATGCTTGAGGCCATGTGCAGCCACGACCCCAAGGACAGCACGTCAGCCGACCTGCCCGTGCCGAATTTTGAGGCGATGCTGACCGGCGATATCAAAGGCAAAGTGATTGGTATTCCAAAAGAATACCGCATGGACGGCATGCCAGATGAGATCGAGGCGCTTTGGCAACAAGGCACCGAGATGCTGCGCGATGCGGGCGCCGAGATCCGCGATATCTCTCTCAAACACACCAAATACGCCCTGCCCGCCTATTACGTGATCGCGCCGGCTGAGGCCTCTTCAAACCTCGCCCGTTTCGATGGCGTGCGCTATGGGCATCGCGCGCACCTGGCCCAGGGCGATGGCATCACAGAGATGTATGAAAAAACCCGCGCCGAAGGCTTCGGGCCAGAGGTCAAACGCCGGGTGATGATCGGCACATATGTGCTCTCGGCGGGGTTCTATGACGCCTATTACAACCGCGCCCGCAAGGTCCGCGCGCTGATCAAGAAAGACTTCGAAGATGTCTTTGCCGACGGCGTCGATGCGATCCTAACGCCTGCCACGCCATCCGCGGCTTTTGGCTTGGGCGAGATGACGGATGCCGATCCCGTGGCGATGTATCTCAACGATGTTTTCACGGTCACGGTCAACCTGGCCGGTCTTCCCGGCATCGCGGTGCCGGCCGGTCTCGACGCGCAAGGACTGCCTCTTGGCCTCCAGCTGATTGGCCGCCCGTGGGAGGAAGGCGATCTGCTGAACACCGCTTACGCGCTCGAAAATGCCGCCGGATTTGTAGCCAAACCGGGCAAATGGTGGTAAAACGACGCCAATATAAAAAAATGGCAGAGTAGCAGACCATGCGATTTATAACGTTACCGGTGGCCCTTTTGGCCATAGCAGCCTGTTCGCCTAGCGTGCCCGACAGCGCCGCTGGCGTGGGCTTTGGGGACTACAATGAATATCAGGCGCAACAGCAGGCGCGCGCGCAATCCAACGCGGTGACACCGAGCCCGCCGGCCAATGCAGTGGCCAATGAACCGCTGCAATCGGCCGCCGTGGGCACGCCCCTGACGGCGATCAACGAACAAGAGACCATCGCGCAAGAGGCCGCCGCGACGCTGGCCGCCACGCGCACCAATTCCGGGGTGGCCCCATTGGACGCAAGCCCGTCAAACCCGGCGCCGCAAACTGTTGAGACCTCGACTGGCATCTCTGTTGAGAATGATTTTGAGGCCGTGGACAATGTGCGCACGATCGAAAGTGACGCCGCCCTGATCGAACGCAATCGCGCGCAGTATCAGGTGATCCAACCGACCGCCCTGCCCAACCGTGTCAATGATGCGCAACCCAATATCGTGGCCTATGCGCTGTCCACATCGCACCCGGTGGGCACCCGCGTCTATTCCCGCGTGGGCATCAACAAGGATGCGCGCTTTGCCCGCAATTGCGCCGAATATGGCTCACCCGACCGCGCACAGCAGGATTTCCTATCCCGCGGCGGCCCGTCGCGCGACCGGTTGGGCCTTGACCCCGATGGCGATGGCTATGCCTGCAACTGGAACCCGGCCCCCTTCCGCAACGCCACCAACGGTTGAGATATGACCGCCGAGGTCCGCTGGCATGCCTCCCCCAATTTCGGGGAGCGAATTGACGGTCTGCGCCCTGAGCTTGTGGTGCTCCACTACACAGCGATGTCGCCCTGCCAGGCCGCACTGGACCGGCTTTGCGATCCGGAGGCAGAGGTGTCCTCCCACTACCTGATCTCAGGCAAAGGCGCGATTTTTCAACTGGTTGACGAAGAAAAGCGCGCCTGGCACGCAGGCTCCGGCACCTGGCGCGGGCGCGATGATATCAATTCCCGCTCCATCGGGATTGAGCTTGATAACACCGGCTTCACACCTTTTTCCGAGCCTCTGATGGCCGCGCTCGAAACCCTCCTGTCTGACATCCTCGCGCGCTGGTTCATTCCCGCCCAGGGTGTCATAGGCCATTCCGACATGGCCCCTGACCGCAAGTTTGATCCCGGATGTCGGTTTGATTGGCAAAGGCTCGCGCGGCGTGGCCTGTCGATCTGGCCAGAGGCAACGCCCAGCAGCACCGATTTTGCCACCAGTGCCGCGCAGTTCGGCTATGACCTTGCCCAGGGGGAAAAAGCCGTGCTGCACGCCTTTCGCCAACGGTTCCGCCCCATGGCCACCAAGCCGTTTGTTGCACCCCAGACGCCGCCAGACGCCACCGATCGTGCACTGGCGGCAAACCTCGCCGTGCGCTTCGGGATTGACCAGAGCGGTTGAAACGCCTACGCCCGGCCACGCGCGGAGAACCGGATGGCCGCGTGTCCGAGCCTTGGCCCGGATGCGAGGAAAGTCCGGACTCCACAAGGCAACGGTGCCGGGTAACGCCCGGCCGGGGCAACCCGAGGGAAAGCGCCACAGAAATCAAACCGCCCCGCGCATCGCTGACGCGACACGCTTGGGTAAGGGTGAAACGGTGGGGTAAGAGCCCACCGCGGGACGGGCAACCGGACCGGCATGGCAAGCCCCACCGGGAGCAATGCCGAATAGGAACCGCATATGGGCCGGCCTTGGCCCCGTGGTTCGGGTTGGCAGCTAGACGCGCGCGGGCAACCGTGCGCCCAGAGGAATGGTCATCCATGGGGGTCCGCCCCCGGGACAGAATCCGGCTTATAGGTTCTCCGCGCTTGATTTCCGGCCGCCCTGCCCGCACGGTCGCGGTATGGACACACTGACCCAAACCCGCGCGATGCTGGGCGATCTCATCGCCTTTCCCACCGTCTCCAGCGAAAGCAATCTCGACATCATCGCCTATCTGGCCGAACGGCTGGAAGGTGCCGGCGCGCGGGTCGAAACAATCCCCGATGCGACCGGTGAAAAGGCCAATCTTTTCGCCACGTTGGGTCCCGATGTTGCAGGTGGTCTCGTGCTGTCGGGCCATACCGATGTGGTGCCCGTGAAGGATCAGGTCTGGGCCTCCGACCCGTTCGAGATGGTCGAGCGCGATGGCCGTCTGTTCGGGCGCGGGTCCTGCGATATGAAAGGCTTTGTCGCCGCCTGCACCGTCATGGCCCCCCATTTCGCCGCCCGCGTCACAGACCGGCCTGTGCATTTCGCCTTTACCTATGACGAAGAAACCGGATGCTTTGGCGCCGAGGCATTGGTGAAAAGCTTGGCGGATATGGGCATACGTCCTTCCTTGGCCATCGTGGGCGAACCCACCTCGATGCGAGTGATCGACGGGCATAAAGGGTGCTACGAATACACCACGCATTTTTCCGGGCTGGCAGGCCACGGCTCCGCCCCTGATCTGGGCGTCAATGCGGTGGAGTTTGCGGCGCAATTTGTCAGCAAGATCATCGCGTTGAAAGACGAGCTTCGCGCGCGGGTGCCAGAGGGGTCAAACTTCGTGCCCCCCTATACCACGCTCAACACCGGGTCCTTGATCGGCGGCGTGGCCCATAACGTGATCCCCGATCGCGCGTCCGTAGCCTGGGACATGCGCCCGGTGCAACCCTCGGATGCGGTGTTCGTCAAGGATGCTCTGAAACGGCTCTGCGAGGATGACCTGCTGCCCGCGATGCGGCAGGTGGATCCACAGGCGACCATCACCACCGAAGTGCTGGCCGAGGTCGAAGGCCTGCTGCCCATGGAAGAGAATCCCGCCCGGGATCTGGTGATGGACCTCACCGGTGCAAACGGCACCGATCTTGTGGCCTTCGGCACCGAAGCCGGGCTCTTTCAACAGGCGGGCATGTCCGTGGCCATCTGCGGGCCGGGGTCCATTGAACAGGCGCACAAAGCCGACGAATATCTGGATATAGACCAGCTCGCGCTCTGCCTTGGCATGCTGGAGCGGCTGGGCGACCGGTTGTGACTTTTGGCAATGCTTAACATCACAGATATCCCGCCCCGGACCTGATCCGGGGCCTCTACGGGCGCGGTGGGGCGAGGTCCCGGATCAAGTCCGGGACGGGTGGTCTTTCCTCAAGCCTTTGTAAAGGTAAGGTAATGTGGCACGCGACCTTCCCGGATCGCCTTCGCCTCATAACGCGTGCGCGTCCAATCGGGCCAGGCCACGCGCCAATCCTCTGGCCGCTTCGCCGTCCATGTGAACCCATGGCGAGGCACCTCTTGCAAGGCTTGCCGCACGTAATCGGGAATGTCGGTCGCCACCCGAAACTCGGCACCGGGTTGCAGCACGTGGGCCAGCGGCTCCAGATACTCCACCGTTACGAAACGCCGGCGGTGATGGCGTTTCTTGGGCCACGGATCCGGATAAAGCAGAAACGCTTTGGCAATCGATTGAGCAGGCAAAACATCAAACAGATCGCGCACGTCACCGGGATGAATGCGAATATTCTCGCAGCCCGCATCGCGGATTTTGCCCAACAGCATCGCCACGCCGTTGATGTACGGCTCACACCCGATGATCCCGATTTGCGGGGTAAGTGCGGCCTGATGCACCATGTGTTCACCACCGCCAAAGCCGATCTCAAGCCAAACGTCCCGACCGTCAAAAAGCCTTTCCAAATCAAGTGGCTCTCGGTCGGGATTGATGTCCCAATCGACAGGGCCCGGCGCCAACCGATGCAGATCTTCCGCAAGATAGGTCTCTTGCGACGGGCGCAGGGTCTTGCCCTTTGTCCGACCGTAGAAATTGCGCCAAGGGGCACCAGATGGGTGGGATTTCTTGGTCATGGCAACCACCAATATGCGATCACAACGCCAGAGTTATCCACAGATACAGGCAAATCCTAAGACAAATCCCAGATCAGACCGTTTTCTTCAAGGCATCCACGAGGTCCGTCCGTTCCCACGAAAATCCGCCATCGGCCTCAGGCGCACGTCCGAAATGCCCATAGGCCGCTGTGCGCTGATAGATCGGCTTGTTCAGCTCCAACTGTTCACGAATGCCACGCGGCGTCAGGTCCATTGAGGCGGCAACGGCCTTTTCGATCTCCGCCGGTGCCACCTCTCCGGTGCCATGCGTGTCAGCGTAGATCGAGAGGGGTTTTGCCACACCAATGGCGTAGGACAGCTGAATCGTGCAGCGCTCCGCCATACCTGCGGCGACCACGTTTTTGGCCAAGTACCGCGCGGCATAGGCGGCAGAGCGGTCCACCTTGGTTGGGTCTTTGCCCGAAAACGCACCGCCGCCATGGGGCGCGGCCCCGCCATAGGTGTCGACGATGATCTTGCGACCGGTCAGGCCGGCATCCCCGTCCGGGCCGCCGATCACGAACTTGCCGGTGGGGTTTACGTGCCATTCTGTGGCGTCCGTCAACCAACCCTCGGGCAGTTCTTCTGTGATATAGGGCTCCACAATCGCGCGGATATCATCGCTCGTCAGGTCCGCATCCAAATGCTGCGTCGACAACACGACCGAGGACACGCCCGTCGGAACACCGTTTTCATACACCACGGACAGCTGCGATTTGGCATCGGGGCCAAGCGCTGGCTCCGCGCCGGATTTACGCACCTCCGCCAAACGCCGCAGGATCGCATGGGAATACTGGATCGGCGCCGGCATGAGCGCGTCCGTCTCCGTCGTGGCGTAGCCGAACATGATACCTTGGTCGCCCGCGCCTTCATCGCGATTGTCCTGCCCTGTCACCCCTTGGGCAATATGGGCGGATTGCTCGTGCAGCAGGTTTGTCACTTCACAGGTTTTCCAGTGAAATTTGTCCTGCTCGTAGCCGATATCCTGGATACAATCGCGCGCGATCTGATCAATGCGGCCCATGTAATCGCGCAGCTTGTCCTGATCGGTCAGCCCCACTTCACCGCCGATGACCACTCGGTTGGTGGTGGCAAAGGTCTCACAGGCGACACGGGCGAGCGGATCTTCAGCGAGGAAGGCATCCAGCACGGCATCGGAAATGCGGTCGCAAACTTTATCGGGGTGGCCCTCTGACACGGATTCAGAGGTGAAAGTGTAATTCTGACGGGACATGGGAAGTGCTCCAGTAAATAAAATCCGCCACGTCAGGAAGCCGTTGTGGCGGTCACGCGTGCTTAGGCGCAAGCGCCCAGCGCGTCAATGGGTAACTCTGGCCCGCACCGCGGCGACACCCAGCAAAAGCAGCGCAAAAGCCACAATTGGCAGGTCGCCCATCCGGGAATAGAGCGTCGGAGGCCGCGCAGGCGGCAAGGACACATCCAGCCACCCTGCATCCCCCAGACCCTTTTGCTCGGTCACGCGGCCATGCGCATCAATCAGCGCAGACACGCCCGTATTGGCCGCCCGAACCATCGGCAAACCCTGTTCGGCGCTGCGCAGACGGGCCTGGGCCAGGTGCTGATACGGGCCGGAGATTTCCCCAAACCACGCATCATTGGTGATCAGCAAAAGGAAATCGGGGCGTTCCTCATAGCCGCCCACATCCTGCGGAAAAACACCCTCATAGCAGATCAGAGGCAGCGCTTTGCCAAGCGAACCAAAATCCATGACCTTTGGCCCAGGCCCCGCGGCATAGCCACCGCCCGTCGTATCGGCGAGACCGAAAATACCGACCTTGGCCAGCACATCCCCGAATGGAACATATTCGCCAAAGGGCACCAAATGGTGTTTGTCATAGATCGTGTCCACTTCACCTTCGCCGTTCAACCGTATGAGAGAATTGTAAAAATCTTCTCCGTCGAACCGCTGCAGCCCGGCGACCACGGGCGTGCCCCGCGCCTCATCGGCAATCGCGGCAAGCGTGGCATCCGCGCGTTCCAGCAAGACCGGAATGGACGTTTCCGGCCAGACAATCAGGTCGGGCCCCGTCTCAGAGGGCGCGCCGGTAAACTCCAGTTTTTTGTCGAAGGCGCCGGGGATCATCGCGGGATCCCAGCGCGTCTCTTGCGCCTCATTGGTGTGAATGATGCGGATGGTGGGGCGATCAGCGATGGGCTCTGACACCGGCGTCAGCGTGACGCCCAGCACCGCCAAAACCACCAAAGTGACCACCGCCATAAGGCCCTTCATGCGGGCGCGTTCAATCAGGTATGTCACGCCGACCGCGCCCAAAAGAACCAGCGCGGTCAGGCCCAAAGATCCCGCAAAAGCGGACCAGTAAAGCCACGGCGTATCAATGAACGCATGCCCGATCTGCGCCCAGGGAAACCCTGTCAAAGCATAGCCGCGCACCGCCTCCACGACGACGAAAGCACATATGAAAGCAATGGCTTGACCGCGTAGGCGATAGGTGACCCACCCCGCCACCGCCCAGAAGAGGCCAAAGCCAAAACTGACCCCAAAAAGCGCGAAAGGCGCCATCCACCCGTGCCGCGCGATATCGACGAGGAACGGCTCCACAATCCAGAACAGTGCGACGGCGAAATACCCCATGCCCGCCGCCCAAGTGAGACCGAACGCGTGTTTCGGACTGCGCGCTTTGCGGATCGACGCAAACAGCGCGCCGAGCGCCAAAAGCGGCATGAACCACAGATCAAACGGGGCCTGACCCAGTGCGGCAAACGCCCCGATGACTGCGCAGATCAGAAGTTGACCCGCTTTGCGCAGGGCCAGGAAATCCTCAAGCTCCATGCCGGATTACCCTTGCGTGTCCGTATGGCCAGGCAGCCGCACACGCAACCGCTTGATGCGGCGCGGGTCGGCATCGATCACCTCGAACACGGTGCCGCCGGGGTGCTCAACCATCTCGCCCCGGACCGGAACGCGGCCCAAAAGCATGAAGAGCAACCCCCCCAGCGTGTCGATCTCTTCTTCGTCAATCTCCTCTTCCGAGGTGAGAGACATGCCAATCGCGGTCTCAAAATCTTTCAGCGGGGTTTTCGCTAAGGCGACATAAGCGCCAGACTTTTCCACAAAAAACTGGGTATCATCGTCAATATCATGCTCATCGGCGATTTCACCCACAACCTGTTCGATCAGATCTTCGATGGTGACCAACCCATCGACGCCGCCATATTCATCGATCACGAGCGCCATGTGCCGCCGCTCATTTTGCATCTTTTGCAACAGCACACCGATGGGCATAGACGCCGGAACATAGACAAGCGGGCGCAGAAGTTTTTTCAGCGAAAACCGCCCGCCACTGCCGTTGAACCCGTGCTTGAGGGCAAAATCCTTGAGATGCGCAAACCCCATGGGCGTGTCCAAGGTGCCTTCAAACACCGGCAACCGCGTGAGCCCACTTTCTCGAAACGTGGTCACAAGCTCATCCTTGGTCGTGTCGATGGGCACGGACACAATGTCAGAGCGCGGGATCGCCACATCCTCGACCGTCAACGTCCGCAGATTGAGCATGCCCACGGATTGAGGCGCCGGGGCCTCGGCCTCATCGTCCTTTGAGGGGGTCTCGTTCAGGGTGAGAGCGCCGATCATCTTGCGGAAAAATCCGATATCCGCGCCAGATGCGTTGTCGCTATTTTGACTGTCCGCCTGCGTGCTCCACGCTGCGGTAGAAGATCCGCTACCGGATCCGTCCGTGCTTTCGCCCATTGTCCTCATCCAAAAAACCGGGAAACCCTAATATGGGTTAGGAACGCCCAGTTTGCCAAGTATTTCTATCTCAATGCGTTCCATCAAAGTGGCATCTTCGTCACGGACATGGTCATAGCCCAAAAGATGCAAAGTTGCATGAACAATCAAATGCGTCGTGTGCTGGGCCAAACTCAAGCCCGCCGCCTCTGCCTCCGCCGCGCAGGTGTCATAGGCAATCGCGATATCGCCAAGCTCCGGGTCCGCCGGCGGAATGGGGTCGCCGCCCGGCTCCAGCGCACCGCGCTCATCCGACGGCCAGGACAGAACATTCGTCGCCGTGGCCTTGTCGCGGAAATCCTCATTCAGCTCAGCGATGCGCGCGTCATCACAGGCGAGAATACTGATCTGCCAATCGGCGGCCTCCAAAAGATGCGTAAGCGTGGCTTTCGCGGCCGCCTCCGCCAGGGTTTTAAACCCCATATCGGCCCAGCGGGGATCCTCGAAAGCAATCTCGGTGATCAGCCGGTATCCGCGTCATAGGCTGCAATAATCGCGGCCACCAGCGGATGGCGCACCACGTCTTTGGCCGTGAAATAATTGAATGAAATCTTGGGGATAGAGGTCAAAAGCCGCTCTGCATCATGCAGGCCACTGGTCACCCCGCGCGGCAAATCCACCTGACTGCGGTCCCCGGTGATGACCATGCGGCTGCCCTCGCCCAACCGGGTGAGAAACATCTTCATCTGCATCGAGGTGGCGTTTTGCGCCTCGTCGAGCACCACAAACGCATTGGCCAGCGTCCGCCCCCGCATAAAGGCCAGCGGCGCAATCTCAATGCGCTTTTCCTCGATCAGTTTGGCCACCTGTTTGGACGGCAGAAAATCATTCAGCGCATCATAAAGCGGCTGCATATACGGATCGACCTTGTCCTTCATATCCCCCGGCAGATAGCCCAGCTTTTCGCCCGCCTCGACCGCCGGACGTGACAGGATGATCCGATCCACTTTGCCTTCTATGAACATGGACACACCCGCGGCCACCGCCAGATAGGTCTTGCCGGTGCCCGCCGGACCAATGCCAAATGCCAGCTCGTTCTTAAACAGCGACATCACATAGGCCTTTTGCGCATCAGTACGCGGCTCCACCAGCTTTTTGCGGGTCTTGATCTCAACCGTGCCACCGCGAAACATCTCAAGCTGATCGCCGTCATAGCTGCCAGTGTCCGGCTCGGTCCCGTCACTTGGCCCGCCCATGCGCAGCTCCCGGTCGACATCGGCGGCCTCAACGCTGCGGCCTGCCTCAAGGCGGGCATAAAGCGCGGTCAAAACCGACACCGTGGCGGTCGTGCTGTCTTTTTCGCCGATAATGGCCAACTGATTCCCCCGGCGCATGATTTGCACGCCCAGCTGACGCTCAATCTCAGCGAGGTTGCGATCATGCTCTCCACATAGGTCGATCAGCAGAAAATTGTCAGGAAATTCAATGACCTCTTCGTGCAACGCCGTCAGGTCATCTGTCGGTGGCAAGGCTTCTATGGCCAAAAATATCTCCTGTAACGCGTGTCCCTAACGGTAGCGTGCCAACTGGATGGGGCAACTGCAAGGCCTCATGGGCAAACACGGTCAATCGCACAAAAAATGCCGCGGAGGGTGACCCCCGCGGCATCCATTGGATTGCAAATCGATCAGATCGGGTCAGCGATGGGCGAGCCCGATTTGAACGCACCCGTGGCCGTGTTGGGCGGCGCGGTGCCAGAGCAGACAGGCTTGCCATAGGGGTCAAGCCGCTGTGACAGATACCCTTCGGCGCCGTCATCAATGATCCAGTGATCACAGCCGTTGGGATCGACCCAAATACCGGCTTGCAGCTGGCTGAGGTGCTTGGCGTCGATGCCACGGTCAACGGTTTTGTCAACCTTGGACCCGCAGGCCGATACGGCCACCACGGCCGGCAGCAGCAGTGTGAGTTTCAATGCTTTCATAACGTTCCCCTAGCGAATGCAGATGATTTCAACGCGGCGGTTTTTCTGCATCCCCGCGGCTGTTCTGTTGGATGCCTTGGGCAGGCGTTCGCCATAACCGCGGACATCCGCGATCCGGGCGCCACTGGCCTGAGCAATGGAGGCCACGGCGGGGGCCCGACGGTAGGACAGATCAAGATTGTACTGATCCGCCGCACGGCTGTCGGTGTGACCGGTGATGATGTAGGAAATCGCACCCGCCTGCTGGAAAAAGCTCGCCAGATGTTGCTTACCGGCTGCGCTGATCCGCGCACTGTCGGTTGCAAACAGCTGATCCGAGTTCATCACACCGCAGACATTGCCACGACGACAAACCGGGATCCCCTGACGGTTCACATGAGGGGTCATATACCCTTCCCAACCGTCATCCATCACCCAATGCTCACATCCATCCGGGTCAACCCAAACAGTTGGAGTGTAGTTTTCGCCAATCACGGTGCGTTGCGTTTGTGCAGACGCATCCGTGGCGAAAAGAGTGGCGCCCAAGGCGACGGCAGCAATACCGCCAAGGACACCGCGAATTGACTTCGCAAGGTTCTTTTGCACAGCCCCTATCCTTTATACATGATCCCCCGCATCGCCTGAGGCACCGGGCAGCTCCCCCGTGGCGATACAAATTATCCTTTGAGTGTAACAAGTTTCGACCCGTTGTGAAGGCCGAATCCGGGGCGATTATCCACGGAATGGAAACAACCTAAGCCCAATTTGGGGTCAAAAAGCATCCACAGTTGGGACAGCAAAGCATCCACAGGCAGAATCGTGTCGCAGCGCGGCGTGCGACGAATCAGGTCGCCTTGATCCGTCCAGCGAGGGAATTCGCGCCGCTTTCAGTGATCTCGACCTGCGCGATATCACCTGCCACCACAGGGGCATCGGCCACGTGGACCGCGTGCAGATATTCCGACTTGCCCACCATTTGCCCTGGCAGACGGCCGGGCTTTTCAAACAGCACCTTGACCGTGCGCCCTACCATCGCGTCCTGCACCTCACGTTGCTGGCGGGTGATCAGCGCCTGCAACCGCTGAAGACGCTCTGATTTGACCTCTTCGGGCACTTGCGCGCGCTCGGCCGCGGGTGTGCCCGGACGGGTCGAATACTTAAAGGAATAGGCATAGCCGTAGCCCACCGCCTCCACCAAATCCATCGTCGCCTGAAAATCTGCGTCCGTCTCTTCGGGAAAACCCACGATGAAATCGCCCGACATCAGGATATCGGGCCGCGCCGCGCGGATCCGCTCAATCAGGCGCAAATAACTCTCGGCGGTGTGCTTGCGGTTCATCCGTTTGAGAATCGCATCGCTGCCGGACTGCACCGGCAAATGCAGATACGGCATCAGTTTGTCACAAGTGCCATGAGCCTCGATCAGATCGTCATCCATGTCATTGGGGTGCGAGGTGGTAAAGCGAATCCGCTCCAGCCCGTCGATATCATTGAGCGCCCAGATCAGCCGGGCAAGCGACCAATCCGCGCCATCCTCTCCGGCACCGTGATAGGCATTCACATTCTGGCCCAGAAGGGTGATCTCGCGCACGCCGCGCTCCACCAGATCGCGCGCCTCTTGCAGAACACGCGCCACAGGGCGGCTCACCTCTGCCCCGCGCGTATAAGGCACCACGCAAAAGGCGCAGAATTTGTCACAGCCTTCCTGCACCGTCAAAAACGCCGCCGGGGCGCGCATGGCCATGGGCCGCGCTTTCAACTCTTCGAATTTGTCCTCCAGCGGGAAATCCGTATCGAGCGCCTTTTCACCGGCGCGCGCCTTGGCCTCCAGCTTGGGCAGGTTGTGATAGCTTTGCGGCCCCACCACCAGATCGACAAGCGGCTGACGGCGCATGATCTCTTCGCCTTCGGCCTGCGCGACACAGCCCGCCACACCGATGGTCAGATCCGGGCGCGCGTCCTTGAGCTTGCGAAACCGCCCCAGCTCCGAATAGACCTTTTCGGCGGCCTTTTCGCGGATGTGACAGGTGTTGAGCAGGATCATATCCGCGTCATCGGGCGTCTGCGTCTCCACATACCCCACCCCGCCCATGGCCTCGGCCATACGCTCACTGTCATAAACATTCATCTGACAGCCATAAGTCTTAATGAACAGTTTCTTGGGCTCAGACATCCGGGCTTTCCGTGGTTCGCGCAATCGTTGACGAGATATAGACGGATTGCCTACACGATCACAGCGGTGACTTGCAATGAAAGACAAAATGCCCGTAACTGACCGCGCAGCAGTGAAAAGACAAAAAATCGCATGGATTTCCCCTCTCTAAACGCGCTTTTGAGCACCGGTCAGGAGCTTCTTGCCAAGGGCCCCGTCGCGCTCATTTTCGTGGAAGACGAGATTGAGATCGACAGCACGCTGCGCCACCATTTGGATCTGAAATTCACCCAGGTCTTCGCCTTCATGCCTGAGGCGTTTTCCCTGGCCCCGGATGTGGCCAGCAAAGTGCATCGCGTGGGCTTTGATGTGACGCGCGGGGACAGCTATGTGCGCGTGGTCAATCGCATGATCAAGGCGCTGCCTGGCATGTGGATGTATTACTGTTTCAACGCCGAATACCTGTTCTTCCCGTTTTGTGAGACCCGCACAGTGGGGGAATTGCTGACCTTTCACGCGGAAGAGCGTCGCGACGCAATGCTCACCTATGTCATTGATATATATGCCAAAGACTTGGGTCGGTACCGCAATGGCGTGTCCTTGGAAGAGGCGCATCTGGATCGCTCAGGCTATTACGCGCTGGCGCGCAAGAAACGCCCCGATAGCGATGACCCCCAGGAACGGCAGCTTGATTTCTATGGCGGGCTCAGGTGGCGCTATGAGGAACATGTCCCGCAAGACAAGCGCAAGATCGACCGGATCGCGCTCTTTCGCGCTCAGCCAGAGCTGCTTTTGCGCGACAATCACACATTCTCGGACGAAGAATACAACACCTATGCCTGCCCCTGGCACAACAACCTGACCGCCGCAATTATGTCATTCCGCACGGCAAAGGCACTGAAAACAAACCCCGGATCGACCTTCGATATTCACAATTTCTGCTGGCACAACACCGCGCCTTTTGAATGGCATTCGCGGCAATTGCTGGATTTAGGCCTGATGGAGCCAGGGCAGTGGTTTTGACATTCTGCACGCCATTTTCTTCGAAGAAAATGCGCAAAAAATTCTAATTTTTTACCCGCCCAGATCCCGGATCTCACCGATTGTCCAACAACCAGCGCGTGATGGCGTTGAATTCCGGCTGGCTGCCGGATGCGGATGCCCCGCCAAACATGTTCTGGACCGCCCCGCGTGTTTCATGCGCACCGCCAAGGATATCCGTCGTCACCGCGGCCACGGTGAACATGCCGTCATGCACAGGCGGTGCAAGCTCACGGTGTTGATAAACCGCAAAAAGCCCAACCGCAGCCGTCACCCAAAGCAGGATCCGCGCATAGCGGTTTGCCTTGCGAGAGCGCTCTTTGCAGGCCTGTTGCCGACCCTGGAATTTGCTTTCGTTCAGAATATCCATGCGGGTGGGCTACACCCTCAAAACGGCGCAAGCACGAAGGCAAAAAGGCAAATTTATGTCAAAGATGCTCGGCCTGCGGCATGCCCAACACGTGGAACCCACCATCCACGCGGATGATTTCGCCCGTCGTATAAGCCCCGGCCGGTGAGGCCAGGTAAACCGCGGTACCGCCCACAGCCTCCAGCGTCGCATTGGACCGCAAGGGCGCGTTTTCCTCAGTATGCCGGAACGTCTTGCGCGCGCCCCCGATGGCCGCGCCCGCCAGCGTTTTCATCGGCCCCGGCGAGATCGCATTCACCCGAATCTTGTCGGGCCCCAGATCATTGGCCAGATAGCGCGTCGTGGCCTCAAGGGCGGCCTTGGCCACCCCCATCACATTGTAATTCGGCGCCACGCGGCTGGACCCTTGATAGGTCAGCGTCAAAAGCGTGCCACCATTGTCTTTCATCATCGGATAGGCCCGGCGCGCCACTTCGATAAAGGAAAAACACGAGATATCCATCGAGTTCTTGAAGTTCTGCCGCGAGGTGTTCAGAAACCGCCCCGTCAGCTCAGATTTATCTGAAAAAGCAATGGCATGGACGACAAAATCAATCGTGGGCCAGCTCTGTTTGAGCTCATTGAACCCTTTCTCGACAGAGGCTTCATTGGTCACATCCATATCCAGCAACAGCTTGGAGCCGACAGAATCTGCCAACGGCTCCACCCGCTTGCCGAACGCGTCCCCCTGATACGACAACGCCAGATCAGCACCCGCCTCCAGCATCGCCTACGCCATGCCCCCCGCCATGGAGCGGTCATTGGCCACGCCCATCACCAGGCCGCGCTGCCCCGTCATTGATTTATTCATGTGACCTTCGCCCCTCGTTTCTTATCTGACCGCAGCGCAGCCTGTCCCCTCACTCGGGGTATTTGCGTTGTGCCGCCGCAGTGGCCAGCGTCTTGGACCCGGATTTTGCCGTGGCCGTCCATTGATAGGTGTGTTTGCCGTTCGGTGGGCACGGGCTTTTGTATTTGAACACGCCCGCCGGGATTGTGCCATTGCCACTCATCTCAACCGAAACCGTGCCGCCCCCGTGATTGTAGCCGGGCACATCCAGATCCTTCATCTTGAAAACGATCTTCGTGGTGCCGGCTGGAACACCCTTCATCGCAAAGGCCGGATTGCCCACGCGGTTCGGCTTGCCAGAGGTGCAGAGCGGGATGTTGCCCCAATTGAACGACATCGACATATCCGCATGAGCCGCCCCCGTCGACAGGGCAAGTGCCGCCAATATGCATTTGATTTTCATTGAAATTCTCCCGCCGGGCCATGTCTCTTACCAGTCCAGGTCGCGACCCAACACGCGGCTCTGGCCACCCTGATACGTCAGTCCCCGTGATATTTGCTCATCAGCATGGACCCGTTCGTCCCGCCAAACCCGAAAGAGTTGGTCATCACCGTGTCGAGGCCTGCCGCCTCAATCAATGCCGTGGCCACTTCCCCAGGGGCAATCCCGGGATCGAGGGTCTCCACATTGATGGAAGGAATGATGAAATCCCCGTCGAGCGCCAAAAGACAGAATATCGCCTCAAGCGCGCCCGCCGCGCCCTGCGCATGGCCTGTCATGGATTTGGTCGAAGAGATTGGCGGCACCTGACCTTCGCCAAAGATCCGCCGCACGGCCTCAACCTCGCCCACATCGCCCACGGGCGTTGAGGTGCCATGAGCGTTTATGTAACCAATGTTGCGATCCGCGCCGAGTTGGCTCAGGGCCAGACGCATCGCGCGTTCCCCGCCCTCGCCGGACGGGGCCACCATGTCATGGCCGTCCGATGTGGCCGCATAACCGGTCACTTCGGCATAGATTTTGGCGCCCCGCGCCTTGGCACGCTCCAACTCTTCCAACACGACAATCCCGCCACCGCCTGAGATGACAAACCCATCCCGGTCCTGATCGAACGCGCGCGAGGCCCGCTCTGGCGTGTCGTTGAATTTTGAAGACATCGCGCCCATCGCATCAAACAGGCACGACAAGGTCCAATCGAGCTCTTCACCCCCGCCCGCGAACATAACATCCTGTTTTCCCATCATAATCTGCTCTGCCGCGTTGCCAATGCAATGCAGCGACGTGGAACAGGCCGAGGTGATGGAATAGTTGATGCCTTTGATCTTGAACGCGGTGCTGAGATTGGCCGAGATCGTCGAACACATGGTCTTGGGCACGGCAAAGGGCCCGATCCGTTTTGTCGCACCGGTCTTCAACACGGTCTGATGCGCGGCCAACATGGCCGAGGTTGACGGCCCGCCAGAGCCTGCCACCAGCCCCGTCTTAGGGTCCGACACCTCCGCCTCTGTTAGCCCGGCATCGGCAATAGCCTGCTCCATGGCCAAAAACGCATAGCCCGCCCCGGGGCCCATGAACCGCAGGGTCCGTTTGTCGATGGCGGCTGCCAGATCAATATCGGGCGCGCCCGCGATCTGGCTGCGAAAGCCGTGCTCCGCCATATCCGCATTGGCGGAAATACCCGACCGCCCCGCCTTGAGCGACGCGGTGACCTCTTCGGCGGAATTTCCGATGCTTGAGATAATTCCCAACCCGGTGACAACGACGCGACGCATCCTGGTTCTCCCTCTCGTCAGGATCTTATGCCGAGCACGCCATCAGCTTTCCGACAGCGCGACCTTCATATCCTTGACCTGATAGATCACCTCACCATCCGCCTCAACCCGGCCATCCGCAACCCCCATCGTCAAACGACGGGTTTGCAGCGCTTTGGTGAAGTCAACGTAATAGGTCAGCATTTTGCGATCGGGGCGCACCATCCCGGTGAGTTTCACCTCACCCACGCCCAGCGCGTAACCACGCCCCTGCCAGCCGCGCCAGCCGAGGTTAAACCCGGTGAGCTGCCACAGCCCATCCAGGCCCAAACAGCCCGGCATGATCGGATTGCCCGGAAAGTGACAGTCGAAAAACCACAGATCCGGGGTGATATCGAACTCGGCCACCACATGACCTTTGCCATGGGCGCCGCCATCGCCGGACACATCGGTGATCCGATCCATCATCAGCATGGGCGGGATCGGCAATTGCGCATTGCCCGGGCCAAAGAGCTCACCGCGCGCGCATTTCAGCAGATCCTCGCGGTCAAAATGGCTTGGATAGTCAGCCAAAAGACGGCCCCCTTGGTCAATTTCCCCGTTCACCGCGACCCTCTAGCACCCGGACAAAGCCCCATGCAAGCCCGTGCGCGACCCCGCAGGCGGTCATGACAGGCCGCGACAGAGACGCCCGCACGTCAAATATGATTGAAATCCGCCGGGTTCAGCGCCTATATATCACCTATTGCAAGGAACGCATCATGACAGACACGCACGCAATCAAACGCTCCACCGATTGGCTGGCCTCCGCAGATCTCAGGCCGACGCGGCAACGCGTGGCTTTGGCGGCCTTGCTGGTGGGCGATGGCAAACACCGCCATTTCACCGCGGAAAGCCTGTTTGCGTCGGCCAAGGAAAACGGCGAAACCGTGTCTCTGGCGACCGTGTACAACACCGTGCACGCGTTCCGCGATGCCGGTCTGGTCCAAGAGGTGACGGTCGAAGGCTCCAAAAGCTATTTCGACACCAACACCCATGATCACCCGCATTTCTTTTGGGAAGACGACCAGGTGCTGACCGATGCACCGGCCGAAGAATTGGAAATCACCCGCATTCCGACAGCACCTGACGGCGCTGAAATTGCCAGTGTCGATGTGGTGATCCGCTTGCGCAAAACCCAATCTTGACCCCCTCGAAGGCCACCTGATGCGCGCCATCTGCTATGACAGGTTTGGTGCGGCCTCCGATGTGCTATCGATCCAGGAGTTTGACACCCCACCCCCAGGCCCCGGTGACGTCACCGTCGCGCTCAGCTATTCAGGGGTGAACCCCTCTGATGCCAAGGCCCGCGCAGGCCTGCGCCCCGGTGTGACGAAACCGCCCTTCCCCCAGATCATCCCGCATTCTGACGGCGCAGGCCGGGTTGAAGCGGTGGGCGACGGGGTGGATGCCAAACGCGTGGGAGAGCGGGTTTGGATTTACAACGGCCAGTGGCAACGCGCCTTTGGCACGGCCGCCCAAAAGATCACCCTGCCGTCTGAGCAGGCTGTCCCACTGCCCGACGCCATATCCGATCGCGATGGCGCGACACTGGGCATTCCCGGGCTGACAGCCGCACAAACCGTGTTTGGCGGTGGTGATGTCGCCGGTCAAACCCTTCTGATCAGTGGCGGCGCAGGCGCGGTGGGCCATACCGCGGTGCAGCTTGCCGCTTGGGGCGGCGCGCAGGTCATCGCGACCTCTTCCGGCGCGGCCATGGACGATGTCCGCGCTGCGGGCGCGGCCCATGTGTTTGATTATGCCGATCCCGATCTCGCGGCCAAGATCCTGGAGACCGCCCAAGGCGCCGGCATCGACCGCGCCGTGGAGGTGGAGTTTGGTCAAAACGCTGAGCTCTTGACCCAAGTGATGCGCCCTTTGGGCACGATTGCGACCTATGGCTCTGGCAAAGAGATGGCACCCGCCATGCCCTTTGGCCCGATGATGTTCAAAGCGCTCAAGATCGACATCACGCTCATCTACATCCTGCCCCCCGCCCCCCGCGCCGCCGCCATCGCGCGGCTGCATGAGGCCATCACCACCGGCGGCCTCACACCCCGCATCGACAGGGTCTATGATTTCGAAGACTGCGCCAGCGCCCAGGATGGTGTGATGAAGCCGGGCCGCAAAGGCGCCGAGATCGGAAGACACACGTCTGAACTCCAGTCACCCGTCCCGAGCTCGT
>ERZ1740070.305-NODE-305-length-34721-cov-5.961086_pt1 | contig 34721 bp, 33 predicted proteins | sample MGYA00581734_ERZ1740070 | MGnify/ENA primary metagenome ERZ1740070 (study PRJEB43018, sample SAMN04849744) | marine metagenome | isolation source: floating plastic debris | place: Pacific Ocean | collected 2008-09-01 | study: EMG produced TPA metagenomics assembly... | reverse complement strand
ATCCACACCCATTTGTATCAAGACTTCCACGTCCTGCGGGCGTTCGACACCCTCAGCGACAACCAGCATGTCAAAGTGCTGGCCGATCTGGATCATCGCCTGGGTCAGCACCTGGGTGTCGCGGTCATCGGCAATGCCATGGCAAAACTGCATATCGATCTTGAGAATGTCGAAATAGAAGTCTTTGAGATATCTCAGTGCCGTGTACCCGGCGCCAAAGTCGTCGAGTGCAAAGCACACGCCGCGCGCACTGAGCCGTTCCATGAAATCGACCACCAGTTCGGGCTGGTCCATGGCCGAGCTTTCGGTGATTTCCATAATCAGACGCTCGCCCACAGACGCATCTTTTTTCAGCCAGCGGTTCAGGGTCTGCATCCAGCGCTGATATCCGATGGAGCGGGCCGACATGTTGATTGAAAGCCGGATCGACGGGTTCTCATGCAGCGTGCGCAGCCCCATGTTCAAAGCGATCACGTCGATTTCACGTCCGAGTTCTGCACGTTCGACGGCAGGCATGAAATCCCGGGCCGGGATGATCCGTCCGGTATCATCGATCACCCGGATCAACCCTTCGTAAAAGCCGACGCGCATTGAATCGCCGGCCACCATGACCGGTTGAAAGGCCAGCAGTGTCTGTTTGTGTTGCAGCGCCTCTGCCACCATAGCAAGCGTGTTGCGATCCCTGTTCGAGACGGCCGCATCCAGCGGATTTGCAGCGCCAACCGGCGCGCTGATGGGTTTGAATTTAGGCATAGTGCGGCAGCCACCCCTTCACAGACACTGTCTGGTCACCATGCTCTGGTGGGTGTAAAAACAGTCTTAATGTTTGCATTTTGTTCTAATTTTCTGCGTTAACCAAAGGATGCGTATATGGACGGGCGATGTGGCTGGGCCGGGCCGGAACAGATCTATGTGGAGTATCACGACACCGAGTGGGGTGTGCCTGAATATGACGCCCGGACGCTCTGGGAAAAACTCATTCTGGATGGCTTTCAGGCGGGGCTCAGCTGGATTACCATCTTGAAAAAACGTGAAAATTTCCGCGAGGCGTTTCAGGGCTTTGATCCACGCCAGATCGCGACATGGGGCGACGCAGAGGTCGAACGGTTGCTACAAAACGCTGGCATTATCCGCCACCGCGGCAAGATCGAAGCGACCATCGGCAATGCGCAGGCCTGGTGCCGGATCGAGGATCGGATCGGATTTGATACGTATCTTTGGAACTACATGGGCGGCACACCGCTGCAAAACAGCTTCAAGACACTCGCGGATGTGCCAGCCGCCACGCCCTTGTCGACACAGATTTCAAAAGATCTGAAGAAAGAGGGCTTCAAGTTCTGTGGCCCCACCATCGTTTATGCGTTCATGCAGGCGGTCGGCATGGTCAATGACCACCTTCTGGACTGTCCCAGCCGGGAGCATTGTGCGCGGCTAGCTTTGCGCCAATAGTGCCGCAATAATGGCCTTTGCGCTGTCGCTGTCCCATTCGGCGTCGCCGATAAGGCGCGCGATTTCGCGCCCTTCAGGGTCAAGAATGACCGTGATCGGCAAGCCCAGAACCGCCATTTCGCGGGCCAGCTTCTGGCGTGGATCGCGGTAGAGGGGCAGGTTATCCACCTCAATCTCGTCAAAGAATTTCTTCATACCAGTCAAGGAATTGCGGCCAGTTGCAATCGTCACAACCTCGAAGCTGTCTCCCTGAAACTCGGTTTGCAGATTTGACAGCATCGGCATTTCGTGGCGGCAGGGGGCGCACCAAGTGGCCCAGAAATTCAGCACCACATATTTGCCGCGGTATTTCTCAAGCGAAAGCTTGGCATCGGTCTCATCGACAAAGGCGGTTGAGGGCACAACCTGCGGGTCTGCATGGAAGGCCAGCTTTTTCATGTCGCCTTCGCGCAGGGCATCAAGCGCTGGGTCGGCATGTGCTGCAATTGCACCAAAGGCGAGGGCCGTATAGAGAGCCAGAGACTTGAGATACATTTTCCCTCCGAGGGTTCAGGACGACATGACAGACAGCGCGAATACAATGTGGGGTGGCCGGTTCTCCGGTGGGGTCGACGCCATTATGGAGGCAATTAATGCGTCCATAGACTTCGACCAGCGGATGGCGGCACAAGACATTGCGGGCTCACGCGCCCATGCGAAGATGCTCGCCGCACAGGGTATCCTGACCAATAAGGATGCCGAGGCGATCCGGGAAGGCCTCCTCACAGTGTTGTCAGAGATTGAGACGGGGGATTTCCCGTTCTCGAAAGCGCTAGAAGACATCCACATGAATGTCGAAGCGCGTCTGAAAGAGGTCATCGGCGAGCCAGCGGGCCGTTTGCACACGGGCCGGTCTCGCAACGATCAGGTTGCGACGGATTTCAAACTGTGGGTCCGCGATCAGATGGATGCGGTGGACGGCGCGTTGGCGGCGTTGATGACTGCGTTGGTCGGTCAGGCCGAGGCGGGGGCTGATTGGGTTATGCCAGGCTTTACCCATTTGCAGGTCGCGCAGCCGGTGACATGGGGCCACCACATGCTGGCCTATGTGGAAATGTTAGGGCGGGATCGGTCGCGCTTTGCGGATGCGCGGCGGCGGATGAACGAGTCGCCCTTAGGCGCGGCAGCCTTGGCGGGCACGTCTTTCCCGATTGATCGGGAGATGACTGCGAAAGAGCTGGGCTTTGACCGCCCGTCGGCCAATTCGCTGGATGCTGTGGCCGATCGCGACTTCGCGTTGGAGTTCCTCGCTGCGTCCTCGATCTGTGCGATGCATCTGTCGCGGTTGGCCGAAGAGCTGGTAATCTGGTCGTCTGCGCAATTCCGGTTTGTGACGCTGTCGGATAGTTTCTCGACGGGTTCATCCATCATGCCGCAGAAGAAAAATCCCGATGCAGCTGAGTTGATCCGCGCCAAGGTGGGGCGTATTTTCGGGGCCAATGCCGGCCTGATGATGGTCATGAAAGGCCTGCCGCTGACCTACTCCAAGGACATGCAGGAAGACAAAGAACAGGTCTTTGACGCGGCCGACAACCTGATGCTGGCGCTGGCGGCGATGGAAGGCATGGTCAAGGATATGACCGCCAACCGCGAGAGTTTGCGCGCGGCGGCGGCCACCGGGTTCTCTACGGCGACGGACCTTGCCGACTGGCTGGTGCGCGAGTTGGGCCTGCCGTTCCGCGATGCGCACCACATTACGGGATCGCTTGTGGCTTTGGCTGAAACCAAAGGCTGCGATCTGCCGGATCTGAGCCTTGAGGATATGCAATCGGTGCATGCGGATATCACGGACAGCGTTTTTGATGTGCTTGGGGTGGAAAACTCCGTCGCGTCGCGCATGTCTTATGGCGGCACGGCCCCGGCCCGTGTCCGCGAACAAGTCGCTCGTTGGAAGGACATTCTGGGATGAGACCGCTTCTTTTGATCGCTCCGCTGATCCTGGCTGCCTGTGGGGCCGACGGCCCGCCGACGCCTCCACCGCCAAAAGATGCCGAAGTGGTTGTTCCAGCAGAGCCGATTACGACCCCGACGGATACCTCGACCGAGGAAGGTGACCTGTCACGACCAATCGATGCGGCAACCACGACCGAGGAGTTCTAGATGTCGCCCCTGCGTCTCACGTATCTGGCCCTTGCTGTCTGGGGGTCGATCCATCCGATGTATTACTTCATCAGTTGGTTTAACGAGAACGGCTATGATCTGATGGCGATGGTCGATGCGTGGCACGTAAATGCCGCGACGAGCGGCCTTGTCTGGGATCTGACGATCGCCGCTGTCGCATTGACGGTCTTCATCATTGCCGAGACGCTGGTGCGCCGAAACTGGATCGCCCTTATTGCGATCCCGGCGACGTTTTGTATCGGCGTCAGTTGCGGTTTGCCGCTGTATCTGTTCCTGCGTTCACGACCGGTTTAGGGGCCAGTTTCATGGATCATTTCCTGTATCGCGACGGCGTGCTGTACGCCGAAGATGTTCCCGTGTCCGATATTGCATCTGCCGTCGGGACGCCGTTTTACCTTTACTCCTCGGCGACGCTGCTACGACACTTCACGCTGTTTGATGACGCGCTGGACGGTCTGCCGCACATGGTGTGCTTTGCGATGAAATCGGCGTCCAATCAGGCGATCCTCAAGCTGCTGGCGGATGCCGGTGCTGGGATGGATGTGGTCTCTGGCGGTGAATATATGCGGGCCAAGGCGGCAGGTGTTCCGGGCGACAAAATCGTTTTCTCCGGCATTGGGAAGACCGCGGATGAGATGCGTCTCGCCCTCGAAGGCGGGGTTCGGCAGTTCAACGTCGAATCTGAGCCTGAGATGCAGGTGCTGTCCGCTGTCGCCACACAACTCGGCAAAACCGCCCCGATCACCGTCCGCGTAAACCCGGATGTCGATGCAAAGACGCACGCCAAAATCGCAACAGGGCGCAAGGAAGACAAATTCGGTATTCCGATCGCCCGTGCCCGCGAAGTGTATGCGCTTGCCGCGTCTCTTCCTGGTCTCAAAGTGATCGGAATCGACGTGCATATCGGGTCGCAACTCACCGAATTGGCCCCGTTTGAAGCGGCTTATCAGAAAGTTGCCGAGTTGACTGAGCAACTTCGTGCCGATGGGCATGAGATCACGCGTCTTGACCTCGGTGGCGGCCTGGGCATTCCCTATACCCGCTCGAACGAGGCACCCCCGTTGCCCACAGATTACGGCGCGCTCATTAAGAAAACCGTGGGCCATTTGGGCTGCGAGATCGAGATCGAGCCGGGGCGTCTCATTTCCGGCAACGCGGGTATCATGGTCAGCAAGGTGATCTACGTGAAATCGGGCGAAGGGCGCGATTTCCTCATATTAGACGGGGCTATGAACGATCTGATCCGTCCCGCGATGTATGAGGCTTATCATGATATTATCCCCGTGATCGAGCCTGCTCCGGGCGTCGATCAGCAGCCTTATGACATTGTCGGACCGGTTTGCGAAAGTGGTGACACGTTTGCAAAACAGCGCGCCATGCCGCCGTTGAAAGCCGATGATCTGGTCGCTTTCCGCTCTGCTGGGGCGTACGGCGCAGTCATGTCGAGCGAATACAACACGCGCCCGCTGATCCCCGAAGTTCTGGTGCAAGGCGATCAATTCGCTGTCATTCGGCCCCGTCCGACCTTTGACGAAATGATAAATCGCGATACCATCCCTCCATGGCTGTAGTGCTATCCTGCGCATGCGGTCCTTGGGAATGATGTATGGCCGACACCAACCCCCTGCCTGAAACCACACTGCGCGCTTTGCGCTGGCCTATCCGGCTGACCCGACTTGGTATGCTCGCAGAGCGTGTCTTGCGCGTATTTTGGCCCCTCTTCTCAATCATCATTGCGGTTGCAGCGCTGTTGATGATGGGTGTTCAGGATGAACTACCCGTCGAGGCCGTCTGGGCGATCGCTGTCGCCGCTGTCGGTGGCGCGCTTTATGCGGTTGTTTACGGGTTTCGCAGTTTCGCCTGGCCGACATGGGATGAAGCGCTTGATCGGCTGGATCAGACCCTACCGGGACGTCCGATTTCTGCGATTACCGATACGCAAGCCATTGGGTCACAGGATGTGGCATCGCAAGCCGTGTGGCAGGCACATGTGGGCCAGATGGCAGAGCGGGCGAAAGCGGCCAAGCGAGTAAAACCCGACCTCAATATTGCCCGCCGTGATCCGTTTGCGCTGCGATACGTTGCGCTGTTGGCGTTTGTGACAGCGTTGCTTTTTGGGTCTGTTCTACGTGTTGCATCCGTCACGCAGATGACGCCGGGTGCAGGACAGCAGCTGGCAACAGGGCCTGCATGGGAAGGCTGGGTTGAACCGCCCGCCTATACTGGCGCGCCCAGCCTCTATCTGAACGATATCACGGCAGAAGCATTCCGTGTTCCCGAGGGCAGCCGCTTGACCTTGCGCCTTTACGGTGAGGTCGGTGCGTTGACGGTTGCTGAAACAGTTTCAGGCCGGACCGAGGATGTTGGCAGCGCCGCAGATATCACCCAGGAATTCGAAGTCACGCAAAGCGGGATGCTGGCCATCGACGGTCCCGGCGGGCGCAGTTGGAACATCGTGATGGTCCCAGACGGCGCACCAACCGTATCGCTTTCGGCAAACATGGAAGCCGAAGCGGATGGCCAAATGCAGCAACGCTTTATTGCTACCGATGATTTCGGCATCGTTGCCGGGACTGCCACGATCGACATTGATCTTGCCAATGTGGATCGTCGTTATGGTCTGACCGTCGATCCGGATCCGCGCGAGCCGATTGTTCTTGATGCGCCGATGCCGATCTCGGGTGATCGCGCCGAGTTCGAAGAAACGCTGATCGAAAACCTTTCAGAACATCCTTTTGCGAACCTCCCCGTCACCCTGCAGATCGAGGTTGAAGACGCGCTGGGTCAAAGCGGTCAGACTGCGCTGGCTGAAGTGACCCTACCCGGACGTCGCTTCTTTGTGCCGCTGGCCAAAGCTGTGATTGAACAGCGTCGCGATCTGCTGTGGTCCAAGTCAAATGCACCGCGCGTCGCGCAAATCCTGCGGACAATATCGCACCGCCCCGCCGATGTGTATCGGTCAGAGACCGCTTATCTGCGCACCCGGATGATTATCCGACGTCTTGAAGCCTTTGCCGCGTACGGTCTGGATGACGAACAACAAAACGAGATCACTCAGGCGCTTTGGGACCTCGCGATTCTACTGGAAGATGGCAGTCTTTCGAACGCGTTGGAACGTCTGCGCCGGGCGCAGGAACAGCTTTCCGAGGCTATGCGTGACGGTGCCAGCGACGAAGAAATCGCCGAATTGATGCAGGAACTGCGTGAGGCGATGCAGGATTACATGCGTCAACTGGCCGATCAGGCCGAGCCTCAGGACGGTGAGCAAACGGCCGAGAACACGCAAGAAATCACGGGCGATCAACTGCAAGATATGATGGACCGCATTCAGGAACTGATGGAGCAAGGCCGCATGGCCGAAGCGCAACAGTTGATGGATCAGCTCATGCAGATGATGGAGAATATGCGCGTCACCCAAGGCCAGCAGGGCCAACAAGGGCAGCAAAGCGCTGGTGAGCAAGCAATGGAAGGGCTGGCCGAGACATTGCGCGAACAACAAGGTCTCAGCGACGAAGCGTTCCGCGATCTGCAGGAACAGTTCAACCCGAACGCCCAAGCCGGTGAAAGCGCCCAGAATGAGGGCCGCTCTGGTGGGCAAGGTCGCGGGCAAGAGCATACCGATCAAGGTCAGGGTGGCCAGGGTCAGGCGCAGCAGCAAGGCGAAGGCGAAGGCCAGCAGCCGGGCCAACAGCAGCAAGGCTCGGGTCAAGGCCAGGCGCAGAACCAACAAGACGGTCAGGGGGGCCAAGGAGGTCAGGCTGACAGCCTTGCAGATCGCCAACAAGCGCTGCGCGATGAATTAAACCGCCAGCAGAACAATATGCCTGGCTCTGGCACGCCTGAAGGTGATGCTGCCCGCGATGCGCTGGGCCGAGCGGGCGAAGCGATGGACAACGCTGAAGAGGCCTTGCGCCAGAACGATTTGGCTGAAGCGATTGATAACCAATCTGCTGCCATGGAGGCCCTTCGCGAGGGAATGCGCAACTTGGGTGACCAGATGGCCCAACAGCAGCAAGAGCAGCAAGGCCAAGGTCAACAAGGTGACCAGTTTGGTCAAAACGCCCCAAACCGTCAGGATCCACTTGGTCGTGAACAGGGGAACTCTGGGGGGCAACTGGGCACCGAACAGGGTCTCTTACAGGACGAGGATGTTTACCGCCGTGCGCGTGATTTGCTTGATGAAATCCGTCGTCGGTCAGGTGAAACAGATCGGCCTGAAGTCGAGCGCGACTACCTGCGCCGGCTGCTGGATCGGTTCTAGCCCAAAGACGACCTCGGGCGGTTGCCTCTTAGTGCGACGCGTTGAACGGCCAATTGTTTAGCTTATCCCACGCGCCCTTTGATACTGGTGAGATCACCGTCTTGATCGACCAGTGTGAGATCAACGCCTGCTTGTCGCGCCATGAGTTGTGCGTCTTTGCCTGGCATAAGCGCAACAGCGGTAGACAGCCCATCAGCCAAGGTCGCGCGCTCAGCCAGAACGGAAACAGTCGACCAATATGTGGCTGCGTTGTGCTTTGGATGCAGGATATGTGTCTTGTCCCCAAGCTGCAAAGCGCTTGGTGATGAGGTGGCAATCGCAGTGTTTTCGAGGGTTCGGTAGCCCATCGCCCCATGATGTGGATCTTCAATTGACAAGCGGAACGGTCCACCGATGGACGCATATTCGCCAAGTGAAATCAACGCATGTTCAAGCCCTTGCTCTTTAAGAACGGCACGGACCTGATCGGTGGCATAGCCTTGTGCAATCCCGTTCAGTGTCAGGGCCTGCCCGTCGCCAAGTTTTAGCTTGTCGCCGCTAAGCTGGACTTGCTCCCAGGCAACGCTCTCCCACGGCGGTGTGCGCCCTTCGGCCAGTGCGCGAAACTCAGGTTGGACCGTTGGATCAAACAGGCCGCCCGTGGCGTGATGAAGCGCGTCGACTTCATGAAGCAAGGCCGCCATATGCGGCGAAAGGCGACCGCCGCCATTTGCATTAAGCTGTGAGAGCTCAGACGCGGGATCTTGCAGGGAAAACGTCTTCTCCATTGTTCGGATCATCGTCAGAGCCGCGTCCAGTGCGCCAGTCGGTGCACCCATAAGATCAATTGTGGCGTCTGCCCCCAGCGCGCGTCCACGCCAGCGGCTGGTTTGCGCTGTCGCGTGCCAGGGCAACGCCGTGGCCGCGGCTACAATTGTTATGAAACGCCGGCGGGAGATCATTCTGCAGGTACCGCTGCAGGCGCGCGGCTCTTGCGTTTTTGAGCGACGATCAGCGGCACGCATTGATCTACGCGTTCGTGAATCGTCACGCAATCAAGACATTGAAAGCACTCGGCATAGTCCACCTTGCCAGCGGGCGTGATCGCTTTGTAGGCGCATTTTACTTTGCAGAGCTGGCAGGGAGAGCCGCATTCGACCCGACGCGCGATCCAGTTCTTGCCACGCAGAATGCCACCGATTGCCATCAAGGCACCCAGCGGACAGACATAGCGACAAAAGCCGCGGAAGAGGACCATCGAGAGAACCACCCAGAAAACGGCATAGGCCACATAGTACCATTCGCGCACAAAGAAGGTGGTGATTGCTGTTTTGAAGGGTTCGACCTCGGCCGCCTTGTCCACATGCTCGGGCGCGAAAACCGCGATCCCCACGAGCCCGGCAAGGAGGACATATTTGAGATATTTCAGGCGGGCGTCCCACGCGTCCGAAGGCTCCCAGGTGGGCACCCGCAGCAGGCGGCCCAGCCGTGCCGCAAACTCCTGAATGGCACCAAACGGGCAAAGCCAGCCGCAAAAGAAACCGCGCCCCCACAGAAAAAGCCCGACAATGGCAAAGGCCCAGACCATAAGCGAGAATGGATCGTAAAGCAGAAAGGCGAACGCGCCGCCTTGGATCGCTGCCTGAAGGGTCGCCAGCGGCGTGACAATCGACAGTTGCCCTTGGCCCCACCAGCCGACAAATACCAGCATCAAACCCAAAACGCTTAGTCGGATTGGGGTGACCTTTGGATTTGCGGCCAAGGGCGCCAAAGCGCCTGTGAAGGTCGCAAACAAAAGCCCAAGGCCCACACCCAGAATACCAAGATCCACCGCGCGCCCACGCACAGCTTCAAGCCATGGCGGCACCGGTTCCGGCACAAACGGACGCAGATAAAAGCGTTCGTCGGACTGGCCGGTGAGTGTCAGCTCAACAGATCCGATTTCTGGTTGAAAGACACCATGTTCGCGTACGGCTTTCACGGCAAGCGTCCAGGGTTGTGTCGGATCAAAGCCCAAACGGCGATCTGTGCGCAGGATAAGCGCCTGACCGTAATCCACGGCGTCATGCAATTCGAATGGCAGGTCGTCATGTAGCTCGATCAACAGATCGGCGTCACGCAACGAAATCGGATATCCGCCTTGAACAGCACTGACCCAATCCGGTGCGGTGTTGCGCACGAACTGGTCCGAGACAAGACCGTGGCGGGCGGTGTCGACGATCAGGATTGGCTCATCACTGCCTGAGATTTCCAAAAAATTCTGCAGTTCGGCATAGCTGTCGTCTGACAAAACGGCGCGCGCAACAGCAGGTGGGCCCAGATCCACAACCCATAGGTCCAGATATTGTGCGTCCGGGCTCTCTTGTGCCTCGCGGTCATCGTCTTCCCAAAGCGTGCCGTCAAAGGCCTCGTTCAGGTCCGAATTGCTCCAGCGATGATGATGGACAAGGCCCTGATCCAGCAGGTCCTGCCATGAGAGTTCTTCGTGATGCTCGCGGTTCGGATGCGCAGGCGGTCCTGTCGAAACGCCACCCATCTTCTCACGAGCGACCTGCAATGCAGCGGCAAGAATAGATTCGTGCGCAATCCGCACCGATGCTGTCGCCTTGGTCACGCCGTCCAGATAAACAAGGGACGAGCTATCACCGCCACCGCCGTAAGGCGTGCCCACGACCAGCGTATCGCCAATGGAATGTCCCTGATACTGCTCGAAGAAAGCATGAAATGGCGCCTCTCCCAGACCGCTCACAAAGATCGGTTCGTTATGAGAGATGAGTTGCACATCCAGAAAGCGGCCTTCCAGATCAAGCACCACCAGCAGGTTGATTGCAGCGCCGCTGAAGCCGGGCAGTGGCGCCATTGGTTCGGTCTCAAAGACATACCCCACATGCCCGCCGCCTGAGTTGAGCAATTCATAGACGCCGCGGTCGTTGACGGCCTCTCCCAGTTCCATCGGAGCGAAGATGCGTGCGGCGATATCATCACGCGGCAAGGGTTCAGCGCCAGCGATACTCGCGCAGATGAAAAGCCATAGGGCCAACAATCTAAACAACCCTTTCATAGCCCTCTAGAGTAGGCACACGGGACCCCAATCTATATGAGACCAAAGTCCTGAGACCTGTGGGCGCAGGGCAAGGCTAAAGTACGTGAATGACACAGCGCGCCTTTCCCTTTTTCGCATCTCTCACGGTTCTGGTCTTTGTATGGGTTGCGGCTGCCTTTGCGACGGCGGATCCAACCATTTTACCCACCCCGTGGGAGGTCGCGCAGATCGCATGGCAAGAGGCTGCGTGTGGCCCGCTTTTCGGGCATATGGGTGCGACGATGGCGCGTGTGGCGGCCGCGTTCACAATTGCGATGACCTTGGGCATCATGCTTGGTTTGCTTCTGGGCGTATCGCAGCGCGCAAATGACTGGCTTGGGCCTTGGGTCGTTGTTTTCCAGAATATTCCAGCCTTGGTCGTGATCGTGTTGTGCTACCTTTGGATCGGCTTGAACGAGGTCGCAGCGATTACAGCAGTTGCGGTGAACAAAACGGCCATGGTCGCAGTGACGATCCGTGAAGGAGTGCGTGCGCTTGATGCGGGTCTGCGTGACATGGGTCAGGTCTTTCGAATGTCGCCCGCTGCTCGGTTGCGCCACGTGATGGTGCCGCAGCTTTGGCCCTATCTTGCCTCATCAACCCGCAACGGCCTTGCGATCATTTGGAAAATTGTTCTGGTCGTCGAATTTCTGGGCCGGTCAAATGGGATCGGGTTTCAGATCCATCTGTATTTCCAACTTTTTGAAACCGGATATGTCTTGGCCTATGCGTTCAGCTTCATCATTCTGATGCTAGGGTTGGAATACGGGCTTTTAGCTCGGCTCGAAGCCCGTGCAACCGCCTGGCGCAACCCGCAAATGGCATGAGCCTCAGGTGGCAGCGCTGTCCAGAAACATACGCAGTTTGACTGTATCCAGTGGTTTTCGCAAAAGCGGGATGCCGATCTCATCGCATGCGCGTTTGAGACTGGCATCGCGACTGGCCGAGATGATCGCCGTCGAGACAGGCCCATATCGCTGCCAAAGCGCGCGGCAAAGCGCGACGCCGTCCATGCCGGCACCAAGCTGATAATCCAGCAGCATTGCATCAGGGGCCAATTCGATTTCGTCCAGCAGCGCCATCGCCTCTTCGCCGGTTTCACAGTGAATGACATGGCCATCCCAGCCTTCGATCTTCAGCGTGATCGCACGTGCCAGGCCTAGGTCATTTTCAACCAGTAAGGTCATCTTTCCACGGATCGCATTTGCGTTGGGAAGGTCGGTGCCATGGGCTTCGTCAGCATCCGCTTTGCGGGTGTCACGATCAAGGGTCACCGAAAAGCATGACCCTTGTCCGGGTGTGCTGCGCAGATCAAGGCCATGGTTCAAAGATTGGCAGGCCCGGTCCACGATGGCCAAGCCCAACCCAAGCCCGTTGGAGCCACTGCGCGACGGCGCAAGCTGGGCGAACTCCTGAAAGATCCGCGCTTGGTCTTCCTTTGCGATGCCGGGCCCTGTGTCATGCACTTCGACCCTGACCTGGTCGCCTGCGTTGCGTACACCCACCAAGACGCGCCCTTCCTGCGTATACCGGATCGCGTTGCTGATGAGGTTTTGCAGGATCCGCCGCAGAAAGACCTGATCTGAGACCACCGTCGCGGTTGAAGACACCGTATCAAGCGTGAGGCCCTTGGTTTCCGCCAGCGGTGCCATCTCGGTGGCAAGCGACTGCAACATCGTATCAAGTCCGCAAGGCTTGATGTCAAAGACTGCGCGACCCGCATCCAGTTTTGAGATATCGAGCAAAGCTTCGATGATGCCTTCAACTGATGAAAGCGCGCTGGCCGCTTTGAGTGTGATGTCCTGCGCCTCGGCCTCAAGATCGCGATCTTGAAGGGATGCCAGAAACAGCTTGGCGGCCGATAGCGGATGCAACAGATCGTGGCTGGCTGCTGCGACGAAGCGATTTTTGGATTCGTTGGCGCGTTTTGCTTCTTTCAAAGCAAGGCCAAGTTCTTCGGTTCGCTCGTTGACGCGGTGTTCCAGGGTGCGGTTCATCTCGCGCAGGGCTTTTGCAGAACGGCGTTCTTGCGTGACATCAGTGAATGAGATCACAAAGCCCTGATCGGGCATTTCCTGTGCGAAAAGGTCGAAGGTTTGCGTATCGCCACGCGTCACTTCAAACGATATTGGCGCGCGGCCACTCTCTTTGTTAGACCAGTCAACCAGCCATTTCCGTCCAAACCCCATGCCAAAGCTCATCTTGCCACGCAGCAGGTTCAGAATGCTGTCAAACGTCATCCCAAGGCTAGCGCCGGGCAAGGGCAGATCGATCAGTTCTTCAAGCTTGCGGTTCCAACCGACAAGACGCGCGTCCTTGTCAAAGATACAGACGCCTTGCGCCAGATGATCGAGCGTCGCGCGGAGCATGCGGGACTGATTGTCCACAAGCTCTTCACGTTGGGCGCGTTCGGCCCGCATGATGTTTGTGACGTCCATTTGCAGGATGACGGTGCCGCCAAGGGTCGTCCGGTATTCGCTCACCTGCAACCAGCGGTCCCGTGTCAGGGCAACATTGAAGACCACGGCCTCGTCCTTGTGTCGCCGCAGGCGGTTTTTGACCCACATGTCTGGCGACATATCCGGGGGAAGATCGAGATAGATAGATTGGCTGACCTTCTTGACGTAGTTCTTGAAGCTCATCCCGTTTTCAAGCTTGGGAACCAGATCCAAAAGATCGCGGCAAAAGCGGCTGTTGTGCAGAACAAGGCAATCGTTGTTGTCGAACAGGGCAAACCCTTCGTTCACGCTTTCGATGGCCTCATTGAGATACGAGCGTGCAGTTTCGGTTTCCTGGTTTGCCTCGGCCAGTTGGGCGTTGCTTTGGTTCAGCAGATCAAGCGTCTTTTCCAGATCGTTTGTGCGCTGCCTGACTTCTGCTTCCAGCAAGGCTGCGCGTTCGAACTGGCTGAACGCGGCAGAGGCATTGCTGGGCGTCTGCTCGACGCGCTGCATCAGGGCTGCACTGATCCTCAGCAGCTTATCGCGTTGACGTTCAAGGCTGTCGTCGGGATGTAGAAGTTCACGCATCATGAGACTTGATCCGACTTGGGAAAGATCGCAACGCCCGTCAATGTGTGGTTGACATGTAAGGGTCCGATCTGTTCGCCATAGGTTGAAAAGCCAACGATTTCGTGGCGTTCCAGCACACGGCCGATGTCTTGTTGCGTCTGGGACTTTTGTGCCTCGATCCGGCGCAGGATGCAATCGCAGCCCAGAATATCAGGCTTGGCGCGGCCTTTGACCAACTGCTCGATACTGGCGTCAAGATGGCTGGCCATATCACGAGGTTCGGCGGTGGTAAGAACCATGCCTTCGTCAATCGCCGAGAAGAACACCAGATCGCCGTCCTTGTTCATCCGCTGAATTGCCCGGACGTGATAATCCTCGCCAATACGCACCATGACCGGATGTGCCGCAAAGGTCAGCTCGTCAAGCTGTTGTGGGTCCTTGCCAACAAGGCGGGCGTATTCCTGTGCGGCGGGTTCGGCGTTAATCTCTTTGACGACACGCCGCTCGGGATCGGCTTCGGTCACGACCATTCGCGTTTTTGACGGCACCATGTGATTGACCGAAAAGACCTGCGTTTCGCATGCTGTTGCAACAAATGTCACTGTCGCTGCGTCTTCATAAATATGCCCGTCACAGCCCACATACGTACGCTCAAAATTGATCCCATCTCCGGCAGAGCCCCCGAAAAGCGGAGTGTAGCCAAGCGCTGGCGTCAACGCGCTGACAAGGGCGTCTTCGCGCTGGCTCAACCCGTCGACCATCAGGAAGGCAAACCCATTGGGGCGTTCGCGATTGGCTGTACGCAGGGCGACGCGGTTCTGGATCAGACGGTCGACCTGATGGGACAGGTTCGTTTTACCAAGGTCCTGAATCAGAACGGCCCGCGCTGAATAGAGTTTGCGTGGCAGACCGACGGCAACGATGTGGTCATCCAGATAACCGCCACGTCCTATTTCCCCCGCGCTGGTGCATCCAACGACCGGGCACGGCCCAAGCGCCGCTGACAGCCCCTTCATGAGTGCTGCAAAATCGGCTTGTGGTGTCGCAAAGACAAGCACATGGGCAAGCTCGACACCTTGAAAGGCGCGCGCCAGTTGAGTAGCCGGATTTGCGGAATGAACTGCGACTTGGGCCGTTACAAACGTCGACCCATGCCGCACATCGCCCGCCAATCGCATGGGGCGAAATGTGTCGGTCAAGATATCAGAATTCCTCCCATTGGCAGTTTAGACTGCAGGGTCGGATTCTGGCAAGATTTCCGAGAAGTTGGCATCGCGTGCCACCAGGACAGCTTGCGTTCTGCTTTGCACACCAAGCTTGCGCATGATGGCGGTCACATGCGCTTTGACCGTGGTCTCAGCAATGGACAGCTCATAGGCGATCTGTTTGTTCAAAAGCCCGTCGCAGATCAATTCAAGTATGCGGGACTGCTGCCGTGTCAGCGATCCGATTGCTTCAAGCGCACGGGCTTGCTGGCTGGGCACCTCTGTCGCGACAAAGTTCTCGGGGACATAAATCCGACCCGATGCGATGGCTTCCAGTGCGGAATGGAATGTGGTGCGCGGCGAATGCTTCGGCACGTAACCCGCTGCGCCAGCTTTCAGGGCGGTTGTCACGATCCGGTTGTCTGACACCGAACTGACGACAATCACAGGTGCGGGTTGTACGGCCTGGATCATTCTGACCAGACCATCCATGCCGGTCACGTCTGGCAGATTAAGATCAAGGATCACAAGGGCAGGGGGTGGTGTCTGTTGCAAGACGTCCAAGGCGGATTTCAGCGAATCCGCTTTTGTCAGCCGTGTGTAGTCGCTGATCGAGCGCAGGGTTAACTCGAGCGCCTCGCAAAACAGGGGGTGGTCATCGACGATCAAGACCCACCCTTCTGGTGCAAGTGCGAACTGTGGTTCAATCTGTTTGGTCTGTAACTGGGACATGCTCTCAGATTAGGAAGTCAAACTAGAGCCGTCTTTAGCCAATAGGTCGCATATACAAAGACGAACGGCGCACCCGAAAAGGATGCGCCGCGAACTGCCCAATAGGGAGATATCAGTTGGCGGAGGCCAGCTGCTTTGGCAGTTTGAACGTCCACAAAAGGCCACCTTGGTTCAGGTAGTTAACCTTTTGCGCCACTTCGCCACCCCAAAGCGGAACAGCGCCGCCCCAGCCTGAGATAATCGAAACATATTGCTCGCCATTCTGCTCCCAGGTGACAGGCTGACCAACAATGCCAGAGCCGGTCTGGAACGACCAAAGCTTTTCACCGGTCTCGTCATCGAGGGCGATGAATTCACCTTCAGGCGTGCCGAAAAAGACCAAACCGCCTGCGGTTGTCATCACACCGGACCACAGCGGAGCGTCGTTCTTGAACTCCCACTTCCATTCGCCAGTGTCCGGATCGATGGCCTTCAAGCTGCCGATGTGATCGGCGTAGTTCGGCTTGATGGTGAAACCGGAGCCCAGATACGCCGCGCCCTTTTTGTAGGTGATCGGCTCGTTCCAGATATCCATGCCCCATTCGTTCGAAGGCACATAAAAGTTGCCGGTCCGCTGCGAGAACGCCATCGGCATCCAGTTCTTGCCTCCAAGGAAGGACGGGGATGAAAATACAACTTCCCCCTTCTTGCCATCGGCGGCATCTGCCGGATTGCCGGGGCGGTTGTCTTCGGCAAAGATCGGGCGTCCGGTGTCGTCGATCCCTTCGGCCCATGTGATATCCTTGACGAACGGATCAGCTGAAACAAACGCGCCATCTGCTGCGTCCAGAACGTAGAAGAAACCGTTGCGATCTGCTGTTGCAAGGCGCTGATTGCCTTCGCGATCATCATAGGCAACGACTTCATTCACGCCGTCATAATCCCAACCCTCACGCGGGGTTGTCTGGAAATGCCATTTGATCTCTCCGTTCGAGGGATCGATGCCAATACGGCTGGCGGCATAAAGGTTATCACCGACATTGCCGTCAACGGGGGTTCCTGCGTTGCGCAGATGGCTGTTCCAGGGCGCCGGGTTGCCAGCACCAAAGATCAGCGTGTCGGTGCGCGCATCATAAGATCCACCAAGCCATGTCGCACCGCCACCAGTTTTCCACATGTCACCCGGCCATGTCGCGTTGAGCGTGCCGGTCATTGTGCTTTCTTCACCGTTGAGCGTGCCCATATGCCCTTCGATGACAGGGCGCGTCCAAACCAGCTCGCCGGTTTCGGCATCGCGGGCCTGTACCTCGCCGACGATCCCGAATTCACCGCCCGAGTTGCCGGTGACAACAAGGCCGTTCACGATCAGAGGGGCCGCGGTATAGCTGTAGCCCGCCTTGTAGTCGGCGATCTTCTTGCGCCAGACCACGTCGCCTGTTTTCGCATCAAGCGCCATGATGCGTGCATCCAGCGTTCCAAAGTAAATCTTGTCGTTGTGAATTGCAGCGCCGCGATTAACCACATCGCAGCAAGGCAGAATGCCTTCGGGCAGGCGCGCATCATACTGCCAGACCTCTTTGCCGGTCTCGACGTCCAGCGCGTAAATACGGCTGTAAGAGCCTGTGATGTACATCATCCCGTCATAGATAAGGGGCTGTGTTTCCTGGCCGCGCTGTTTTTCACCACCAAGACTGAAAGCCCAGGCGGGAACAAGGTTCTGCACGTTTTCTTTGTTCAGCATATCAAGTGGGGAGTAGCGTTGTAGATGCCGTCCCATGCCATTCGTAAGAATATCAGCTGCCGACGCTTGATCGTCGGCGAGATCAGCTTCGGTTACCCCTTCGGCAAATGCGGTGCCTGACACCAACAACGCAGCAAGTGCTGCGGTTATAAAACGGTTCATTTCGGTTCCTCCCAATCGGCCGTTTCGGCTCTTGCCAGGTTGAATGACGCAGGCAGAGTCAAAAGGTATTATCCCGATTAAGCAGGGGGCTGCGGAATTGGCCTTTGGTCGTAAGACCCCTTGAACTACGACGAATGTCGGGGGCTTTGGCTTCAAACCATACCTCCCAAAGTCGTATACCCAAGCTTTGCACAGCTTCTTACGGTCTTCCTTAACATGGGAGGAACCTAAGATGTTCATGAAGAAAATCGCCGTTGTCGCGACAACAATTGGCCTGTTGGCTGGCGCCGCCTTGGCCGAGGCTCCGAGCCTGCGCGCACATGTCCTTGAATTTGGCACCGTGAATATGGAGCTGGATGTCATCAAGCACCACGGTCTCGATACGGCTAATGGGTTTAATCTGGACGTTCAGGGCGTGGCGGGCGGATCTGCTGCCAAAGTCGCGTTTCAAGGCGGCGAGGCGGATGTGATCGTGTCGGACTGGCTTTGGGTTGCGCGTCAGCGCGCTGCTGGCAAAGACTATGTCTTTATCCCATATTCCAAAGCGGTCGGCGGCCTGCTTGTACCGGGTGATAGCACGGCACAAAGCCTTGCTGATCTCGACGGTGCGAAGATCGGCATCGCCGGCGGCCCGCTTGATAAGTCATGGCTGATCTTGCAAGCCTATGCTGCCGAGCAGGGCTTTGACCTGGCCGCCCAAACGGAACAGGTGTTCGGCGCACCCCCGTTGATCTTTAAAACCGCGTTAAAAGGCGACTTGGGCGGCGCGATTAATTTCTGGCACTTCACCGCAAAGATGGAAGCGGGCGGCATGCGCAAGCTGATTGACGTTTCAACTGCGGCCACTGCGCTGGGTCTTGATCCGAATACGCCCCTTTTGGGTTATGTCGTGAAAGGGGATCTGGTGCGGGCACAGCCGGAGTTGATTGAAGGGCTTGCTGCAGCATCACGCAACGCAAAAGATATGCTGGCCAGCAACGACGCTGAGTGGGATCGTTTGCGCCCGCGTATGAAAGCCAAAACCGACGCGCAGTTTGATGCGCTTAAAGCAGGGTTTCGTGCGGGTATTCCTGATGAAGGCCCAATCGATGAAGACGCCGCTGCACGTATGCTTGCTTTGATGGCCAAGCAAGGTGGTCCTGATCTGGTCGGTGACGCAACGGATCTGCCTGACGGCACGTTTTTTGCACCCGGCAGCTGATGCGTCCCGAGAATGCGAAAACGATGATGGCGGGGCCTTTGGCCGCGCCTCTTGCACATCTGGAACTCGAAGGTCTTTCCCTTGGTGGCGACGCCGTCTTGGGTGCGCTTGATCTGACCATCCATGCGGGTGAAACGGTTGCGCTTGTCGGACCATCGGGTGTTGGCAAAACGACCCTTCTGCGCATTCTGGCTGGGCTGGAAACGGGCTTTGCCGGGAACCGTAACGTCGTTGACGCCGTCGCTTTGGTCTTTCAAGAACCAACGCTGTTGCTGTGGCGGCGTGTGATCGACAACATCACGCTGACAACCGGTTGTAGCCAAGCCGAGGCGGCCGAGCACTTGGCAGAGGTCGGTCTGGCGCGCCAATCCGATCTGTTTCCAACGCAGCTTTCCTTGGGCCAGCAACGCCGCCTGTCTCTTGCGCGTGCATTTGCTGCGCGTCCCAAGCTGTTGCTTCTTGATGAGCCCTTTGTCTCGCTTGATCCGGATCTGGTGAACGAGATGATGACGCTGTTCGATCACTTGCGCGAACAACATAAGATCACGACAGTGCTTGTGACCCATTCTGAAGCCGAGGCCATGCGTCTGGCGACGCGGATCGTTCGTCTTGCAGGCCGTCCGGCACGGGTTGTTTCAGATAAGCCGATCTAGCCTAAAAAAGTGGTGCGTATTTCCATTCGTCGGCATCAGGCGTGACGGAGTTCGGATCGTAATCGCTTTGCTGCAGTGACTTTGCGATGCGCAGACCATCTTGCGCCGCTTCATCGATCAAAGCGCGCCCTGCCGCTTCATCCTGAGCAATCCCATGGCCGCGCAACAGGTTCAAACCGTGGTTGAACTTGCCGATCGGATCACCGGCTTGTGCGGCACGATGATCCCAGCTTGCAGCAGCGTCGGGGTCATAGTCTGCACCCAGACCATTGTTGTCGAGCTGGCTCATCCATGTCATCGCGGCGGTATAGCCGGCCTCGGCACATTGCTTGAAAAGCTTGCGGGCGGGCGCGTGGCGGCCTGATTTCGTGATGTAATAGCCTGTTGCGCAGGTGACCATGTCGGTCTGTCCATCTTCGACATTTGACATGATCCGACCGAAGCCTGTGTCTTGCGGGTTAAGTGTCCCGTCTTCGTCAGTCACGGTGATATCACCGGCTGCAACACTGGTCGCGACACAAAGGGTTGAGATCAAAATCAAACGCATGGCACTTCCTCTCGTCTTCCTCCCTTAGCATATCTGCTTGGGTTCCACATCGCCGTAGAGGTCGTAGAAAAGGCCAGTAGGTCTGACCTAAGCGCGTTTGCGGATTAAGCCACGCGCGGGGTCATATCCCCAAAGGGCCAGCGCTCCAAAAACGGCCGTTGCGATCAAAACCCAAGCGAGTGCTGCAAAATTGAATTGCCCATAAAGCGCAAAGCGGATGAGTTCGACGGCATGGGTAAAGGGGTTGAATGCACAAATATTGTGCAAAAGGCGCGAGCTCTCGGCCATTTTCCAAAGTGGATAGAGTGCAGAAGACAGAAAAAACATCGGAAAGATCACAAAGTTCATCACACCTGCAAAATTTTCGAGCTGTTTTATGAAGCTTGATAATGCGAGGCCCAAAGCCCCCAGCATCAAGCCAGCCAGCATCAGGGCGGGAAGTACCGCGACATAGCCCACGGTTGGCATCGTGATGCCAAAGGCAGCGGCGATGGCTAGAAAGGCATAAACCTGCAAGATCGAGATCACGGTTGAGCCGGTCAGCTTGCAGGTCAAGAGCCACCAGCGTGGAAGCGGGGACGTCAGCAGCAAACGCATCGACCCCATTTCGCGGTCATAGACCAGCGACAACGATGATTGCATGCCATTGAACAGCATCACCATTCCACACAGGCCGGGCACGATGTAGATCTCGTAGGTGATGTAGGTCTGGTAGGGCGGGGTGATCGACAAGCCTAGGGCAGCACGAAAGCCTGCGGCAAAGACCAGTAGCCAAACCAAAGGCCGCACCAATGCCGAGATGAAACGCTCCCGTTGATGAACGAACCGCAACGCCTCGCGGCGCATGATTGCGAAAAGGGCGGGAAGCCATCTCATGGCTTGGGGCCGGTCAGTGTGAGGAAATAATTGGAAAGCGGGGTCTTGCCGCGCAACTTTGACACGTTCCCATCTCTAAGCAGCTGACCCTGATGCAAGATCAATAGATGGTCGTCGTCCTGAATTTCGTCGCTAAGATGTGTCGCCCACAGCACCGTCATCCCATCATGCGCCAGGTCATGCACATGTTGCGTGATGGCGGCGCGGGCTGCCGCGTCAAGGCCCACTGTCGGTTCGTCCAGCAAAAGGACTTGCGGATCATGCAGCAATGCGCGGGCGATCTCGGTCCGACGGCGGTGACCTCCGTTCAGATTTCGGACCTTTTCGCCCGCGCGCTCTGCCATGTTTAGCCGTGCTAAAGCGGTCTCGGCCCGTTGCGCCGCATCGCGGCCTGACAGGCCATGAAGGGCCGCAAAGTAGAGCAGATTTTGTTGTACGGTCAGATCAAGATCCAGCGTGGATTGCTGAAAGACGACACCCATCTCGGCCAGCGCGTGGCGGGGCTGGCGCGATAGATCATGTCCAGCAATGGTGATCGTGCCGTCTGCGCTGGTAAAAAGCCGTGTGAGCAATGCAAACAAGGTCGATTTGCCCGCACCGTTGGGCCCCAGCAATGCAGTAAATCCTGATGGAACAGCAAAGTTGACATCTGCAAGGGCGCGCTTGGGTCCGTAACTGAATGACAGGTTACGGACCTCAAGCGCGGCAGTTGTCACACCATCAGCGATCATCGCAAAGGTTCGCAGAAGGCGCGTCTATTCAATGGTGATTTCAAGGCGCTGGGTCTCACCGGTGCTGCCGGGAACTTTTAGGTAATAGCTGCCCGGTTTGATCGCGACAAAGCCGATCTCCATCTCGCCGGCCTCATCAAATTCAACAGAATCGACGCCAAGTGGCCTGATCTCGAGCCCTTCAACCACGATTTCATCGACCCAGATCGCACGGAAAAATTCCGGGCCGGTGAGCGCCAGTTCCTGGCTGCCGTCGCCTTGGATTTCGAATTCGTAATAGGTGCCTGATTTCAGAACCCATGGCGCTGATGTCAGCGGAATGCCTGCGCCAAGTTGGATCGGTTCAAGATCTTCCTTGTTTTTGGCTGACAGAATTCCGGCAAGCCCGAACGCGTTGTCATCATCATCATCGTTGTCCGCCATAGCAGGGGTGACTGCCAAGGCTGTCATCGTGGCAATCATGGTTAGAATGCGGCGCATATCTGTATCCTCTTTTCTTCGATTTATCAGTTAGTTGGGCGGAAGGCGGCGCCCCTTGGATAGCGACCGACCTTGATGGATTTGAGCGGCTCGCGCTTGGCCACGTCGATGACTGTCACGTCGCCAGAGACACCGTTCGTCGTAAACAAAAGCGACCGATCTGCGTTGAAATCCATGTGCCAGACGCGTCGACCCACAAGGATGTAGTCCTCGACCTCATAGGTTTCGGCGTTCACAACAGCGACGTGATTTGCAGGCCCGAGGGCAACGAAGGCGTGTGTATCGCCTTCGGTCAACTCAAAGCCGACGGGTTGGACACGATCAGGATGCACCCCTTCGACTTCAAAGTTTATCTTGGCCTTTTCAGCCTGTGTTTCGCGATCAAAGACGGTGATGGTGCCACCGATTTCAGCGCTCACCCAAAGTTCAGAGCCCTCGCGGACAAATTCTGCATGACGGGGGCGACTATCGACCAGAGTATTGGCGAACAGTTCTTGTGTTTTGGTGTCGATCCAATGCGCCATGTTTGTTGTTTCGGACGTTGTGATTGCGATCTCCCCGTCCGGGGAAACGGCCATCCCTTCGGGCTCAATGCCAACGTCGATCTGAGCGACAACCTTGCGGGTTTGTGTATCCACGACCGTCGTGATCGCGTCGTCTTCGTTCGCGATGTAAAGATGGCGGTCATCTGGATGCAAAACGAATTGTTCAGGATCCTCGCCCGAAGGCAGTTCATGCAGAACCTCGCCGGTCTCTGGGTCAATAACCTGGACGGTATCGCTGTCGGACGCACAGACATAGAGCACTGAATAATCCTGCGAAAACGTAATCCCACGTGGCCGCTCGCCAACATCGATCGTGCGCACAACTTCCATTGTTTCGATATCGATCACGCTGATCGTGTCGTCCTTTTCGTTGGACACCCAAATCTCGTCAGCGAAGGCCGGACTAACGGACAGGATCAAAGCAAGTGCGGTATGTCTGAGCATGATTGTCTCCTAGGGATCAGTTGAAGGCGGTGCAGGCGGATTCGGGTGCATCAAGGCCCAGCGTGTCCAGCTCGGTTCTTTGGTGCAGGAAGCCTTCGAGGGGAGCATTTGCGACCAAAGCCCGGGGATGGAGCAGGGGAATAGGTTGGCGCAGCTGGCCGTTCCAGGTGCGGAAGGTCAATGGCCGCCCCTTAAAGCCTGCCAGTTCGAAATCGTCGCCAAGCATATAGTCCAGCAAAACGGCCGGATCGTTGGACTTGGTGCGGGTGACGGCCTCCCCAAGGGCGCGCATAGCGGCCCAGGCGGCGTAATCGCGCGGCTCCATGCTGCGGGCATGTTCGTCGAAAAAGCGCGATTGCAACTGGGCAGCGCCCCATTGCTCGACGGCTTTGCCCCATGCTTCGGCGGTCAGGCCCTCTGAGCCGACGATGGGGCGTGGTTCCCATGTGTTGTAAAGCACGTAACGGCCAAAATCGTGGTATTCGTCTGCGACTATCAATGCGTCGTAGCGGCCAAAATCCTGTGTGAACAAAGGCACTTCTTGCGCTGCATTCCGCCGCATGTCTGCGTCGAAACGCCATTCCTTGCGGCCAGCAAGCGTAAGCCCGAATTTGGCAAAGGACGCCTCAACTGAGGCGGCGAAGGCCTGATCGCGGGCATGGCCACCAGCGATCATTACCAGATCGTCCCACTTTTTCTTAACAAGAAGCTGGGCCAGTGCATCTGTGCGCATCGCAACCGACGGCAAGGTATGCAGTACGTTCGCGCGGCAGGCTTCTGCGCGCAGTGTTGCATCTTCGGAACCGGCGTTCATCAGCACAGCGCCTTGTGCTTCGGGTAAATCCGCGATGCTCAAAAGCGCGTCTGCGGGAGCGTCGACGATGACAAAGCGCGTTTTAGCAAGGGCCTGCCGCGCGGTGTCTGAAGGATCATCGCCCAAGGCGACGGTAAATGTCTGTAGGGACCAATCTTGCCCCATAAAGCGGCCCGTCGTTGCATTGTCTGCAAGCGCTGTTTCAGCACCCGCAGCGCCCAGATTATCCGGCACCGGATCGAGGTTTGACAAGGTTGGCGGCAAATCCTCGGCCACCTTCAGCCAAGCAATCGACATCTCCTGCGCGTGCCCGGGGTTGCCCGCAAACATGATGCAGGTCAGCGCCACAAGGGCCGCATTTCGTACGACATTCATCCGTTCTCCTCCGTGTAGAAAGTGAAGCGTAGTCAAAGGCATCGGGGAAGTAAGACTTTGGTGCTACCGGTTCGCAGGCCGTTTTCTGCAAAACGCCACCAAGGTCTCATTTCAACGCTGCCGGGCAGGGCGCTATGCATTTGACAAGATGAAGAGACGCGAATTGGGAGGATCCAATGTCTATCCGTATCAATGCGAGCCTGGCCTCTGTTGTGGCCATTTCGGTTGCAACGATTGCCTTCAGCCATGGCGATGTTGCTCCGCAGCCAGTGAATACCGATCTCTTGCCTGATGTGGGCGAAGAGTGGCTGTTGGAGAACCCATACCGGGTCGAAACGGCGGGGCTGGATGTTTGGCTGAACGCTGTCGAGATTGGCGCGTCTGGCTATAACCAGAACTGCGCGCGCTGCCATGGGCTTGAGGTTGTCTCGGGCGGGCTGGCGCCGGATCTGCGTTATATAGAAGCCGAGGAATATGGTGACGAGTGGTATACCGAGCGCTTTATTCATGGCTACACCCAGAATGGCATTACTCGCATGCCCGGGTTTGGCGAGTTGCTTGGTCAGAAAGCTGCCTGGGCCATCCGAACCTATATCGAAACGCGGCCCGATGACGAGGCGATGGCCGAAGTCAGCCCGGATCTAAAGGCGATCCGCGACCAATTGCTTGCATGGGATAGTGCTGGCGAAACGGGCGATACGGCACCCATCGTCACCGCGCTTGATGAGATTTCCGACAACATCGAAACGCTTTCAGGTGCACCGGTCGCCGAAAGTGTGGCCTTCCGCGCGTCGCGCATTCTGCAAGCTGATCCGGAGGCTTACAAAAGCGCGGCTGAAACGCTAACGGTTGGTCTTTCAGCGGCCAATTGATGCGCAGACTTCTTGCGACGACGATCCTTCTTTTGGCAGGGCTTTCGGGCCCTGCCTTTGCGCAATCGAATGATGCGTGCGCTGACTATACCCCCCAGCCCAAGCCGCAAAACGCAAGCCGTGACATCGTTGGTCAAGAGCTTGATGAGATCATGGATCGCGGGCACATGCTGTTTGCGGTTTACGAGGATTACCCGCCCTATTCGTGGAAAGACGGCGGCACGCCGCGTGGCATCGACGTTGAGATTGCGCGCCTGATCGCCGAGGATATCGGCGTGGAGCCGCGGTTTAACTTTATCGCTGCAGGCGAGAACCTTGAGGCGGATCTGCGTTTCAACCTTTGGAAAGGTGCGTTGATCGGTGGCCGTATCGCGAATGTGATGATGCGTGTTCCTTGGGACCCCTCTTTTGCGTGTCGTGTCGAACAGGTTGTTTTCACGGGCCAATATGGCGGCGAAAGTATCGCGATTGCGTATTCCAAGTCGGCCTACCCTGAGGAAAAGCCGGTTCCGGCCTATTTCCGGTTTGATACCGTCGCTGTCGAGAACGATTCAATTTCAGATTTCTATTTGTCTAGTTTTGCTGGCGGCCAGACAGCCGGTAACATCAAACGCTACTCGACGATGGCAGCGGCAATGGATGCACTTGCTGCGGGCGAGGTGATGGCGGCGATGGGCCCCCGATCACAGCTTGACCATGGCCTGACACCCGAGATTGGTGTGCATCAGCCTCCGTTGGCCGGGTTTGCCATTTCGGAATGGACCGTGGGCGTTGGGGTGAATTTTCGATATCGGCCGCTTTCCTACACTGTAGACGATGCAATCCGATACGCGTTGGAAGATGGTCGTATCGAAAAAATTCACGCTGATTATGGTGTCACCTTCCACCCACCCGAGCGCTAGGAGCGTCAGCCTTAATGTGCGGGAAAACGCCTTTAATTGGGGCGTTTTGGGTAGTTTCCTGCGACCAAAGTTGTAAGCGCTTGGTCGTATAGGGGCGTGGTCTTTCGGCTGATACGTTTTGGATATGACTCGCACAGATTTCCCTGCGGGCTCACGAGGAGGAAACCCATGAACGAAATGACCATGCTTGAGGCGACGACACACGCGTCTCCCTTTGCGAAGCGCTACGACAACTTTATCGGCGGGCAGTTTGTTGCGCCGAAAGCGGGCCGCTACTTTGAAAACATCAGCCCTGTCACCGGCGGCGCGATCGGCGAGATTGCCCGGTCAGATGCCAGCGATGTCGAAGCGGCTCTGGATGCTGCGCACGCGGCCAAGGATGCCTGGGGCACAACATCTACAACAGATCGCGCGAACATCCTGATGCGCATTGCGCAGGTGATGGAAGACAATCTGGAATTGCTCGCAATCTGCGAGACTTGGGACAATGGTAAAGCCATCCGCGAGACGCGGGCAGCCGATCTGCCACTTGCCGTCGACCATTTCCGCTATTTTGCCAGTGCAATCCGCTCTCAAGAAGGCACGATGGGCGAGATTGACGATGATACTGTCGCTTATCACTTCCACGAGCCGCTTGGCGTTGTTGGACAGATCATCCCGTGGAACTTCCCGCTGCTGATGGCCGCATGGAAGCTTGCCCCGGCTTTGGCTGCTGGTAACTGCGTTGTTCTGAAACCCGCTGAACAGACACCGGCCACGATCATGGTCTTTTGTGAACTGATCGCTGATATCCTGCCTGCCGGTGTGCTGAACGTCGTGAACGGTTTTGGCCTGGAAGCGGGTAAACCGCTGGCACAATCGGATCGGATCGCCAAAGTGGCGTTCACCGGTGAGACGACAACGGGCCGTCTGATTATGCAGTACGCCACAGAAAACATCATCCCTGTCACGCTTGAGCTGGGGGGCAAATCGCCCAACATCTTCTTCAAGGACGTGCTGGACGAAGATGACGCGTTTTTTGACAAGGCCATCGAAGGCTTCGTGATGTTTGCGCTCAATCAGGGCGAGGTTTGCACCTGCCCGTCGCGCGCCTTGATCCACGAAAGCATTTATGACCGCTTCATGGAACGCGCTTTGGCCCGGACCGAAGCCATTGTTCAGGCTGATCCGCGCAACGGCGACACGATGATGGGCGCGCAGGCGTCTTCGGAGCAGAAAGAGAAGATCCTCAGCTATTTCGACATCGGACGTCAGGAAGGTGCCGAAGTGCTCACCGGTGGTGAAGCGGCGAGCTTGGGCGGCGACTGTGCCAACGGCTATTACATCAAGCCGACGATCCTGAAGGGCAACAACAAGATGCGTGTCTTCCAGGAAGAGATCTTTGGCCCGGTTGTGTCGGTGACGACGTTCAAGGACGAAGATGAGGCGCTCGAGATCGCGAACGACACTCTTTACGGTCTTGGTGCTGGTGTGTGGTCGCGTCAGGCGAACACCTGCTACCGCTTTGGTCGCGCTATCAAGGCTGGTCGTGTCTGGACGAACTGCTACCACCTCTATCCTGCGCATGCGGCGTTTGGTGGTTACAAGCAGTCCGGTATCGGTCGCGAAAACCACAAGATGATGTTGAACCACTATCAGCAGACGAAGAACATGTTGGTCAGCTACAACCCCAACAAGCTTGGCTTCTTCTAAAGCCTGCTGTTTGATGACAAGACAGGGCGGGGCCGCGCTAGCCCCGCCCTCCTGCGTTTGCGGAAGGGGAGAAAGCAGATGAACAGCAAAATCACATGTGTCACCGATGATGCGCCGGTGCCGGGTACGGATGCCAATGCGCGCGTCGTGGCGACAGCCGCCGCGCTCGAGCTTCTTGGCGAAATTCAGGGTCAGCATGGCGAAGTGATGTTTCACCAATCCGGTGGGTGCTGTGACGGGTCCTCCCCTATGTGCTACCCCAAAGGCGAATTTCCCCTTGGTTCCAGCGACGTGAGGCTTGGCGCTGTGCAGGGTGCGGATTTCTTTAGCTCTGTGCCGCAGTTCGATGCGTGGAAACACACTCAGTTAAGCCTGGATGTGGTGCCAGGACGCGGTGGTATGTTCAGCCTTGATAATGGCACCGAACGCCGCTTTCTGATCCGGTCACGTCTGCTGGATGCAGCGCAGCACTAATCGCGGCCTCTGCCGAGCGGGGCAGACTGTCTTCGTCAGGGCCTTTTTCGGTTAGCTTTCTTCGGAATTCATCGTATCGCCGGCTGATTTCAACTGGTCGTCGATGCTGCTCCGCAGTTGATCCACCTGCGCAACATAGCTTTGAAGCATATCGGAAAGGCCGGGTACGGCGCCGCCTATTTGCGGGGCATATACATAGATCATTGCCAAAGCTGCTGCGATCATCAATGCAAGGCCAAAGCCGATGCGAAAGCCGCGCCGGCCATGGTTTACGGGGTCTTCCACTGCGTCCGATAGTGGAACAGAGGCATGTTCCAACCCGCCGCGCAGCGTCGAATTGATTTCTTCTATGTCAGGCAGCAGTTCTTTGCGTGAAGGCTCTTCGGGTGGTTCTGGCGGGCCATTTGGATCTTCGGGATCAAGGCCGCGCAGTCGTGCCATGCGTTCGCGCCCCTGCACATCCCGAGGGCTGTCTTCGGCCACACCGGACAGGCCCAAATCCTGTTGGTATTCCAGGGCTTCTGCCTCTGCTTTGCGCGCGTTTTCTTCAAAGGCAACCTCGTCCTGAAGGACAGACTGCACCTCTTCTGACAAGCCGCGCCGCATCGGTTCTGCTTGCTTTGGCTCAGGTGCGGGTTCTGGCATAGGCGCAGGTTCTGGCGGCTCATCTACAGTTCCAAACGCGTCCGGCGTTTCAGCATCGGGCGCATTTTCCGCAATTTCCTCAGGCGTTGGATCATCATCGATAAGTGCGTCAACAGGTGCCATCTCAGACGACTGAAACCACGTGTGACCGCAATTGGAGCATTGTACGTCGCGCCCATCTTCCGGGATCGCATCGTCGCTCACTTCGTATTGTGCCCCGCAATTCGGGCAGATCAGTCGCATCAGGGCCCCCTTGCCCAGTGTCCACCTTGGTTAACGCTAGTTGTAGCAACCATTTGACGAAGGGCAATGAAATTGAACCTCAGCATGATTGAATCCGGCTCGCTGTTGAGGCATGACAACGATTAACGGCAAAGGGGCAGACACGTGATCGAGTTGCAGGACGCAGGCTACGGCTATGACGGGCGCGCGCTGTTGTCGGGGATCAACCTGTCGCTGGCGCCCGGATCGTTCCATTTTCTGACCGGGCCATCGGGTGCGGGCAAAACCACGTTCCTCAAACTGCTTTACGCCGAATTGACCGCAACGAACGGACGGGTGCGGGTCTTTGGCGAGGACACGAAACAACTAAGCCGGGACGCCGTGTCGGACATGCGGCGCCGCATCGGTGTCGTGCATCAGGATTGTCAGTTTCTGGACCATCTTCCGATGCGTGAAAACGTGGCCTTGCCGCTGACGGTCACCCGTCGCGATGTCAGCTCTGAGGCGGCCAATCTGGATGAGCTATTGGGCTGGGTAGGCCTTTCGCAACAAGCAGGATCATTGCCGCCTGAACTCTCAGGGGGCGAGCGCCAACGCGCAGCATTGGCCCGCGCTGTCATTACCTCGCCCGAGATTATTCTGGCTGATGAGCCGACAGGCAATGTCGATTGGGAGATGTCGCAGAAATTGCTTAGTCTTCTGGTGCAACTGAATAAAATGGGCAAAACAGTTGTTGTGGCGACCCATGATCTGAACCTAATCCGTACCGCGAAAGCGCAAGTTGCTACCCGCGTCTTGCGGATTGCCGCTGGGTCAATCCAAGCGGCTGGAGCGGATCTATGAAAGCGATGCTTGCCCGCCTCAATGCACTTCTGTCGCCCGAAAGCGGCGCCGGCCGCGTTGTCCCGCCAACTGGCTTCACCGCTTCACTGACCATGTTCAGCTCAGGTGCGATGGCTTTCCTTGCTGTCTTTGCCATGGCGCTGTCGCTGGCGACGGCGCGGCTTGCGGATCGTTGGGGCGCTGAGCTGGCGCGCAGCTCAACCGTGCGCATTTCAGCGCCGGAAGAACAGATGGCCGCGCAAACCAGCGCAGTTCTTGCGATTTTGCAAACAACCCCTGGCGTGCGTGCGGCCCGTGCGCTTACGGCGGACGAGCAAAAAGCGCTGCTTGAGCCGTGGTTTGGCCCCGATCTTCCGCTTGAGAACCTGCCGGTCCCGCAGCTGATCGAAGTGATTGAAGAAGGGGCGGGATTTGATGCCCAGGGCCTTCGCTTGCGGCTGCAGGCAGAAGCGCCTGGCGCCGCGCTTGACGATCACACCCGTTGGAGGCGTCCATTGGTGGATGCAGCCAACCGGCTGCGCACCCTTGGCATCATGTCGCTTTTGCTAATTGCGGCGACCACTGGGGCGATGATTACACTGGCCGCCAATGCCGCGCTGTCAGCCAACGCGCAGGTCGTGTCGGTTTTGCGTCTGGTCGGTGCGCGCGACAGCTATATCGCGACTGCATTCGTGCGCCGCTTCACTTTGCGTGCATTGGTCGGAGCGCTGGGCGGAACCGTGCTTGGTATGATCTCTATCGCGCTTCTACCAAGAGCCTCGACTGCGGGCGGTTTTCTTACTGGTCTCGGCTTTCAGGGGCTTCACTGGTTTTGGCCGCTGATGATCCCCCCATTGGCTGCAGGTGTTGCGCTTTTGGCAACCCGTGCTGCTGCGCAGCGTACTTTAAAGGGGCTGACCTGATGGCTTATGCGATCCAGTGGCTGCGTTCCCTTTTGTTCAATGCGCAGATGTATGTGATTATGCCAATCTGGGGGCTGGCCTTCTTTCCTTGGGCGCTTGTCGATCAACGTGGGGCGTTTGCATGTTGCAAATCCTTCTCACGCTATATTCGCTGGACGGCCTCGTGGATGATCGGGCTGAAGGTTGAAATCCGAGGCACGCCGCCTTCGTCCAATGCGTTGGTTGCGGCCAAGCATCAGTCCTTTCTGGATGTGATGATGATTTTTACGGCACTTCCGCGCGGCAAATTCATCATGAAAAAGCTTCTGAAATATGCCCCAGTTATTGGCCAATACGCGGTGCGACTGAACTGTGTGATGGTGGATCGCGGTAAACGAGGTGCCGCCATTCAAAAGATGATCGAGGATGTGCGTGCCGGGCATGCCGATGGCCAACTGATTATCTATCCTCAAGGCACGCGTATCGCGCCCGGTGTCAAAGCGCCTTACAAGGTTGGCACAGCGGTGCTTTATCACCAGCTTGGTCAGCCTTGCGTGCCCGTCGCGGCCAGCGTCGGAGTATTCTGGCCCAAGCGCGGCATCTACCGCAAGCCGGGTACCGCGGTGATCGAGTTTCTGGAGCCTATCCCCCCGGGGCTGCCAAAGGATGAATTCCTCAAAAAACTCGAATACGAAGTTGAGACCCATTCCAATAGGCTTATGGCCGAGGCGGGGTTTCATGCGGACAATCACTGACATCGCCGCACTCGAGGCTCTTTATGGCACACCAGGGGAGGCCTCGTTGCGCAAAGTGGCGCCTTGTCTGACGCCAACCTATCGAAAATGGATTATGACATCGCGCTTTTGCGTTCTGACGACCGTAGGACCTGATGGCACGGATGGCTCTCCGCGCGGGGATGATGGCCCTGTGGTGACAGAACTTGATCCGCAGACTCTCGCCTTACCCGATTGGCGTGGCAATCAACGGCTGGATTCGTTGCGTAACATCGTCGTGGATGGGCGTGTGTCGCTGATGTTCATGGTTCCTGGGTCAAATACTGTTGTGCGCGTGAACGGCTCTGCTGTGCTGAGTGATGATCCAGATTTGGTTGGTCGGTTCGAACAAAAAGGCCGTCATCCTGCAACAGTGATCGTTGTCCGGATTTCGGAGGTCTACACTCAATGCGCGCGGGCCCTGATCCGTGCGGGCCTTTGGGCGCGCGATGATAGTGCTGGATTGCCAACGGTCGGTGAAATTATGTCGGACGTCACCGAGGGCGATTTCGATGGAATGACATATGACGCCGATTGGGCTGCACGCGCCTCGAAGACGATGTGGTAGAGGTTGCGCTGGTGCTAAGCTGCAAGTCCTTTGTTGCCCATGGATAGAAACTTCTTCCGCCGGTTCGACAAGATCACATCGGGTGCTTCATCCTTAAGGTCTGTAAGTGCCGCCGCAATTGCATCACGGACGCTGTTGATGGTCGCCTCCTGGTCGCGATGTGCCCCGCCCAGGGGTTCGGGGATAATGCGATCGCAGACACCCAACTCCTTCAGGTCTTGCGCAGTCAGACGCAGCGCTTCGGCTGCTTCGCGCATCTTTTCAGCGTCCTTCCACAGGATCGATGCGCAGCCTTCGGGGCTGATGACCGAATAGACCGAATGCTCCAACATCAAGACGCGGTTGGCGGTCGCAAAAGCCACAGCCCCACCCGAGCCGCCTTCGCCGATAATCGCCGTGATGAACGGCACTTTGACCTGCAGGCATTTTTCAGTGGAACGGGCAATCGCCTCTGATTGTCCGCGCTCTTCAGCACCTTTGCCAGGATAGGCGCCAGTTGTGTCCACCAAGGTGATGATTGGAAGGCCAAACCTATCCGCCATCTCCATCAAACGGATTGCTTTGCGATAACCTTCAGGGCGCGCCATACCAAAATTCCGCTCGATCCGGGATTTGGTGTCGTTGCCTTTTTCATGGCCAATAACGATCACGGGTTGATCGTTGAAGCGGGCGAGCCCTCCCATCACCGCGTGGTCGTCCGCAAAATTCCGGTCTCCTGCCAAAGGTGTGTACTCTGTGAAAAGAGCCTCGATGTAGTCCTTGCAATGAGGCCGGTCAGGGTGCCGCGCAACTTGGCATTTCCGCCACGGTGTTAGGGACTTGTAAAGATCGACCAGCAGGTCAGCCGCCTTTTTGTCGAGCGCTTTGGCTTCATCCTCGATATCCATTTCCTCGTTTGATCTGGCAAGGGCGCGCAGCTCTTCGGCTTTGCCTTCAATCTCGGCCAATGGTTTTTCAAATTCGAGGTAATTGGTCATCGGGGGCTCCAAACTCACTGCGGGCTATATGACCAGACAGTGCAGAAAGTTCAACTCAGCAAGATTTGTGAAATGGGCCTGTGGCATGCCATCCTTGGAACGAGGGAAAGGAGACCCATGCCTGCAAGTTACCATGACCGCATGCTGCGCGTGCTTGACTACATTCACGAGAATCCTGCCGGAGACCTCTCGCTGGACCGGCTCGCGGATGTCGCTGCCATGTCGCGTTTTCATTGGCACCGTGTGTTTTACGGTATGACCGGAGAAACCTGCGCGCAAGCTGTGCGCCGGGTTCGTTTGCACCGAGCTGCGTGCTTACTGGTGCAGACGGATGCTTCGGTGGCCTATGTCGCAAAGACCTGTGGCTATGACAGCGTGCTAGCGTTCTGCCGTGGGTTTCGTGTAGCTTTTGGCATGTCCCCATCCGCGTTCCGCGTTCGCGGTGATCTGAGATCGCCGCTTAATAGCCCGGAAAAAGGAGAAAGACCGATGTTTCCCGTAGAAACCACAACCACCCCCGCTCTGACCCTCGCCGCCTTGCCGCACAAAGGCCCCTATCTTGAGGTCGGTCAAGCGTTCGAGAAGCTGCAACAGATTTGCACTGCGCAAGATTTGTGGCCTCATGTGCGCGGTATGACAGGTGTTTACTATGACGATCCCAATGCGATCGCGGCCGCTGATCTGCGCAGTCATGCGGGCGTGGTGATTGCTGATACCAGCGTCATTCCCGAGATGCTTGAGCGGGTTGATTTACCCGAAGGGCGCACGGCGGTCATGCATTACAAGGGCCCCTATGCTGGTCTGAAGGCTGCCTATGATTACCTCTACGGTGTCTGGCTGCCCCAAAGCGGCGAAGAGACCCGCGATGCGCCCCCGACCGAGGTCTACTTGAACGGCCCCCATGACACCGCACCAGATGATTTGCTGACGGATATCTGCGTCCCGATCCGCTAAAACAAAAGGGCGCGCGTTAACCTTAACGCGCGCCCTTACTGTTTCACTTTGGCAAAAATATCCCCGCCGGAGGCGTCAGCCCGCAATCATCTCGGACTGGTTGACGATCACCTCGGCTTGCTTGATCGACGCGATGTCGACCAGACGGCCTTTATAGACTGTGGCGCCTTCGCAATTGGCCTTTGCTGTTTCCTTCGCGTCAAGGAGCTCGCGTGCCTCTGCCTCGGCGTCCTCGGACGGAGTGAAGACCTCATTGGCAAGTGCGACCTGCTTGGGGTGGATCGCCCATTTGCCAACCATGCCCAGCGTGGCAGAGCGTTTGGCTTGCGCCACAAACCCGTCATCATCGCTGAAATCGCCGTAAGGCCCGTCAACTGGCAGAACGCCGTGTGTCCGACATGCTGCAACAATCGCCGCCTGCGCCCAGTGCCACGGATCACCCCAGTGCTTTGTGCCCTCATGGATGATGTAGTAATTTTCCTGCGTGCCGC